>ERZ1090862.49-NODE-49-length-44620-cov-13.371772_pt1 | contig 44620 bp, 36 predicted proteins | sample MGYA00478481_ERZ1090862 | MGnify/ENA primary metagenome ERZ1090862 (study PRJEB33644, sample SAMEA5815745) | chicken gut metagenome | biome: Chicken; feature: Gastrointestinal Tract; material: Caecum | place: Ireland | collected 2019-01-01 | study: A study of the... | reverse complement strand
GGGCGCAGCTGGGCCAGGGCGGGCAGGTCGGCGGTGATGACGGTGGCGATCTTGGCGTAGCCGCCGGTGGTCTGGTGGTCGGCCAGCATGACGATAGGCTGGCCGTTGCCCCCCACCTGCACCGAGCCTTCCACAATGCCGTCGGACATAATATCCGCCCCATGCACCGTTTGGATTGCAGGGCCCTGCAGTTTGCAGGCCATGCGGTTGCAGTCGGCGGTGAGCCGGTAGACGCCGTGGGTGAAGGCCGCCTGCCCGGCCGGGGTGAAAGCCGCCCACTGGGGGCCGGGCACCGCCCGCAGAAGCGGCAGCTGCCTGTCCTGTTCCCACCGCCACAGCCGCGCACCGGTACGGGCGGCGGCGTCCCCCAAAGGGCGGTCGGCCTTGCGGCGGCGGATGGTTTTCCACCAGGCTGCGGCGGCATCGCCGGGCTTTGCGGTGGGCAGCACGTCGCCTTTGCGCAGCGCCCGGCCCCGGAACCCGCCCAGGCGGCAGGCCAGGTCGGTGGCGCGGCTGCCCTGCACCGGCGGCACCGGAATGCCGCCCCACACAGCCAGGTAGCTGCGCAGGCCGGTGCGGGCGGCGGCGATCTTCAGCACGCTGCCCGCCGGGGCAAACACCGGCGCATAAAAGGGCACCGGGACGCCGTCCAGCGCGGCGGGGGCTTCGGCCCCGGCCAGGGCAAAGACGGCGGCGATCTCGAACCGCAGTTCCGGCCCGCGCAGGGTGGTTTCCAGCACCGCGTCGCCGGGGGCGTTGCCCACCAGCAGGTTGGCCAGCCGGGCCGAGTACCTGTCCGCCGCGCCGCAGCTGCGGCAGCCCTGGGCCGCAAGCCCCGCGCGGCCCAGGTCCTGCAGGGTGGTCAGCGGGCCGGGGTCCAGGATGCAGATGCTCATGCGGTGCCCTCCTTTTCGGCCAGTTTGGCAAACTGTTCCGGCGTGACGGCGGCAAAACGGATGCGGTCGCCGGCAGCATACCGGGGCGGCCGATCCGGGTCGAACAGCTTGAGCGGCGTGCGGCCGATCAGCTGCCAGCCGCCGGGGGACGCTGCCGGGTAGACGCCGGTCTGCTCGCGCCGATGCCCACCGACCCCGCCGGGATGGCGGTGCGGGGGTTTTGCAGCCGCGGGGTGCAGAGGGCCGGGTCCAGCCCGCCCAGATAGGGAAAGCCGGGCAGAAAGCCCAGCATATAAATGCGGTAGTCCCGCCCGGTATGGCGGCGGACGACCTCGGCTTCGGTCAGGCCGGCATGTTTGGCCACAAAGGTCAGGTCGGGGCCGAAGGTCCCGCCGTAGCACACCGGGATGGTCACCAGCCGGCCGGCGCCGGGTTCGGGCGGCGGCAGCCGCCGTGCCAGCGCATCCACCGCCCCGGCCACCGCGTTATAATCGGTGAGGAGCGGGTCGTAGCGGACCAGCAGCGAGGCAAAGGCCGGCACCGTCTCCCCCGTGCCGGGGATCTTTGCCGCGCGGACAGCCGCGTCCAGCGCCGCCACCTGCGCGCCGATCTCCTCGTCGATCTTCTGTTCAAACACGGCCAGCACGCCGGTATCCCCCACCGGAACCAGTTGGATGGGCATACACCTTCCCTCCCCCTTTACAGATCTGCCGCCTTTACCGGCCGCTGAAAAAGCCCTTGGCCAGCACCGGGCCGAACCAGCGGTCGCTCTCGTGGGAGTGGCGCACCGCGTAGGCGGTACACTGGCGCATCAGGCTGACGATGCCCACATTCATCCGGGTGCTGAAGCCGTCGATGCCCGGCAGCAGCGAGCCGGTCATGTCGAGAAAGCCGTTGCGGGCGGCCACCCGCATGACCTCGGACTCCATCTCCTCCCGGTGCAAAATCTCCATATCCCTTTTCAGGTAGGCCAGCGCGGCCATCATGCCGTAGCAGCCCCAGTCGGAGCAGGTGGCGGTGATGACGTTGTCCGCCGCGGCGGCGCTGAGGATGCCGCCCCCGCAGCCGCAGCTGCACTCGCCGGGGGCGGCGTAGGGCACATAGCGCAGGATGTGGTCGCTGAGCGTGTTCATGCCGATCTCGTTGCCCAGGTCGCCGATGGCGATGTTGGCCACGCCCCGCCGGCGCAAAAGGTCCCACAGCGCTTCACTCTTGGCCTGCAGGGCGGTCACGTCCTGCCCGGCCGAGTTGTGGTAGACGCCGGCCGCGTTGGCGCCGGCGGCCTCGATGGCGATGACGGCGGCGGGGTCGGCGGCATCGGCCAGGGCCCTGGCCTGGGCGGGGGCCGCGGCGGCGTCCTTGGTAAAGGCCGCCACCCCCATGCTCAAAGGCAGGGCCTTGACGGTCTCCAGGTCGTCGTAGCAGTGCAGGCCCACCACGGCGGCGCAGCGGCGGATGGCCTCCACACTGTCGGCCGGGCAGACGATGACGGGTTTTGCCCCGAAGGCCCGCACCAGCGCCCGGGCCAGCAGCATTGCGCTGACGGTGCCGTCCATCTCGGGCACCTTGTGGGGGAGCAGCACAAAGCCGGTCAGGATCAGGACCCGGTCCCCCGGGCGCACCGCTTTGCAGAGGGCTTCGGCCGCGTGCATGGTCAGCGGTTCGCCGGTGCAGGCCCTGGCCCCCGCGTACAGGATGCGGCAGACGCCGTAGCCCCGGGGGTCCAGCGTCATCAGGGCGTCAAGATTTTCACCCACGTTGCATTTTTCCAGTTCGTCCCGTGTATTGATCCGCATACCCGGTCCCCCTCAATCCACCACCGACGTTTTGCCGGTATAGTCAAAGTATTCCTGCAGCACCGCGTCCTGGATGGCCTTGAGGGTGGCGGGGTCCCTGCCGCCGGCCGGGGCGCCGTCCAGCTCGCAGGCGTGCAGGCAGAAGTTGGAGGAGGAGCTGACGATAATCTCGTCGGCGTCCCGCAGTTCATCCAGCGTGAAGGGCTTTTCCATCACGGTGATGCCCAGCCGGTAGCAGGCCCCGATCATGTGGGTCTTGGCGATGCCCCGCAGGATCAGCTCATCGTTGGGGTGGGAGTAGAACACCCCGTTTTTCAGGATCGAGACGTTGGAGTGGGCGCACTCGGTGACGATGCCGCCGCGGTGGAAGACCGTCTCCTGCACGCCCAGGCGCTTGGCCTCCTCGGCGGCCATGACGCTGGGGATCAGGTTCAGCGTCTTGATGTTGCAGTGGTAGAAGCGGGTGTCCGGCCGGGTGATGAGCTTGATGGGGACATCGGGGTCGTTCAGGCGGTTGGGGCGGATCATCACCCACAGCTTGCCGGGCATCCCTTCCGGGTAGGTGTGGTCGCGGTCGTTGACGCCGCGGGTGACCTGCCAGTAGACAAAGTGGGTGCTGCCCTCCACCTTGGCCAGCAGGTCAGTGAGCAGTGCGCCCAGCGCCGGTTTGTCCAGCGGGATGCGGATGTCCAGCGCCCTGGCGCTGGAATAAAAGCGGTCCAGATGGTCCTTGAGCAGATACACCTTGCCGTTGGCCCCGACGGTGGCGTCGTAGACGCCGTCGCCGAAAAAGTGGACCCGGTCGTTGAAAGGGACCTTCACTTCCTCCGGCGTGCCATACACGCCGTCATAATAGGCAAGTTCTTTGAACATGGGGATTCCCTCCCGAAAATCATATACGTTTTTTACGCGCCGGCGGGTTTTGGCACGCCGTAGCGCAGGTACAGGTATTCTTCGATCAGGGCGGCGCAGTTGTCCAGCCCCAGGGCGGCGGTGTCCAGGCAGAGGTCGTAGTTGGACAGGTCCTTCCACCGCCTGCCGGTGTGGTAGCTGTAATAGCCGTTGCGGTACTGGTCCAGCCGGTCGATGTACCGCCTGGCCTCGGTGCGGGAGATGCCCTGGCGGTCCATCTCGCGGCGGATGCGGTCCTCATAGGGGGCGTCCAGAAACACCGAAAGCACCCGCGGTTTGTCCCGCAGCACAAAGTCCGCCGCCCGGCCGACGCAGACATAGCTTTCCTGTTCCAGCAGCTTGCGCAGCACCTTGGCCTGATGGGCGAACAGCGCCCGGTCGGACAGGAAGTTGCCGCTTTCGGGCGGGATGTCGGTGCCGTCGTAGACGCTGCGGGACACCCGGTACAAAAGCCGTTTGCGGGTGTCCTCGTCCGCCTGGGCAAAGATCGTCTCGTTGATGCCGCTGTCCTCGCTGGCCAGGCGCAGCAGCTTGCGGTCGTAGAAATCAATACCGTAGTCGGCGGCGACCTTGCGGCCAATGTAGCTGCCGCCCCCGCTGCCGCAGGTGCGGGTGATGGCAATGGCAAAATACTCCCGGTTCATCTCGTTCCCTCCTTCGCTGCCGTTCACTGGCCCAGATAGGCCCTTTTGACCCGCTCGTCGTTCAGCAGGTCGCCGGCTTTGCCCTGGATGGTGATGCGCCCGGTCTCCAGCACATAGGCCCGGTCGGAGATGGACAGCGCCATCCGGGCGTTCTGCTCCACCAGCAGGATGGTGATGCCCTGCCGGTTCACCTCCCCGATAATGTCGAAGATCTCCTGCACCAGCAAAGGCGACAGGCCCATCGACGGCTCATCCATCAAAATCATCTTGGGTTTTGCCATCAGGGCGCGGCCCACGGCCAGCATCTGCTGTTCGCCGCCGGAGAGGGTCCCGGCCAGCTGGCGGCGGCGCTCCTTCAGGCGGGGGAAGCGGGTGTAGACGTTCTGCATCGTCCCAGCCATGCCGGCGGGGTCGGCGTAGGCGCCCATCTCCAGGTTTTCCTCCACCGTCATCTCGGGGAAGATGTGCCGCCCTTCCGGCACATGGGCCAGTTTCAGGCTGATGATCCTGCTGGGGTCGGTCTTGCGCAGGTCCTGCCCGTCAAAGACGATGCTGCCCGCCGAAGCCTTCTCCAGCCCGGTGATGGTGCGCAGCGCCGTTGTTTTGCCCGCGCCGTTGGCGCCGATCAGCGAGACGATCTCGCCGTCGTTGACGGTCAGTGAAATGCCGTCCAGCGCCTGCACGGCGCCGTAGCTGACCTTCAGATCCTTCACTTCAAGCATCCTTCGCCGCCTCCTCTCTCGGTTTGCCCAGGTAGGCTTCGATGACCCGGGGGTCGTTGGCCACCTGGGCCGGGGTGCCCGCGGCGATGGTGGTGCCGAAATCCAGCACCTGGATGCGCTCGCAGATCTTCATGACCAGGCTCATGTCGTGCTCGATCAAGAGCACCGAAACTTTGAAGGTATCCCGGATGTAGTCGATGATCTCCAGCAGTTCCTCGGTCTCGGTGGGGTTCATGCCGGCGGCCGGCTCGTCCAGAAGCAGCAGCTTCATGTCGGTGGCCAGGGCGCGGGCGATCTCCAGCCGGCGCTGCTGGCCGTAGGGCAGGTTGTCGGCCTCCAGTTCCTCCTTGCCGGACAGGTGGACCACCTCCAGCAGTTCCTTCGCCCGCCTGGTCACGGCGGCTTCCTCGGCCCAGTATTTTGGGGTGCGGAAGATGGCCTGGGGCAGGCTGTAGGTCAGCTGGTCCTGCATGGCGGCCTTGACGTTGTCAATGACCGTCATCTTTTTGAACAGGCGGATGTTCTGGAAGGTGCGGGCGATGCCGGCACGGACGATCTGGTGGGTCTTTTTGCCGTTCATCCGCTCACCGCACAGGTAGAAGGAGCCCTCGGTGGGCTTGTAGACGCCGGTGATCAGGTTGAAGACGGTGGTCTTGCCCGCGCCGTTGGGGCCGATCAGCCCCACCAGCTCGGACTCGCCGATCTCGATGTTGAAATCGTCCACCGCCTTGAGCCCGCCGAACCGGATGCCCAGGTTCTGCGCTTTCAAAATGGGGGTCGTTTTTTCCGCCATCTTCCTCACGCTCCTTTCTCCGGCGCCGGCTCGGCTGGCGCCGATTTTGCGGTGATGCCCGGTGCGCCGGCCTTGGGTTTGCCGCGGCTGGCCGCCTTTGCAAACAGGCGGGTCAGCGAGAACTCCCACCGGCCGAAGATGCCGCCCGGGCGGAACAGCATGACCAGCACCAGCACCACCGAGTAGCCCAGCATCCGGTAGGTGGAGAACTGGCGCATCAGCTCGGGCAGGGCGGACAGGAAGGCCGCGCCGATGACCGAGCCGGTCAGCGAACCGGTGCCGCCGATGATGACTTCGGACAGAAGCTCGGCCGAGTAGTTGAAGTCGAAGTTTGTGGGGATCATGGCGGTCATGTAGTGGGCATACACCCCGCCGCCGACCCCTGCAAAGAAGGAGGAGACGGCGAAGGTCAGCACCTTGTAGAAGGTGACGTTGATGCCGGAAGCCTCGGCGGCGATGTAATCCTCCCGGATGGCCTGCACCGTGCGGCCGAACCGGCTGCGCACGAACAGGAACATGACGGTGACGCAGACCACCATGATCCAGAAGGTGCGGCCGAAGTCGGACAGGCGCAGGATGCCGCTCATGGTGCGGCCGCCGCCGGTGATCTCCAGGTTGCAGAAGACCACCCGGATGATCTCGGCAAAGGCCATGGTGACAATGGCCAGGTAGTCGCCCCGCAGCCGCAGCGCGGGGATGCCCACCAGCACGCCGGCCAGCCCGGCGGCCAGGCCGCCCGCCAGCACCGCCACGATCAGCAGCGCCAGGTCAGAGAGGCCGCGCCCCGCCAGCGCATTGGAGGTGATGGCCGACACATAGGCCCCCACCGACACAAAGCCGGCGTGCCCCAGCGAAAACTCGCCCATAAAGCCCACCACCAGGTTGAGCGACGTCACCATGATGATGGTGTAGCAGGCGGTGGTGCAGACCCCCTCCACATAGGTGGTGGAGTCGCCGAAACCGTTGAAGGCGAACAGCCCGCTGAGCAGGGCAAACAACGCCGCCACGCCGGCCAGGTTCAACAGATAGCTCAAAACTCGCTTTTTGGTCATTGGGAACCGCCCTCCCTTACACTTTTTCGCCGGCGCTGCGGCCCAGAATGCCGGAAGGCTTGACCAGCAGAATCACGATCAGCGTGGCGTAGGTGACCGCCTCGTACCAGCCGGGGGCAAACAGGCGGACAAACACCTCGATCAGCCCCACCAGCACGCCGCCCAGCATCGCGCCGGGGATCACCCCGATGCCGCCCAGCACGGCGGCGATGAAGGCTTTCATCCCCATGGTGGTGCCCATGTCGTTGGTGACGCGGGGGTAGGTGGTGCAGTACATCAGCGCCGCCACCGCCGCCAGCGCCGAACCGATGGCGAAGGTCACGGTGATGATCCGGTTGACGTTGATGCCCATTAAGGTGGAGGCGTCCCGGTCCTGGGGCACGGCGCGCATCGCCTTGCCCAGTTTGGTTTTTTGCACAAACAGCTGCAGCCCCAGCATGATGGCCAGGCCGATGACGATGGTCAGCACCACGTTGAGCGAGACCGTGACCCCCGCCACGCTGACCGACGGCAGCGAAAAGATGGCCGATACGTTGTGCGGCCGGCTGCCGAACAGCACCATGGCAAGGTTTTGCAGAAAGATGCTCATGGCCAGGGCGGTGATCAGGGCCGACATGGGGCCGGCCTTGCGCACCGGCCGGTAGGCGAAGGTCTCCACCAGCACGCCCACCATGGCGCAGACCAGGATGGCCGCCCCCACCGCCAGCCAGGCCGGCATGCCGGCGCTGACCATCAGCGGAACGGTGTAAAACAGCGTGTAGGCGCCGATCATGATGAAGTCGCCGTGGGCGAAGTTGATCATCCGGATAATGCCGTACACCATCGTGTACCCCAGCGCGATCAGCGCGTAGGTCGCACCCAGGTTCAGCCCGTTGATCAGCGACTGAAAAAACAGCGAGAAGGTCATGCTCCATTCTCCTTTCGGGTCTTGGTTTTGCGGTACTGCCGGGAAGTGCCTTCTCCCCCGCCGCCAGGAGCTTGCGGGCCTGTGCGGCGGGACGCTTGCAGAAAACCGGCGCCCGGCCGCGGGTCAGCTTTCGCTGCTGGCGACGATCTCGCCGTCCGCGCCAAGGGTCTCAAACCACTGGACCTGGCCGTCCACAAAGGTGTTGAAGACGATCTGCTTTTCGGGGTCGCCGTTTTCGTCCAGCGTGAAGGTGCCGCCCACGCCGGTAAAGGTCATGCCGGTCATGCCTTCCACCAGGCTGGCGGTGTCGGTGCCGCCGCCCTCCTGAGCCGCCTGGTAGATCATGTAGATCGCGTCATAGTACAGCGAGGCGCAGGCGTTCAGGCTTTCGGTGCCGTAGGTCTCGGTATATTTGGTCACGAAGTTCTGGACCGCGTCGGAGGTATCCTCGCTGGAATAGTGGTTGGTGAAGTAGCAGTTTTCAAACTGGGATTCGAGACCGGTGGTGTCCGAGCTGTCCCAGCCGTCGCCGCCCATGATGGCGCCGGTAAAGCCGGCGGAGCGGGCCTGGCTGACCAGCAGCGGCACAGTGTCCTGGAAGCAGGGGTAGTAGAGGAACTCAGCGCCGGAGGCCACCACCTGGGACACCTGGCTGGAGAAGTCGGTGTCGGTGGTGGTGCACTGGCCTTCGTAGACGACCTCAATGCCCATCGCCTCACAGTTTTCGATAAAGGCGTCCTTCAGGCCGTTGGAGTAATCGTCGTCGTTGGCATACAGCACCGCCACCTGGCTGTACCCCTCGCTCTGCACGAACAGGGCGGCCATGCGGCCCTGGTAGGGGTCGATGAAGCAGTCGCGGAAGACGGTGGGCCGGTCGATGGTCACGTCCACGTTGGTGGCGCCGGTGGCCACCAGCAGCATGTTATCCACGGCGGCCTGTTCGGCAATGGGCAGCGTAACGCTGGAGAAGAAGCTGCCCACCAGCGCTTCGGGGTCATCGGCCATGACCAGGTTGTAGGCGTTCATGGCCTGGCGGGCGTCCTGGGCGTCGTCGGCGATCTCGCCGCCGTTGACGATCTCGACGGTGTAGGGGCCGCCGCTGGCGTTGATCTCCTCCACCGCCATCTCGATGGCGTTCTGGGCGCCCTCACCGTAAATGGCGTTGCCGCCGGTCATCGGCCCGATGACGCCGATGCGGACGACGTTGTCCTCCTCGCCGGCGGCGGTGCTCTCTGCCGTGGTGGAGCTGCTCGCTTCCGCTGCGGAAGCGTCGGATGCCGCCGACGAGGCGCCGCCCTGCTGGGCGGAAGAACTGCACCCGGCCAGCAGGCTGATGCTCATGGCGCCGGCCAGCGCCGCGGCAAGAACTCGATCGTTTCGTTTCATGTGGTTCCCTCTTTTCCAATCACTCGCTTTCGTCAGGTGGCGGACACGGACATCTTCCCGCCGGCAAAAAATGGAAAAGGCGCGCAGCGCCTGTTTGCCAGGTCTGCACGCCTTTGTGTCGCTTGCGTCGGGAAGACAGAACAACGAAAAAAGGGGGCCGCGTGCCGTTCTGGCACCGCGACCCCTTTGTCTCGTTGTTGGCATCCGGTTCGGATGATAGCTGCATTATAGCACCGCCCCGGGGCCGATGCAAGTATTTTTTGCACACCGGGGCGATCTTTGTCGCATCTGCAAGGATTTGCCGCCGCCCCGCGCCGTCGTTTTTGTGCAGAAACACAACGGCACAAGAATAAGGGAAGCGCAGCTTTTCGGCGGTGAAACTTTACTTTATTTTGCAAAGCATCCGCATTTCTTTTATATTGTTAATCGCAGAGCCGGGCATCCGCGCTTTTTCTGCCGGCCGCAGCGTCGGATCGCTTTCATCCGTTTGCCGTTCGGCCTCCGGCCTGCATTTTGTCAAGAGCAGCGGGCAAGGAAGGAACCATGCCCGGGCAGCCGTTTTGTACGAAGGGAGGAAGTTTCCAGAAAATAACAAAAAGAGGAGGCGGGTCTGCGCGAAGCCCTTTTGGAGTAACCTTTCCCATTGGCAAGCGCGGCGTTTTCGGTTATAATACAAATACATGAACAGGAAAGGCGGTGAGCGCGTATGAAATGCACCCTCATGCACCGGGAACTGCCGGTGGCGGCGCTTGGTGTGAACGACATCAGTGGTACGGTCTACCGCGTGGATGAGGTTTTTCGCAGTGAGCACCTGCCGCTTGGCACCCTTGGCCGCACCAAGAAGGAAACGGCGAAAAATTTGAACGCCTGGCTTTCCGGGCGCATGATCCCCGCCAGCCGTTCCGGGTTCCAGCAGGCGATGCAGACCGCCATGCTCCAAAAGAACACCGAAGTGTCCGCCTCCATTCTTTTGCTGAAGTGCTATGGATTAAGCCTTTCCGACCAGTATTGGCTCGACCCGGCCTCCGCACCGCTTCAATGGAAGGAGATCAACTTCTACGACAATCCCTTCAGCGACGATGTGGGCGACCTGCTGTTCGGGAAGGTTCCCGGCGGTGATTCGCTTGACCTGGTCTCCCCCTGCAACACTTCCGATGGCTGGCTGAAGAAAAAATGGAAGATCGCAGACGGCCGGCGCGTCCTCATCAAGGGCGGCAGCGGCATGGCGCAGCAGGAGCCTTTCAACGAGGTGGTGGCGTCCGCCATCTGCCGCCGGCTGGACATCCCTCATGTGGATTACTCGCTGCTCTGGGAGGACGGCAAACCGTACAGCATCTGCGCCAACATGACCTCCGACCGCCAGGACCTGGTCAGCGCCTACGCACTGTATACATCCGCCGAAAAGCCCGATGGGGTCTCCGCTTTCGACCATTTCCTGGCGCGCTGCGAGGTGCTGGGGATTCCCGGCGCCCGGAAGTTTCTGAGCCAGATGATCATCCTGGACTTTCTGCTCTGCAATCAGGACCGTCATATGGGGAATTTCGGCGCAATTCGCGACGCCGTCACGCTGGAATGGCTGGGCATGGCCCCGGTCTATGACAGCGGCACCAGTTTTTGGTTCGACCAGTACGCCGGCCAGATCAATCCCGCCGCGGACGCCGCGGCCAAACCGTTTTGCGCCACCCACGCCCAGCAGCTCCAACTGGTCGCCAATGATTTGGATTGGCTGAATCTGTCTGCCCTGGATGGGCTGGAGGATGAGGTTTTCTCCATCTTCGAGCAGGCGCATTTTGGCGAGCCCGCCCGCGCCGAGACCTTGAGCCAGGCAGTCGCACAGCGGTGCAAGCTGCTGGGACAACTCGTTCGATAACGCATTTCAGTCATAACACTATTTTGCCCTCTGATCGTTTAGGTCTCTGACGATCAGAGGGCTTTGTTTTTTGGGGCAAACCAACAGTGCATATAACCTGCAAATTATTTTCCGTATTTGTTGCAAAATCGCCGGCTTCAAGCGTAGGAGATATACGAAATGCTTCACACCCAGCCAAATCAGGGAGGTTTTACCATGACCATGCAAACTTTGCATACCGCCAACGGCAATCTGATCCGCCGCCGCACGCCGGACGGCGTTGTCCCCGTCATCCGCGTCTGCCGGGATGAGTACGAGATAGACCAGCAGGAACTGCTGATCTGGGCACTGCTCAACTGGCGGATTGTCACCTTTGCGCAGATCGGCCCGCTGTACGAGAAGGCCAACCGGCAGAATCCGCTGCGTACCTCGCGCTCCTGGCAAGACTGCACCCACCGTCTGCTGACCCGCGGACTGCTGATCTCCGGCATGGGCCGCACCAAAGAGGTCGTCGAGGCGGTGGCCGGGCTCTATCTGCGCAAGCAGATCTTGCTGGATACATATTGAGGCAAGGGTTCCATTTTGGTAGGCAAGTGGTACACTTCCCGTATATCCGGCAGACCCCCTTGCACACAAATTGCAAGTTCGCTGCACGGTCTACGCAGAATCAACGATTGACAGTCGTTTTTGCGCATGATATAGTTATGATGTAATTGATTTTTGTGTCGCCGCAATGGCTGCGGAGCTTGCCTCCGTCTCACACGCTGTTATTTTTGCAAACAAGTGCCAGTAGAAGTTTGGCTCCCCTTGGGGCCGGAACTCTGCTGGCACTTTTATATAGATATTCTTGCCCACGGGCAGAAAGGAAGTGAACGAAAACCATATACGGCAGAGGCAATACCGCTTCTGCCCACAAGCTCAAAGCCGCACCATGTGTACAGGATCACCCGTTCCGCACGGTGCGGCTTTTCTCATGCAGCAAACAGAAAGGATTGGTATCCCATGAAAAAGGAATCTCCCCTGTGGCACAGCGTCGGCATTCTGGCCGGCGTTGTCATTCTGATCGTGGCCATCACCCGCGGCTGGCTGATGAGCGCACTGCTGCTCATTGCCGCCTGTACCTGGGGTGTCTGGCTGCTCAGCACCCAGCGTCCGCCGGCCTCCAAGCGGAGACCGGCGCGTCGTCCCAGGGCGGCCGACATAGCTCCCGCGTCCCCCGAAGGACAGGACGCAGCCGCCACCAACACACTGCTGCTCCTGCACGTCAAACAGAAGGTCGAGATCAGCAAAAAGGGCATCACCAACGGTGACGAGCTGCGCGGCGCACATCTGCGCATCACCGATGCCGACGGCAGCGTAGTGGCCGAATGGGTCACCGACGGCCAACCCCACCGCATCGACCGGCCGCAGCCCGGCGAGTATGTTCTGACAGAAAGCGCCGCCCCGAACGGCTACCGGCTGGCCGAAAGCGTGTGCTTCATGGTCGAGGAAAGCGGCCGCATCCAGAAGGTGACGATGTATGAAGCCCCCGTGGACACCTTCACCATTTGGTTGAAAGTGTCCCGGTTTCTATGTTTCTTCATTTCTTGGTATAAGCGTTTTTCTCTTTCTTCGTCCGCTCCCCTGCCAAAAGGAGAAAAATAGCCGGCCAATGGCGTCTTCATCATGAAGTTCCACAGTGATTTCGGTCTCGCCATGCACCCGGGGCGCACCCGAACCGCTGCTTGAAAACCACGTTAAAGTGTGAACAGGAACGGAACCCGCAGGCAGACGCAATTTGTTTGACCGAGAGGTCCGCCTGCCGGAGATACCGCTCCGCGATCATCAGGCGATAGTCCAGAAGATACCGGGCAAACGTGACCCCCATCGCTTTGTGGAAGATGCCGGAAAAGTAGGAAGCGGAAAGACCTGCGTGTTCAGCCGCCTGGGCCAGGGTGATCGGTTCCCGATACCGCGTGTGAATGTAAAGGACCGCCCGCCGGATCGCCTCGCTGGAAATGTCAGAGCAAGGTACCGGGGTCCCCTGGCAGCAGTGCAGTAGCAGGATGCAGAGGTTTTCAATGTTACACCTCAGAAACACTTCCGTCAGATCGTCCTTTTGCCGTTCCGAAAAAGCCCTGTGGACCGCCCGGGCCAGGCGGATGCAGCTGCGCCAATCCGTTTTGCCCAGGTTTGCGCACAGAACGCCTTCCGTGCGGCCAAGGGCATCCTGCATCTGCTTTGTGAGAAATTCAGGCATAAAAATGATATTGTAGTAGCGGATATGCTGGCCGGCGCCTGTCTGCTGCCGGTGGTAATCGGATGGGCGGATCAGCTGGATGCTATGGTCGCCAAGCGTATACACATTGCCGTTGATCAGGAAGTCGGAACACCCCTCATAAATGACCGACATCTCATAGAACGGGTGAAAATGCAGGCGGTTGTTGAACAGACTGGCCTGTTCGGAATAGCAGTCTTCAATATTATATGGTTTTCCGTTCAAGAACGGCTCCTGTGGCAAAATGTCGAACTGCATGGCGATCCCTCCATGCAATCGATTATATCAGATGCCCAAAAGCAGCACAATCGTTTTCTTTTTTTACGAAATCATTACAGGAATTACGGAATTATCTGATTTTCGTTGTTTCAGGCACATGGCTGTACTATACTGGGCGTGCAGAAAACCTTCTGAAAAGAGGAATGACGTATGCACGAATTGCCGGAACTGCAAAAGAGATTCATCAACCTGCGGCTGGGAACCTTTATCCACTTTAACAGCGCAACTTTCCAGTTTCATACCGGCGAGATCAAGGACTGGGAATTTGACCACGAAAACGCCGGGCAGCCGCGCCTTTTTCCTTTCGCCGAATCCGACTGGAACCCCACCGAGCTGGATTGCGCCCAGTGGGCCGAAACCGCGCAGGCCGCCGGCGTCCGCTTTGCCGCCCTCACGACCAAACACCATGAAGGGTTTGCGCTCTGGCCGACCCGGTATTCCGATCACTGTGTGCGGAACGCCGCAAACAAGACGGATGTTGTGGCGGAATACCTCAAGGCTTTCCGGACCCGGGGGATCCAAGCCGGACTATATTTTTCCATTTTGGATCTGACCGCCGGTATCAATCGCCATTCCTGCACGGAAGAGCAGAAAACAATCATCAAAGGGCAGATCACCGAACTATTGACCAACTACGGCGAGATCCCGTTCCTCATGGTGGACGGATGGAGTTCGCCATGGGGCGGCCCCTGCTATGAAATGCTGCCCTTTGAGGAAGTAAACTCTCTGGTCAAATCGCTGCAGCCGGATTGCCTGCTTTTGAACATCGGCTGCACCGATGGCCTTGCGCATACCGACATCGTGTTCTATGAAAATGGCGCCGGTCAGGAAGTGGCGGACGGATTTGAAGGCCCCGGTATTTTGTGCCAGAAGCTGACCCGCACATGGTTCTGGCGTTCCGATGACCCGGTCACTCCGCCGATGCCGGCAGAATGGGCCGCTGCGCAGATGGCGCGGTATTTCCCCATGAATGTGAATTTTATGCTGAACCTCAGCCCCAATCCCAGGGGAAAGCTGGATGAAAACCTGATGCGGGAGTTTGCGCGGATCGGGACAATGGTCCGGTTCCCTGCAGAGCTGAAAGAGATCCCGCCCCGTTGGATGGTGCGGGAAACAACGTGTTGACCCCCGAGACCAGAAAAAGGACGGCGAGTGGAATGGACTACAAAACCCCGAGTTTGCCAACCGAACAGAGAATTGAAGATTTGCTTTCCAGAATGACGCTGGAAGAAAAAATTGCCCAGTTGAGCATTTTTTACGCCCAGGATGTAGTTTCCGCTTCCTTTGGCGCCGACTTTTCCAAATTGCCGGATGACTGTGGATTCGACGATGAAAAGTGGAAAAGAAAGATCGGTGAAAACGGCGCCGGCTTCGTCTGCGGTGCATATGGTTAAATTCAAAACACAGCCCACGGGCCTTTTTTTGCGCTTCCATCGCCTCTTTGGTATCCGTCCAAAGAGAGGTCAGAGCTTTTCGCAAAAGCGCAGCAGGAGGACGTATAGTGAAACGGGATCGATGGGCGTATATTCGCTTCGTCCGGACAGAAAAAGAACAGGGAACCGTTTCTGATTTCCTGTTCGGTGGTGCCGCCGGTGGCGGCTGGTATTCAGTTTTGACAGTTCGGATCAGGGCGGCCCGAAGATATGTTGCTCATCGGAATAATATAATTGATGTGTAGATGCAATGCGAACAGCGGCAGCCATCCCTCCATCACCGTATGGCGGGTTTTTAATAAAGTCTTTAGATGCTTGGCTTAAAGTTTGCTTCTCCTGCAAGGTATGGCATATTTCATTTTCCCATCCTTAGCTATACAACACTCGGCTCTATTGTCCATTCCATTGTCCCTAATATTTTCCTTTTCTCTCGTCTATTATACTACGGCCTAATAAACTTGAAAACAGATGAATTGCAAACTTGCCGCCCGGACAGCGCTACAATAGGAACAGGATCCAATATACTACCCAGGCGAGCGCCGAACTGTACGGCGTGCGCAGCAACGTGGTGGCCGCCTGGGTGAGCCGGACCAGGCAGATGCTGAAAAAGGAGCGTACTCTGTCTGCCGGATAAAACCGCTTTCTCCGTCCCGGTCGTTTTCTGCCGCAGCCTACGGCTTTTTCTTCCGGTAGGCCAGCGGCGTGCAGCCGTACCGGGCGGAAAAGCGCCGCACAAAATAGCTGATATTCTCCACACCGCATTCGAGAGCGATGCGGGTGACGGTATCGTTGGTGGAAAGAAGCCGCATCCGGGCCTGTTCCAGCCGGTACTCCATCAAAAACTGTACCGGGGTGGTCTGCATGGTCCTGTGGAAGCAGCGCAGCGCGGCGCTGACGCTGACGCCTGCCGATCCGGCGATCTGTTCCAATGTCAGCTTTTGTGTATAGTGATCGGCGATAAACTGCACCATCGTCCGCGTCCTTGCCTGGATCAGCAGGTCCCGGTCCTCTGCGCAATGGGTCAGCTCCTGCCCTTTTGCTTGCAGAAAGGTACGCCATAGCCTGAGCGCCGCAAGCTGGATATCCAACTTGTTTCCATCTGCTGCGGCTTTCAGCACCTCCTGCAGCGAGCGTATGACCGGCCTGTCCCGATCGTCGGCTTGGCGGAACACCGCAAACCGCAAACCGGATCCTGCCGCCGGGGCCACAAATTGCCGGTAAACTGCGCTGTCCTGCGGCGCAAGGAATTCCGGGGAAAATAGAATGTTGGGGATGTGCGCCCCCTCGGCAGACTCCATGCGATGGATCGTGCGGCTGTTGAAGAGGATCGCGTCACCGGCACGCAGGCATTCCTGCGCCCCTTCCGCCTTGCAGACAACAACGCCGCTGTCCACAAAGACCCACTCCAATTCCCGGTGCCAATGCCAGTCGATACAGCCCCGCTGAAACTGGCGCAGATTTTCATCGTAATAGGCGAACGGAAAATCCGGTGTTCCATGTTTGCAGAGTTCCCGCATCGTTTCGTCTGTGATGATCTCGGTTTGCTGCATAGTTTTCCCCCGTCCTGACGCCCCTGCGATTTGACGATATTGTACCACAATTCGGCCAAATAGAGCAAGATTTTTGGTGGCCGCTGCGATATATTGTTATCTGCAAAAACGTGTATCGTCCGCGAAGAGAGGGAGCTTTATGAAACCATCCTACCAGAAAACGATGTATGCCTGCTTTGTGGCCTACATCGTTCAGGCAGTGGTCAACTGCTTTGCACCGCTGCTGTTTGTGACCTTCCAGAACCAGTATTCCATCCCGCTGGCGCAGATCACCGCCCTGATCACCATCAATTTTGCGGTGCAGCTGGCGGTCGATCTGCTGTCCACCGGGTTTGTGGACCGCATCGGATACCGGGCGGCGGCGCTGCTGGCCCACGGCTGCGCCGCCGTGGGCCTGGTTGGCCTGGCCATCCTGCCCGACCTGCTGCCCGACCCGTTTTGGGGGCTGCTGGCGGCGGTCTGCATCTACGCCACCGGCGGCGGGCTGATCGAGGTGCTGGTCAGCCCCATCATCGAGGCCTGCCCCACCGACAACAAGGAAGCCGCCATGAGCCTGCTGCACTCCTTCTACTGCTGGGGCCACATGGGTGTGGTGCTGTTGTCCACCGCCTTTTTCGCGCTGTTTGGCACCGGGAACTGGAAGCTGCTGACGCTGGCCTGGGCGGTACTGCCCATCGCCAACGGGATCGCGTTTGCCAGGGTCCCCATCCCGACGCTGGCTGCGGAAGGCGAGCAGGGGCCGACGCTGGGCCAGCTGCTGCGCCGCCGGCTGTTCTGGGTCTTTCTTGTGATGATGCTCTGCGCCGGCGCCAGCGAGCAGGCCGTCAGCCAGTGGGCCTCCACCTTCGCCGAGCAGGCGCTGGGCGTCAGCAAGACGGTGGGCGACCTGGCCGGGCCGATGGCTTTTGCCCTGCTGATGGGCACATCCCGGCTGCTCTACGGCAAGTATGGCGACCGGCTGGACCTGGATCGGTTTATGAAATTCAGCTGCCTGCTGTGCATCGCCGCCTATTTGTGCATCGCGCTGGTGCCGGTGCCCGCGCTGGGGCTGGTCGGCTGCGCTGTGTGCGGTTTTTCGGTGGGCATCATGTGGCCGGGCACCTTCAGCAAGGCGTCGGCCTCGCTGAAAGGCGGCACCGCCATGTTTGCCCTGCTGGCGCTGGCCGGCGACCTGGGCTGCTCCGCCGGGCCCACACTGGCCGGCATGGTCTCCAGCAGCCTGCAAGATGACCTGCGGGCGGGCATCCTGGCCGCCATCTGCTTCCCGGTTTTGCTGCTGGTCGGTGTGCTGGCCCTGAAACGCCGCAGGCAAGTACCCGCCCCGGCAAAATGAGTTTGCCGCCCGAAATCATTCCAAACCGCAGCCCATGAATGTGGATAGACGGGTGGTATCCCTTATCCAGAAATGGCAGTCTTTTCCCCCTTTTGCTGTGGTCTTTCTCCCAAGCGCGGTGCACTGTTTGAATGCGTCTGCAAGGATGCCGAGGAAGCGCACCGCCTGTGCGAAGACTGGATGATGCGCCAGGAGCAGTATTGATCCACAAATAGAACACGGAGGGCCCCACCGGGTCCTCCGTTTCGTGTAGTCACCGCCTGTATGGACCGTATAACAAGCCAAAGCCAAACCGTACGCAACGAACATGATCCAATAGCGCAGCCGATGTGCCCTCTTCCGGAAGAATGTGAATTTCCCGCAAAATTCATGAAGTGGATCACGTAGAAAAAGACTGCAACGATTGTTGCAGTCTTTTTGGTGAGACATCGGGATCTGCCGTCTGGCCTATGCCTTTTCCTCAGATCACCTCCAATTCAAGCGTTTTGGCCAGCAGGCCTTTTGCTTTCACCGTGACCGTAATCTTTCCGGGGGCATCGCCGCCGCGGACCACGGCCAATGCCTTGCCGTAGTAGGTCGTGTGGGTATCGGAGAAAAAGTTTTCCCCCATGTTAGGCCGTGCAGAACCAAGGGCCAGCAGCGTCCCGGCACCGTGAACCTCCACCGTGACCGCAGTATCCTCAGAAGATTTTGTGATGCCATCCGCCCCCGTCAGGTCAATGCTGATGTAGGCCAAATCCTGCGTTTTTGCCTGCAAGGTGTTCCGGTCAGCCACCACATGCAGTTCGGCGGGCCCTACAGCTGTCTTCATGGAAGTCCGGCTCTGTTCTTTTCCCTCTCCATCGTAGCTGATTGCGGTGATGGTACCGGGTTCATAGACAACGCGTTTAAAGACAGCCTTGTATTCCTTCGTCTTTTTCCGGCCATAGGAATGCCCGTTGACAATGAGTTCCGCCGTTTCGCCGTCAGAGTAGACCGTGACCTTGGTTTTTTTGCCTTCACAGCCGGCCCAGGACCAGCTTGCCACTGCGTCTGTGTTACGCCACATGGATACAGAGCCGGTCTCCCCTGCGTGGGTATACGGTTCTACGCCGATGCCGGGGGTATGGTCCAGCCCCCAGATCAGCCGGTTCCACTGCACCTCGGGGCGAAGCTTTCCGCAAATGTCGATCACGCCGCAGCCGGCGGAGATGATGGGCGCATCCTGACCGGGATTTTTGAAACTTTTGTAACGGACGGTACCGATGCCCGCCTCCCCCAGATAATCCCAGCCCGTCCACATAAAGTCGCCGATGACATAGGGGAGTTTTTTCACCAGTTGCCAGTTATGATACAGGTTCTTGGGCAGGGTCTCGGACCCGACAATGACGCGGTCGGGATGGAGCGTACCGTCCTTCTCGTATCGGGACGCGGCGTAGTTGTAACCGCCAATATCCAGATAAGAGAAACTCACCTTTGTGGCATCGTCCGCGGCAGGTTTGGCGGCCATTTTTTCAATCATACCCCCGGCCAGGTTCATCAGCATGTTGAAGAAGGCGCTGGTGGGAACGTTGTCCATCGTCTGACTGCCGTTTTTATTCTCTTTCCCATTCTTTTTGTTGCCGTATATGCCGCCGCCCTTGGCCGACATACTGCACAGCATCAGGTTGACCCCCATCGTCACTGCTTTGTCCGGGTCCAGCTTTCGTGCCAGGACTGCCAATTTTTTACAGTACTCCTGTCCTTCGGGCATAGCCAGTTCGGAGATTTCATTTCCGATAGAGTTCATGACCACACTGGGATGATTGTAGTTTTTGATGACCATAGCTGTGAGATCCCGCTGCCACCATGCGCGAAAATCCTGGTCCGCATAGTCGTAGGGGTTTTTATGTACCAGCCAGTTGTCGCAGAATTCATCCATGACATACAGACCCAGCCGGTCACAGGCGTCCAACAACGCCTTGGAGGCAGGGTTGTGGGCGGAACGTATCGCGTTGAAACCGGCCTCCTTGAGCAGACGGACACGGCGGAACTCGGCATCCTCAAAAGAGCATGCGCCCAGAATACCATTGTCGTGGTGGACGCAGGCGCCACGGAACAGCGTTTTCTTGCCGTTTACAAAAAATCCTCTGGTGCTCCAGCTGAGGGTACGGAATCCAAACCAGGCCTCCGCCTCATCCACCACCTCACCATTTTTCAACAGTTCCGCTCTGCACCGGTACAGTTCGGGATGTTCCGCGTCCCAAAGCCGCGGCTGGGAAACGGGAATGTCCGCCGATGCAGTGCCTTCCTTGACCGCAGCTTCGGCCTGCGCTACCACCTTTTCACCATCCAGAATAGAGACTCTGACCGTATCACCACCGGTGACCGAAACTTTCACATGGGCCGCATCGTTTCCGGAAGTGGAGACGAGCAGTCCATCCGGGCGGATATGACTCTTATCGCCCAGGAAGAGGTTTACGTTGCGATAAATTCCGCTACCGGAATACCAACGGGAATTGGGTACCGACGAGTTGTCCGCGATCACTTTGATCTCATTTTCTTCGCCATACTTCAGCTGTGGGTCCAGCACCACAAAGAAGTTGGTATACCCGTACCGCTGTTCAGCCACAAGCGCATCGTTCACGAACACCTGCGCGTTTTGATAAACCGCCTCAAATTCCAGTACAGCGGACTGTGTCCGCCACGCTTCAGGCACAAGAATCCGTTTGACGTAGACATAGGCCCCGCCGGGAAAGTATCCGCACGCTCCCGCTGTTGCCGCATCCTTTGAGCGTTTCTCGTACAGCATGGCATCGTGGGGAAGCGTGACCGGTTGCATAGACTGTTCCTTTCCCACGGCGCCAAATAGCCAACCCCGGTTAAAATCTTTCTTTTTCACTTTCCTGCCCTCCTTAAATATGCGCGAACGCTTCGCTGTTTGTGCAATACACGATATCGCTTCGGCCTGCGATCGATTCAAAAAGCCGCTCCAAAGCATACCAACTGGCGTTTCCCTTTTCGTAGTCCATTTCATAACTGTGTGCCCACAGGAACAACAGCAGATCCTTTTCTCCGGGTTCCTCACGTTTGAAGCGCTCCACCAGCTTCACGGCATTTTTCAGAATAAGCGAGGAGGAAGGCCGAAAGTTCAGTGGATCATCCGGGAACCCAAAGCCGCCGGTGGGAAAGACCACTCTGGCATATTGATACCCCTGCGCCTTCAGATGCGCCTGGACAGCCGGCGAGGTTGAACCCTGCGCATAGGCGTGCCCCACGACCGTGGTGCCGAAGATTTTTTCCAGCGCGGCCTTGTCCGCATCCACCGATGCGCGCATTTCATCCTCGCTGACAGCCCCCAGCGGTTCATGCCGGAAGCCATGGGTGGCAATCTCCATTCCCTCATAGACCTGGCACACCTCGTCCAGTGGAATCCGGTTGTGCTGCACATAGGAAAATGGCCACTTGTGCTTTACGCCTTCGGGGCAATCCTGAAAAGAGAAGGTTCCAAGTCCCTTCACCTCGCCGCGAGTGCCAAACAGGCCGGCATTGAGATTGAAGGTTCCTTTGAGCCCGTATTGCCTCATGAGCCGGATCACCCGTTTGTCCTGTTCCAGTCCATCATCAAAGCTGAGCGTGAAATACTTTTTCCCCATGCCTACACCTCCCCTGTCAGCTTTTGCAAATCATACGCCTGCGCCAGCAGCATTCCTCCGGCCTGATTCGGGTGCAGGTGGTCCCCCTGGTGATAACGCTCGTCGGTGAACGAAGGATTCTTCTGATCGCGCAGCAGTGCATCCGCATCAAGCATATAATCGAACAGCGCGCTATCTCTGATCCATCCATTGATGCGGACTCTCAGCTCCTCCATCTCCCGGGTATACCCTTTTTTCACAAAACCGGTGCGGGGCGGAAGAGTCTGGGCAATCACCCGGACACCGGCCTTATGAAGCCGATCCACAATATCGGTTACGGCCGAACAATATTGTTCCAACGAGATGACCGCCCCTGTCTTTTGGGAATAGTAGGCCACATCATTGACCCCCAATGCAAAAATCACTCCGCAGAGTTCTGAAAAGCGGAGTACATCACGCTCAAAGCGAGACACCCCTTTCTCCCCGTAGGAAGCTCCCATCAGGCCCGGGACATCATAAAGCAGACAATTCCCGCCGATTCCGGCGTTCATCAGTGCGTAGTCACCGCCATACGCATCGAACAGACGCCTTTGCAACGGTTTTACCCAGCGGTTCATAGCCGTTATACTGTCCCCGAACGCCACGATGATTTTGGAAGGCTGACCGGTAAACACCTCGATCTGATCCATCCCGGGAATCGCTTCATAAAGGTTGTACTGTTCCATATATCTTTCCCGCCGGGGTGGGGGCAGCTCTCTGTCCGCCGTATGATTTCCCGGGTAGCTTACCGCATTTTCCTCGATCATATTGCTGTCCATGACCTTGGATGCATAGTAGAGTCTGATTTCCAGCTCTTCCCCCATCGTCACCGGGAGCGTCAACTCATCCGAATAGCAGCTTTCCCCCGCGGGGACCGTGAAAACACGGCTGCCGTCCCGCGTGACGGTATGCATCTCTCCATCTGCCCACACGGTCAGTCCCCCAATGGTGTAGGGTTTCTTTCCATAGTGGTTGGAGAAGCGGACCCGAAGTTTCTCGCCCGAAACCTGGGATATCACAGAATACACCACTGTTTTTTTCTTGCCCGCCAAAAAGCCCATCGCAAAGGCAGGGGCCGCGGCTTGATGCCAAATTGGTGTCCAGTCCATCGTTATCCTCCTTTATGCCAACGTAATACTCAAGATGTCAAGCGTTCCCTTTCCCTTATACCGGAAATACAGCGGGCAGGAATCAATGGGGCGTCGGCTCTCCAACGCCAAACGTCTGGCGTTGAATTTTACTCCGGCGGTTGTCCAGTCGGCTGTCCCGGCAATGGGAATGGATGCTATGACAGGGCCTTTTTCCCCAGGTAAGAGTTCCAGCACGCCGCCTGCGCCGCGAACCGTTACAGCAATGTGGGTGCTTTCATTCAGATCAAAATATCGGAAGCCGGCAATACTGCCATTCTTCATTTTGGAAATATACGCCTTTGGTGCCGTCCTCTCGGTCTCTATGGTCACTTCCCGTTCCCCGGGCTCCGGTGGCTCGTAGTCCGGACCATCCTGGGTGATCTCGGGTCCGCCCATCGGGTTGCGCAGACCAAACGTTCCGGCATGGTGCAGGACGCAGGCAATGTAGGCCGGATAGGTCCCGGTGCCCTTCAAAGGGCCGCCATTCAATCCGCAGCTTGTGGACTCCACCATGCGGATGGTCCCGTCCGCACGGATCTCAATGGGCTCGGCTACCGCCTGCCGGTTTCGTTTGGCGCCATTGGTCGTTCGGTGGTCAAATATATACCATTGCCCGTGGACGCATACCATACCGCCGTGGCTGTTCCCCATCGGATATGCCGCATTCATGAGCTTTCTTCCCTCCAGACCGATTTCGCTTGAGGAATGGATCGGTCCCTTGTGGATAAATCCCTTGTCGGGGAACAGGCTCATCGCGTAATTGAGACCGGTGATGTCCGTGGCCGGATAGACCAGATAATACCACTCACCGATGTGACGGATAGAGGGCCCTTCCCAATAGTTCGGCTTCTTGGGATCAAAATCCGCCGGCATGATGATGGTTGGTTCGCTGATGATGGTCAGCATATCAGAGCTGAGTTCCATCACAAACAGCCCCTTGATCTCGTGGCCGAATTGTCCATTGGATTTCTGCCCGCTGCCCACGTAGAGAAACACCCGCCCGTCATCATCCACCAGAACGGCTGGGTCAAACATAAACCAATCCTCCGGCTTTGAGCCGTAGACTCGCCCGTCCGGGAAGTGAACATCGCCCAAATATTGGTATTTTCCCGCAGGTTTGTCACACACAGCGACCGACGTGATCGACGTATTGGCCACCGAATAGTAAAGGTAGTACCGTCCGTCTGTGCCGCGCACCACATCTGGTGCATAGTAGGACAGGTTCTTTTTATTCCACGGCGTATCTTGCTTTTTGAAGATTACGCCTTCATACCGCCAGTCGGAAAGATCGTCTACCGGGGTCGACCAGCATACGTAATCGCCCTCACAGTATTCCTTGGCACCAAAGAGATCATGGCTCCCATAAATGTACAGCCGCTGACCAAATACTTTCGGTTCAGCATCCGGGATGTATTCCCAACTGGGGAGATAGGGGTTATAGCATTGCCGCTTCACAGATACTTCCTCCTTCAAAAATACTCAATTCCATGCTATACTGTCATAAAGGGGGGATGCTCGCATGGAACACCTGTTTTTTGACAGCATTGATGAAATGCGGAACCAGACCGGCAGCCATGGTCCGAACTATCTTCGCAACCATACGGCCGAACGGGACTATTTTTCTCCGTTGTCCATCGTAACCAGCATCCAGAAACCTCAGGAATATCTGTTTTCCAACTATATGGATGCATGGTCCTTTTGCGTTCACACCCCAAACAAACACGAATTCTTTCATGAGACCTACATGCACAAACATAATTTTTTTGAGCTGATGTATGTGCAGCGGGGCCACGTCCGGGTGATGATCGAGGGGGCCGAGACCACCTATACGCAGGGAAACCTTTGTCTCCTCAATCGAAACACCATGCATCGCGAAACAGATATGTCGAATGCGGATATCGTTTACATCGGCATCAATGCCTCCCTGCTGACGCAGTGGCCCAAATCATTTCCGCCGCCCTTTCAGTACAAAAGCATTCTCAATCAGTTTTTCAGCGACAATCTGTCGGAACGTGCCGCCTATAAAAAGGACTACCTGGACTTTACCCTTTTAGGAGCAGATACGATCCCGCAGCTCACCCAGGAATTGATTCGTGCTTTCTCGGTCAAGCGGATCGGATACCAGTTTGACGTTTATTCCTCTCTGCTCCGGCTGTTTGCCGCCTTGGAGAATCCTGACATATACAAGGCCACCCACATTTCGCTGAGGCACAGCCAAGAACTGCTGGCGGTGGAACAGGTCAAGAAGCTGATTGAAGCCCACCACGGGGCTATCCACCGGACCGATCTGGCGGAGGCACTCAACTACTCCTGCGAGCATATATCCCGCATCATCAAGACAAACACCGGATACACACTGAAAGCGTACTGTCAAAAGGTACAGATGGCCGAGGCGGCGCGGCTTCTGAGAAACACAGAGCTGCCGGTCTGCCAGATCGCGGCATCACTGGGCTATGAGAACAGAACGCAATTCTACAAAGTGTTTCAGCGTGAGTATGGTCTCACCCCCTTGGAATACCGCCGACATATTGCGGAGGAATGAGCCTTACCCAGCACTGCAGCGATCCAGGCATTCGCGGATTTTTCGCCGCTCATCGTTCTTGATCGGGTATGTCCGCAGGATCAAAGCCGACAATACACCGAGGATGGCAGGAACAAGGCCCATGATAACGATAAACCAATTGAGCATGGTCGGGATCTGCGACAGTTCCCCCATGTATTCGGAGGTGACGGGATCAACGTTGTAGCCGATTGCCATGAGCACAGCGCCAATAATTGCAGCCGAAAGCGCCGCCTGGGCTTTGACAATGAAGCTGCCGACAACCATTGTCAAAGCGGAACGATCCTTGCCGGTTTTATAAATGTTGTAGTCCATAATCTCCATTTCCACCATGGACTGCGGGACAAAGTCGCTTCCCACCCCCACTGCCATGATGAACAGGGTAATGAAGAACAGCGCAGGAACATTCGCAAGCAGGCCCGCCATCTGGGTAATAAACAGGACCACCCCGCCGACAGACTGCACAATCAGAAGGAAACAAGTCATTTTGATCGGGTTGTTCTTAAAGAGTTTCAAGAGCGGACGGCCAATAACTGCACCAAACAGGAGTGGTACGAGCATCATCATGGAAGAAATGCCGTTGAGGACACCATACTGCTCCATGTCTGTGACGCCGGTGGCCAGATCCGTGCAGAATCCCCATTTTATGTAATACGCAGGTGTGGCAAAAATAAGGGACCAGATAAAACCGGAAAAGACGCCTTTCAAATAGTAGACCACCATCGGCTTGTTCTCTTTGAACAGAAGAAAGAAGTCCTTAAACTTTACCGGCTCTGCCTCTTCTTCCTGCACACTGTGCTTTTCTTTGACAAGGAACCAGCCAATAAGAGAGAGCACCATCGCTGCACCAACAATAACAGTGATCAGGATGGCAAATGAGTCATGATAGTTGCCCACGCGTTCGTTGACCGCAACCAGCACAGCTGTAAAGGCGGACGTAACAACGCCCAGGATCATGGTCCAAACCCGCGGCCCGATAACCAGCTTGGAACGTTCGTTGAGATCATTGGTCATCGTTCGGAACAAAAGATTATCCTTATAAAAGGATGTTCCCACATCAAACAAAAAGTAGAAAACGACAACCCACACAACAACCAGTACGGGCTTGGACGCAAACTCGGACGGGAACGAGTAGAGACATACACAGCCAATGCCAGTCAGCAGTATGCTGAGGAGAAAAAAAGGTTTGTACTTTCCGATTTTGGTCCGTTTCCCGCGATCCATCAAAAATCCCTGAACGGGATCATCCACAGCATCAAAGATCCGCGCAAACAGAAGAAGCGATGTAGCCAAGGTCGCTCCCATAGCGCCCAGCCCGGCGTAGTCGGTCATATACTGCATAAACATGCTGGACATAAACACGGTACACAGACCATTTACAGTAGACAGCGCCGTTGCGCCGAAACAGTCTCGCAGCGTAATTGCGTCCGGATTTTTCACACAGATAGACTTGAGCATTCCTATCCCCCTTGCCATTTCATCAGTTATTCTCAACCAACAAAGCCCGAATTCGTGCAATTCCAACAATTCAATGATAGAGTATTCCTTTGTATTCCACAATGACAAAAGGCCGCCCTTTTTCAATTTATTGTATCATTTTGTTTCTTGACGCCGAAGCAAGAAAGGATAATCACATTTTGTTACAACGCGGTATGTACCTTTCACAAAAATGGCGACAGATATCCCTCTTGGCCTTTCAAAAGCCTTCCGATGGGTACCCCATAAGGTCTGTGACATTATCGGGTGTAATCACAATCGCATCACCAAACCTACAAAAACACAAATCCGAACGCATCTACAAAAAGTATGCGTTCGGATTTTTCAGTATGGTGCAAAATTAGCGACCGGTCCCCGCGAGGCGAATGCAAGCGCTTGCACGACGCATGAGCCCGCCCCGAAGGGGATGGTACAGCCCCCTTTCCGGCCAATCAGGCTGTAGAGGGACTTGCGCTCTTATCACTGTTAAGCCAGACCATCGCGGATTCTTTTGAGGGGTCATACTGTTTTTCCTTTTGTGTCCAAGTGATCACATTGGTTCAAAAGGGAATCGGGTCCGCAGCATGTCGTGGACAAGCCGTTCCTCCGGCACGCTGTCGATGCCGCCGTGGGTCTGGGTGGACAGGCTGGCGGCGCAGCAGGCAAAGCGGGTGATGGCGCGCAGTTCCTCCGGGCTCAGCTCGTCGGGGGCCTTGCCTGTCCGGAGCAGCCGGCTCATGGCGCTGCCGCCGAAGATGTCCCCGGCGCCGGTGGTATCCGCCACACGGATGCCGGCGGGGCTGGCCACCTCGCCGCTGCCCTGCCGGTTGGCGAAATGGCAGCCCCGGGGGCCCAGCGTGGCGTAGACCAGCTGGACGCCGTACTCGGTCAGCAGCTTTTGGGCGCCTTCTGCGGGCGAAAGCCCCCACAAAAAGGCGATCTCCTCGTCGCTGATCTTGACGATGTCGGCCTGACGCAGCCCCCATTCGATCTGCTCTTTGGCGGCGGCTTCGCCCGGCCACAGCGGTTTGCGCAGGTTGGGGTCAAAGCTGATCAGCCTGCCCTTCTCTTTGGCGTAAGCAACCGCCTTTTGGGTGGCGGCGCGGGCCGGCTCGTCGGTCAGGCTCAGCGAACCGAAGTGGAAGACCCGGGCTTCGTCGATCAGGGTCAGGTCCACCTCGTCGGCCCGCAGGCAGGTGTCGGCGCCGGGCTTGCGGGCAAAGCTGAAGGCCCGGTTGCCGGTGGCGTCCAGCGTTACAAAAGCCAGCGTCGTGAACACGGCCGGGTCGGCCAGGATGCCCCGGGTCTCGATGCCCTTTTCGGCCAGGGTGGCTTTCAGCAGGTCGCCGAAGCGGTCAGCCCCCACCTTGCCGATCAGCGCGGTGGTGCAGCCGTAGGCTTGCAGCGCGGCCAGGAAATTGCCCGGCGCGCCGCCCGGCTGGGCGGCCAGGGTGGGGTACCCGGCGGCGTTGGTGGAAACCGGGGCAAAGTCGATGAGCAGTTCGCCCAAAGCAACAACATCCAATTCAAAACCTCCCTGAGTCATCGAAAAACATCATGGTTTTGCTTTGCACAACCAACAGCAGCCGAAGGCCGGCAGAAGAACGTCTGTTGGGGGCAGCAATTCTCCTGTGATCAGATCGCGGTATTCCTCGCTTCCTTCCCGTATCCAGGCAGTGCGCTCTTCCCCGCTGAAATTGTACAGGCAGACCAGCCGTTCCTGCTCGTTCTCGCGTACCATGCCCAACACAGAAGGGTCATGGGTGTCGATCGTCCAGAACGGCACGCTTGCATCAAAAACACTATGGCTGCGGCGCAGGCGTTCCAGATGCATCAGGGCCGGGAACAGCCGGTTTTGCAGGGTCCCGGGGACTTTCCGGTTGGCGGCAAGTTCCCATGGGAACCTGCCCCGGTGCAGATAGCGGGAGTCTGCGGCTTTCTCCGGGTCATCCTTGTAGCTGTAATCGTTCAGCTGGCCGATCTCGTCGCCGCTGTACACCACCGGAATGCCGGACTGGGACAGCATGAAAGCGTGCAGCGTCAGGTCATAGCGGATGGCTCGCTCCCATGCGGCCTTGTCGCCGGCAAAACCGGCACGCTCGATTCCGCACAGGGATGCGGTCGTGCCGCACAGCCGGGCATCGCCCAGGCGGGGATCGTCGTTGTACAATTCCCCGATGGCAAAGGAATTTGCCGTTTTACCTGTAAAAAAATCGTTCAGATATTTTTTGTGCGGTATTTCCTGGATCCCGAACTGCGCCAGGAAATCATAATCCAATCCCCAGCCGATATCATCATGGCAGCGCAGATAATTTTGAAACACACAGTTGCGGGGCAAACCGGCCAGAATATCAAGCTGGCGGCGCAGCAGTGCCGTATCACCGGTCGCCACGGTATGCCAGGTGCTGGCCATGGTTGTCACATTGTACAAAACATGGCACTCCGGCTTGTCGGGCGTGCCGAAGTAAGGCGCTACCTTATCCGGCTCCATCACGACTTCCCCCAAAAGCAATACGCCCGGGCAAACGATTTCGCTGATGATCCGCATCATGCGTACAATGCTGTGTACCTGCGGCAGATTGCGGCAGTTGGTGCCGAGCTGCTTCCAGATATAGGGAACCGCATCCAGGCGGACCACATCCACCCCCTGGTTGACGAGATAGAGCATGTTGCACACCATCTCGTTGAACACAACCGGGTTGCTGTAGTTCAGATCCCACTGATAAGGATAAAAGGTGGTCATGACCGCCTTCCCGCAATCGGGCAGCCAGGTAAAGTTTCCCGGCGCTGTAGTGGGAAAAACCTGGGGGCAGGTCTTTTCATATTGGTCCGGGATCGTATAGTCATCAAAGAAAAAATAGCGGTCCTGGTAGGCTTTCTCTCCGGCCCGGGCCCGGCGCGCCCACTCATGCTCGTCAGAGGTGTGGTTCATTACAAAATCCAGGCAGACGTTGATGCCGTTTTCATGGCAGGCGTCCGCCAGCGCCGCAAAATCCTTCATCGTACCCAGTTCCGGCTGTACGGTCCGGAAATCCGCCACCGCATACCCGCCGTCGCTTTTTCCTTTGGGGCTGGCAAGCAGCGGCATCAGGTGCAGATAGTTGACCCCGCATTCCTTCAAGTACGCTATATGTTCAGCCGTTCCCTGCAGCGTACCGCCAAAGTTGTTGGCATAGAGCATCATCCCCATCAAATCATTGCGGCGGTACCAGTCAGGGTCTGCCTCCCGTTTGCAATCGGTTTCTTTCAGCGACTTGCTGCGTGTATCATAAAATTGCCGCATCGCTTCGGCAAGTTCCTGCAGCCGCTGCTGCGTGTCCGCTCTCTGGCCATACAATTCACAGTACAGCCATTTCAGTTCATCCCAACGTTTGTTCAGCCTGGACTGGTAACGCTTGGCCGCTGCAGCCCTGCTGCGGCCGGGACCACTCTCTTTCATGCCTTTTCCCCCTCTACTTGCACAAAATGGAGCTGCACAGCCGGATAGTCCCCGAACAGATGCGGCAGCGCAACACCGGCATGCATCAGGAAACTGCCGCTGAAATTTCCCCGTGTCAGTACAGCCGTGCCGCCCTCGTGCCGGGCATCGGCCACATCGCTTCTGGCGGCAAAGACCAGTTCGTCCACCCGGTAGCAGGCATTCGGATCCAGGCCCTGCAGGCAGACATGCACAGAACGCGGATTGGCACGCGGATGCGTCACGACCAGGTTCAGCAGTGCCTCACGCCGGTCTTCGGAAGCAAATTGCCAGGCGGTGAAATCGCTTTCCCCGTCGGGCGGCACCAGCCGGAAATAGGCTCCGCTGCCGATCAGACCGGCCCACCGTTTGAACCGCTCGATTTGCGCACGCACTTCGCCGCACTCGGCTTCTGTCAGCCGGTTCAGGTCCAGTTCATATCCAAAGGTGCCGGACATGGCGACAACGGCGCGGGTCTCCAGCGGGGTCATACGCCCGGTCTGGTGATTCGGGCAGGCGGAAACATGGGCTCCCACAGCAGACACCGGGTAACCATACGAGGTGCCGTTCTGGATCGTCAGCCTTTCAATGGCGTCGGTATCATCGCTGCACCAGATCTGCGGGAAATACGCAAGCATCCCGGCGTCAAACCGGCCGCCGCCGCCTGCGCAGCCTTCAAACAGGACCTGCGGGAACTTCTGCGTCAACCGCTCCAGAAGAGAATACACCCCCAGCATATAACGGTGCGTCACCTCGCCCTGGCGCTCCGGCGGCAGCGCACGGCTGTACACGTCGCTCATGTTGCGGTTCATATCCCATTTGACATAGTCGATGGCATGCTCCTGAAGCAGAGCCGTCATGCAACCCGCCAGATACTCCACAACTTCCGGGCGGGCCAGATCCAGCACCAGCTGGTCGCGGCCCATGGCCGGGTCGCGGCCGGGCAGCGTCAGCGCCCAGTCCGGGTGGGCGCGGTACAGGTCAGAATCCACGCTCACCATTTCCGGCTCCACCCAGATCCCGAATTTCATGCCCAGGGCGTGGATGCGCCGGATCAGCGGGTCCAGCCCGCCCGGCAGTTTCCGGGTGTTCACCTGCCAGTCGCCAAGGCCGCTGTTGTCATCGTTGCGCTTGCCGAACCAGCCGTCATCCAGGACCATCAGTTCAACGCCCAGGCCCGCCGCCTTCTCGGCGATCCGCACGATCTTCTCTGTGTCGAAATCGAAGTAAGTTGCTTCCCAGTTGTTGATCAATACCGGGCGGCGTGCAAAACGCCAGGGCCCGCGGCAGATATTGTGACGCAGGAAGCGGTGATAGATCTGGGAAAGCCTGCCCAGCCCCTGATCGCTGTATGCAAAGATGACCTCCGGGGCGGCAAATTGCTCGCCGGGCTGCAAAAGCCAGCAGAAGCCATCGTCATGGATGCCGGTGACCAGGCGGACCAGGCCGTTCTGGGTCAGTTCCACATCGGTGCGGAAACTGCCGGAATAGACCGGCATCACGCCGCAGCAGGCGCCGGCTTCCTCCGTGGCTTGCCGGTCGCAGAGGATCACAAACGGATTGTGGTGATGGCTGGACGCACCTCGGGTGGAGGAAACCGTCTGGATGGCATCCGCCAGGTGCACGCGCTGTACCTGGCGTTCCATGGCATGACGGCCGTGGAAGTGGATCAGATCCCACTGCCCGAAGGGCAGGTCCAGGCAGGCAGAAGCCACCTTGTGCAGCTGCAGGGCGCCATTGCCGTGATTTGCAAGCCGGACCGCACGGGTAATGACATCCTGCCTTTCAAACACGCCGTACAAGAGTTCCAGGCCCAGCCCTGTAACCGGGTCCTGCAGGCGCACGGTCAGCGTTTCGGCTTCCTTATCTTCGTCGTGGGCGGCGGGCAGACCGTCCAGGGCATATTTGCCGGATGATATCTCGTGCGAAACATAAAGGAAGTCCGCGCCGCGCACCCCGGCGGCATCGGTGACGGAAATCGTGCTGAGGCGGAAGTCCCCCACATTGCAGCCGGTATACTCCTGCGGCAGGATGTCCGGCGACGCCAGCCGGTCAAAGCGATGGGCGTAATAATTGGGCGAGAAACTCACATCCACCGGCGGGTACAGGGCGGCAAGATCTCCCTCCCCGATCCTGCTGCCATAATACAGGTGCAGCAGATGCCCCCGGCTGTCGATCTGCATACAGTAGCTTGTGTTGTGTGTTTCCAGCCGAAAGATCCGACTCGGGTTTTGAAAGACAATGCTCATGGTTCCTCCTTGGGGCCGCCTTTGCCTGCGGCGGGCGGCCGGTTTTCATGGTATGGAATAAAAACGGCAAGGCGGGCGGACAGTTCCCCGCCCGCCTCGCCGTAAACATTTGGAATGATTGGGACGGAAGGTTCGATCACTTGCCGCCGGTCATGGCAATACCCTGAATAAACTGTTTCTGGAACAGCAGATACAGGACCACCATCGGGATCATGGCCAGCAGGCTGCCGGCCATCAATACCGGGAAGTTGGTGCTGTACTGCCCGTTCAGCGTGGAAAGACCCGCGGACAGCGTCATCATGTTCAGGTCGGTGTTGCAGATCAGCGGCCACATCAGGTCGGAGTAAGCAAACACGGCCGTGAAAATGGCCAGCGCAGCGCAGCTGGAGCCGGTGAGCGGGAACATAACCTTGGTAAAGGTCTGCCATTTGGTGCAGCCATCCAGATAGGCGGCCTCGGCGATCTCATTGGGGATGCCCAGATAGGTCTGCCGCAGGAAGAAGGTGCCAAAGGCCGACACGATGCCGGGAAACACCAGAGCAAAGATGGTGTTGGTCTGCCCCATGCGCGCCAGCATCAGGTACTGGGGCGTGATAAAGATCTGGCTGGGCAGCATCATCTGCACCAGCACGATGCTGAACAGCAGATTTTTGCAGGGGAAATTCAGTTTGGCAAAGGCATACCCGGCCATGGAGCTGAATACGACCGCGCAGATCACGCGCAGCACGATCAGCAGCGCCGTATTGATATACAGGTTTACGAAGGGCAGACTTTGCAGTGCGGTGACAAAGTTGTCCAGCCCCCAGTGGGAGGGAAGGATCTGCGGGGGGATCGCCATCGACTCGGCCTGCGTTTTGAAGCAGGTCAATACCATCCACACAAAGGGAAAGATCATCACGATGCTGCCCAGGATCAGGACCGCATAGGTCAGGCCCTTGCCCAGCCGCCGGTTGGTTTTCATACTGGTTTCCATAGTTTTACACCTCGTAATTGACCCACTTTTTCTGACCGACGAACTGAATGACCGTGACGATACCGATCAGCAGCACCGTCCAGACAACAATGGCGGATGCATATCCCTTATCACCGGCAATAAAGCTTTCACGGTAGAACAGCGACATCAGGGTCTGCGCATCATTCAGCGCCGGGTTGGCGTCGTCCACCATCATGTAGACCAGGTCGAACACCTTCAGAGAAGACATCAGGCGCATGATCAGAACGACGAACAGTGTGGGGCTCACCATCGGCAATGTGATGCTGAAGAACTGGCGGACCTTGGACGCGCCGTCCAGATCGGCCGCCTCGTACAGCGTCTGGCTCACATTCTGCAGGCCCGCCAACAGCAGCACGGCGTCGTAACCGATGTTGGACCAGATCTGCACCACCGCACAGGTCAAAAGAACCAGGTGCGGGTCGGTCAGCCAACCTACGTCTTGGCCGAAAGCCGTATTAAGAATGCCATACTGGGTATTGAAGATCCACTTCCAGACCATGGCGACAGCGGCCGGCGCCACGACCATGGGCAGGAAAAAGATGGCGCGGAACGTGGTACGCCCGCGGATCTTTGAGTTGAGCAGCACCGCCACCAGCAGCGCCAGGAAAATGCCGACCGGCACAGTCAGGATACAGAACAGGATCGTGTTGCCGGTGGCTTTCCAGAATTCGGGGTTCTGGAACATCTCGATATAATTATCCAGGCCCTCAAACTCAAATTCACCAAAGGGCAGCGATTTGGAAAAGCTCATGTAAATGGTCTCGATAAACGGCCAGATGTTCAGAACCAGCAGGCCGATAATGGTGGGCGCCACCATGAGCAGGCCCCATACAGCGCCGTCGCGGGACAGCTTGGACGTTTTCTGCATCACGCATCCTCCTCATAGTATTCGGCACTGGCCGTGTCCACAGCCTCCTGCATCTGCGCAAGGCCGGTGTCCAGGTCCAGTTCGCCGGTGTAGATTTTCAGCAGCGTATCGCTCACATCGGTCTTCCACTCGGGGCGGGCGGCGTTGTTCACGCTTTGGATGCAGTAATCAAACATGTCGATGAAGCACTGCACATCAATGGGATATTCGTCGAACACACCGACCCAGGTATCTTCCAGCCCTTCATAAGCCGGGATGGCGGCGCCGCTTTCGCCCTGGATGCGCTGGCCTTCTTCACTGCCGAAGAATTTCAGGACGTCCTTGACGATGTCCAGATGCGGGTTGTTGGCGCCGGTGGCGTAACTCAGGCCGTTGGAAATGGTGGCCCGGCCTTCCCCGCTGACAGGGTCGGGGCAGGCCGGCAGAACGGCAACGTCCCATTTCCCTACCATATCGGGATAGTTTTGCAGCTCCGCCAGGATATTCCAGTTCCCTTCCAGGAACATCGCGCCCTTTTCAGAAAAGAATGCCGTACCGGGTGAAGTTTCGGCGAAGTAGTTCTGGTCGGGGCACCAGTCATTCTGCTGCAGGCCGATGTAGAATTCCATGCCCTTGCGGGTGCCCGGGTCCAGGAAGTTGCCGCGGGTCTTGTCCGGCGTCAGGATGCTGCCGCCCGCCTGATACACAAAATTCCAGTAGCCAAGCTGGTCATCGGCATAGGCCATGTAGCCGTAGTTGCCGGTGGCATCGTGGATTTTTTCAGAGGCTTCCACAAGGTCGTCCCAGGTCCAGGTCTCGTCCGGATAAGCAACACCGGCAGCATCGAACATTTCCTTGTTATATACCAGTCCCACGGTGTCCTTGTCCTTCGGCACGCCGTACAGCACGCCATCGGAACCGCTTGCATTGGACAGCGAAATGTCCGAGAAATGCTCGGTCTCCACAATGTCGGAGCAGTCTGCCAGTTTGCCGTTGTCGGCATATTTCAGGATCTCGTTGGTATGCATCCAGAAAATATCCGGCATCTTGTTGGACATGGTGGCAGCTTCCAGCTTGGTCCAGTATTCGTCCCAGTTGATGACCTGCACTTCAATGTGTACGTCGGGATGCTGGGCCGTGTAGGCGTCGCACATGGCCTGCATACCGTCGCGCTGGGCCACATCCCAGATCTGAAAGGTCAGGTTTACGGTGCCGTCATCTGCAGCGCATCCGGCCAGGCTGGCCGCCATCAGCGCCGCAAGGGCGCCGACGGCAAAGCGATGTGTTATTTTCATGATCCATCTCCTTTTAGATAAGAATGACGCGAATGCCTTGACCGGTCGCGCGGGGTATGGTGTGATTCGGCAAATCTGCCAACACACAGCATCCGGAATTGTGCATAGTGCACATTGCACAATTCTTCCCCGCATTTGGTATAGTTATTATACAATTTGACGTTGCACATTTGAATGCCAATATGCCACTTTTTATATACCAATTTCAAGGAATTTACCAAATTTTGTTGAAGTCAGGACGCATTTTGGTATATAATCGAGAAAAGGAGGGAGTATCATGTCCCGCAGCCCCGATGACGTGAGCAAATTGAAATTCCATGTTTTCCGTGACGAGCGGTTCGTTGACCTGAACCTCTACCAGTTCGGATGGGAACGCACCACACCGGCGCACTCTTATGGGCCGCATGCGCGCAATCACTACCTGTTCCACTATATCATCGCCGGAAAAGGCGTATTGCTGGCCAACGAGCAGGAGTATTCCATTACGGCGGGACACGGCTTCCTGGTCGTACCCGGCCAGATCACCACCTATCGCTCCGACGAAAACGATCCCTGGGAATATACCTGGCTGGAGTTTGACGGCCTGCGTGCCCATGAAAGCCTGAACCTTGCAGGCATCAGCGGGAAGGAACCCGTTTATACGGCGCGCAGCAAGCGGGATGGCCAGCTGCTTCAGGATGAAATGCTGTACATCGTCAACCATAGCGAAGCCAGCCCGACCCATCTAATCGCCCACGGTTACCTGTTTCTGGACCAGCTGGTGCAGTCCTCTGCCAACCGGCAGGAAGGCAGAGAGAGGCGTCTGCGGGATTTCTATATCAAGGAGGCCCTGGTCTTTATTGACCGGAATTATCAGCGGGATATTTCCATTGAGGAGATCGCCGCCGTCTGCGGACTCAACCGCAGCTACTTCGGCAAGGTATTCCGGGATTCTGTAGGAGAAAGCCCGCAGGCATATCTGTTGCACTATCGCATGGCCCGCGCAGCCCAATTGCTTAAAGAAACGCGCATGTCCATCGGAGAGATCGCAGCTCAGGTCAGCTATCCCAACCAGCTGCATTTTTCCCGCGCCTTCAAGAATGTACACGGCGTTTCGCCCAGAGAATACCGCCAGACGCATTTTATCCAGGGGAAATAACCGTACAGGCGGCCTTTGAAACGTAAAGCATGTGACAACCAGTCATCGCTGCTTATGTCACCGTTTCTATCATTTGAAAGACGCGCCTGTGCCGGAACTGCAGAAGACCTTCCCGCAGGCGGGCGAGTTTACCGACTGATCACCCCATAATTTTAGCCCGGCGGCTCGATGCCTGCCGGGCTTTCTTCATGCCAAAACCTGTATAACAGAGAAGTCATATGACATTCGCTTCACATCACCCGTACGCAACCGTCTGCCCTCACAAACGGGCCAACCGCATTTGGCGATAGGTTCCATCCACAACACACTGATGAAATGCCAGCGCCTGTCTGTTCTCAAACAGTCTCTCTCCAAGTTTATAGAGAGAGTTATCCAAATACTGCTCCGGCACGTTGCGTATAAGATCGAAGGCGGCCCATGTGTAGGATCCCAACGCCGCATCCGATTCTTCGATTTGTTCTCGGAAATTTCTAATGAAAATATTTTACGATAACTACGCTCGTACCGGCAAACTGTAAACCACCCCCATTGCAGCGTTCGATTTGCACAGGTTGAAGCATCGGAGGTTTTCTGACCATTGTAATGATTACGTACAGTCAGAGCGTCACCCAGACCACTGCTGCAGTTCGTAATGACTACACTGTTATGTTTTTTACTGATCCCCGTTCTACCAACATACCGGGCAGAGTTTTCCGAATCGTCTTGTCCGGCTCGTCCATTTGGGCAATCAGAGCGGCGATGCTGCATTGCGCCAGTTCATCAATGGGGGCGGCATATGTTTTACCAACGGCTCAGCAGCCGGATGGAGCGCCGGTATCTGGTAGACGCTTCCCAGACCGAGAAAGAGCGGAAACGGCTGGAAGCCCGGAATCAGGAAATTGACGGAATGTTTTTAAGCCTGTACACCGATAAGGCCAAAGGCATCCTGACTGAACAGCGGTTTATGAAGCTGACGGCGGCGCTGGAACAGGAGCAGGAAGCCAACCAGAAGCGCCTGCACGATCTGGCGGTGATGCAGAGCCGGGCGGACGCACAGGAAAGCGAAGTCCGAACCTTTATCAAGGAAATCCGGCGCTATGCCGCCATTGAGGAACTGGACGAGTCCGTACTGAACCGACTTATCAGTAAAATCCTGATTGGCGAGGTCAAAAAGGTGGACGGCCAGAAGGTACAGGAAGTCAGGATCGTTTATAACTTTGTCGGGGAAATCCCGGAGATTGCAGCATAAGAACGGCAAAGCTCTCCCCTTCATGCAGGGGAGGGCTATTTTTGTAAATACATCATACTTAAAAATCTTGGCGAGAACGGAAAAAGTAACACACAATTCCGAAAACTGTAGAAAAATATCAGATTAGATATATAGATGTAACAACATGAACACATGGCGATTCCGCAGACTTCAATAGAAACTAAATTGACGAAGTTAGGAATATTGCTGATTTTCGATTAGCAGATTATAATATCATAAATACCTGTACCGTCCAGTTTGCGCCTAAAAGAACGGCGGATAAATAAAAAAATTTGCAGGGAGGAAAAAAGCAATGGCCATGCGGCTTGATCACCAATTGCGAGAGCAAATATTCCGTAAACACACAACATTTCCAATCACATATTTTCAAGATGAACTGGCTGAGCTACCACAGTTCACTGGCCCTTTACATTGGCACCCAGACTTCGAATTGGCTTCAGCGGAATTTTCCATTTTAGAATATCAGGTTGGACAGCAGCGCATCCTATTGGAGCCAGGAGACAGTATATTTATCAACAGAAATGTGTTGCATGGTGTTAAGCAGTTGGATGGAAGCCAAACGGAACCAATGCCTAATATCGTCTTTTCTGGCAGCGCAATCGCACCGGAAAACAGCATCATTTTTCAAAAATATATCAAGCCAATCGCACTGTGTGATCAGATGCCCTTTGTAGTGTTTAGACATAACGATCTCAATCAGGACGAGGTAAACAACTGGCTAAAAGACATTTATTCCCGATTGCGTAGACAAGAAAACTGTTTTGAGATGGCGGTTCAGCGTAATCTAAGTAAAATATTTGAATATTTATTTCGCAATTTTGAGTGCTTACCAAAGACAGAGGTTCCACGCATACAAATCACCGCACAAATACGAATCCAGAAGATGCTTTCATACATTTATGATAATTACTCCAATGCAATAACACTGAAGGACATTGCAAATGCGGCTAATATCAGTCGTAGTGAGGCGGGGCGGTGCTTCAAAACTTATATGGAGTGCTCTCCTGTTGATGCTTTAATCCAGTATCGTCTGCAAATCGCCCATGAGTTACTTGGCGATAAATCCTTGACGCTGGAGAAAATAAGCTGCGCCTGTGGATTTCATTCTGTTCGCTATTTCAATCGTCAGTTCAAAAAGAAATATGGCCACACTCCTCATGAACTGCGAAAGTTGGGTAAATAGTACCTGATTACGGTGATAATAAGGCTTTTAATTCCTGTTTTTTGGTGATATAATACCCGAAAACTGCGGAAGAGAGGTCTGTTAGAGATAACATGGCAGAAAAAAAGAACTATAAAAAGACATTGATAACTTGTTACATCGGCTTCATCACACAGGCAATTGTGGCGAATTTTACGCCGTTGTTGTTTTTACGATTCCATAACGAATATAATATCCCTCTTGGGGAAATCGCTTTAATTTCTACCGTATTTTACGTTACACAAATAGTTGTAGATACACTTTGTGCGACAATTGTGGATCGCATAGGATATCGAAAAAGTGTTGTGATTTCTCAATTTCTGGCGGGAGTGGGACTGGTTGGTTTGGCAACCTTACCAAACCTGCTGTCAAATCCATTTGCCGGAATATTGATTAGCGTGATCGTTTATGCAATGGGCAGCGGAATGATAGAAGTGTTGGTAAGCCCTATCGTTGAGGCTTGTCCATTTGAGCATAAAGACAGCGTGATGAGTTTACTCCATTCCTTCTATTGCTGGGGCGCGGTTGGGGTCATTTCCCTTTCAACGCTTTTCTTTGCCATTTTTGGAATAGAATATTGGTGGATTCTGGCCTGTCTATGGGCGCTACTTCCGTTGTTCAACATCTATAATTTTATGACCTGCCCCATTGAACGCTTGACACAGGAAGGACAAGGATTGTCTGCAAAAAAACTGCTCAGCATCCCACTCTTTTGGGTTTTCCTCTTGCTGATGATTGGAGCAGGTGCCAGCGAGGCCTCTATGGCACAATGGGCATCGGCTTATGCGGAATCCGCATTAGGATTTTCTAAAACCATCGGGGATATCGTTGGGCCATGTATGTTTGCCGTGTCAATGGGACTCAGCCGTACCATTTACGGAAAGTACGGACACAAAATGAATTTGGTGAATTTTATGATGGGGTCAGGCATTCTGTGCCTGGTTTGCTATTTGCTTGCCGCCGTTTCTGCCAATCCTGTTTTGGGACTAATTGGCTGTATTGTCTGCGGATTTTCTGTTGGAATTATGTGGCCCGGCTCTATCAGTATTGCATCAAGTAAAATTCCGCTTGGTGGAACCGGGCTATTTGCATTTCTTGCTATGGCGGGTGATTTGGGCGCGTCAATTGGCCCTGCCGCCATAGGTGTTATTACACAAAACGCAGGCGACAACATGAAAGCCGGAATGCTTGCGGCATGCGTTTTCCCAGTTATCTTAATTGTTTCGCTCTGCTTACTAAAGTATATACGCCTGAAAAAATAAAGAGAGATTAAATCGCAGCTTTCCGTTGCGCTTCAGCACTTTAATTGAGCTTCGTTCTTGGTAAATCATTTTAGCAATATAGGGTCGGCAGGTTTACCGATGCCGGCGGCGGATGAAGTTATGCTCTATAAGGCTTTTAATTCTCTATTCAACTCCCTTTTCAAATGGAAAGGGAGTATTTTTTTGCCATTTTTGAATTCATCACTTGACATTGTGGCAAAGATCAGATGGACTTTGTGCCGCTGATGCCCCAAACGCCCAAGACGATGGATGCCCGTATTTTTGAAGACAAGCCCATGGGCTTGAAAAACACATAAATCATAGGAGGTAAAGATCATGATCGAAGGAATCACACTGGAAAAGAAAAAAACTACGCCATCCTGATGGTGGATGTCCCCAAGACTCGGAACGCCCTGAGCGTTCCCATCGTGGAGTACATGACCGAACTGGTGGATGCGGTCATCGCAGACAAGTCCATGCACTGCCTCGTAGTGACCGGCGGCGGTCCAAAGTCCTTTATTGCGGGGGCGGATATTTCCCAGCTGGTCAAGATGAGCCCGGAGGACTCCCGTTAGCGAAAGACATTGTGAACCGTAAGCATACATTGAGGAATACTTTGCAGATGAGAAAAATATGGCCGAATATCAAAAGCTAAAATCGAGCGGGAAACTTTCACAGAATTTTCACAGATTTTCGTCTCAAAAAGTTCGCATTTCCACCGCATTGCCATCGCATATAGTCTGCACAGCTGCCGCACAGGCGATGCGGGCACATAAAAAGCCGGGACGGACGCTTCCAAACGAGAAGTCGTCCACCCCGGCTTTTTGTCGTATCATCAAAGGAAATACAGTATAAAAGCAATTATCCGAACCCAGAAAACTGAGTTCGGATAAGGCTGTTGTGGTGCGCCGGAAGGGACTCTCCCGCGCCCTTGCGGACAGTCCGCTGGACTGTCCGCCGGACAGTCCGCTGGACTGTCCGCCCCGGCCGGGACGCAGGGCGGCCGGACGGGCTGTTCGACTCCCTTCCGGAACTTTCCGAAAACAACAAAAAAAGATGAGGTTCTGTGTTTTCACAAAACCTCATCTTTGGTGCGCCGGAAGGGACTCGAACCCCCGACCTTCTGATTCGTAGTCAGACACTCTATCCAGCTGAGCTACCGGCGCGGAACGTATATTATAATAACACGCGGATGGCCGGATGTCAAGGTTTTTTTGAAAAAAGCAGGGGGTTTCCCACTTTTTTCCGTCCCTGCGCAGGTATTTCTAATTGGGGTGGGGCGTGTGCAGCTGGTACAACAGGAGGTAGCCGTCCTGGCCGGGGTGGCGGTAAAATTCCGAACGGACGCGCTCCATCGGGCCGCTGCCGTCCGCCGCAAAGCCGCTGAGCAGCAGCACGAACCGGTTTTCGCTGTAGCGGGCCGCCACATCCCCGGTGTTGAGGGTGCGCAGCAGCACCCCTTCCAGCACCTGCATGGCGGCGGCCGTGCGGCCGCTGACCGGGCGGGCCACCGGCGGCACCAGGCTGACGATGGCCACCAGCAGCGGATGGTGGTAGCGCGTGCTGGCCCGCAGCCGCACCTGGCTGATGCAGCGGAAGGCCGCATAGCTGCAGATGAAGGCGCCGCTGCCGGCGCCGCCCAGGCGGATCTCCTCCTCGATGTGGGCGGCTTCCCGCTGCATGGCGGCCTGGGCCCGGATCAGCCGCTGGTGGCTGCTATCCAGGTCGGAAAGCCCAGGGATGCCGGTGTGCAGAAAGCCCAGGGCCCGGGCCCGCCCGGCGGCCGCGGCGGCCTCCTGCGGCCGTTCCAGCGCCTGCAGGCAGAGGATCTGCTCGATGTACAGCCGTTCGTCCGCCGCATCCATCTGCAGGCCGCGGCGGCTCAGCGATTCGGCGGCGGAAAGGTCCCCGCGGGCCCGGGCCCGCTCGATCTGGTGGTAGAGCGCCGTCTTGTACAGCGCCTGCAGTTCCACCTGGCGGCGGTCCACCCAGAGTTCGCCGGCGGCTTCGGGCAGAAGGCGGCCTTTGTACAGGGCAATCACCGCCTGTTCCAGTTCGTCTTGCTGCGGCGGGGCGGCAGCCGCAGCCTCGGCGCTGGCCCGCTGCAGTTCCTGCACGTCGATGCTGCAGGCCAGCGCCGGGTTCCACCGGTAGCTGCCCCGGCCGGTGCGGATGCAGTTTGCCAGCGCGGGCTCCTCCCGGTCGATGGTCTGCCGCAGGCGGTACATCACCGCCCGCAGCGAGGCTTCGGCGTCAAAGCTGTCGCCCCAGAAATGGGCGATCAGCTCCTGGTGGGTCACGGCGCGGTCGCAGTTGAGCAGAAGGTACTGCAGGAGCTGCTGCAGTTTGCGGTTCTGGGCCAGGCCGGACAGCATCGGCCGGCCGCCGACCGCCATGGAAAATCCGCCCAGCAGCTGGATGCGGATCGGCGGGTTTGACATAAAGGGACCTCCTTTTCGGGACAAAAGCTCAGGGTGCCGCGCCGTCACGGCCGGGGACGAGGGCCGGGTCCTGCAGCAGCGCCGGGCAGCCGGGCAGATCCAGCACCGTCCGCCGGGTGCAGAGGATGCGGCCGGTCTGTGCCTGCCGGACCGTGATCTCCGCCGCCAGCGCCGTGACCCGCAGGACCCCCTCCCCGTCGGTGACGGTGCTGTGGACCGAGAAGCGCAGCGAGACCTCGCCGCCCAGATAAAACGCCGCCGGGAAGGCGTCGGTGCAGGCATCGGCCGTGTAGGCGGCGCCGGTCTCGCCGCCGAGGCGGTACTGGTAAAAGGTGCCGGACTGCCCTTCCGCCGGCTCGGACCGGACCCGATAGTACCGCTTGTGCAGCCGCCCGGCAGGCTGGGCGGCGCGGCGGGTCCACCCTTCCCCGCCGTCCGGGTCGGGCACCAGCGTCTCCGGGGTAACGCCGGCGTCCAGCAGCAGGTAGGCCCCGCCCCGGCGGAATTCCACCGCCGTGCCGGCCGGGGTCTCGCCGGGCGGGGTCTGCACCGGCCGGAAGGGCCGGGCCGCCTCCCCTTCGCTTTCGGCCGCTTCGGCCAGGCGGAGGGTGCCTTCGGCGTAGAGCAGGTCAGCCTGCAGCGCATCCGCCAGCGTGTCCGCGATCATCCAGGCGCGGGACCGGCTTTGCATCCGGCTGTACAGGGCCGCGACAGGCCGGACCAGCGCCACGGCCGTTGCGGTGAACAGCCCCAGCAGCGCCAGGCAGACCAGCAGTTCCACCAGGGTGGCGCCCCGGCAGCCGGCCGGGAACCGCCGGCTCACGGGTCCGCCTGCCCGGCATCCGCCGGGGCGGCAAACCGGCGGAAGGTGTGGGTCTCTTCCCCGTCGGTGACCGTGACCGTCTCGCAGGGCAGTTCCAGCGTGAAGGCGGGCTGCCCGTCCTCGCCGCAGAATTCATACCGCCGCACCCCGTCGTCGGCGGCCCCGGGGCAGGGCGCCCCCACCGGGCGCAGCGGTTCGATCAGCCGCCAGGCGGCTTCGCGGCTGGTCTCGGCCCGACTCTGCATCCCCTGCGCCGCCCGCAGCGCACCCCCGAAGGTCGCCACAAAGAGCAGGAGCAGCGCGAAGGCCACCAGCAGCTCCACCAGCGTTTCGCCCCGGCGGCTGCGCAGCTTTCTGCAAAGACGCCTCATGGGCGGCTCCCCCTTTCCACAAGATTTTCGTACCGGCTGCCCGCCCGGGGTCCGGCCGGGTCGTAGCGGGCGGTGATCTCGCCCCGGACTTCCGGGCCGTCGTCGGAGAGCACCAGGTCCGGTTCCCCCGCCGTTTCCGTCCGGTCGGCCCGGTAAAAGCGCAGGGTGCCCGGCTGGCGGCGGTAGACGGCGCCCTCCAGGGTGTAGAGCACCGGGAACTCGCCCCGCCGGAGATACCACTGGGTGTAGGAAAATTCGGCCCCCGCCCAGCTGGCGGTCACAGTGACGGCGATGCGGTAATCGGCGCCGTCGGCCGCCGCAGCCTGGAACTCGTCCATCCGGGCGGTCAGTTCCCCGGCGCTCAGCCCGTCGGCCGGGGACCACACGGCCGCAGCCCCGGCCGCGGGGCTGCGCTGCAGAGTCACCGTGAGCGCCCCGTAGGGGTCCTGGGGGCTGCCGGCGGTAAAGCGGTAGGGGATGTCGTCGGCATAGCCTTCCCCCAGGAAGGTGCCGGTCAGGAACTGCGCCAGCGGGGAATCCGGCACTTCACAGAGTTCCGCGTCCAGCTGCCGGGAAAAGGTCAGGGCCAGCTGGCGGGCCTGTTCCCCGGCCAGCAGCTGCCCGGCCGGGGCCGAGAGCTGAGCGGCGGCGGTGCTGCTGGCCCTGTGCGCTTCGCTGCTCACCGC
>ERZ1090862.48-NODE-48-length-44824-cov-2573.081731_pt1 | contig 44824 bp, 53 predicted proteins | sample MGYA00478481_ERZ1090862 | MGnify/ENA primary metagenome ERZ1090862 (study PRJEB33644, sample SAMEA5815745) | chicken gut metagenome | biome: Chicken; feature: Gastrointestinal Tract; material: Caecum | place: Ireland | collected 2019-01-01 | study: A study of the... | reverse complement strand
CCTTTAGTTAAATTAGAATTATATGAATCTACAGTATCTAGGTACGACCCACCAAATCCACCACCAAACAAAGCATAGTTCCCAACTGTAGTAGCACTTAATTCACTTCTAGCCGTACTTAATGGTGTTGGTGTACCTTTAGTTAAATTAGAATTATATGAATCTACAGTATCTAGGTACGACCCACCAAATCCACCACCAAACAAAGCATAGTTCCCAACTGTAGTAGCACTTAATTCACTTCTAGCCGTACTTAATGGTGTTGGTGTACCTTTAGTTAAATTAGAATCATATGAATCTACATTACCTAGGTACCCCCTACCCCTTCCACCACCAAACAAAGCATAGTTCCCAACTGTAGTTGCAGCTAAATCCCATCTATCCACACTTAATTGTGATGGTGTACCTCTAGTTAAATTAGAATTATATGAATCTACAGTGTCTATGCTCCTCCTACCCTTTCCACCACCAAACAAAGCATAGTTCCCAACAGTAGTTGCAGCTAAATCATAGCTAACCACCCTTAATGAGGATGGTGTGCCCCTAGTTAAACTAGAATCATATGAATCTACAGTGTCTAGGCTACTGCCACGATGGCCGCCACCAAACAAAGCATAGTTCCCAACAGTAGTTGCAGCTAAATCACACCTACCCACACTTAATGAGGATGGTGTGCCCCTAGTTAAACTAGAATTATATGAATCTACAGTATCTAGGTACGACCCACCAAATCCACCACCAAACAAAGCATAGTTCCCAACTGTAGTAGCACTTAATTCACTTCTAGCCGTACTTAATGGTGTTATAGTACCATGGTACTCTAGCTTTTGCTCACCACTAAAGAATATCCTAGCTACACCACCAACCCCCACATAACCCTTCTTGACTTTTCTAGCTACATTATCAACACCACAGTAAATCTTAGTAACTTTTCTAGCAAGATTATTTACACCTACGTATACCCCTTTAGACATAGTAAATTTTCTCCTCTCCTATTGTATGGGAAATATCTAAAAAATAGGGGTAATTACTCATAGACAAAGTGGTATGCACCTGTAGCAAGAGAAGAAGAGCCAGCAGTAAGATCTTCAGTTCCTGTAGTAATTGTGGGAACCTGAGCTTTAGTAGCATAGGTGCTGGCAGCTGTAGCAGAGTCAAGTTTAGCAGCCAAACCCTGAGTAACTTCAGTCTTAGTAGCAAACGTAGAGTTAGCTGTAGACGTATCAAGCTTATTACTTAGTTCTGTCTTAGTAGCAAAGGTAGAATTAGCGGTGCTAGTATCCAACTTAGAACTCAATTCACTCTTAGTGGCATATGTAGAACTACCTTCAGTCTTCGTAAGGTAATCTGTAAGATCCTCTACAAGAGCTACCTTATTCTTACCCCCACTAGTCACACCGTCCATAATGATGGGACGATAACCTTTAGGATCATCAGTCTTTATGACTATTTGTCTATCTCTACCTAGAAACCCACCATCAAAGTCTTCCTGTAGAGCATATCTTGTGCTTATGTCTTTATCTGTTAGAGTTATTGCCATAATTAATTCCCCACTCTCCCATAATCTATTGTTCTAGAATTATTAATCAATGTATTAACTTGTGCCGTGAAGTCAGTAATACCGGCTGTAGTATGTGTATGATTACTGTCAGACTTACCAGCTAGACCACTAGTCAACTCAGTCTTAGTAGCAAACGTAGAGTTAGCTATAGACGTATCAATCTTATTACCTAGTTCTACCTTAGTAGCAAAGGTGCTATTGGCTGTAGCTGTATCCATCTTGCCGGAAAGACCTTCAGTCAGCTCAGTCTTAGTAGCATACGTAGAGTTAGCTGTAGACGTATCGAGCTTGTTGCCTAGTTCTGTCTTAAGAGCATATACAGAAAGATCAGGTTTATTCTTAATGTAATCTACTTCTGTATCTACAGTCTGATTCCAGTCTGCCTGCACTTGACCAAAAGATGCCTGATTGGCCCAATATTTAGCTGAGTACTCTTCACCTTCAACAGGGCCATCCATCTTACTAGCCCATGCCTTAGCCAGACCTACAGAACTATTGATTGTGGTCATAGCTGTAGACCCTGCCTGCTGAACAAGAGTCACCTGATTGGTACCCTCAGCACTCACAGCTGTCACAGCGTTGTCCTTAGCTATATTAACTGCTTCAGTAGCCTTAGTCCCTGCCGATCCAACTGCAGCTACCTGTGCTGTACCAGCTTCAGTAACAAGACCTACCTGTTTAGTACCTTCACTAGTAACCAATCCTGTCTGTGTGGTACCGGCATCTGTCACAGCTTTAACTTGTGTTTTACCTTCTTCACCTAGCTGACCAATGTGTTCCTGTGTAGCAGTATCCAGTTCACCCTTCTGCTTTGTACCTTCAGCAGTTACAAGCTGTACCTGAGATTCACCTTCGTCCTCTACAAGACCCACCTGCGTTGTACCTGCTGCATTAACCTGAGAGATACCGCTGGTCACAGCAGAAGAAATAGCCTGTTTACCTTGTTCTACTGCCTGTGATATTTCCTCAGAAGAACCAGAGGCACTGTCAGCACTAGCCTTAGCCTGTTGTGCCCAATACTTGGAGGAGTAGTCCTCATTATTGACAAGCCCATCAGTCTTAATAGCCCAGTCCTTAGCTAGGTTCTCTGAAGATTTGGCATTGGTTTCTGAAGTTTTAGCGTTAGTCTCAGATACCTTAGCATTAGCTTCAGACTGCTTAGCTTTAGTGACATTCTCATTGGTAGTAGCTACAGCGTTAATGACAGTATCTACCTGCCCACTTTCAATAAGATTCCCTACAGCTTGTACGTCAGATATGTTGTCTGCAACTGTCTTAATGTTGCCACCAGTGATCTCTACACCACCAGAAGACCCAGTACCTACTCTGCCCATATCTGTACCTATGGATGCTGAGATTTGTCCATCTAGGTCACCGGCAATTATGTTGACATCATCCATGTTATTGGAGACATTAACAACATCATCAATATTGTCAGCTACAATGTCCAGATTGGGTTTGATCTTCTTAGCTTCATTAGCCCAGTATTTGGAGGAGTAGTCTTCACCATTGACCTTAGCATCCATCTTGATAGCCCAGTCTTTAGCTAGAGCTACAAGATCAGAAGTCTCCTCAACTGCATCCTCCTTGATCTGCTGGGTCTCTTCCTTTATCTGCTGAGTAGCATCTCTGATACCTTCAGTCTCAGTCTTGATCTGCTGAGTCTCAGTCTTTATCTGGTTAGTCTCATCCTTAATTGTCTGAGTATCACCTTTGATTGTCTCAGCTTCATTCCGATACTGTAGAGCCTGATCTCTATAACCTTCAGCTTCTTCTACCAGATCTTTAACATTCTCTTTGTCTTTCAGGTAGAAACCATAGGTCATCGCATCGTTCTCATCAATTGGATCACCCACATTGACAATACGATTACCCTTAGCATCCCAATTGCCATCTCTATCTTTAACCAGAGCATCGTTGATGATGTCTCTAGCTTCTTCAGCAATATGAAATGCCTGCAGCTGAGATGTATCAAGATCAGTAGCCTTTAGGATCGAAGCATCCTTAAAGGTAACGACACGATCAGTAGCTGACGTATAGCGTCTTATAGTCAACTCAGAGCCACTAGCAGGAGCTGTCTTAAGTCTGACTGTAGTATCATCTAGGAAGTAATAGTCAACACTAGTATCGCCGTAGTCACCCCCTTTTAGATCGGCATTGTTTAGTATGACCTTTACAAATGTTTTCTTGAGGTAATCAAATGGTACTGTAAAATCTACTGTAGTACCATCGCCCTCATAAATTATAATGGTTGATGCCATATGTTAATCTTCGTTATCTGTAATCATGTTAATTAGACCCTGTTGTACCAAGGGTATGTTAGGAGTTATAGCCTTTAGGTTTCTACCAAAGGATTTGGCATAACGTTCTCTGTCTCTATCAAAGTATTCATCAGGGTTTAGTAATCTAGCATCTATAAGGTTTCTTGTATCCGATTGAATACCATAGAGACCCTTAACAGTGTTATAGGATGGAAACATGCTTCTAAGGATAGCTTCACCGTTAAGCTGACCTGCCTCATCTCTATCTTCTATGCCCTGATCTGAGGTAGACTTAATGCCAACCTTAAGGCCAGCTAGATTAACCAATAGAGACGGATAGGCTAGTATTGAGGAACGCATAGAACCATTGATAGCTACATTGGCTAGTGTAGCTCCATCAATATCATTAAGTTCTTCAACACCTATAGTGTTCTTAAAGTATAACCTTCGTTGTTCTTCGTTCATACCGGAGACAACCATAGCAGTCTGTCCAACATAAGACATAAGGCCAAGAGCCCCTGCAATAGACATAGTAAGAGCTTGTCCTATAGCATCTCCTTCCTCAAGTCTGTTGCCCATCTTAATAATTCTCTTTCTGTAAGACCTAAGAGCAAAGGACTTAAACTGCATAGCGGCATTAAGGAAGTGAGACTGTTTAGCTCCTCTCCAAATAAAGGTGTCACCTAGAGAAGGTCTTAGGATAGTCTCAGAGGCTACATAGTCACCAAGTCTCCTAAGGAGCATGAATCTATCCATGTTCTCTTCAACTTCCTTAGCGAACTTATCAGTAAACTCTAGTCTGTCTTTAGTTACTCTAGTCCCTTTTCGTATACCTTCAAGAAGATCATTGAATCCCTCTTCGTCAATGTTAAGTCTCTTTAGGACATCCTCTGTGAAGAACTTTCTGTCTCCTACCCTACTATGAGCAAATCGAACCAGATCCCCCATAAAGATACCTCTAGCACAATCTGTAATAGACTCATTGGATGCATTGAGATACTTAGTAAATGGAGAGTTAGTAGACAACCATTCAGTACCAGAGACCATACGAGCTAGCCACTTGTTTCCATTGAATCTCTCTAGGTTCCTGTTGTCTATCTCTCGCCAGATCCCTCTCATCTTAGACTCCATGCCGAATTGGTTGTTAATGATGTCTCTTCTCTCAGCACGGGTCATTCCACCATGAGACCAATCATTAAGTCTCTCTTCAAGCTTAGGTATAGACTTAATCATGAAGGAAGCACCATATGCCTTAATAGCCTCTGCTGTCTCAAAGTGATTCAAGAAACCCATAAAGACATTCTTAGTGAAGAACGTAAAGTTTCTCAAAGCTTCAGACAAAGCATTACCAAAGGAAGCTGCATCCTCATTGTCCATACCACTTCTACCATAGTAGGCATTCATGAGGGCTCTGAAAGCGTCTCTCTGCTGTTTCTTTGTCTTCAGTGCACCTGCAGTGTCACCAGCTAGTTTGACCTCAGCTTCTATAGCATCATCTATGCGTTTCTCTAGGTCTTTATAGTTGTTTATACCAAAGGAATCATAAACCCCAAGGTCAGCTGCAGTTCTTCTATTGTATGAATCCATGTTCTCTGAGACATCTCTAAGGAGTCTATCAATAGAGAATCCATCAACATCCTCTTCAGTTATCTTCCAAGGATTGCGAGTCTTTCTATAGTTAAACTGAAAGTTCTCAGGGTCATCATAGAGCCCCTTCTGTATACCTACACCCTGGTCAACAATACCTAGAGCATCACTGTCTGCTTCCTTCTGAACAAAGTCCAAGAAGTCCTTTTCATTGATCTCAGTAGGAACTGGTTTATTCTTTGAGTTAGCTTTAGTTGCAAGAGACTTTAGGTTCTCTTTGTACTTAGCTTCCCACAAAGCTCTGTACTTAGGATCATTAAGGGTTCTCATGAGAAGCTTAGAAATCTTTGTCTTTAGAGCTTTCTTCTGTGCTTCTCTGGTTTTACCATTCATTCTGTTTAGCCAGTCAGCTACTCTAGTTCTGCTATATGATCTAGACTCATATTGGAATAGCTCAGGAGTAACCTTACCATCAATCATGCCTGCACCCTTAAGCTTATCTCCACGAGAACCATAGAACCCTTCAAACATCTTTGAGATATTGTTAAAGGCTGCATTGTTGTCTAGGTCAGTAGAAAACCCTTCCTGCTTTCTTCTAAGTCTATGGTTTATTTCATCCACAGACATATTGATTTCTTTAGACAGCTTATTAATGCCATCAGCTACTTCATTAAAGAATCTGTAGCCATCATTGAAATAGAAGTCCTTATACTCTTCAGCTGTAAAGGTACCCTTCTCATTGTTGAATTGCTTGAAGATACCTGTATTAGGATCTCTGATACCTTCCTCAGTCTTAAAGAACTTATTTGCTATGTCTTTAATCTCAATGCTTTTAGCTTTCTGAAAGACACCAGCAATAGTAGCTGAAGGCAGGTGTTTCTCTAGGTTCTCTCTGAGACCATTGATAGCACCTATTGTACCTCGGATACCCTTAAGATACTTAAAGTCCTGCACAGTGTCATTGGCTATATCCTTAGCTGTCTTCATAGCACGTCTTCCAGCATCACCCACAATGCGACCAGCACCAGACATCTTTCCTCTGACTCTAGAGAACCCTTCAACAGTACCCCCAAGCATCACAGCATTCGCTAGGTTGTCTACAGGGTCATTCTCGTCACCTGAGACATACTCATTGGCAAACCCACTAAATACAGCAGAACCAGCAGCTAGACTTAGACGACCTGCCATACTAGCACCACCAGCAAACGGTATGTAACTTGTGGGGTCACCAAACATACCACCTACACCAGAGGCTAGGTTGTCAGCTATAGAAGCCATTGACTGCTGTCTTCGATACTCCTGTACTTCTTTGACGATACCTATACGGGACTCCATGTCTTCCTTAGAGTTAGCTCCTCTGACAATGGATTTATATCTGTCTAGGTTATAGTCAACAGTCTCTAGAATCTTCTTACGTTCTTCTGCTGTAGGTTCATACTGTGTAGTAAAGTCAAAGGGAGAAGGAGAAGCTAGTAGCATTCTAGCTTTAACTGTCCCCCATTCATTCTTTAGACCACCTATGAAACCTACAGCCTCATTAGCTTCTTTCCGAAGCTCCTCCTCTGTATGAAGGGGTGGCCTAGCTTCAGGGACTATTACTGCACTATCAGGGTCAACAGAAAGGCCACCCCTCAGAGAGAAAGGATTCTGTACTAGATTTTCTTCCATATATTATCTCTTACTTAAACATGTTCAGGATGTCGTGAATAATAGTAGTGGGTGTCTCACTAGCCTTATTCTCAACAAACTTCATATAAGATGTTGCTAAATCTTTATTGGTTATTCTCTTGACAAGAACAGCAGTATCCGCATCAGTAATATCGTAACTCTTCATATAAGGATTGTAGCCATAAACAAAGGATCTATCCTTGTTCTCTTTAGCAAAGTTATCTACAGCATGTTCAAAGAATTCCTGAGCATCCTCTAGGTTAGTGTTGTTGGTAACCCTAAAGAAACTAATAGGAACTGCGGCACCCTTAACGTTATAGTGATTGTTGTTAAACTCTGACCTAGCTTTCTCTAGAGCATCACTATTAGTAAGTCCATTATAGGTATATGCAAGAGCCTTAGTCTTAATGTAGCTTCTGCTGTAGGAATCACCTTTGATCTCACCTTTACCTTCCATCTCATCCAACTCAGCATCATAGCGTTCATTGATTCTCTGCAACTTCTTACGACCTTCTGAGCTAGAGTTTAGAGTAATGTAATTAGCATTCGATCTAATAATGTCCTGATAGGTAAGACCTGTGCTCTGAGCATTAATGAGAGTAACTAAAGTTTCCTTCTGCCAATCCGGTACGTCACCCATCATCTCATCAACAGCTGCAGAATCCATAGCGAATGCTGAAGCTATATCATCAAGATACTTAGGCTTAGACAAGACAGTAGCTTTGTTATTAAGTAGAGCCTGTGCCTGACCCTCTATGATAGCTAGACAGGACTCTGCTCTAGCTCTGAAGTAACCTCTAGCAGGATTGTATTTACCTGTAGGATTCTTAGCTATATTAACAATATCAGATAGACTGTACTGACCACTCTCTACTCTCTCCCAGAACTTCTTGTCAATAGAAGTTTGGTCTAGGTCAAGAATATTGTTAGGTTTAGTTTCAGCACCACTAGCTAGGGAATCAAGATAGAATCCAGCATCTCTGTCCTTGACAAACTTACCCATCTCAGACTTAGCATCAGCCTCGGCCCGTCTCTTAAGAATCTCTGCTTGTTTCTTAGCTGATCCAACAGCTTTCAGAAGATACTCATATCTAGCAGTACGCCTATTACCACTAGTAGCTTCTTCTGCTTCAAGCTCTCTCATTACCCAAGCAACATCACCTTGAGCTATATGATCATCAATGCTGATAACGTCCTGAGCATAGGTATCAGCATCCATTATCCAAGCATTCTTGTCTGATTCTACGTGTGCCTTATACCACTCAACGTCACCTACAACATCCTTTAGTGTCAGGTCACTACCATCGAATACCTTCAGGTCTGCAAGATCATCTAGGATCTTACCGCCATCAGGTCTCTTAGTGATATTGGGGAGGACATTCTTAATCAAAGCCTGCTTTTGTTCAGGACTATAGTGAGCAACCTTAGGATTAGCAAAGACATCCTTGACTGTAGCTACGATAGCCAGAGGGTCAGACTTAAGGTCAGTAGACACAGCATTAATAAGAGCTGAGTCCTGCATGATACCTTCCTGAACATTCCAATCATTAGCTACCTTCTGCTGACTGACAAGTACCTTTATGCGACCACCTTCAGAGTCTTCATAGAAACCCTTCTTAAACCAGTAGTCATCTTCAGTAGCCCACGGAAAAGTACCATTAAGTTCCTTAAGGGCACCACGGACATGGTTGAAGTGTTCAGCATCCACTTGTTCAGGTGCCATGCCCACAAACTCGTTCCTGTCTACTCTATTCTGAAAGTCTCTCTCGGCCAACTGAAATGCAATCTTACCATGATCGTACTTCAGTCTATTCATAGCCAAGGGGTCATCTTGGAATGGCAGGTTATTATTTATGACGGCCTGCTTATATTCCTCTAGTGAATGAGACCGCAACCAAGAGTCAACCTGTTTATTAACATACTTCTGTCTAGCTTCAAGTCCACCAAGAGTCAACTTAAAGCTCTCACCCAACACTGTCATCCAGTTAAGTTCTTTATCATCTCTGAACTTACTAGGGACATTCAGGCTGAGCATTGAGGGTCTATAGCCACTAAGTTTCTCTAGGGCAGAGTTAAAGTATCTCCACTCCCCGAACTGTCTGCTAAACCCACCTGTATTATATTCATTAGGCATTAGTAGAAATAACCTCCATATCTATATCCTCTAGTTGTAGAATTAGAAGCATTCAATAGAGGACTCCAAGCATTATAAATCTGCATGCCTTTACCAAAGGCTGAACCCATAGAACCCCAGATACTTGTGGCCCCACTTCCTGTACTAGCGACTGTGGTTGCACTAGATGCGGCTACAGGAGTAACGGTCAGACCAGAGGTAGCTGTGCCTGCCCCAGCACCTGCCGCGGCACCTGAGATAGCATCAACACCACCTGCAGCAGCACCTGAAGCTCCACCTGCGGCTCCACCCGCAGCTCCACCTAGGGCACCCAGAGCACCACCTGTAGCGGCACCCATAGCTGCACCCTGAACTGTAGCATTAAGGGTCTGCATGAAAGCCTGAGTGCCCCCTATAAGCTGAGACTTAAGGTTGTCTCTAGCTTGTTCAACAGAATTAACCATCTGTATGTATAGAGTGTCCTTCTGAGACCTAATCTGATTGTACTGGTTTTCGTACTCATCCTTAATGGCTGTCTTCTGTCTACCTACAGCTGCATCTAGGGTCTGTCCTATCTTCTTGACATTACGACCCTCATAACCAGTCTCAGCCATAGCGGCCTCTACTTGTGCATTGTTCTGATAGGCATTGAGAGACAGAGAGAACAACTCAGAGACCGCCTGATGATATAGCTGTGTCTGTTGTTTTGTTAGTTCATTTTGATTATGATTATAGTTCAATTGAGCATATTCCATGTTCTTCTTGAACGCCTTAATCATATTTCTATTCTGTTTTGAGATGCTATATAGGGAACCACCAAACCCAGAAGCTCCACCTACTACAGCCCCAATAACTATAAGACTACTCACTGTTCAATAATTCCTTTCTGTGATTAGTTAATAGACGATACTCATCTGTACTCTCCATCTCAGCTTCTTCAGTAGTCTTAGCGTCTGTCCTAAAGAACATGGTGATGTAGGTGTCCTCTATGGCCCTAAAGACTTGTCTCCTTCCTGCTTCTCCCTTAAGAACCTTATAGCCATCTACATTCACCATCTTGTCACCCATGCTCATAGTACAGTTCCCACTAATGATGATACTAGTGGGAACCTTAAGGAAAGCTCCACAAGCTATGAGACCTGCCGGTATCTTTACTGTCCTGACATATACACCTGCATGTATATATTGATCTACGGGTATATCTATCTGATCTGTTCTCTTGACAGCTTCTATGACAATCTGTTTGAGAGTATTCTGTTCTTCAATAGAAAGACTATGAATAACGTTATCACTATTATACTTTTGTATTTCTTCTGACATAGAATCCTTCCCATCCACCCGATATAATATTGATTGGTGTAGGATTATCACTTGACAATGATATTACTACCTCATCATTTTTATCTTGTATTGGGAACTTAAATCTACCTGTGTACAACTCATTGACACCAAGCCTTGTCTTTCGGATACCCAAAGTCTTACCTGTATTTCTATAGGTATAGCACTTGTTCTTCAGGTTATTGCACACAGTAGCATCAAAGACACCAGAATCACTATAGTTTACCCAGAAGTACCGTAGTTGAAGTCTTCCTTCATCTTCAGATACTGTAGCTCCATCAGAACTAGATGCTTTAATACTCTGCTGAGATAGAGTAACCTCAAACTTATACTGTCTTCCTACAAAGTATTTTTTGTTTCTGACATCACCCCTGATAGTAAAGTTACCTGTAGTATCATCCCAATCGGAAATCTCAGTAACATAACCATCAGTATCTATAAAATAATACAGGTCTTTATGAGGCATCGTACCATAGACATCTTTGATGCTTATAGTAGTCTCATCATTGAAGTCGCTGTACTTAGCTTCTGCCGGAACAGTATACTTTATCTTTCTGTCAATGAACAATCTGTAAGGCTCATCCTCCATGTCAATTGCATTGCCTGTGAGCTGAGTGTACTCTAGGAATAGACCACCTTCAGTATTCACTAGGAAATAAATATAAGCATTGACAAATTCTGCCAGACAGACTTGAGTATTCTCAGGATACCCGAACTCCCATTTAGACCAAGACTGCTGCAGAGATGCTCCATCCTGTATGAGATACTTATAGACCCACACAGTACTAGGAGAAGTCTCTGATGTAATAGTAATCAAGTTCTCTGTTGTATTACCAGATAGTCTTGTGATACCTACAGGAATATATGTAGGTATGTGTGCGGTGACGTCCTCAGCATCCTTTAGGTCAGCTACGTCCTGTACGGTGTAGTATCTCATCAGTGAGCAATAGTCTACTCTGTCATTAATGAAGAAGATAGACTGACCTACACTCAATGGCTGTGCTCTGTCTGTGTAATTAAATGCTGTGATCTGGTCAACCTTAACACTCTTAGGAGTCAAAACACCATCTGCAGATAGGACAAACTGTCCTTCTCTAGAGAACAGCATAAGCTCCTTAGCATAAGGAATAGCATTTGTAAGGATTGCAACCTTATTGGAGCTTACAGCAACATCAATAGGGTCAGTATCAGCAATACTTGCGGCCGATTTATACCAGTAGTTAAAGAAGTCGGATGACCCTGACAAAATAATGTTCTCATCGCTGATTACACCCAACCTGTTTCTATAAAAGAATATATCATTAATTGTTCTGTCAATAAAGGAGGGCACAGGATTAGTATCGTCATCACCTACTTCTCTATCAGCCCACGTTAGCTTCTCAAAAGTAAATGTGCCATCTGCTTGTCTAATAAGAGCATGTGGCATTGTAGATGCATTAATCTTGTACTCAATATCAGGAGCTACGGATTCCTGCCATGTATTAGTAGATGAGTTATATCTAACCCAATAGTCATCTTCATCTTCATTAGTTTCACCCTGAACTTTCACAGGATAACCATCAGGAGCCGTAGGAGGCAGTTTAGATGTAGAGTTCACAGCACCCTTAATAGCATAGGCATTAGTGTTACCCATACCATCTCTAAAGTCTACGTCCGGCATGTCATAGTTTCTAGATGATGTAATGACAATTGTTGAGTCACCAGACACAGAGGCACTATAGGAACTAAAGCTTGCACTAGGATTACGAGAGTAACCTGCAGTAGCTCTACCACCTAGGTTCTGCAGCAGTTCATTATAGGTTGTCCACTTCACCTCACCTGTATTAGTATAGTTCCCATTGAATAGCTCAACTAGACGATTAGCAATGAAGGACGTAGTAACCTGAACTGCCTGCTTAGCTTCACCACCGTCAGGTGTAATCATCCCACAGTAGAAAGTACCATTAATAAATATGGCATAAGACTTAGCATAGTTGGCATTCTTAATGTAAATAAGTGCTTTGTCTGTACCAGACTTAGATGACTTATCACTAGTCATCTTAGTAGATACTGTTCTATTAAGAATAAATGTATAGTCAGCTACAGTGACAGCTCTAAAGTCTTTCTGGGGATTACTAGATGTAATGTAACTAGCATCCTCCTTAATTTTCACTGTCTTAGGGTTACCCTGTAGATCCCACACTCTTATAGAGCCATTGCCCATCTCCATAATGTATTGCTCTGTATCATCTCTATTAATGACATGATACTTAAGAGTCTTAGGATTAATTTGGTCACCCAGTCTAGCTACATGAATCGTAGGAGGTCTCTTCTGTAGACCCTCAACTTCACTAGAGAACCCATTTATTTGTTCTTGTACCTGATCTGCAAATCTAACAATATCAGGCTGCTGAGACACACCACCTTTGAATGAGGATATGCTTTGTGAAACCAGTGGCATGTTCAGCTCCTCTGAATATTCTGAGATATTGTCTGGTCATCATTGTAGATATTATAGTTGCCCTGCATAAGGTCATAATCTATAATATCTGCATATGCACTAGACTCCTCAGTCATAAGGTGCTGATCTATTTCCTGAGAAGTGAGGTATCTCATCTGAAATATTCTGCAAGCTCTAACAGTAATGTATTTTCTAAAGACATCCGGCAGAGCATCAAAATCAAGTTCCTTAACAAGCTCACCTACAGACAAGCCTTCAGGAAACTCGTTGGTCTGACTCTCTATGTCGAAAAAATAGCCCGACCTTCTGATAAGCTTCATACCGTCACTAAAGAATCTAAGATAACTATTAGGACACGGTACTAGGCCACTATCAGCGTCGGGCATGAGTGTTATATCATTAACTGTATTAAAGTCATATCCTCTACTCTGAATCTCCTTGGATACTCCATGAAGAATTCTCTGAGCATTCAAAGAGTCTACATCAAGATCATCTTCAAGAGTAGAGATAGGACTTGCACCCACTGAGGAGAGGACTTCATTAACCGCATCCAATTCATTAGATGGTGTTACAATCATATTTTCTCCCAGAGTTTACTTGTTGTTATTAGTAGTTACCTTCTTTCTTCGGGTTACCTTTGTAACCTTTTGGTCGGCAGGAGAAGAAGGTGTAGAATCCTTTAATTCTTTAATCAACCCTAGCTTCTTAGCTTCCTCAGGAGTGAGGTCTTTGCCCCACTTCCTGAGTTCTAGGAAATAAGAATTACCGTGAAGAATACGGTAATCCATCGTATGTTAACCCGTAGCCTGAGCTGTCTTAACAAAGATACCAACAGCTTCAGGACGGAGACCACCGTGGCCAACGGCGTACTTGGCGATGATCTGGTCAGCCTGATATTCAGCTCTACGGGCACGCTCCATAGCAAGGTCACGAAGCTTCACCGTACCCACAGCCGAGCGATGGAACACCACAGCTTCAGGGACAGCAGTCTTAATCTGAGAATCAAGAGTGTGCTTGCTGTCAACACCATCATTAGTGAAGTTCGGTGTTTCAACAATCTCGAAGCCACAGACATTCTTCAGGGCACCCGATGTCGGATCAAACATAGCCATGTAGTTAGCGGCATCCGGCATGAGAGCACGAATGATAGCCGAGTAACCTTCAGGCGTCACAAGGCAATAACGGTCACCCTGCGGAACCCAGTTGTCAGTGAACTTAGCACGAGCTTCAATAAGACCTTCAAGTAGCTTATTGCCGAACTCGGCCGAGGTGCTGATGTCAAGACCTGTGACAAACTCAAATGCCTTACCAGTGCCGGGGTTTTCGAGCGTAGCATTGTCAGGAATATTTTCAGGCATACCTGTAGCCGACTTCTTGCACATGTTCATAAGTTCATTGATAATGGCACAGTCAGCAGCCTGAGCAAGAGCTTCACCAAGCTGTCTCGAGTATTCCGTACGGACATCATAATGATTCATAGCATCATCAATATCCGTGATAAGGCAGTCAGCCGTAAGAAGACCGTCAATGGCGATAACCTTTTCGGTATTCTCCATCTTCTTACGCTGGTCATCAAGGTTATTGCCGGGGGCTAGATACTTAGCGTGCGTACGGCCCATCACGGGGAAACTTGCCGATCTGCCATGTGGAATCGTACGAACAACATGTCGGCCCATCATGACCGAAGTACGAGCAAAGGCCGTCAGGACTTCACCCGAGAACATCTTCATGAATAGAGCATCACGATCACCAGCCGATAGGTTTTGGCCGGGATTAGAAATAGAATTAGCGTTAAGTGCTGCCATAATTTATATTTATATTATTGTGTTATTATTTATTAGTTTATAATTAAAGTGCTGTATTAAACATCTTAAGCTCCATCTCTCGCATATACTGCGGATCTCGACCATATCTAGGATCAGAGAAAGCCTTAATGACTTCTTCTTTACTAGTGAAGCCATTAGCTTTAGGAGCTGCACTCGAAGCATTACCAATGATGCTGGGATTACGAGTGCCATAGGTCGCTGTATATTTAGATTTAATACCTTCAAGCATCAGCGATAGTGCTTCAAGGTTATTGTTATCAATAGCTTTATTAAAGGTGTCTACAACCTTCTTAGGCAGATTAGCAGATGCCCACTGTGTAAGCTTCTGGTATTCCTTCTCGCCACCGGCAAGCTTATAGACCTCATTAGTAAACTTCTCTTCCAGGGCCTGTCGTGAAGCAATGAACCCCTCAATGACCTCAGAAGGATACCCTGCATTCATGAGGTCAGCAATGGTCTGAGAAGACAGAGTACCAGTACTGTTGTATTCCTTAATGGCCTTATTAAGATCAACACCCTTAGCCTTAAGATCATTCTTGACAGCCGCAAGAACCTTTTCATTCTTGTCTACTTCTGTCTGAATGTTTGAAATACCATCAGTATTGCCAGTATTATTTTCAGTATTACTTTGATTAACCCCAGTAGTGCTAGATGTGTCATTATTTTCTTCGGGGTTATCATTAGTTGTCTCTGTATTCAGGATAGAATTACTGTCATCACCGCCGTCCAACTGAATCTGCATGTTGTCCGAAATCATGACTTCAGTTTCCTGAGCAGAAGTAGGATTATCCAACTCCACTTATTGTTTCCTCTATAGTTAATTGTTGTTATTGTTACTGTGCCTGCTGATTGTTGTTATTGTCTACAGCCATCTGTGCCTGTGCATCAACACCAGCCTGCTGTGCATACTGCTCCATCATAGCCTGTTGTTCTTCCTGCATCTGCTCAGGTGTCTTAACAAGACCAGTAGCATCAATCTGAGAACTAGTAAAGATTCTCAAGATAAGATTGTTCATATTGATGGTACTGAATGCCTGCTCACCAAGCTGTGCAATAAGACCAATAGCCTGAGTAAGGTTAGACAAGTCATGTCCTCTACCCAAAGCATCCATGCCAGTAACAATAGTAGGCTCAATGGTAGCTATGCTCTCATCAATGACAGGGAGCAAGCTCAGAGATGCCATCTGGTTCATCACACAGGAGACCAATGGTAGCTGCAGCTCCTGCGACAGGAGAGAGTAGACACCACCTAGGGTATCTTCAAGTTCACCTGCAACGTATCGAATCTCTTCTGCCGTAACTCTGTCATTTTGTCTTTGTACGGCACTATTCAACAGGAACGCATAGGAGAGTCGAGATTCTATCTGCTGAGCTGTAGTAAAGACAGTCTGCATGTCCCCTGCCTTGTTCAACTGCATGGGGACAATATCCTCCTGTCTGCCTCTGACAAAGGCTCCATTCTCTGCCTTAGAGAGAGCTCGTATGTTTGTCTGGCAAGAAGGAGACACTAGGAACATAACCTTAGCACTAATCATGGACATGTCCACAATGGACTTACTAAGGTTCTCTAGGGAGATAAGGTCACCTAGGTAATCTTCAACAAAAGATCTACCGTAGTTCTCATTGTCCTTCTTACAGAATCTCACAGGAATCCAAGGAGACTTATCTAGGGGGTAGTGCTGCTCAGAGCCATTTACTACCTGACCCTCAATCTCCTGATAGGAACCCCAAGAATCAGGGGACTCTCTATAGACATGGGTATACACTTCAACCTTCTGATTGATCGATTGATCACCCGTGTCAGGTATAAGAGACTTAAGCTCTTCCGGCAGGGAACCTCTAGCTAGGACATCACGTGCAACCAGCTGAAGGACATTACCAGTCCCATCCCTCTCTACAACATAATCTCTGAGGGTATAACACTTGACACCACCTTCTTTAGGAGGAAGGAACAACAAAGCATTACCTGCAATAATCAACTGCTTGATGCACTCAAAGAGAGTAGGTCTAAGAGACTGAGCCTCCATGTACTTCATGATGCTCTGCTCCATCATAGACAAGCCATACTCAACGGTATCTTTCAGTTGGTCATCACCAGATTCATTTAGTTTCTGAGTGGACTCCTGATCCAGCCCTAGTCTGAAGAAGGGCTGCCCCGGGGGTAGCAACGACAACAGAAGTTTTGATGCTAGATTATTCAAGCCTCTGGCACCTACAGAATTGTAAGGTGTCTCATAGCTCGTCCCACCATCATCAGATTCCTTTGGGAACAGCTGAGGTATCGTATAAGTAGCACACTTCTCAGCTCTTTGTGTGTAGTTGTCTCTATCCTGTGAGAGTCTGTCATAGACTACCTTAGCTCCCTCTGTGGGAACATAGTTTTGTGTAGCCATACAAGAACCCTCTTACGTAATATTCAATCCACGACCACCAGAAGAGTTAACACCCGTATCAATTCTTAGAGAACTCTTGCCTCGTCTGCGTCTCTTCTTTGTAGCAGTACCAGAGGTTTCCTGATCGGACGTATCAACCTCAGTAGTCTCAGTGTTAGTACCAATCTCAGGCGCCGGAGTAATCTGTTCTTGTGCAGCCTGACCTTTATTGTCTCCACCACCTATAAGACCACCTGTAGCAATCTTTGTGACCTTCTTAAAAGCTTTCTTTATAGAACTAAACAAACCCATAATTAATTATTCTATTAAATCTTCTTTACTCATGTAATAATTATTGTACAAATGAAACCCTGCTTTAGTGTAAGTATTGCACAACATCTTACTACACCAATCATTAACACTCCCTGTTTGAATGAAGTCTACCTTGCCTTTCTTTAGTTCACCTTTTAGGAACTCTGCAAGATCTCTAGCTACACCAGCTCCTCGCTTGAATGAAACAATGAACTCTTCATTAAGAATAAGCAAGTCAGGGTCATACCAAGGAGACCCACAAGAAAGAAGACATGCACCTACAGGCTCATCAGTTTCTTTGTCAGCAAAACAATAAAGATAATAATCTTCAATTTGTTTATTAAAGATCATCTTGCACAATGTCTTGCAATGATTAGGATTAATGTTCTTAATTACATTAATGTTCTTTGCATTCTTAATGATTGAATTGACAACAATGTCAAGACAAGACATCAACTCTTCTTCATTCTTAAATTCTCTGATATTGTTTTTCATTTGTATCGGATAATATTACATACTATGTTAATTATTATATTAGACAAGGTTTGCACCAGATCTAATAGATCTAGTGGTACCGACAGAAGTATTTCGATCTATGCGTAGACCTTTCTTGCCTCGTCTAGCTTTTTCTTCATCTGTATCCTGAGCACCCATTTCTACTTCAGCAGGTTCAGGAGTAGGATTGTCTACTGCAGGAGCCTGTACTTTAACTTCAGGTGCTTTAGGGGTTTTAAATAAACTTCCGATTTTGGTTCACCTTTCTTTTAGTTTTATCTCTTGTTGTTCTGCAGCTCAATAAAGTCTAGAACATCCTGAACACCCTGAAGGTAATCCTTAGTTGTAGACGAATAACGAATCATCTTACGAATGTCAAAGACTTCCTTTAGTCTCTTTAGGTAAGTCTTGGAACACTTAGGAAAGTCTTTATAAGGATCAAACTCTTTAATATCATCCTCATCACTACTCTTAACACTTTCCTTATAGTCTTCAGTAGCTAGATTATTAATTTCAATATCAGTCATAATAATAGTATGTATATATCTTTTTAAGATAATAAATAAAAGATCATACTATATGTACTACTAAGGGGGAGGACTAGGAGTAATACCCTATAGTATGATCTAAACTCTTCTTTATCCTATTCTATGGGAAATATTATTAGGACACTCTGTATATTATATATGGGATTAATTATTAGATACTCCCTCACGTACTTCCTTATCGGTCAACAGGTGGGCCATCCTGTAGTTAACCAATAGATCCCTTTCAGTCAACCCGGCTTTCTCGAACTGTTTCTTAGCTGCATCCCAGTAGCCATCAAATGTCTTGTTGTCTACTTTATCTAGAATCTTTTTTGCAGTTACTATGCCAATCTTAGGACAACCAAAGTATCCATCAATTCTATCTCCTGCAAGAGCTTGTACAAAGGTATTATACATAGCTTCTTGTTCAGTCGTATAGTGGAGAATGTCTCTCTTGAAGTCATAAAAATATCCTTCAACAGTATTAAAATCTTTGTCTCCACTAATGATGATACTATGCTCATTCATGTTGGACGATATGCAATCATCTGCTTCACATGAATCAATAGTCATGCAATCATAGTTATGTTTAATCCATTCAACTAGTGCATTATAGCATACAGGTTTTCTTGTATTGGATCTATTACTTTTATAATTAGGATTTATATCCTTTCTAAATAAATGGTTATCACTGAAGCAATAGATCTTTTTGCTATTCGTTATGTCAAGATTATGCTTATTCTTTAGACTGCTAATAATGTAATTAATAGATGCAGTAAATGCAGCCTGAGCATCCTCTAGGTATGCATGAAGTGTCCATAGACCATCACCCCAATCTATTTCCTTCTGTACACTAGTGGATGCTACATAGGCTAACATGTCTCCATCAATGAGGCACGTATCAAATTGCATTGAACTCCTCCAAGAACTTACGTCCCTTGTTTGTGATGAACCATTTATTTGTAGGAACACCAAAGACAATACAAGTAATATGACCACGTGATGCAGCTTCAGCAATCAGCTTTGCATTATATCGAACATAGTCACTTTGAAGTTCTTTAGGTGATACAGAGAGATAGCTAAGCAATTCAAGGTATTTATACATATCAGTTCACCTCATCCAGTTCAACATTCTTTACTTCATCAATATCATAACCAAGAGCATAGAGGAGATTAAGTACACACTCCTCAAGGGCATACCCTTTGTACATGCTAGGTTTGTTGTTGAGAACCATCTGCCCATTAATGACTACCTTAAGTCCCTCACTGTAGGAACCATCACGAGTATCGTAGTAGAACGTAACCTTAGCGTTACCCTTATTATCAGTGGCATTCATACCAATTCGCTCCAATCTTTCCTTCAACATCAAGTTGTGTTCTGAATCCAAACATGTGCTGCACATTAGTCATGGCCTCCTTAGTAGCCTTCAAGACAATCTCAGCAACCTCTTTGTTCCGACAGGCTACCTGAATTTCATCCTTACTGTTTCCCATATTACTACGGGTGTCGGACTATATCTTCACAGCCTATGGGTATTAGCTGTGCTAGGCATTTCGAGACTAGAGGAATCTCACCTCTAGCCCCTACTCCATTACGGATAGTCTCTACGCTTCCACTCTCTGATCCACTTGCAAGCAGAGGATACAGAGACCTCAAAAACTTTTGCTAGTTCTGTACCTGAACAACCAGCCTCACTCCAATACTCATGAGCCTTATTCTTTCTTTCAATGTAACGAGTACTGTTGTGAGTAACCTTATGATCAGATATAGGAACAATCTCAAGATGCTCAGGATTAAAGCAGGCTCTGTTATGACACTTATGATGTACTTCAAATCCTTCAGGTACCTCACCAAAGTTCTCTTCGTATACCAGTCTGTGAATCATTATCAGAGGCTTTCTGCCTTTACCTGTGTACCTATAGTCTCTGACTCTTAGGTATCCATCATGATTAAGTTTATGAGAGGTAGAAACTATGCAACCTTCTTCGGTTCGAACTTTCTCCAAAGGTTTACCACGCATAGTTTCCTCCATGTTTAGTTCGGTATTACCCCGTAGGGCTTCACCGAGTTAACCTAGTTTAACGTGCACAATGAATAAGGTTATGCACCCATGCCATCAAAGCAAAGTCACCGTCCCATCCATGTGACAAACCATAGGTCTCCCTGAGTAATCTCTCAGACTCCACAACCCATGCTTTACATATGAGAGCACCAGCGCTTTGTAGAACTGTATTAAGTGCCGAATGGATAGACCGAACATAGACAGGCCGACCATCCAACCCAACAATACAATGAGTGTAATCAATAGAACCATCAGCACTCTTTCGCTTCCTCCAATGAACCCTCTGAGTATTCCCTACCCACTCACTAGAAGTAGCTAAGGTGTCCTCTAGGGTCTCTCTAAGTTTCTTAATTGCAGGGACAGCTCTGAAAAACTTCTCCTTGAGCCTTTTGCCATCAGCAGAACTGCCACCCACAATCTGACCAATCTTCGCATCGCCTGCTCCGTACCTTGTATTCAGCCAAGTTCGCTAAGCTTGACTCGGGACAAAACCCAGCTCATAGTCACCTATGAGAGTAGACTATCTCATCCTCTATTACTAGAGGGGCACCGCTTCGGATCGCTTGATCCTACTCCCTTTCGGGATAGTCGTTACACTTCCTTCTAGCTATTACCTATATCTAAAAGTTTAGCACGGTATTGACTCATAGAGTTCGTCTACCGTTTTCAATGCCTTTTAGTTCCTCCTATCAAAGGAACCCATATATAAACGTCTTGGCTAAGTCTCTCGTAGGTAATCCCGCAGCTTTCTGATTAGCTGTATGGATGTCCCCATTCAGAACAGTGTGAGCATACTCACCATCGTCATAATCCCAAAGGAACTCAGCAAAGCACCTAAGCTCCAAACCAGAGACATCAATGCCTGCTTCGCACCAGCCCTTAGGTACCCCAAAGAGAGACCTGCACTCCTTGCCATATTCTGAGTGACCCGAAGGAACTTGTGCAACATTAGGATAGCTGTGAGTAGCCCTGCCAGTGACAGCACCATTAGGATTAACCCTGCCGTGTATGCGATAATACCCATCGTCATCTTTATTTACCATCTTCAGCCACGCCATAGAACCAGTGCTAAGTTGCCCTAGACGTTTATCAATAAGCAAGTATTCAAGGATCTTATCGACGCCCTCAATACCCACAGCCGTCTTAAGAGCCTCTTCGTCTGTCTTAGGACTGCCAGTAGGAGTGAACTCAGTAGGTTTCCATCCTCGATCCATAAGAACCTTAGCTCTGTGAGCACCACTAGAGGGATTGAAGGTTACTTCCTCGTACTGAGGATAAGGAATACCTGCTTTAATCCCTCGCTTAGCGTTGTCTCTCTTGTAGATCTTGTCACCCTTATAGACACTCCAAGATCCATAGAGTTCTTCCAGCTCTTTCTCAAGCTGCGCCTTACGATCACTAAGCACAATGCTAAGTTCAAATGCTTTATCCATATCAAAGACAAAGCCATTACGTTCCTGCTTAGCCATAACCCAAGCAATCTGATGCTCAAGATCAATAGCTTTCAAAGGATACTTCTTAGAACAAAGCTTGTTATATAGCTTCTTGGTAACTACAACGTCCTGCTTATTGTAGGTAAGCATCTCGTCACTGAGGTGATCCCAAGCATCCTCCTGTTCACCATAGGTACCCTTAAGCTCACCTAGACGATAACCATAAGCCTTCAAGCTGTGAGACCCAAAGAGACTCTTAGGAAGCTTGCCGGACTTCATTAGGCCCATGTCAATGTCTTTAATGTTTCCGTAGATCAGACGAGCGAGAACCAATGTATCCAACACTACTTTACGCGGATCAAACGAGAAGTCCCGACCCATAAGAATCTTAAGGCACGGTACATCAAAGCAGATGCCATTATGAAAAACAATGTTGTATTGATTCTTGGCATAGTGCTCAAGCTTGTCTACATATTCATCAAGATTAGTAAAGGAAGTATAGCTGTCATCTTTAGAATCGTAGATGCAGCCACACCAAAACTTAGAGACAGTATCCAACAGCCCATCTGTCTCAATGTCAGTAATAATATAGTTATCGTATAGTGTGAGCATGTTTCTATATGTCCTATAGCGTTAGCATAAGTTACTGTTAATTATCATGTGCCAGACAGAAGACCAGCACAAAGAATGGAATGACAAAAAAGATAGTGTTCCAAAGGAAAGTAAACATCAAGAATCCTCCAAGTATTTTATTGCATTCTTAAGGTACTCAATGTTATCACAGAATTTGCCTAGACCTGTGTTGCACTCTTGGCACAGTAAACCTCTAACCTTACCTGTATTGTGATCATGGTCTACATGTGCAGTATTACTTTTTGTATCACCAAATAAGTAGATTTCTTTGCCACAAATCTTGCATTTTCCATTCTGCTTTCGTAGCATAGCTTCTTGTTCTTCAATGGTGATACCATATTTCTTTAGGACTCTATTCCTAGCCAACATCTTGCAGTGCTCTATGTTATTCAAATAGTATTGCTTATTCTTCTCCTTCTTACAGGAGTTGCAGTAGGAATAGAAACCCCATCTTCCTTTATTCTTCTTCCTCTTGAACTCTGTTGTAGGTTTTATTTCTCCACAACAGGCACACTTCTTAAAACTCAGTGTCAGTAAAGGGACACTCAACGTAATCAGATAATCTTCCTTTTTCTGTATCATAAATCATATATCCACTAACCCCTACTTCGCCAGAGTGTCTATTTTTTAAGATGCGGATTGTCAGCACATTAGGAGTATCTCCCTGCTGATTACGTTCAAGACCAATGACCATATCAGCAAGCTGAGCAATAGCACCTGATCCTCTGAGCTGACTGAGAGATACCTGTGCTCCCTCTTCGTGACCCTTCTTCTCAGGTCTCTTCAAGTGAGACACTACAAACATTGTAGCACCTGTCTCTTCTACCAGTGACCGAAGGTTAGTCATCAGCTTATCAATAGCTTTACGCTCACCTCCGTCCTTATCGGTATCCATGCCAGACACAACAATAGAGATATGATCAAGGAAGATTCTCTTGCAGCCGAGAGCTACAATCATGTATCGAAGTTTGTTAATAAGATTGCTTGAATCAAGTGACCCAAAGTGATCGTATAGGAAGAAGTTTCCTGTCCCAAGCGTACTTTCAAATGCTTCCTTTCGTTGTTCTTGAGTGACGCCTTCAGGATCAAGCAGAATCCTCTTGGAAAGATGGATTGACATAAGCTCCAATCCTGTCTTTCTAGTAGATTCTTCAAGAGCTACAACCCCACACAGCTCTCCCCGAACAACTCCACAGTAATATTCAAGTTCCCTAACGAGTGTGGATTTTCCCATACCACTCCCACTTGTGATGACATATAGTTCTCCATGCCGGATACCTCTCGTATATTTATTTAGTGCCTCCCACGGGTATGGTACAGTATCAGATAGATCATCCACATTATTAACACAACTATCGTAGAGATCAATACCTGCAACAATCCCATCAGGGCGATAAGGTTTAGCATTCCAGATAGCACTCAGTACCTCTTTACCCTTTCCATTCTTAAGACATTCATTAGGATCTTTGCACGGAAGAGAAGCAATGAAAGCTTTACCTAGAGGAAGAATCTGAGCACACTCTTTACTAGCTTTACGTCCGGCATCATCCATGTCGAACATAAGAATAACTTCTTCAAAGTTACTCAGATACTCTAGGTTGGCTTCAATAGCTTTCTTTGCTGCCTGAGCACCATTAGGAATACTGACAGTAGGCCATTGGTTACCCTGAAGCTGACTCACAGTAAGACAATCAATCTCACCTTCAGTGATGACAATCTTCTTACCTTTAGACCACAACTGAGAACCATAAAGACATCCAGTCACTTTCCCTAATGTCAAAAATGACTTATCAGGAAACCTAACTTTCTGTCCACAAATAGATCCAGTCGAATCATAATAGCAAGCTACCTGACAGGGTTTACCCTTATACTCCCCTACAAAGTACTTGTATTTCTCACAGGTATCTTTATTGAGAAGACGCTGAGTCAGTCTCTCAGCAACCATGTCACTGAACGGAATAAGCTCCTTACTCATAGGTTTCTTAAACTCCTTGTTTTGTTTCTGATCTTCACTAGGAAAGTATGTATTGCAGCTGTAGCAGTACCTATGACCATCACTAAATAGTGCACAGGCATCACTAGAGCCACAAGATGGGCAAGGCTCATGCCGGACAAAGACTGACTCAGACATAATAATTAAACTAGGATATTCTGCTCTAAGATATACCGTGCAGATTGATATTTACCATAAAGATTATAGTACCAACCACACGGAAGGTTATCACTGTGGTAAACCTGATGTTCGAAGGGAGACATGTGACCCTCCTTCAGTAGACGATCTGCAAGCTCCAAATCCTTCTTAATATCTGCAGGAGTATAGTCGTCATTCTGCAAGTAAGACACACGAGCACAACGAGCTGCACTCACCTTAATGGCATCAATGGTACTGAGCTCATTACTCTCTTCATCAGAGACATAGGGGAAAATCCAATAGGCACAATAGGCATCATTGAAGTTATAAGGAGGAAGTTCATACTTAGCTTGAGCATCAATCATTGCCTTTGCAAGATCACGAATCTCAGGCTGAGCAGCTTTAGAAAGACGAAGGTTATAGAAGTTCTGCCACTCTGTAGCAGTAACAATCGTTCGGATAAAGCTGAATGGTTCAAGCAGTCGATTCACAGTCTGCTTGTGAATGCCCATTTCCTTCAGTCGACTAGCCCAATAAAGTGCATCACCACATGCACATTCCCAGATAGCCCGAAAACTAGTAAGCTCATCTTCGTTAAGCTTTTCTTTGCCGGACATGCCCTTACAGTTCTTATAGACTTCATTAGGAATCACGGGATTATCTACGACTTCCTTAATGATCTTCTCAACAGGAGTGGCACGAGAGCTAGAGGCATTGCGAGAGAACACACGGTGAGTCATGAGTTCACTATGGATGTATCGAGGATATACAAGCTCCATCGTATAAAGCCCATCTTCAGTACCCTCAATGACAGTAGCGGTACAGAGGCCAACAGTAGTGGTAGTTTCGTTAGTAGTGTGATACATAGTTTTATTTATTTGTAAAGCCAGTTAAGATAGCGTTCATGATCTGCACGAACAGAAGAATCATCCTCTACTTCATCGTAGGGTTCTTCATCTTCAGGTTCTTCTTCGTCTTCATCATCTTCAAGTTCCTCTTCGTCTTCCTCTTCTTCTTCAGACTTACAGAACTCTTCATATTCTTCTTCCCATTTTTCAGGCATAAGATACTCTCCTAATATATGGTAAATATTGGTTCCGGCAGAGGGAATCGAACCCCCATCACATGATTACAAATCAAGTGTAATTCCTTTATACTATGCCGGATTACATGCTTTCCACTTTTCCCAAGCGTTAACAACAAAGAATGTACGAGTAAGAACCCCTACGCCACCTGGCACAGGACTGATGTTCATACGTGACCACTCTTTCCATTCTTCAGGGATGTCACCGCACAACTTATAGCGAAGCTCTCCATCCTCATTAGGTTTTTTAGCCCAATTGATGCCTACATCATAAACAATACGATCAGCGAATAGATGTCCCCAATCAATGAAGTCTTTAAACGTATAAACATTACCTACAGCTACCACAACGATGTCACTCATACGAATAGCTGCCTTCTTGTAGTCATCACTAGAACCTCTGTGAAGAACAATGGTATTGCAATTACAGTAGTCACGCAACCACTTCTCCAAAGGACGGCCTACAAGATCACTGCGGCCAATGATGCAGACATTGTTACCCATAAGATCCTGCCCACCATTGAGATGCTTCAGGTGCTCGTAGATACCTCTAGCAGTACACGGAAGATCACTTACAGTAGCATTGCCGGAAACATACAGCTTTTGTTTAGCTTCATATCCAAGATTATCAATGTCATTGGCAAGGCGGATATCACAAAAGACATCTTTATCATAACAAAAATTCAATGGTAGCTGAACTATGTAAGGTACACACTCATAGTTAAGTAGGTCAATAGCCCTGCTAAGATCTGTTTTATTTCCTACAGACACAAGCTCCACAGAGAATCCGGCATTAGTAGCCACCTTAATCTTGTTCTTCATGTAAAGCTTGCAGTCAGCATTGGCAATCTCGCTGTGGATAATAGCAATCTTGTGCTTGATAGGATCAGCTTTAATATCCTTCAGCTGTTCATCACAGAACTTTCTAATTGATTCTTTATCTACAAACATTTGTTTCCTTTTGCTAATGGTGCGAGAGGAGGGATTCGAACCCTCACGCTCATAGGCACATGCTTCTAAGGCATGCATGTCTACCATTTCATCACTCTCGCTTAAACTTGGTGGGAGATACAGGACTTGAACCTGTAACAGAGCCTTATCGAGACTCCGCTTTACCGAGGTATAAGCTCGGCCCTTTAACCAATTAAGCTAATCTCCCAAAATTGTTACCAATCAGAGCAGTAGTAGATATTAATGATACCATCAGGTACCGCATAGTATTTACCTATAATATCACCAAGAACACTCAAAGTATGCTGCTCATCATATCCATCAACGTCACTGTCAATGAGAGCTTTTCGAAGCTTAAAAATATCATCAATAGTAAGCTTTACATACCACCCGTTCTTGTCAATAGTAGGTTCAAATTGATCATCTTTATAGTCTGCATTGTTGTGAACCCAATCATCAACAAAATAATTCTTACGAAAATAACCTACCTCTGTCATGTTATGGTAGGTCTGTTTAAAGGATTGCCGCTTCTCGCCTGAGGAGAAGTAAAAATAAGCATCAAGACCCATAGTTGTCTCCAAGTAAAAGATGCTTAGCCAAAGACCTATATAAAGACTAAGCCCACAACACTGTACAGTTTCTAGTTGTGATTTATTTTATATGCGACACACGCGTATGTCAACATAAAGGTCCTTCTTTGGCCTCACCTACAGGATTCGAACCTGTGACCAATTGCTTAGAAGGCAACTACTCTATCCAACTGAGCTAAGGTGAGGTTGTTGTCATGTTAACCACAGCATCCTTCTTTATTGCTGTAGTTGTGTATAGTTGAGTACATCTGTCAAGTAAATCTGTACCTCTTGATAGAAGCTCTTGGCATTGGGCAAGTCGCTTGCTGCAAGCTCCTTCGGAATCTCTAAGCTTTCTATTTGATTCGTTGAGATTGTGCTGCAGCCTGCTAACAGTGTTCCTAAGATCCAAACTGCTAGAACGAAAAGAATCATATTCTCTAAGCAAGAGACTAATCGTTGCATCCTTTCTCTTGATAATATCTTTTTGATTCTCTTCATATTTTACCTTTTGTTCTAGTAGCAACTGTTGGTTCTTAGCCCGTTCCCTGTCAGCACCTGTAGCAACACCTACTACGAATATCACTATAGCGCATATTGCCGGAAGAAGCTTCTTAATGAAACCAAACAAGTCACTCTCCTAATGTATGGGATTTATTTCTTTTGAAGGATGAGGTCACCTTCCTTATAAGGAGCCTCACCCGACACTCTAAGTACACCATCCAGAGCTGCAACGTCATCCTTAGTTACCTCATGAATTTCATATGGGAGCTTTCTGTACCATTCCTTGACATCAAAGCAGGGGCAATCTTTATGAACATCCGGCAAGTCACGGTGACCTAGTACCTTCGGATGGTCTTCCCAATACTTATACTGAAGCCATGTAACTAGATTGCGTAGGCTGACATATTGCTCATCCGTGAAGTTAGCTACAGGCTGCCCTGCTTTGTTGATGCCTCCAACTAGACATATCCCAATTGAGCAGTCATTATATCCCTTGGCATGAGCACCTATAGCATCAAGAGGTCTGCCATTCTGAATAGTACCGTCTTTCTTGATTACAAAATGATACCCAATGCAGATAAAACCTCTGTTTCTATGGACTTGATCTATTGACTTCCAGTCATAATCATCTCTATTTTGAGATGCTGAACAGTGAACGACAATATACTTTACTTTGCCGGATCTTTTCTTTATGTTAATTATTGAAGGGTGCTCCTCAATATTTGGTTTAAGTTTATCTTCTAGTATTTTATTTGTCATGTAATATCTCACTATCTATTTTATGTTTTGGTTCCTTTAGCCATGCATCAGGTATTACCTTGTCTGCATACTTGAATCCATACTTCTCACAGAAAGAAGCATAGGTAGTCTTAGAACCTTTGTAGATAGGAGTTTTAGATCTCGAAAAGATAAACCTAATATCCAACTGAGGATACTGTTCTTTGATAAGCAAATGCTTCTTTCTGTCCTCTGAATCCCATACACCCTTTGTCTCAATAATAATTCCATTTGGCAATACAAAGTCAGGTGTGTACTTATGGATTGATTCAGGGATCTTATAATTTATGTAATGTTTTTCATACTCTACTTCACGGCCTAAAGCGGTCTTAAGGTAAGCTGCATTAGCCTCCTCAAGACCGCTTCTGTACGTCTTCATGTTGTGCCGTCGAAACCTAGAGTATGCGGCGGCTCTTGTAGTCAATCTTAGAAGTCTCCCTTATTAGGGACATAGTCTTCTTCAAGATTATCCCAAGGCTTGCTATCTTCTTCAGGTGCTGCAGCAGGCTCTTCAGTATACTCAAAGCCTCCTTCTTCTTCACCGAAGCCATAACTTTCAGCAGTGCCGGAAGCCTGAGGTTCTATAAGCTCAATCACTTGGACAGCGACAGGACGAAGGGAAAGACCACAAGTCTTAGTGGTGGGCATGTAATAAGGAAACACAGAGAAGTTCACCTTAATCTTGCTTTCGGAGCCAATCATTGCACCATTGCAAGGCTTGCCCTTAGAGTCAAAGATGGGAATGCTAACCTTAAGATCCTTGCCATCTTTGGTATGGATGACTGCCTTCTGTTTGAACTTAAGGACAACATTGCCTTCCTCATCGTACGTCACAATGTCGCCCTTAGTGACAGTCTTTCGCTGAGCAATAGCACGCTTGACGTCATCAGACGTTTCCATGAACTTGATCAGGACAGCATCAAGCTTGTTGATAAGTTCCTTAGTCTTGGTATCTTCAGGCAGCAGAAGATTAACCTTATAGTCCCCTTCAGGATTGAACTTAGTATCCGGCGAGTTCAGATATGGATACTGAGCAAAACCAGTAGGAGTAGTAAAACGAATATTGTTCTTGGTCATCATGATGTTGTGTGTTGTGTGTATTTTTGAATTAATAAAAGGAATAGGAGAGAAGGATGGCAGAAGACCTATCTCTCCTATTCTATGGGAAATATTCTATTTTTTGGAAATATTATTAAGAGAAGCAGTAAAGACTGTTCTTCACCTCTTCAAGGTCTAGAGTACCACGCTCGGGGAGCTTAGGAAGCTTCTCTAGGAGCTTGGGACTGAGCTGATGAGCTACGGCATCATACAGACTTTGAAGCACGTCGTTCTGTTCATAGGTATCCACAAATACCTCACGAACAATATGGAACAGTTTGTCAGCGTTACCGGCATGGGTTCCATAGGAATCATGGATACATGCGAATCCCGTAAGACCCTGTTCGACACCCTTAAGTACCGTTAGCATCATGTGACTTGCGTCCATGCTATGAACAAAGTTAGGAGCAATCCCCTGCCGCTGCTTGCGAGTAGAGATTTCGTTGTCCTTAGACACAATACCTACTGAGGGAGCAATACGCTGTGCTGTCTCTTCGTCACCATCAGGTGTCTTAATACGGATACCCTTAAGAAGAACGCAGTCAACTTGAGTCATCTGAAGCTTCAAGTACTTCTGCCGGACAGGAAAACCCGCAGGAGTGATCCAGAAGGTAGGGATATGACTGCCGTTCATGTCTACATCACTCGCAAGAAGTGCTGAGGCATCTTGAAGCCAACTCATAGCTTCTACAGCTTTCACTACGACTTGAGACAGGCTATCCCAAATGAGACCTGCCATGTAGCGAGATGACTGCATAGGCTTGCTAAAAGCAAGAGGATTATGAGCATTAGCCGGATTGACTGTATCCTCAAGAATCTGATCAGCAAACCCATACTTCTTGGCACCATAAGGAAGAGTCATGGTACAGCGCTTGGTGACATACCTAGAGATACCATAGTCGAGCCACTCTTTAGCCATTGAAGACACACCTTTCTTAAGGTAGTCTTCCCCGTCCTTAGAGATGATCTCATCCACTTCACCCTTAGCAAGATCCTCCTTGAGTCTTTCCTTTACCTTGTCTGCAACGATCTGATAAATGTCGTGCACCTTAGTGTCCGGCACGAGGTTCACTGCATAGCCACCTACCTCATCTCGAAGCATAGCCGAGAAGTGCTGAAGACCACTGCAAGACCCATCAAAAGCCACTGCGATATGAGACTCATAGCTATAGCCTTGCTTGCGATACTCGTCCCACTCAAAGCAGAAAGCTAAGAATTCCCAAGGACTATCAGCAGCCATCCACTCTTGGTTATCTAAGGGATTCTCTGCGATACGTACTATGAGCTCCGTATTGCTGTAAACCCACGCTATTCTCTCGTCCATAGGCTTCTTATCAAGACCATAGCAGTTGGCCCCGTGAAAGGCCAGCCAATCGGCCCCACGTTGATCTCCTACAGGTACCCCATGAGCAAACTCAATGAGTGCCTTCCCGAAGTCATTAGACTGCGGAGACAAGATGGTAAGGGGATAGATACGACCTCTGAAGTCAAGGTTATGAGGGAAGTAGATCTCTTGGTCGTCCTTATACTCAGCTGCGAGAGCTAAGATGGCATTGACCAACAATCTCTTGCCCTTGCGAGCATTTTCAAGACGATAGTACCTAACCATGTCTTTACGCCATGCTCTTTGAGCTTCGGGGTTGGTGTCGCACTCCGGCATACGAATAGGGGGCTCCCCATACTCTGCAGAAGGCATATCAAGACACTCGGGAATAACTTTCCAAGAGCATACCTCTTGAGCTACCTTAAGCACCTTCTGATTAACCCTCCATGGGGTGCTTTGAATTGCATTGACTGCATTGTAGACGTTGGGCATGTCTACGTCTGCATACAGCTCATTGACTTCCTTCAAAGGGATTCTAACAAGCGGAATAACACGCTTTAGGTTGAGATAATAACCACCCCCAATAGGCTTAGTCCACTTCTTCGGAGGGATCACCATAGGGCGATTCTTGAAGCAAAGACTAGCAAGTTCCCTATCGTTGAAGTCAATGTATTGGATGATCTCAGGACGAATTGAGAACAGGTACTGCAGCTTCTTAGAAGTAGTGGATACTTGCTTGTAGAGGTACCCAAGATCAGTAGCTTCCAAAAAGATTTCAAGAAGCTTCATGCCAACTTGAATCTTCTTCTTCTCGTCCCACGGCTTCCATCCCTCTACTAGTCCTTCCTCTACCATGGATTTCTCAGCAAAACGAAGGAAAGCATGCCTGTATAGATCACCTTTGCGTGTGCTAAGGCTATGCTCTAGCTTCCTCCGCTCTTTTGTGCTGACAGACGACAGAAGCTTTGAGAATCGTAGCTCAGCTTCAATATCCTTCGAAATCTCCTTGCATAGGACGACAAGGGATATTGCTTGGCCTTTATGCCCTACCACGGTTGATAGGACAGAATTGCACAGAATTACAGCGCACTTCAGCTTATCCATGGGCTTGACTGCAGTGATAGCCGTATTTCGTCTGCCGGGCTTACCCGTATCAGACTCAGCAATGGCCTTTTCAATGTACTTAGCAACAATAGGCACGCACTCAGTCATAAGAGTTCTAGTAGTGCCAGTTGTCGCAGCCCGATCGTTATCGCGGGATTTATACAACCTGTTGATAAATTCCTCTTGGGCCAGCTGCTGCGATTCAAGCTCAAGATTGAACTCTCGTTCTACTCTTTCAAGACCATATAAAGACACCAAGTCTTGATACTCTTGGTCATTGGTGTTGAACTTGGATAGGTCTATCATGATTTGATTATTCTCCTATATTGAGGTTGATAGTTTATCATATAAGAAATACTACTAGACATACCTAATAGGATTTATTATAGGATTCCTACTACTCCTACCCTACAGGAGACCTATAGGTATCCTATAGGCCCCCTGTAGTGTTCTCTCTCCTTATCTATGGGATTTATTCAGGTCCTCCAACCATCCCTTGTATACTAAGAGCTTGGCTACGTCCTTACCGTAATCTTCACCTTCCTTGTGTCCGGCACGCAATGCATACTTGATTATGTTACCTTTTATGAACCCCTGCAATTCCTCTTTTGTAAGAGTCATGCGCATGAGCTCAATAGGCTCAATGGGTAAAGCTTTGTAGTGTTGATTATACTTTTCCATGTCTTTTTATGTCCTTGGTTATGTGTTGGTTATGTCTTTGTTATGTTATCCTTAGTTGCTAGTGCTTGTCTTAACTATTGTTTCTTTGTAGTCTGTCTCTTCAGCAACGAGGTTGCTCTTAATGTTCTCATAGAACTTTTCGGCTTCCCAGTCAGCATTAAAGGCCGTTGAATCCTCATACATATCGTTTATAAAGATGTGTACAAAGATATTATCAAGCGCGATAGTGATACGCTGCATGCAATCATCATTAAATTCTATCTGCTTGATTGTTGTTGTCTTCATTACTGTCTCCTTTGTTGGTTGATTGGTGAATAGGGTTATTATAGGGTACTAGCAGCTAGGTATTAAGCCACTAGTTACCCTATGGATAACCTTACTCATCAGCCTACGGCTTCACTCATCACGCTGAGCAAAGGTTTCAGCGTAGATCCTTGCTAGGGTCCGGCAACGGTTGTAGATATCGCTGTGGTGCTCCTTGAGATAGTCAACGTCATACATGGTTACTTCTCTAGGGGACTTGGCGAGGGCACTTGCGATCAGCTGCATGAACCAATTGAGTTCGATAGTTGTCATTTTTTGTATCTCCTGTTGAGTGGTTTTTAAACAAGACTCATTATAGGGTACTCACCACTTGTTGTCTATTGTTGTCTATAGGTGAATACCCTATGGATGAGGCTGCTTGGTTAGTATTTGAACGTCTCACCATTACGAAGGGTGTACGTGTGTTCTCTTAGGTCCACCTTTCGGACCTTCTGTAGGAACTTGGCGAGGCTGTGAATCTTCTCGTTCTTGCAGATTTCCTCACAAGCGTTGAGCCACGTTTCCTTTGAGGTCCAATACTCATCAGTCATCTGCAGAAGGAATTCCCAAGTGTGCCTACGTGTGGTTGCTGAATAGTCACCGTAGAATTCGAAGGTTCCTTCCTCCCTATCAAAACGACACACGGTCGTGGTATAGGATTCCAAATCAACCCATGCGGTTGGATAGACAAACACACGCGCCTTATGATAGAAGCTCCTGCGACCATCATAGATGGGACTGAGTTCGTTGATTAGCATGATTGCTCCTTGGTAGTTGGTTAAGTGTTTATCAGCTTGAGTTAAGCTTACCATAGGGCAACTAGTCTGTCTATAGGTAGTTGCCCTAACGTAAGGTTACTCCTTGTTATTTGAGGTATTCATCATCCGTAAACTTGAGGCGTGCAATTCGTCTATCTACTTTCTTTAGAATCTTGTTCACAGCCCACAACAAAAACTCTTGGTATTCGTTGTAGCTAATAAGTTCCGATAGATGATCGCTACTTTTCAAGATCGGTTGAGATGTTCTACTCATCGCCATAAAGTCGTCCAGATGGTTAAAACCTTCTGATACGGCTTTGGCAGCTGAGAGAGGATTCTTAAGGAAATTCTCGGCAGTCTTGAACTTTCTATCAAAACACGTCTTATATTCATCACTTGGATAGTAATCCGCAGTAAGGAATACTTTCTGTTCTCTTCCGGTTTCTTCCAACCAATCTAAATAAAATAGATATTGCTTGTATGAATCCACCAGATCGAGAATAGCGTTCTTGACAAAGCGTTCTTCAGTAAAGCTTTTCATAGTTTTTCCTTGGTAGTTGGTTTAGGGGTGAGACTAGCGAATAGTCTTACTACAGGGCCCTATTCTTAAGGCCCTGAATGTAAGGTTACTCGTTATAGGTAGATAGCCATTCTCTGAACTTGTCCTCAAGATCGCCCTGTATCACTTCCCAGATGGATGAGACACTCTCTACAACAGTATCTTTACCGTTGTTTACGGTGTACTCAGTGATGAAAGGATCATTGGCGTTATAATACTTGATTACATCCAGAAGGTTATCTTTAAACTCCGTCTCGAAGTGCTTCCTACTGATCTCATTGTTCAAAAAGATGAAGTGATCGCTATCCCTTGTCTCACACACAAACTCATTGAAGAGTTTACGGATAAACTCAGGTGACGACCCATTCTCAATGTTCAAATCCATCAAAGCACTGATGTCGGCATAGTCAATGTCAACATTAAACATACCTTTCTCCTTGGTTGTAGTGAATAGTTTCTATCGTAGGGTTTCGGCAGCTGAACACCACCAAAACCCCACTGTAGAGACTACTCAAACCAACTCAGGTATCTAGCTTCGTCCTCTCCACTAGGCGTCCCCAATCGAATCTATCGATCCTTTCGGATCTCTTTGTGGCCCGTGGAGTCCTAAGCTAGAGCCCATATTCTCTATCACCACTCATCTCTAGCTCTGTCCTCTCCACTAGGTGTAGCCCTAAGGCCATCTTTGGAACCCGTGAAGTCCTAAGCTAGAGCCTGTGTAACTCTCTATCTTGTCTTCCGAATTTTTAAAGATCTGTTTGGGTGTGGAGTCTTTTGTTTTAGCCTCCTCGTCTCCACACCTCGAATCTTACAGGAATGGCTAAAGGGTGCAATAGGGACAAACCCTAACCAATAGATCCATGTGAGGATGATAGTCGGTCAGCACCGGTAACCAAATGAAGACACACACACACACACACAGGATGGAAGCACATGAGTACCATAGGTAGTGCCAAAGGATCACATAGCACACAGTATGTAGTATGTAGGAAAGCTAAGGGATGCTATGGACAGATTTACCCCTTCCTTGCCCCCTCCCCACCCACGGACGCCCACGGTATCCAAGAGATGCCCAGAGGAGCCCAGAGGAGCCCAGAGGACCCCCACGGGGGGACAGCGTGCCGATCCATGTTTAATGTGACCCCTTAGAAATTTATAGTAATTTTTTAATCCAGATGTTAGCAGTTAGTTATCCAAAGACTACCAAAGATTACCAAATACTACCATCCATCGTATCCTTCAGTTATCATAAGGTCATCTGCAGCCGAGCTATAGAATAGCGAAGCTATGAGCTATAGAATAAAAAATAGGGAGTACCTACAGTCCATGACCATAAGCACTCCCCATTATACTATATCAAGCAGTACCTTGATAAGTACATCAGTATCACCACCATTAACCAAGGAAACAATCAAAAGCAAGATAATGATGATAACCTTTATCCAATGTATTACTTTAGGATTCCTAAAGCATTCTATTAGTATCTTCATAGGGATTATAGGGTTTATACTTATAAGGGTCGAAAGGCCCCCTCCCCCTTATCTTTATGTATCTATAGGTTTATCATCTGTAACCAAGCTATATATCCTTCTCTCTCCTAAAGAAAACCAGAAACCCTAAGACCCTAATTTTGATCTTAGGTAAAGAGAAAAGAAACATTCTTCCTATTATATGGGATTTATTATTTTGGGTACTGTCTATTATATATATGGGAAATATTATTCTTAGAATGTACCTTATTCCTGTCTACTCCCTTAGTCACCCCTGCAGCTTCTCTAGTAGCTTCTGTAGTGAGGACACCTCCTATATTGCTGGTATAGAATCCCATAAGGCTGTCCATAGAGTCCTCCAGCCATTGTTCAGTTACTTCTACAATACCATCATCAGCATCAATACCCATGAAGTCTACTAGGTATTGGACACCTATAGCTAGAGCATCCAATCTGTCATCATGCAGTAGTGCACCTCTGTCGCTTGTAATGCGAGTCAGCTGGTAGAAGCAGGAGTACTTATAGTCACCATCAGTCACTGTAGCGTAGTCATTGCGTATGCATTCAGGTGTGGTTATAAGCTTATGGCTTCCTAGGACAGGCTCCAGTGTGTCTATAATTCTTAGCTCCTTCTGTCCTTTAGATTTAACTTCAGTACATCCGGCACCATTCTTATAGATCTTCTGTAGCACAGGTTCAAACAGCTTAGTGTACATGCCATCCATTATGTTTACATAAGTTCGTTACGCTTATGCCATAGGGCTACACATTGCTGTGTAGATCGGACTATATCTTAACAATAGCTAATCTTCCAACCTCTTCTACCACGATTCTTATAGCTATTGTTCCCACTTTTTCAGGCCACTTGGCCTTACAATTAGTCTCTACACCTTCCTATTTCTAGGCTTGGCTCGGTATTGTCCCTGAGGGAGTTTCACCGAATTTAATGGGTTTTATTTCGGCAATGTTGTTTACCGAAGTTTCCTTCAATGACCACCTCGTTGACCTTGTACTTCTTGGCTATGTTGGCAAGCTTTACTAGGACATTATCTGCATAACCACCAATAAGTCCGCCTACCTCCATCAAGTAGATATATCCATTGAGGTAATACAGTACGACATATCCTGTTTCATCCTTACCTCTGCCGGAAGGGTCTATGCACATCATCTTGTAGGAGTACTTTTCTATCTCAGGAGAAGACGTATTGTAGTAGTACCAGTAGTCACCCTTCAGACCCATAGAGGGAGCCTCGTCCACTGAGACCCTCCGAGACGCATCAGGAAGCCACGTAAGCTTCATAGGAGCCTCGTCTAATGGGAAGGTACCTACAAGGAAGTCTCTGAGCCGTAGAGGGTATCTATCAGCGTCTGAGAGGGTAGTATCAAGCATGAACTGAAGCATAAACCCAGCTCGTCTATAGGACATCTCTCGCTTCTGCAGATCCTCCTCATTGAATCGCAGGGGGTCTGTAGGTTTCCCTGCATATCTCTTAGGGTCACTCTCATACTTATCTGCTATGAACTTAGCCAGACGATCACCGTATGTTGCTCTATGGCTGTCATCATAGGGGTATCTAGCAGGATAGATGATGCACTTATAGCCTCTCTCCTGCAGCTCGTTATACAGAGACATCTCATTCTGAGGAGTACCCAGATATATGATTCTCTTGCCCATGCCGGGCTTTATGATAGCATCATATTCTTTCCAATTTGTTCACTGTAGGTCGTTAATCTACAGCCGTCTTTAAGACTGCTACTAGTCACCTAGTAGTTCAGACTATATCAAAACCTCATAGGGTTCTAGCCATTTCGACGCACTTGCATCTACTCCTAAAAGGATAGTCGTTAGGCATTTATTATAGTGAGTGCTTTATATTATTAGTTTATTTTATTTGATTTCTTACAGTTATCTGACAATGTTAAATATTGCAGGTTTTTAAGTGTATGTGTTCCACCTTTACTTATTGGAATTATGTGGTCTACAGTCATACCATCAGGTGTGTTTTTGTAGAATTCTCTTATCTTTTCTAATTCTATCAAATCCTCAGTTATATAGACACCAGCTTTCCTGCATCTAGCACAAGCTCTATAAAAAGATGGACAATATTTATAAGATCTTTTCATCCAGTTTTTCCTAGCTGATTCCATCTTATCTGTATTGTTATCTCTCCATCGCTTGTTTATTTCTTTAACTTTATCTGTATTATTTCTATATCTTTCTTTAGATATTTTTTCTTTACAGGATTTACACATAGGTTGGCCTATGTTTCTTCCATCTTTAGTAATGCGCTTATGAAATTCCGATAACGGCTTTTCCGCCTTGCATTTACTACATACTTTAGTTTCCATAGTTTCTCCATGTTACTAAAGCACTCACTATAAATTTAGCACGGGATTGTCTCTTTGAGAGTTTCCCCGTTTAGGCTAGTTTTGATAGCATCTTTCGATACTAAAAGGCAAAAGGTTTACCAATTCGAATAGTTGATCTCTAAGTATCTGTGTAAACGAGTTATTCTGCACTTCGACGTCATCGGAAATTATCAGATCAGCACGGGAACCTGTGAGCTGCCCCTTGATACCTACAGACTTAACACTAGGAGAATGGTCAGGTTTAGCGGGGCCTACATCGAATAGGTTCTGTGTATCTCTCTGACCTTCTCTAGCTCGTAGGTGATCTAGGAATGGCAGTGTATTGATTATCTTCTTGACAAACAAAGCATTGGCATCAGCTCGTTCTTTGTTGGCTGAGACAATCATAATCTTGATCTGTGGGTCTCTCCATAGGCTCCACACACAGTAAGCACAGGTAATGAAAGACTTAGCTACACCTCGGAACCCCTCAATAATGAATCTGTCACTAGGGGGATTCTGAAGTGTCTTAGCTATGTCTGTTTGAATCGGTGTGAGCGGAGGAAGACCTATAGCATGCCAAACCAAGTTACAGAACAGAGGGAAGTTAGTGAAGTATGGCTTGAGAGCTTCTACATCGCTGTTGGTTAGCATTTAGGCCTCTCCATGTAGGGACATACTACCATACCCCTCTAGGCTCGCTGTAGTGGCCTCTAGGAGCTTCTGAAGGGCATTCTCATCGGCCTCTCCTGCTTTAGGGACACAATCAATACCATTACGTTCCAATTCCTTAATGATTGAATTGTATAGCTGAGGGGATCTCTTATCAGGATCATTAAGATCACTAAGCATGTTCTCAAGCATTGTTTCCTGTAGATTACTTAGTAGAGTCTCCAGTTCCTTGTATGTTTTGTTCTTTTTCATTGTTATTATCTCTATGAGCTTCTCTAATTATATCCATTAGGGTTTTTACTGTCATCACTAGGGTATAAAGGATAGTGACGACATACACCCACTCTTCTAGAGGTACACCGAAGACTGTAGCTACAGACACAGTAACAGAGGGAGTAGCTGCAAGAATAGTATCTTTAGCTACAGTCTTATCTTCTACATCATCCATTTAGGTCTTCAGCTAGTAGAGCTTCCAGATCTTCCTTACTGTATCTTCCGAAGACATCCTTATGACCCTCTCTTCGGACAGTAGGTAGACCATGAAGATGCAGTCCTGCAATCTCATCGTGCTTTCTCAGCATCTCTATATCTACTATCTCAAATTTAAATCCTCTCTCTTCTACAAGACTTTTAGTTGTCTGTAGCTGTGCTCTGCACTCCTTGGAGTTAGGCATCATTATGTATTGTATAGTTTCCATATTTTCTTAAAGTCCGCTTTCTTGAAGTTATTCCCTTTCAACAGCTTACCATCAGATTCTCTATAGGTAGCAATGAAGTTGCCATCATCGTCGTACAGCTTGGAGTTGTACTCTCTAAAGAGTTCATCAAAGCCAGCACCAACAGAGAAGTTCTCACAGTTCATATACTGAATGATAACCCATAGTAAATCCATAGCTTCTTTATAGGCTTCAGGTGTGCCATTAGGTTCAGCCATGAACTCTTTGTATTCTTCAGTAATCCAAGACCTATATAGGTTCTTTAGAGACTCCTTGTCATTGACAGGAGCTTTATCGTGAGTAATCTTAAGAAGATCCTTAAGCTTGTTCTGAAGCTCCCACACTGTGAAGCCAGATGCACTTCTGATTTCTGCTTCCATAGTATTTGTAGTTTCCTTTTAGATGTTCAATAAATGGCCCTGCAATAATGACATCAACATAGTCAAGAATAGAGCCTGCATTAGCATGTACTTGTGTAGGAGTATGTCCAGTCCACAACCAAATATCTTTAGTGTCACCGAAGGTATCTTTAACTCTCTTACAGAGCTTCGTGACAATAGGGAGATTAGCGGGTTCCAATGGTTCACCACCAAGGATACTAAGACCTTTAACATGGGTATCCTTTAGGGCCTTTAGAATCATATTCTCTGTCTCTGATGTATAAGGGAGTCCGGCATTGAAATCCCAAGACTCCTTATTGAAACAACCCTTGCAGTGAAGGGTACACCCAGAGACAAAGATAGAGACTCTAATGCCATCACCATTGGACATATCACAGGTATTAAGTCCAATATAGTTCATAGGTTACATACTCTTTCTATCTCTAATCTCAGCCATCTTGCCATCGTTCATCCGTGTTTTGCCATTGACATTTGAATACCCAAGATAACCGCAAACACGGGAGATAACAGTAAGGTCATGGCTACTGCAATAAGGACAAGTAGACATAACATTATAAGAATGACCCCCGCAATGATTGCAATAAGCGGAGTCAAAATTAACACCTTGATAAAATCCATAATCCATACCACGTTCAACTACAGCTTTAATAGCTTCAATATTCTCAGGATTATCAATTCTGACATACTGAATATGTCCGCCATTGACCATATGAAACATATCACGCTCATAATCCTGTTTCTCAAAAGGAGTGATGTCCTCGCTTACATGAAGGTGAAAGCTATTAGTGAAGTACTCACCAAATGGACTACCTTCATCTCCACAGTAGGCTGCATATTGCTGTGCCTGAGTCTGACAAAGAGATTCTGCAGGGGTACCATATAGAGCATAGAGGTATCCATCCACTTTCTTGAAGTTTCCAATCACCTGATTGATATATTCTAGAACATCCTTAGCAAAACTTTGTGTTTCTTTTAGAGTCTTGCCACACCACAAAAGTGTAGCTTCATTTAGTGCAGTGATGCCAAAGGATGCGGTCATGTAATTTACAAGATCCCCAATCTCATCATCAGGCTTCAGATTGCCCTTATAGAGACCACCTTGAGTAAATGCAAGAGGATTGGTACAAGCCTTAGTGTGACGAAGGGTATCATAGCGCTTCTTGAAGAACTTACGGATAACCTGAAGTCTCTTATATAGCTCAGCCCAGAAGTATTCTCTCCATTCCTTATGATATGTCTTCTTGCAGTACTCCATAATGACAGGGAGATTGAGAGACACAGCACCAATATTGCATCTGCCAGTAGCTACATACTTGCCAGTCTCAGGGTCAGCCCAAGGAGTCAGATATGCTCTGCAGCCCATAGGACTAGTAATCACTCCGTAGCTGAGATAGGTCTGTGCAACAACATTTCTTGCAGGATCTCCTGTGAGTGAAAGATAATCAGGATACATACAAGAGGCACTACACTTAATAGCTTCTTCAAACAACTCTTTATGACCAGCATCTTCTTCAATCTTATTCTTATCATAGAGAAACACAAGCTTAGGGAACACTACAGGAGTACCTCCGTGACCCTTCATTCTGGTATGAAGAATAGTCTTGCCAATCAGCTTCATGATGTCTCTATCAAGATCATCAAGCGTCAGATCCCAAGTACCAAAGGTAATCGTAGTAAATGCAAAGTCACCACGGGAACAAGGGACAGTATTGAGTTTCAGTTCTAGAGCCTGAAAGCCCTGTCTGAGTTCTTCCTTCAGCTTATTCCAAGCATACTCACAGCACTCTGCGTGTGTAGCACTCGTGAAGGTACTGTAAGATTCCTGCCAAGCCTTATAGTAAGTTCTCTTGCAATAGGGTAGCAGAACCTTATCAAGTTCCGGCAGAGTGAATCCACCGAACTGCTGAGCTGTAGCAACCAACGTAATGTCGCCAATGACCTGCAGTGCTGCAAGGACAGACTTAGGTTCACTGTATTTAACATTGGACATCTCAAATCCACCTTTAAGGACATTGCCAATATCAAAGAGACAACAATTGATGTTATTCAAGATCATGTCTCTCAGGTCATGGATGTAGATGTCGCCTCTCTTAATCAGCTCCTTCTCTTCTTTAGACAAATAGAACTGCTTATATAGAGCTTTAGTAGTAGCTCCACGAATCAAGGAGCCTTTGGTAGACGAGAGAGAACTATCAAAGTTAGCATTCTCTCGGTCACCAAGGTAAATAATATCATCTGCAGATTTACGAATATCTTCCCATGCCTTAGCATAGGATTCCTTATAGTCCCGATATTCTCTGTAGGAGTCTGCAATCTCCAGTTCATAGACTGCATTGAGTCCTTTAATTACAGCCAGATGCAGATCGGATGTCTTAATGTCATCCTTAGAGATAGGAGAGTCACTGAAGTAGTCATAAAGGAAATCTTCAAGACCCTCTTTCTTTTCTTCAGGGAAAACCCTACCTACTCTATCAGCTGCCTTGTTGATGCAGTCAAAGATTTTATTAATATCAAAAGGTTCTTTAGTACCGTCTTTCTTAATAACCATCATTGTTTCCTTGGCTTGTAGTAGTTAGATAAGGATGCCCACAAGAACACCTAGGACAAATCCACCAATCATAAAGTAGTATCTCTGTCTGCTAGGTGTCTGATCTTTTACCCAGTCAATACCTTCCTCAATCTTATTATTAGTTTCACTCATCTTTATACTTATCCAAAATTCCAATCAAAGCTTCACCATCATTCTTATCAAAGGTAAAGCCAAACATTGTGATATTACCGCTCTTAGCGAAAGCAGAGTTAATGAAACCCTGAGTCAGATCAATGTCCAGCTGATTCTTATCATTAACTAGACCCATAGTTTTCAACATAGGCGTGTATTGGTTCAGGATGTCATCCGCTCTCTTCAATAGAATAAATGTACTCCCCCCTAGAATCCACTTCATAGCGGGAGGAGCTGAGGGCATAAGTCTAGAATCAATGAACTCGGGTACGACATTCTGTAGTTTCGTAAGACTAATATAAGCCATATCAGCTCCTTAGAATCTTCTAATTATCCAACGCAAGTAGCACTACGGGTATTTACAGTGCCAGACACATTGACCTGTGTGGGTGTACCTGTAGGCGCAGTCCATGAGTTGTACTGAGGCATAGGCTGCGGGCAGATAGCACTAGCAGGAACAATCGTCTGAGTAATTCTGCAAACCGTATTGCGTAGGCAAGCAATCTCATCATTAGCTCTTGCAAGACCACAGTTAGCTGCAGAAGCAACTTCACCAATCTTGCCCATAAGGATCTGTTCTCTAAGTTCCTGCTTTTCACAGCAGCACTTGAGTTGCTCTTCAAGTCTAGCAATAGTCACTCTGTTGTTAGCCGCTTCGTCAGACAAGGGTTTAATGAAGGCATACATTTCAGTACGAAGTTCCTTATTGTCAGCCACAGTCTGCTTATAGGCTTCCAAGGAGGTACGATCGCTGTAGTTTTCAGCCTTCAACTGACCATTTTCAGCCTGCAATGCAGAGACATACTGAACTTCAGCAAGACCCCCAGCACCTCTGTTGCAACAGTTATTGCTACCAAAGAGACCACCTAGTAGACCATTGCCACAACCACAGTTACCACCAGAAAGCTGATTTACTAGACCAACTGTACCGGCAATACCAAGACCTAGAGCCGTACCAGCAACACCTTTGCTTGCAAATTCCGCCATAATGTAATTCCTTTTTAAAATATAAATAAGTTATTTCAAAAGATTCTAAAGTAGGTTCTTTTAGTTGTGCCTACTCAAAAACAACAATAGTCAATAGACTACTTATTCTCCACTACCATAGTAGAGTTATTCTTTACAAATACTTCAGGATCGGTTTTCTTAAGACCTCTAATCATACAGACAATCTTAAGCCAATCCTTCATTTTATCGAGGTCACTATGATCTACATATTCTTCCTGACTTAGTTTATGCAAATGTTCCCATGCACATCTTTCAATTCTTTCAGTTATTTCACTGTAATACATAGTTAACCTCTACTATTAATAATCCTTACCTGTGATTTCCTTGAACTGTTCCGCAGTAATCACACCCTTGCGGACAGCCATTCTGACCATAGCTTCATTCCAGAGACCACGGTCATAATTTCTTTTAATTATGTCAAAGGTCATTTTAAGGGTCTCCAATTAAAGAGCAACGTCACTCATAGACATGAGGTTCTGATATTCCATTGCGGCCGCTATACGTTCCTCTGCAGACGGCGGGGGATCTTCAGGTTCAGTGTTGATGATTTCCTGAATCTTAGCCAATGCTTCCTCTTCAGAAAGACCTGTGTCAATATTGTACACGGTACGCATGGCACTAAGGTTCTGAAAGGCCCACATGACCTCACCGTTTTCATCGGTTTCAACATAGTGAACAAAGGTCAGCGCAGCAGGAAACTGCTCTAGAACCTTCTCCTTGGTCGCAATATGACCATTGGGAAACATATAAGTTTTTTCCCCTGTGTATTTTTCTACTTTCTTCATAATGTAAATAATTAATTAAACTTATTATACTAATGTATATGCGTCTACAGTATCTATGTAACTACTACTACCAAGGCCACCCCCAAACAAAGCAAAGTTCCCAACTGTAGTTGCAGCTAAATCATACCTACCCACACTTAATGAGGATGGTGTGCCTTTAGTTAAATTAGAATTATATGAATCTACAGTATCTAGGTACGACCCACCAA
>ERZ1090862.46-NODE-46-length-45419-cov-13.704347_pt1 | contig 45419 bp, 41 predicted proteins | sample MGYA00478481_ERZ1090862 | MGnify/ENA primary metagenome ERZ1090862 (study PRJEB33644, sample SAMEA5815745) | chicken gut metagenome | biome: Chicken; feature: Gastrointestinal Tract; material: Caecum | place: Ireland | collected 2019-01-01 | study: A study of the... | reverse complement strand
TAAATTTGGTCTCGAACGCCCGACACTTGAAGGTTAGTTTCTCCCGACCCGAATAAATCTCCCCCTCTCCCAGCAGGTCATAGGCCGCGTGGCGGCTGATCCCCAGCATGGTTTGCAGCTGGCGGATGTTGACGATGTCGGGATACTCGGCGAACATCAGGCCGTAACAGGCGGTCAGTTCCTTTTCAGAAACGACGCGCCTGGGCATGGGGCAGAACCTCCATTGGTGTAAAGAAGTGTTCGATTTGGATAATCATGGGCAAAATCTCCTTTCTGCAATGCATTACGATAGTCCAAATTAGGCTTTCGCAAATTTGATAAATAAATTATAGTTCGCTTAAATGCGAATGCCAATAGCTTTCGCAAAAAAGTTAAAATTCATCTTGTCACAGGCAGGCGTGTACGGTACAATGGATATAAGAAAACGCGCCGACGGCAGAAACCGTCAGCGCGGGAATGATGAGGAGAACGATAAGGAGGACAAACCAGTGACCACCGGCGAAAAGATCAAGCGCATCCGCCAGCACCGCAAGATGACCCAGAAGGAGCTGGGCGAAGCCATCGGCCTCGGCGCCACCGGCGCCAACCGTATCGCCCAGTATGAGATGGGGTATCGGGTGCCAAAGGAGGACCTGCTCCAGAAGATTGCGGAAGTGCTGGACGTAAAAGTCGAAAACTTTTTTGTGAGTGATAAATTTGCAACAGATATTTTCAGGCTGCTGCTTTGGTTTGACTTTGAACATGCGGACGTATTCCAGGTCGATACCACACAGCTGGATCAAACATTGCCGCCTGTGGACGTATCCACTACCGTAAGCCGTATGGCGCAACCGATCCAATTTACAGGGAATGCAGTCACTGGCACAGGTTTTGATTTGAGCACCCCTGTTACCGTACTTTGGACGCAAAACGGAATGATGAATACCTATTTGCAGGAATGGGCGCAACGCCAAAAGGAGTATAAAGACCGGCAGATCACCAAATCAGAATACTTTGAATGGATTCTCCAATGGCCGGATTCGAGTGACTTGGGCGGTATACGGCAGCCGAAACGGGAGTGGAGAAGGAAACCTGACTAAAGTGTAGGCCATAGGTTCAAAGTATACGCTTAGTTGCACGGGTGTTACATTGAATCGGAAATCTCGGTGATTTTTTATTGATCCAAACTCCATATCACCTCGCGTCCGCACCGGGAGCAGGTCCCCCGGCAGCCCTCTTCAACACCGCCGCACACAGCCATTTGGGTGGAAGGATACCACTGCTTACACAACATACAGTAATACCAAACCGTACCGCAGCTGTCCACAATAGGGTGATCGGGCAGTTGTGTATATTTTTCTTGCAGTATTTCAGGATAATTCACGCAGTAGAGCTAGCCTATGCATCGGATACTTGGTCAAGATTAAGGCATCCGGCCCCCATGTGCACTATCTCCTCATCAAATCCAACAGTGTTTCGTAGCTGTCCACCACATCATAGACCACATCGCTGCCGCTGATGGCGCGGAAATGTTCGCGGGCGCAGTGGATTTTGGACTCTTCAATCTTGCGCAGCTGCATAGACCGCATCGTGCCCTTCGTCTCTGCCACAAAGTAGATGTGCTTGACCGTTCCCTCATAGAAAGCGACGGCCCAGTCCGGGTTGTATCGGCCCACCGGCGTGGAGATGTAAAAACCGCCGGGCAGTTTGACATACACGGCAACTTCGCGCGCGGCGTCCATCTCCTGGGCAAAATCTCGTTCTGTCTGCGAATCCGAAACCAGATAATCGTACAAATGCTTTTTGGTTTTGATGGCGTTGTCACCCAGCTTGCCCTTAATAGTGGGCGCAGTGAAAATATCGGTGCTGTAGCGATCATCCAGGCAGTGGTAGGTGATGTGCTGGATGATGGCCGTTGCCTTTTCATCGTTGATGAGCTGTGCCGCCTTGAGGATGAATTCCTCCGGGTTGTCCTTGAACTGGTCAAAGACAGCTTTCTGAATCCCTGTCAGGATCTGCACGACCGTGTGGCGCGTCAGGCCGGTTTCTTCCACCAGTTTGCCGATCAGGTCATATTTCACGGCGCTGTTGACCGAAATGCGCCGCGCGGCGCTGTACCGGCCGGTGTCCGTTCTCTGGAAGGCTTCCCCGGATTCGAGGGCTTCTTTGGATCGGATCTTGTTCATCTCGCCTTCTTCCACGCGAAAGTAAATCTTTCGCACGTTCAGGTGCCGATCCAGCGCCTCCACGCAATGCCGGACAAGTTCTTCGCTGTCAAATTCCACCGTGTATACCGATTTGGCGTTGATGCGTTTCCAGAGCGCCTTAAACTGCGGCATGGCCAGCTTATCGCGGTCAACCTGTAATTCAATGTTGTTGCGGCGGGCGTCCTCGATGGTCACAGCCTTGTCGCTGTAGACCGAATTCAAAATTTGCAGGACGCTGTCCTCGTACCCGGCCGCTTCCGGTGCAAATTGAAGGCTGCCGTTCCGGCGTTCGGTGAAGAATTTTTCCGTCAATGTCCCGCGTCTGTCGATATAATCCTGCTTGATCAGTCCATAGACGATCGCATTGGCCATTGCCTTGTCTACTGCAACCGTCTCGCCTGCGGCGGAGCGCAGCAGTTTGTTCTCGAACAGATCTGCATCGACAATGCGCGGGCGATCCGGGACGGCTTCCGCGATTTCATGCTGCAAGCCTTTGGCAAAACTCTCGTAACTCTCGCTGGCAATAACGGTCAGCACGTTGATATCCTGTACCTCGTCCCCCAGCAGGTTGGCATCCATGCGTTCGCCAGCCTGGTTGACGCAGAGGCGCAGGCCGCGGCCCACTTCCTGGCGCTTGCGCACCTCGCTGCTGCTCTGCTTCAAGGTGCAGATTTGGAACACATTGGGGTTGTCCCAACCTTCCCGCAGGGCGGAGTGGGAGAAGATAAACCGCACCGGCGAGCGCTTGGGGTCAAGGTCCAGCAGCAATTCCTTGTTTTTCATGATAAGGTCGTAGGCATCGGCGTCATCCGAGGTCTTGGCCTTGCGGTCACTGAGTTTGCTGTTGGTCATGCGGCCTTTCTTGTCAACCGAGAAGTACCCGGCGTGGGTCTTCTCGGCCGGGATGGCCCGGAGATACTGAAAATACGCATCTTCGCCAAATTTCTCTGGCAGCGTACGGACAATATCGTTGTATTCCTCCTCAAACATGGTGGCAAAGAGGCCGTTCTGCGCCTGCCCGGCGGCGTCATATTGGCGGTAATGGCTGACCTCGTCAATGAAGAACAGGCTGAGGACCTTGATCCCGCGGCGGTACAGTTCCCGTTCCCGCTCAAGGTGGGACAAAATCGTCTCCCGGATCTGAATGCGGCGCAGCTGGTCCTCGTTGACTTTGCCGACCACATTGCCCACATAGAGTTTGAGGCCGTTTAGAAACTCGACCGACTCATCGCGGCCGTCAATGCGCTTGACGATGTAATTGTCGCGGTATTCTTCCAGTTCGTTGGAGTTGGAGTACAAATCGTATCCTTCGCCCACAATGCGGGTGCAGGTGCGCACGCCGGAAGCGCCGCGAATGTCAAACTGCAGGCTGGCTTTCGGCGCGCCGTGAGAGAGGTTGAGCCCTTCCAGATACACATACCCTTCGGTCGCGGTCGTTCCGGAGGCGCTGACGCCCTTGACCGCGATCTTTTTGACCAGGTGCCGGTTGTATGCCTCGATCGCATCCAGCCGGTAGACCATGTTGTAGCTTTCGCGGGGCGTGGCGGAATAGCGCAGGGTAAACAGCGGCTGAAACTCTTTCAGGCGCTCTTTGGTTTGCTTGCCCTCCACGCTCTGGGGTTCGTCAATGATCAGGATGGGGTTGGTCTTGGCTATGATGTCGATCGGACGCCGGGACTGGAACTCGTCCAGCTTCATATAGATGCGGCGGGCATCCTTGCCGCGGGCGTTGAACGCCTGCGAGTTGATGATCATGGCCGAGATGGCGGTCTCGGAGGCAAACTGTTCCACCTTGGTCAGCTGGGAAGAGTTGTAGATAAAGTAGCGGATCTTCTGGCCGTATTCCTCGGCAAAGTGTTCCTGGGTGACGGAGAAGGATTTGTAGACGCCCTCGCGGATGGCGATGCTGGGCACCACGATGATAAACTTGCTCCAGCCGTAGCGCTTGTTCAGCTCGTACATCGTTTTGATGTAGGTATAGGTTTTGCCGACGCCGGTCTCCATCTCAACGGTGAGGTTGTAACGGCCCTCCAGCCTTTCGGAAGGGGCCAGGCCGTTGGCAAGCTGTACGCGGCGGAGGTTTTGGAGAAGGGCGGAATCCGTCAGTTCCGACACGAGCTTGCGGTTGCCCCAGCCGATAGAGTCAAAGGTAATCCTCTCAACCGTCGGGTCCTGATACCCGCTGCTGCCCTGATCCAGCAGGTACTTGGCCGACCCGTTGGGCTGACCGGCAAACACCTCGCAGACAGCATTGGCCGCATCGGCCTGGAATTTTTGGTGGCGGAATTGTAGTTTCATCGTGGTCACATCCTAAAGAACGTAGAAACGGGTATTTTGTATGATAAAGTATTTTATACATCAGAAAAAGCTCTGTTGATTTCGTTGGGGTCAAAGTCAGGGAAGTCGCTATAATTATCTAACTTCAATCCGCATCTCAGCATTGCAAGACCGCTTGCAGAAAGCCACACTTCAATTGATGTACCTGCCCCTGTAAAAGCATACGATCTTCCTGCCAGCAAGCCATTGTTATAAAGCACCTGCATACTTACACCAGACAGTTTTTTCTTCCTTTTGTACAGGCTTTCCAACACCTTCAAATCGGCACTATAAATTTGCGAGACGCACCAAACCAAACGGAAAAACATGTCCCGATCAATCAACTCTTGCTGCCATGCGCTAAGAAGATTGGCATAGATGTCTAAAGATTCTTGCTCTCGGATTGCGTCAATAGAGTAGATTAAGTTTTCCACATTCTTTTGATATTGTGGATGATTTTTTTGAAAAAGCGGCGCACATTTAAGCCAGCCTTGAATATCTGGACGAGACGTCAAGATATGTTCCAATTTCGATTTAAGTATCACATCTGATACACTATTGATTGCAGTGTAGGCCGTTCCAAATATTGGCCACCAAGAACCCAATAAAGCACACGCGGTATCAGCCGCAGCTTCTCGAATTGCAGCTTTTTGTAATGCGTTCTGGGTTTCCATTAGATCACCTTTATCCTTGTGTCGGGGGCGAGGAGTTTGAAGACTTCGGTCAGGTTGATTTTCTCGGGGCTGGTGGTGAAACCGGCGTCGCGGAAGACGGCGCGCAGGGGCTGGCGGCGGGCGATGGTTTCAACGACAGAACGTGGAATGTTCTCATCAAAGCAGGCAATCAGGTCGCCATCGTTGTAGGTGTGGACGGTGCAGCCGTCGATGGTCTCGCTGTGGTAGGGCGTCGAGAGAGGCAGGCCCCATTCCAACAGGCAGCCGAACAGCAGGTCGAGGGCGGTGCGGTCAGGCTTGATGTTGGATTCCATCATCGAGAGCATATCCTGGTTGTAATCATCCGGGGCAAAGTAAACATCCCGCATATTGGAATCATCCAGCTTAAAGACGCGGAAGCCGGTGTCCAGCTTGGGCGTTTCCGTGGGTTGTTGGGCATCGGTCAGGGAGAGCTGCTCACTGTCCGCCGGGGCAGATTTGGCGGCGAGTTCCGCCTCGATTTTGGCACCGGCGCGGCGGATGCGTTCTTTGCCGATGTCACAGATGGTTTTGTACCCGGCTTTATAGGCTTCACTCTTTTCATCGCAGGCTTCCGGCAACTGCACCATGATGAACTTGCGGTGGCCGCCGTCCTCGGCGTTGAGCTGCATGACGGCGTGGGCAGTCGTAGCAGAGCCGGAGAAGAAATCTAATATAATATCATTTTTACTTGTCGTCTGATCTATAAAGACCTTGATTAGTGACAGTGGCTTACAATAGGAAAACAAGCCTTTACCAAACAAATCATTAATCTGTTTTGTTCCTTCTGTATTTAGCCCAACTTTATCTAACCATGTGGACTGCGGGTTCGTATCCGAACCGAGCTCAAAAGCAAATCTTTTTTTCATAGGACGTTTATTTGGATCATCAGGAAAGACAATCCTATCCTCTCTTATTAGTTGCTCCATCGCCTCAGGTATATACGACCACACCCGATTATAATTGGGCTTATACACAATTCCTGTTTTGGGATCCGTGATATTATAATATTGGTTGGGGCGCATATCGCCTGTCATCCCAACAGTAAGGTCGCCCATTGTCCATGGGCCTCTTGGGTCATTGTCCGGATTGCTATATCCTCTATAATCTTTGTTTGTCCCACGCAACATTTTGAAAGCAGGCATCTTATACGCTACTACATATTCGTGATCATTGGAACACTTACTCTTATCCATTGCCGAAGAGGTGCGCCTTTTCCATACAAAGGTAGCAAGAAATTGTGATTCGCCAAAAACCTCGTCGCAAATGCACCTTGCATTCCTCAGTTCGTTGTCATCTATACTGCAAAAAAGTAAACCATCCTCTGTCAGCAAATTTCTTGCCAGCATCAGGCGGGAATACATCATGCTGCACCAGTCGGAGTGGAAGCGGGGGTTCGAGTCGGTGTTCTCGGTAAAGTTGCGGTTCCCCTCCTCGTCGAACATGCTGGTCTGCTGCTCGTACTCATCCTTATCCATCTCGAAGTGGTCGTTGTAGATAAAGTCGTGGCCGGTGTTGTAGGGCGGGTCGATGTAGATCATCTTCACCTTGCCCAGGTAGCTTTCCTGCAGCAGCTTCAGCACCTGCAGGTTGTCGCCCTCGATGTACAGGTTCTCGGTGGTGTCCCAGTTTTTGCTTTCTTCCGGGCAGGGGCGCAGCGTCTGGCGGGTGGGCTTGTTGGCCTCCACCATTGCGGCCTTCTTGCCCACCCAGGTAAACTCGTATGCCTCATCGCCCTCCAGCACATCGCCGGAAAGCATCTGCCGCAGCTTGTCAAAGTCAACTGCCTTTTTCAACCCGCCGTGCCCGTCCGGCCCTTCAGTCACACAGTTCGGAAACAGCGCCGCGATCTTCTCCACATTTCCCTGCACCATGTCCGGGGATTCCATGCGTAGTTTATCCATTGGTATCTCCTATCGTATAAATAAATCAAAACGACACAAACATCATTCAAAATTATTATACAGCTCTATAATTTCTTCAAGCGATAGAGTTCCATACAAAGTTTTTCGCATCATTTCTTCCCGTTGTCCCCAAAAAGCTTCCTTTTCAAGCAAAAAAATTCTCCTGACATCACTAGCTTCCTTACTGCCTATAGCCGCCTTTTGGTTTGAACCGCTTTCATCCTTTTGGTCATCATCTATCTCCAGCAAATACATTGCTATTTTACTATACTTTCTGATTGCTAGAATTAGTGGATCATTTTTTTCAATCAAACCAGGTGCAATAACCTCTAATTCACTAAAAAGCGCCAATCTACTACTTGTTATTTTTTCTAGCGCCTGTGTTTTACTAATCTGGAACTTCAGTTGTTTATCTGCGGTTTTTCCATAGTCAGCATACGCAGCAAATATATTACCATAATTACAGGAACTTTCAAACTCATCAAAAGCTTTCCTCAATCTTGCTAAACAGTCCATTTCGAATGTAATAATCTGACTTTTAATTGCATATTCATTCGATTGGCGATTTAGCTTTTCTAGCCGTGACTGTGCCTCCTTGTTTTCTTCTTGAATTCGCTTGTTTTGCCAAACTGCAAGCCAGCTTAAAACTGCCGTGCTAAGAATTGTGAAAAAGCCAACAACGTAGGACAAAGCATCACCTGCCGACCATTTTGCTTGATAAAACGGTTCACTTGCTTCATGTCTAAATAAGTATTGCACTATAATGAGAGGCAAGACAAAAAACACTATCACAGCAATAATGCCAAGTATGACGAGAAGAATTGTCGCGCCTGTTTTATGTTCCTGTATAAGTCCTTTACACCGTTTTGCCACACCGCTATCACATTTTCCCATTCGTCTCCAACTCCTTCCTCAACCTCTTCAATTCCCCATTCAGCTCCACCTGCCGGTTGAGCTGCTTTTCTCTGCGTATCTTGTTCTGCAACACCGTGATCTGCTTTTCCAGTGCGCGGCGGCGTTGGTCGCGGGCGATGGACTGCGGCAGCGGCTCGGCGGCCGGGGCGTCCAGCGCCCCACCGGCAATTTGCCGCACAAGGTTTTCGTATGCCGCATCGGTGTCCAAGCCGCGCAATTCCAGCATCAAATCCTCCTGGGGCTGCCAGGCGGTGTGATAGTAGACCTGTGCGCCGGCCTGCCCCGCCGGCTGATAACCGATCCACGCCTGGCACCGGCCGTCACAGGTCAGCAGGTACAGGATGGGGTAGGGGATCCGCTTGTCAATCGCACGCAGCACGCCCTCGTCCAAAGACGGCTGGGCCAGCTGCAGCTCAAACACTTCCAGCTCGGTCACGGTGCGGCCGGGCGCCAGGTTGGCGGTGGCGGGCGCGATCTTGCTGCGCCACCAGATGGCGTTGATCTGCCCGACAAACACCCGGCGCAGGGCTGGGGTAAGGGGCAGTTCCTCGTAAAACTTTTGCTTGGGGATGCGCCGATTGAACGCGGCAGAAGCAGGCAAGTTCAGCATGATGATTCCCCCTGCATCAGACGATGGCCAGGAAACAGATCAGTTCAAAATCTTCCAGCCCGGACACCTCGGAGAGCAGCGCCGTGGTGCCGCCGGGCGAGAACAGGCTGTCAATATCGCTCTGCGCCTTGGCGTCCACGATGGAGTCGATGGCCTCGCTGAGCAGCCGGGAGACGGTGCCCATGCTGCGGCCGTCTTTGGTGCGTTGGTTGAACACCCGATAGGCATGCGGGATGGGCTTGTCCTGCCCGCGGCAGAGCAGCCGCTGGGTGTCCAGCAGCTTTTTGGGGTCAAGATAATCGCACTGCACCGCGCCGTCCAGCCCCATATACACCATATAGAAGGGGTGGATGCGGTTGCGGTTGTCGATGTTCACGCTGTTGTTGCGGTTTTTCAGCACGAAAATCACGCCCGGCGGCGTGTCCGGCCCGGACGGCACCACCGCGTGCATCCCGTGGGGCGCGGTCTCGACATCGTTGTGGGTCTTGGTGTATTCCAGCAAATCCATGCGGAACTCGTTGAGGCCCAGGTCCATGATGGAGATGCCGGTGGACATATCTTCCAGGTCCACCACTTCCTGCTGCAGCCGCTTGAGCTGGGCGCGGCGGTATTCCAGGTCGCCCTTCTCCTCCTCGTTGATTAGGTCATCATCGCCGGTGGCGGTCATGACCGTGATCTTCATGCGGGTCTCGACACGGCTTTTGAGATTGATGTACTCGTCCAGGTCCATGTCCGGCCAAAAGTTGACCAGCTGGATGCAGGCGTTTTTGCTGCCGATACGGTCGATTCGGCCAAACCGCTGGATGATGCGCACCGGGTTCCAGTGAATGTCATAGTTGATGAGGTAGTCGCAGTCCTGCAGGTTCTGGCCCTCGCTGATGCAGTCGGTGGCGATCAGGATGTCCAGCGCACTGGCATCGCCGGGCATCAGGTCCTCTTTGTGCTTGGAGATGGGTGAGAAGCAGGTCAGCACGGTGTTCAGGTCGCAGCGCAGGCCGGGGATGGTGGTGCGGCCCTCCACATTGCCGGTCACCTCCGCCGTGTTGAGGTTGTACTTGTCCTTGGCATATTGGCTGACGTGCTGGTAGAGGTAATCCGCCGTATCCGAAAAGGCGGTGAAAATGATGAGTTTTTTGTTTCCGGCGTTTATGGGGTGGGTGATCTTTTGGTCGATCAGATCAAACAGCTGCCGGAGCTTGCTGTCATGCGCCGGGGTGATGTCAGCCACCATGAAGAGCAGCAGCTGCAGCGTTTCGGCGTCCGATTGCAGGTCGCGCAGCCAGGTCAGATAGTCCATATCGGCCAGATCGATCTTGATCTTGCGGCCGACGGTGAAAAAGTCGGTGTTCTGGTCATCGGCATCCCAGTCCTCGGCTGCCGACAGGTCGTCCAGTTCCAACACCTGCCCGCCGGTCTGATAGTTTTGGATGGTGGCGATGGTATCCGCGATCAGTTTGTCGATGCGTCCCAGCGTAAGGCGGAAGGAATAGACCGAACTTTCCAGCCGCTTGAGCAGGTTGATGCTCATCAGGCGGCGGATGCCCTCCTCGCGGCCCTGCTGGGTCAGGCTGTTGCCCTTGTTGTGGGTCTGCTCCATATATTTGGACAGACGGGAAGGCTGGATGTAGTTGGACGGCGTGTAGATGCTGAGGTTGAGCGCGTTGAGCTGCTCGTAGATGTCCTTGTAGTTGATGGCCCGGGGCAGGTCGGTCAGGCAGGGGCGCAGCGAGATCGGCTTGAGCCGCCGGGGGAACTGGCCGATGTCCGCCATGTTGTAGTATTTCTGGATATGGCGGCGGGAGCGGGCGATGGTCACACTGTCCAGCAGGGTGAAAAAGTCGAAGTCCAGCATGGACAAGAGTTTCTCGGTGGTGCGCTGGTCAGCAGGGAGCTTGCTCCAGGCGTTGAAGGCTTTCTGCGCCTGGCGGAAAATCTCGTCAATGGGCTTTTGAGTGTCCAGTTTGTCGTTGAGCTCGGCGGCGTCCCCCTCATAGGCCAGGGCGAGCTGGTTGCGCAGGTCGATGAAACGGTTGTTGACCGGAGTTGCCGAGAGCATCAGCACTTTGGTGCGGACGCCGGCGCGGATGACCTTGTTCATCAGTTTGAGGTAACGGTTTTCTTTGCCTTCCTCGCCGGTCACCTCGCCGCCGTTGCGGAAGTTGTGGCTTTCATCAATGACCACCAGGTCATAGTTGCCCCAGTTCAGCCGCGCCAAGTCGATGCCGTTGGTCTGCCCCAAGCTGCGGGACAGATCGGTGTGGTAGAGGACATCGTAGCGCAGGCGATCCTCGGCCAACGGATTGTTGCGGTAGTTTTGCTTGTAGGTGTTCCAGTTTTCCGACAGCTTTTTGGGGCAGAGCACCAGAACCGATTTGTTGCGGCCCTCGTAATACTTGATCACGGCCAGCGCCGTGAAGGTTTTGCCGAGACCAACGCTGTCGGCCAAAATGCATCCGTTGTATTTTTCCAGCTTGTTGATGATGGTGAGGGCCGCATCTTTCTGGAAGTTGTACAGCATATTCCAGATTTTGCTGTTCTTGAAGCCGGTGGCCTCATTGGGCAGGACATCCTCGGAAATATCGTCCAAAAATTCGCTGAAAATGTTGTACAGTGTGAAAAAGTAGATGAATTCCGGGGAATTTTCCCGGTAGGCGGTGGAGATGTTTTCGAGGACCTCATCGGTCACATCCTGCAGGCGGGTATCATCGCGCCACAGTTCATCAAACAGGCGAAGATATTGCCTGCTGTTTTCGGATGCCTCGGTGCGGGTGACGAAGTTATAGACATTGTTGCCGCGCTCGCAGCCGAGGTCTACGGTGGTGAAGCCGTTGATGGGCATGTAGGTACTTTCATCCACCGTGATAAAGCCGGGCATTTGTTCCTGCGTTGTGTTGGACTTGAAGGTGACCTTGCGGCGGACCCAGTCGGCGCATTCGCGGGAGATGGCTTTCAAGGTCAGCTCGTTGCGCAGTTTGACCTCAAATTCGGTGCCGTAGATGCTGCGCTCACGGTTGAGGCGCGGGATATAGAATTCCCGCTTTGCTTTGGGCACTTTCTCCTTGAGAAATGTGGGCGAAGTGAACAGGAAACGAAGCTCTTCCACGCCCTCCAGCTGCTCTTTCAGTTCCTGGTAGGCATAGACAGAAAAACAGGTTGCTGCGATGGAAACGCGGCTGCCCTTACGGATCGTCTTGCGCAGATCGTCCCGAACCGTGTTGGTCAGATTGTCAAGAAACAGCATGGTCGTCCCCCGTCCCGGCTGGTGCGTATATTTAGTTTTTATTATACTACAAAAACCGACATAGGCCAACTGTTGGAATGCTGTGGAGGTTCCCTACACGTTGGCGAATGGTTAAGCCAAGTCCGGTTGACACAATAAAGGCCATACAAAAACACTGCCCAATTCTGTTTAGGCCAGCGTGGAAAGCGCGGTGGCTTACGCAGAATTGGGCAGTGATGCTTTTCACTGTAATGCTTTGCCAATTTTAAGCGTCTGAAACAGGGAAATGTTCCGCCGTCCGCCGATCTTTGATTTTGACCGCCAAAGCGCAGTTTCCGCAGGATGAAATTGGCTATAAAAGACTCAGGAAAGATTGTCCGACACAATATAGCCTGATATAATAGAATTATAAAACCACTTTTGCCAGCCGGATGTCCAATGGAATTGAGGAGAATGAAATCATGGTCATCATGTTCCAACAAAAAGTGTCCCGATTGCTGTTCGCCTGGGGCGCCCTTTTTGCGCTGTTGTGCCTTTTTCCTGATGCCGCTTTTGCAGAGGACGGTAAGACGGAGGTGGATGGCAGGGTCTATACCTTTGACAAGGACAGTCGTTATGAGTTCTCGGACAGCAGCTCCTTTGCCCAATCCGAAGCCGGCAAGACCTATGGTATGTTTTCCATCAGCGGGGATATTGCCAATGTAGACACTGAGGGCGACGTTCCGGCCTATGAAGTGGCAGACGGGACGCTGGACTTCTACTACAGCTATGGCGATGCCAAGCTGAAAGCTGGTGCGGACGAATGGCATTTGTACGAGGACGATGGCAAGGAGCTGGATTCCCTGACATTGGATGAGCCTGTACAGAACGGCACCGTGGTCCTGCAGACTTCCAAAGACCAAAAAACCTGGATCACGGTCAGTACCATCACCAACGCTTTCGAGGCGGTGCCCGTTCGCACCGAGTCCATCTATTCTGCCTCCGATGTGCAGCTGATCAACGGCTGCTTTTACCGAGTGATCGTTGCCTATGAGCTGCGTATCCGCACCGAGGAAGGCCATATCCTGTTTGTCAACACGGACAAATACGAATACCAGAAATATGCCGAAGTATACGAGTTCTATGCATACCGCGACACCGGCGCGGCCGATGTTCCGGATGAAACTTACCGACTTGGTTCGAAGGTGCGCGTCAAGGATTTTGACACCTATTCCGGCGAGGAGCCGATCGAAAAGGGGGATGTCCATTACGGGTGGGAACTGGGGGACTTCTTTGTGAGCGGCTACACCGAGGAAGTCAGCGATGCATCAGGTGACCCGGTGTTTTTGAAAAACGTCGGGGATCAGGTCACGCTGTGGTTCCGCCTGAATCAAAATATCGACGCCCTGAACGGAAAAGATACTTTGAGCATCACCGCCGATGCGGAGGGCTCCGACCAGTATTTTGAGACGCCCACCACCGACTTCGGCCGCGGTACGCTGATTATCCGTTATACCGACTATAACAATGTGCGCTCTGAGCCAACCATCTACACCAATTATCTTGAGGCCAACACCACTGTGGGCGCCGATACCAAAGTGCAGCTGTTTGAGGAAGGCGACTATGAGGTGGCCTTGGACTATGAGGTCACGGATGATCAGCTGTTGGACACTGTCGGGCATTATCGCATTTTCTTCCGCTTTTCGGTGCGCAATGGCAACTGCATGGTCTACCCGTTTGACGTTGTCACTGGCAGTGAACTGACAAACAGCTCCATGACCGAGAATGGATTTCGGCTGGATCTTGCCAAGTCCCGGTATCTCAAAGTTAACATCAAACGGGAAGTCCTGACGGACAGCGCCGATGGCTTGGTGGAGGATACCCGCTTCAACGGCCCGGCCCGAGATGGCACCGAGTACACGGATGAGGGTATCTACACAATCACAGTACATAACGACTACACCGATCAGACCACCACCAAAAAGATCTACGTTGGCACCAATAAAGTTTTGCGCGCCTACATGGCGACTGGTCTTTCCATCGCCGAAATCAATGCGCTGATAGAAGAGGGAGCCACCATCCAGGAGGATGGCACGATCCAGCTGGCCGAGGCCGCATCTATACCTACCGCTTTGCCTGAACCGTCCGCCGCCCCGGCAGAAACGGTAGAGGCAGAACCCGAAGCCACCTCCACACCTGCGCCGGAACCCGAAAACGGGGTTGTTTTCCCAGCGGCAGGCATTGCGCTAGCAGGGATCGTCTGTGTTGCCGTTGTCGGCGGGGGGATTGCCTTCCGTCGGCGCAGAGACAAAGCAAATTCACAGGCGGAAGAGAGGGAAAAGGAGGGGCAGAAATGAAACGAATTCTTGCTTTTTTCCTTTGCCTGGCTATGCTCCTGGCCGGCTGCAGTCGGCCCGCCTCGCGGCAGGCACAGCCGACCGCCGCGCCCACTGCCACCGCAACGCCGATGCAGGAAGGAGAGGTGTCGCTTGAGAGTCTGGACCTGGAGACAGAGCCGCCTGAATTTGTTTCTCTGAGTGACCCGAATCTTCTGCAATACGTGGAAGATGCTGTGTATGCAGATTTGACTGCCAATTTCAGCAGTGACGACTATCGAATTGACAACATCACCACTGCATACGTTTCTCAAGAATATCTGGAGGAAATCAACTATAACTCGCAGTCCAACATTTTCTTTGGCTACACGTTGGCTGAGCTGGATGACGAGTTCCAGGGGACGCGCTATGTCTTTACACTGGGCGAAGACGGAAAGACCACCGTACAGGAACTACAGGCAATCGAGGATGCTTCTATAGAAGAGATTTTCAAAGATGTGGCGATCGGTACCGGTGTGATTTTAGTCTGCGTTACAGTTTCCTGCCTTACGGCTGGAACCGGTGTCCCGACCGCAGTTAACCTGATTTTTACTGCCGCCGCCAAAACAGGCACATCGTTTGCGCTGTCCTCTGCTGCACTCAGCGGAATTTCTGCAGGCGTTGTACGGGGATATCAAACCGGTGACATGGAAGAAGCTTTAGAAGCGGCTGCTCTGGCTGGCAGTGAGAACTTCAAATGGGGGGCCATTGCAGGCGCAGTAGTGGGCGGTGGCTCCAAGGCTCTGTCTATTTACCGGTCGTCCAGGGGGCAACCTACATTTCGGCAGTCCGAACAGAAAGTTGCTGAATTAACGGATGGCGGTGTTGAGCAAGTTGCTTATCTTGACCATCAAGAAGTCCCCATGAGCACCGGGGGGTCTACTCGCCCGGATGTCGTTGTCCGCAATCCAGACGGTACGGTACTTGCCAAGGAAGTAAAAAACTACAATCTGGAAAGTTCGTCTTCTTTGGGAGGGCTGATTCAAGAATTACGGCGTCAAATTTCGGATCGCCTTCTCCATCTTCCTTCAGGTTCCACACAAGAGATCGTTCTGGATGTCCGCGGACGGGGGTACTCAACGGACTTCCTCAACAAAATCGTCAATTATATCAAATTGAATTTGGCCGATATTTACCCAGATATCCCAGTTACCGTTCTGCGCTATTCTTGACAAGGTATCCTAATGGTGCGCAGGCAAAATGGTGCGCTGGCATACTGCGCTTCACTGTTTGAAAAAATGTTGTACACAGACAGAGCCAGCCCGGCAAGCCGGGCTGGCTCTGCTGCTTAATGGCGATGTGCACTGCTTTAATGCCAGTGGAACTGATAAGATGGATGGCAGGACGCGTCTCCTCTGATAAATATACCGCTTACCCCAGCTTTCCTTCCATCACCCTCCGCCTCAAATCCAGCATCTTCTCCCGTATCTGCTCGATCGTCTCCAAAAACACCGCATCGCTCTGCCCGGTGGGGTCATCAAGGCCCCAGTCCTCGCGGTGGCGGCAGGGCAGGGTCGGGCACTGGACGTTGCAGCCCATTGTCACGACGATGTCCACGGCGGGCAGGTCGGTCAGCAGTTTGCTGTGCTGGGAGGCTTCCATGTCGATGCCGTAGACTTGCTTCATCAGGCGCACGGCATCGGGGTTGATCTGCGGCTTTACCTCCGTCCCGGCGGAGTAGCTCTCGAAGGCATCGGCGGCCAGGGCTTTGCCCAGAGCCTCGGCGATCTGGCTGCGGCAGGAATTGTGGACGCAGATGAAGGCCACCTTGGGTTTGCGCCGGTTGACGGGCGCAAACGGGCAGCGCTGGCCGATGCACTGGTTGTTTTGGGCGCAGAAGTCGCAGGTGGGCACGCTGCGCTGCATCGTCACGCCCAGCTGCTCCCGTGTGAAGTCGATGGCAGCCAGGATCGTCAGCCAGGAATCCCGCTTGCAGCACCGCGGCCCGCCCACCTGGCCGATGGCTTCCAGCGCCCGGGCGGTCATGCGGTTGCTCAGGCCCCAGGGCCCGGCGGCCAGCGGTGTGGAGCGGGTCACGATGGCCATGTACTGCCCGGCGCTGACGCCCGCCCCGCAGGCGCCCCAGAATCCGCAGGCCCCGCCCGGCACAGCCCGGCCGCGGCTGGCGATCTCCCGCAGGGCCGGTTCCAGTTCCAGCTCCCCGCCTGCGTTTTTGTAGGCGGTCAGCAGCGCCGCGCCCACCATCACATGGTGTTCCGGGCCGTGCATATGGCAGAACGGCATCGCCATCATCTGCCGGATGAGGGCGATGGGGTCAGTGGAATCGGACGTCAGGCAAAGCCCGAAGATGCTGTCCAGCCCCTGGGTGTGGCAGTCGTTACAGACATAGTGACCGTGGACGCAGCGGGTCTTGCTGGACTCCTTTTTGTGACAGACGGCGCACTCCATCATCGTATCCTGTTCGAGATATTCCAGCGGCGCGCCGCAGATCAGACATTCTTCGCTCATGGGGGACCTCCTGGGACGGGTGTATTCTATAGACTATATGCTTATTATATCATTTGGGCTTGCGGGATGTATAGCTGGACGGCGGGAAAGCAGCTAAAACGCAAAATCTGCAAACTTATAAACCGGATATCGTTATTCGCGCTGCGTCTGCTTGCCCTATTCTTGCCTGTCTCAACTGCGAGAACGGCCCTGTCTCCCCCGCCAAACCAAGATACCCGGAGCGAGTACCCATATAGAATCGTTGATAAGTCATGAAACAGGTGTCCTAATTCTATTGAAATGTCATGAAAACTGGCGTATAATTTTATTGAAAAGTCGTTCGCGAGGTGTGCGCCATGCTGTACCGAAAAATTTCCCGCCTGATTGCCGACCACCTGAGCGCGCAAGACCCGCGCATCCTGTTGGTGGACGGTGCGCGCCAGGTGGGCAAAACCTATATTGTCCGCCATGTGGGCCGGCAGCTGTTTGAAAATTTTATTGAGGTCAACATGGTGGAAGATTCGCTGGGCGAGCGTCTGTTTGCACAGACCCGTTCTGTGGAGGATTTCTACCTCCAGCTGAGCATGCTGCACGGCGACAAAATGAAAGAAAAACGGAACACCCTGGTCTTTCTCGATGAAATTCAGGCATATCCGCAGCTTTTGACCCTGCTGAAATTTCTGGCGCAGGACGGGCGCTTCACCTACATCGCCAGCGGCTCGCTGCTGGGGGTTACGCTGGCGCAGACGACCTCCATCCCGATGGGCAGCATCCGCAAAGTGCGCATGTACCCGCTGGACTTGGAAGAATTTTTGCTGGCCAATGGCCTGAACGAGATGGCCATCGCGGCCCTGCGCGCAAAATTCCAGGCGCGCCAGGCACTGGATGAGGCCATGCACAACAAGATGATGGACCTGTTCCGCAAGTACCTGCTGGTAGGCGGCCTGCCCGATGCGGTCAACACATTCCTGGAAAGCAGAAACATCCAGCGCGTGCGGGAGGTGCAGCGGGAAATTCACGACTACTATGCGGCAGATGCCTCCAAATACGATGCCGGGCGCAAATTGAAGATCCGGCGCATCTATGACCTGATCCCCTCCAACATGGAAAACAAGAAGAAACGGGTGGTGGCCCAGCAGATCGAGAACAAACGGGGCAAAACCTTTGGCGACTACCAGGACGAGTTCGAGTATTTGATCAGCGCCGGTATCGCGCTGAACGTGCAGGCGGTGTCCAACCCGCATTTCCCGTTGGCGGAAACGGAGGGCAAGAACCTGCTCAAGCTGTACCTGAACGATGTGGGGATTCTGTCGGCCTTATTATACGGCAACAACATTCGCGCCATTTTGGAGGACGTGCGCTCGATCAATTTGGGGTCTGTCTATGAAACGGTGGTGGCCAGCGAATTGGCGGCACACGGGTACAAACTGTTTTACTACGACAACCGCACCAAAGGAGAGGTGGATTACCTGATTGACGATTACAACAGCCTGTCGGTCGTGCCCATCGAGGTGAAATCCGGCAAGGATTATACGGTACACAGCGCACTGAATCACTTCGTGAACAATGCGGAATACCACATTCAAACGGCGTTTGTTCTTTCCAACGCAAGAGAGATCACGGCAAAGGGGAAGATCACCTATCTGCCTATTTACGACATCATGTTTTTTGAAAACCAACCGGCAGAGGAAAACACATACCTGATTCCATAACCTTGAGAGATCAACAGCAAGAGGGCCTGCGGAAGCGAAAAACGCAGATCCTCTCGCTGTGTCATACATCAGATATCTGCCCGTAACTCCGATCGTGAAATGATGGACATGGGTTCAAAATCTTCATGGCGATCAATGAGAACGGCCTGCCCCACACGCCACCCCGGCGTTGGGACAGGCCGCTCCTTTAGTCATTTGCACTTTTTACAATTCCTGCATCTCCCGCACCATCTGGTTGTGCTTCCGGCTTTTGCGGCAGATGTTGTTGTAGTCATCCGAACACAGGAAGTCCAGCAGCCAGGCCTTGGGCACCCGGAAGGTGGGCGTTTTCATGATTGGCTTGAGCCGCCCTTCGGTACACCAGCGGCTGACCGTGTGGCGGTTGTAGCCGGTGATGTCGCAGATCTGCTGCAAGGTCAGCACATCGGGGGCCTTGGCCAGCTGCTTGGCCAGGCGGCTGCGCAGCTTTTGGCGACGGGGGCCGGTCAGGTCCAGGCGGCGGACCAGGGCGTTTTCCGGCGGCTTGTGGTTGGGGTAGTTCTTGTACCAGCCGCTGGGCGGCGTGTAGCGGGCCAGGTCGGCGGCGCGGCAGCGCAGGTAGTCGGCCACGTCGGCCTTGGCGATTCGGTAGCAGCGGGTACGCTTGCCGGTGTTGTAGCAGGGCACCAGGCCGCTCTGCAACAGGTAGATGGACGTCCGGGTGCCGATGTGGCAGGCCTTGCGGAAATCGGTGCGGGACATAGGGTCGGGATAGTCGGCCAAAGTAGCTGCGATCTCTTTTTCCAGCTCAGTCGTGCGTTTTTTGGTCGTATTTGCCATGATCGTGTTCTCCTTTTTGGCATGGGTATTGTGAAATTTCCATCGCCGGAGAACGGCTGTGAATTATACAAAACGGAACATTTTCGCAAATTAGTACGCAAAATCGGGTTCAAATCTCGCATCTTCCGGGGTCGGTCTGCAGGCATATCCGCGCCAGGCCAGTCTCCATGCGGCTTGGCAGGCTCCCTCTTATCTTGCATCCCATCTTGCATTTTTCCAAAAATGCGTGCAAAACCGAGGCAAAACGGGCGTCGCAAAACGATTCGTACCATCGAGGGAATTTTTGCATCCTGCCAGAAATACGGCCAACCACCGAGAAAAATCGGGGACAAACCGGCCCGTTTTGACCGCCGCCGGCACCAATCTGCCAATGGCTCGCAGCACTCGAAATGCGATAGGGCGTTAACAGCGCCGCCAGAGTTCAAATCTCTGATGCTCCGCCAGAACCCCAGGGGCTTGCCCCTGGGGTTTCGTTTGCTCATTTTACCACCGGCTTTGGGGCAGCTCCTCCGGCAGCGCCAGCGCCTGCTCCATCGTGGCGGCGCTGAGCTGCTTGGACTGGGAATCCGGGCGGGCGTAGATGTTCGCCGGGGGGGCAATATCGCTGTGGCCCGGCTATTCCTAAATCTGCTTCCTATGAAAAGAAAGAACGCCGGTCACGGCTCGGGCTCAATACCCGGATACTCCGTCCCATCGCTTTTGGGGATACGAAACAGCCGGCCGATGGTCTGCTGTTTCGGTTCGCCGCGCCGGATAACGATGGATAGCGATTCAGTTTTCAGGGCTCTGCCATACAAAAAGCGTATCGAACAGGATAGAACATAAGTATTAGACATCCGGCCGGACCTGCTCTATAATCATCATAGAAACCAAAAACATTCCACATGGCAGGGGATCCCCCCGGCGAAAGGTGGCAGCCTGCAATGCGGGAGAAGGAATCCGCTTCTCGTGCTTGCAGGCTTTTTCGTTCCTCAACAACCCGGTGCTGACCAGTTTGTGATTTTGATCAGGGAGGAAAAAAGTATGTTACACATCGAAGTAAACGGTATGGACATTCAGGTCGAACTCTGCGACAACAGCTCCGCGGCCGCAGTCTGTGAGCTGCTGAAACAGGGGCCTTTGTCCATTCCCATGAAAGACTATGCGCAGATGGAAAAGTTCGGGAGTTTTGGCGTACAGCTTCCCACCAATGATGAGCAGATCACAACAGAGGCCGGCGATGTGATCCTGTCGGAAGGCAATCTGCTGGTGATCTACTATGCGCCGAACACCTGGACGTTCACACGTTTGGGCAAGGTAAAGAACCTGTCCGATGTGGAGCTGAAAAATGTGCTGGGCAAAGGCAATATTACCGCCACACTGAGCCTGCGGGAAGAATGAGCCGTTGCGCAGACAAAGCGCTGTCCGCAAAGCTGCTATTCGTACCATAAGGCGTATGAAAATATAGACCGAACAAGACAAACAAAGGAGTGCAGCACAATGAAAAACTACCACGAGACCGACCCGGAATTTGCCGAGCGTTTTGACCATTTTGCCTTTGACGAGGTCGTGAACGAGCCCGGCCAGCAGCTGGAACCCGTCACCCGCCACATGGCGATCCTGGCGACGCTGCTGGGCTGCCAGGGGAAAGAAGAATTTGCCGAGGAACTGCCCCGGGCGCTGGATGCAGGGGTAACGCCGGTCATGGTCAAGGAGATCGTCTACCAGGCGGTGGATTACCTGGGCATCGGCCGGGTGCGGCCGTTTCTTGACCTGACCAACGAGGAGCTTACCCGCCGCGGCATGGCCCTGCCGCTGGAACCCCAGGCCACCACCACGATGGAAGACCGGCTGGAAAAAGGCGCCCAGGCCCAGGCCGCCATCTTCGGCCCCCAGATGCTCGAAGCCTGGAAGGCCGGGCACATCAACCGCTGGCTGGCGGCCAACTGCTTTGGCGACTACTACACCCGCACCGGCCTGAGCTTGGCCCAGCGGGAGATGATCACCTTCTGCTTTTTGGCCGCGCAGGGCGGCTGCGAGCCCCAGCTGACCGGCCACGCCAAGGGCAACATGAACCTCGGCAACGACAAAGAGTTCCTGATCCGGGTCGTTTCCCAGTGCCTGCCCTACATCGGCTACCCCCGCAGCCTGAACGCCGTAACCTGCATCAATAAGGCGGCGGAGGGGTAAGCGGCCGGACTTGAATTGGGGATAATCAATTTTGTAGTAAGAGTTTAGAGTTAAGAGTTAAGATAAGGTGGATCGCGCGACCGAGTCGCGCTCAGAAAAAATGTTTGCAGGGGCGGATGTGGAATCCGCCCCTGCAAACTCGTTATTTTGAAGCGGCGCAGCCGCCGGAATGCCGATTTTTTTCTTTATTATTTCAAAAAGCCGGCATACGCTGAACCGGCGTATGTCTGTTTCTGTATGTAGGAACCTGTTTCGGGGCAGACCTGCTCTTGACAGGCATGGCCGTATTCCCTACACTAAGTACATCGAAGAGATGGACATACGCGAGGAAAGGAGGCCCCTATGGAACTGCGGACGCTGCGCTATTTTCTGGCCGTGGCGCAGGAGAAAAACATCACCCGTGCGGCCGAGATCCTGCACCTGACCCAGCCCACCCTCTCCCGCCAGATCAGCGACCTGGAGGAGGAACTGGGCACCACGCTGTTTATCCGCGGCAAGCGCAGCCTGGAACTGACCGAGGACGGCGCGCTGCTGCGCCAGCGGGCGCAGGACATTGTGGAACTGGCCGACCGCACCGAGCACGAGTTTGCCGGCAAACGGGACAGTGTGGCCGGCACCGTCACCATCGGCGCCACCGAGGCGCTGGGCGGCCACGACCTGGCCAAAGCCATCCGGCGGTTTTCGCAGCAGTACCCGGCCGTGCGGTTCGAGCTGTACAACGGCATGGCGGATCTGCTGAAAGAGCGCATCGACAAGGGCGCACTGGACTTGGGGCTGCTGCTGGAGCCGGTGGACACCACCCGGTACGAGTTTATCCGCCTGACGACGCCCGAGCGCTGGGGCGTGCTGGTACACCTTTCCCACCCTTTCGCCAGCCGGAAGGAAGTTGCCGTGCGGGAGCTGATCGACCAGCCGCTGATGCTGCCCAGCCGCCCCAGCGCCCGGCGGGAGATCTTGAACTGGATCGGCTGCGAGGAGAACCGGCTCAACATCCTGGTGGGGTACAACCTGCTGTCCAACATCGCGCTGCTGGTGGAGCAGGGGATGGGGGTGGCCGTCTGCATGGACGGCGCGCTCTCGCTGCACGCCAGCCCCGACCTGCGGTTTGTGCCGCTGGTGCCGGAACGCACCACCCGCAGCGTGCTGGTCTGGAAGAAAAACCAGGTGTTCAATACCGCAACGTCGCTGTTTATCCAGAGTTTGCAGGTGCTGCGGGAGGACGCCGCGCCGGAAGAACTGTACCGCGCCGCCCGGCCCCCAAAATAAAACACAGGAAACGAAACAGACAAGCGGCCGCGCTCCCTTGAAGCAGGGGGCGCGGTCGTTTGTCTTTTTGAAAATCCGGGTGCGGCGGCAAACCGCTCAGGTCTTGATAAACTTCTTGTCGGCGTCCGGCATCCCGGCGTCGTCGGAGAGATAGCGCTCCGCCCGCATGTGCAGGTCATATTTTTCCCGCAGCGCGGCGATGGCGCCCATCATCGGCGAAGCGTGGTGGGCGTCCAGCGCGGCCTGGTCGCTCCAGCTGTCGATCAGCAGAACGGTCTCGGGGTCGTTCATCGGGAAAAAGTATTCGTACCGTTCGTTGCCGGCCTCGGCGCGGATCTTGGCGGCGGTGCCGCTTTGCTCCATCTCCTCGGCGAATTTGCGCGCGCTGCCGTTTTGGCCGGTGTAGTACAGGTTCATTGTGATGCGCATGGCAAAGACTCCTTTCGTTTTGTTGATTCCCCGCTCATTTTTTCACATCCAGCAGTTTGACCCCCTCCTCCGGGTTGCGGTCGATGGCGCCGACGATACGGTGGGGGAGGTATGGTTCCTCCAGATATGCGATGTCCTCGCCGCGCAGCTTGACCGAGAGCGCGCCGGCCGCATCGTCAAAATGCGCCGCTTTGGTGGCCCCGATGATGGGCGACGCTACCCCCTTGGCCCACTCCCAGGCCAGGGCGATCTGCTGCATCGCGCGGTTCGCGCCCAGATGGATTCGATGGGGAGCGGGCAAAGATCGCTCTGACAATCTGCCCACCTCTGGCTTCTGACGCAGTGTCAGGATATAAACAGTATAGCCCTCTTTCCGGCGCCGCGTCAATGAACACACGGCGTTTTGGGCCATTGTTTTTTCGTATGACAGACGATTGAAAATAAGCATTTCACAACCGCGTCCAGGCTGATTACAATAAAATTGACGACAGGACAACACGGAGATGTCGTCTTTTGTTGAACTTCTAACGATCTCATCGGGATTCTTACCTGTTCTCGGACAAGTTCACCCCGCAGTGCGCCGACACTTTCTGCCGATGAGATCGCCGAGATGGAGGCCCTGGGCGAGGCCGCCCGTCTCAACGTCATCCGCGGCTGGGAAAAAGAGATGAAATACAATCCGCCCAAAACTCAAAAAGAAAGGGTGTTTTCTATGGCAAAGACATTGGTTGCGTATTTTTCCGCTTCGGGCGTGACGGCCCGGGTGGCGCGGGCGCTGGCCTCGGCGGCCGGGGCCGATCTATACGAGATCCGTCCGCAGCAGCCCTACACGGCGGCGGATCTTGACTGGAACAACAAAAAATCCCGCTCGACGCTGGAGATGACCGGCCGGATGCCGCACCCGGCACTGGCCGACCACGATGCCAACGTCGCAGCCTACGACCGCATTCTGCTGGGCTTCCCAATCTGGTGGGGCGTGGCGCCGACCGTCGTCAACTCCTTCCTGGAAGCCTACGACTTCACCGGTAAGGAGATCGCTCTGTTCGCTACCTCCGGCGGCAGCGGCCTCGGCCGCACCGCCGCCGCGCTGGCCCCCAGCTGCCCCGGGGCTGAGATTCGGGTGGGCGCCAGCCGCCTGTTCAACAGCCGCGTCCAACTGGGCGAGCTGAAAGCCTGGGCGGAATCTATATAAACATAAACAGAATCGACCGAAACGGGAGGAAACAGGTATGAAGATCGTGGTTTTGGAGGGCAGCCCCAACAAAAACGGCTCGTCCAATCTGCTGGCAAACGAGTTCATCCGCGGCGCACAGGAGGCAGGGCACAGCTGTACCGTCATCGACGCCGCCCACGCCAACCTCCACCCCTGTACCGGCTGCGTCAGCGGCGCAAAAGCCGACAAGAGCGAATTGTTCGACTATGTGGTCAGCGACGCCGGCGTGCCGATGATCGCGGACGCCCCTGTCTCGATGGAGTGCACGGTGGACGACATCTACAAAACGCCGAATTTTGAGAGCTTCATCTGCAAAATTTCCGCCACCTGGGCCGATGAGACGGTGCTGACCGCCGACGGCAAACTCGACTACGCCAAACTCAAGCCGGTGCTGTTCGAGATGCCCACCTACCAGTACCTGCGCACCGGCGAGGTCATCGCCCCCTGTATGTCCTTCGGCAAGCAGGAGCAGAAGGGGTGAGGGCTGTGTACGAAACGCCGCGCCCGGAAAATTGCGCCCCGCCCCGCATCCTGATCGCCTTCTACACCTACAGCGGCAGCACCGGCAAACTGGCGGAGGAATTGCAGCGGCTGACCGGCGGCACGCTGACCCGGCTCTACCCCAGCCAGCCGTACCCCTCCCGCTTCCCGGAACTGCTGGAGCAGGTGCGGCGGGAGATCCACAGCCACCACTACCCGCGGCTGCTGCCGGTCAGCGAATCGCCTGCCGGGTACGACATCATTTTTGTCGGCACCCCCAACTGGTGCGGCAGCATCGCCCCGCCGCTGGCAGCCTGGCTGCGCCGCAACCGCACTGCGCTGACCGGCAAGGTCCTGCTGCCCTTCTATAGCCACTGCGGCGGCGAGCCGGGTGATATTGCCGGTGCGGTGCGAAGCCTTTGCCCCAAAGCGCAGGTGGGCCCGGCCTTCGCGGCCTGCCCGGATGAGGGTGACCTCGCCGCTAAACTGGGCGTCTGGCTGACCGGCTGCGGGGTGCTGCCCACCATCGCCGTATAAGGGGGAGCGGATCAATCCAACAAATCAAACTGTAGGAACCATCGAACTGACGCCAAAACGTCTACGATGACCAGGTCTGTTGCGGAATACAAGGAGACTAAACGGAATCCATTCCCATCGTTCCGCTTGAGCTGAAAATCATTGGAACGAATACCATATTTCCGTTACAAACATCATGACATTTCTTTTCGGCCTTTCTAAAGGCGGAATATACTACGTTTTGTCCATATTTCAGGCGATGATTTGTACACTTTGTGAAATTCGGAGTGCTGGGCGATAGAACGATTGACAAGGGGCATACTTTTTGATATATTGTTATTACAAAATAACAAACTAACCGCCCGGCGCCTTTTGGTGATCTGGCGGACAGGAGGCAGTATTTATGCAAATGGTCAATTTCAATGAGGAACAGATCATTGCCAACGGGGCGGTGATCTATGACCAGCGGTCCAGAATCGAATCCATTGCCGATTCCATCTGGGACGGCGGTTTTGACCTGCTGCTTTTCACCAGCAGCGGCGGGTCGCAGGCGATGCTGGATCCGTTCGCCTTCTATATCCGCCACATGTCCCGCCTGCCGGTCGAAAATGTCCTGTCCGCCAACCTGATGACCGGTGACTGCAACCGCATCACCGATAAGACCGTGGCGTTCCTGACCTCGAAATCCGGCGACACCGCCGAGACCGTAAAGGCGGCCAACTGGCTGAAGGAGCAGGGCGTGCGCCTGTTTGCCGCCGTCGGCAAGGAAAATTCCACGCTGGAATCCATCTGCGATGACACCATCGTCTACGGCGAGGGCCGCCCGCAGGAGCTGGTGTTCTACCTCCTGATCGGCCGCATCCTGTACCGCAGCGGAAACTTTGATGCCTACCCCCGCTTTGCGGATGAGCTGAAGAACCTTGCCTTTGCGCTGGCACAGGTACGCAAGCAGGCGGATGCCAAGTGCCTGAAATATGCGCAGGATTACTGCAAGGAACCGTATAATATCTGGATCGGCAGCGGCGATCTGTGGCCCACCGCCTACAGCTACAGCATGTGTGTGCTGGAGGAAAGCCAGTGGATCCGCACCAAGAGCGTTTCCAGCCCGGAATTTTTCCACGGCACGCTGGAGCTGCTGGAGGACGATGTCTGCACCACGCTGCTGCTGACCGAGGGTCCCACCCGTGCGCAGGACGAGCGCGTAAAAGAGTTTGCCGCCCGCCATACCAAAAAACTGACCTGCTTTGATACGAAGGAGTATGCACTGCCCGGCATCAGCGATGAGTTCCGCCCGCTGCTCAGCCCCGTTGTCATGGCGGCTGTTCTGCAGCGCATCAGCAAGAATATTGAGGTCATCACGGATCATTCTCTGGATATCCGCCGCTATTACAGAAAAGAGAGCTATTGAGTATGAAACTGATTGCATTAGGGGATAACGTAATAGACTATTACCACAATACACAGGAGTGCTTCCCCGGCGGCAATGCGGTAAACGTTGCAGTTCATGCTGCGCGGCTGGGGGCACAGGCCGAGTATCTCGGCTCCTTCGGCGATGACAAGATGGCACATATTGTGGAGAAAGCACTCCAGGAAAACGGCGTGGACATCAGCCATTGCCCCGTTTTGCAAGGGCGTACCACCAAGGTGTGCAGCTATGATGTGGTCAACGGGGAGCGCAGCTTTATCGAGGTCATCACCGGGGAAAGCTGGACCGGCCAGCTGCAGATCGGTGCGCAGGAGCTGGACGAGCTGAAAACCGCCGATCTGATCGTCAGCAGCTGCAACGCCAAAATGCCCGAACAGATGGCGGCTGTGCAGGCGCTGCCCGCTGTGTTCGCCTATGACTTCGGCGAAAAGGAAAAGTACCGTACCGATGCCTACTATGACGAGGTTTGCCACGGTATAGATCTGGCGATGCTTTCCTGCAAGCCGATGGATCAGGCTGCCTTTGCGGAATTGTGCGCGCCGCTGCACCGCCGCGGCGTCGTCCATGTGCTGGGTACAATGGGTGCGGCCGGGCAGTTGTTGTCGGTAGAAGGGGAAATTCTGCAAAAGGCGACGCAGATCGTGCAGGCCAGTGACACCATGGGGGCAGGGGATGCCTTCCTGGCGGCGTTTCTGTGCGACCTGTACGGCGCCGGGTGGCAAAAAGGCCGGGCGATGCCGGCGCCTGCACTGCTGCATGCGCTGGAAGCCGGGCAGCGTGTGTCGGCGCGCAACTGCATGGAACAGGGCGGTTTCGGCGTCCGAGCACCACTGTGAAGGCCACTGGTCAAAAGGAGCCAGGCATGAGTGAACGGTATGAACTGCATCTTGATAAAAACAGCGCGGTGCCGCTGTATGAGCAACTCCGCCGCGGGCTGCTGGACGCCATCACCGGAGGGCAATTCCCAGAGGGCGCCAAACTGCCCACCGAGGAGGAGCTCTGCCAGGCGCTGGGCATTTCGCGGCCGGTGGTTCGACAGGCCTACAACGCGCTGATCGAGGAAGGCGTCGTGGAGCGTATGCGCGGCCGGGGAACCTTCGTGCGTGTGCCGGATACGCGGGGCCGGTTCCTGAACCGGCAGCTGAGCTTCGAGCAGGAAATGACCCTGCTGAATCTGGAGCACCGCACCAAGGTTTTGCGTGCGGATTGGGTGGGGTACACACCGGCGCTGTTCGGCCGGTTGGAACTGAACCGGCAGGACCGCTGTTACCATCTGGTAAGGCTGCGTTATGTCAGCGGCAAGCCGTTTGTGCTGGTGGAAAACTATATCCCCGAATCCATCTTCCCGGGCATTGATCAGTATGATTTCGCGGCGCAGTCGCTGTACCATGTGCTGGAAACGGTCTATCATGTCCAGGTTGCTCGGTCACACCGCACGCTGATGGCGCAAGCTGCCAACGCGGAGTTTGCCGCTCTGTTCGGGCTGCACCGGGGTTCGCCGGTGCTGTGTGTGGAGAATGTGGTCCGCGACCAGTTCGGCCGTGCGATCGACCTGAGCAAAGAGTACCTGGATGGAGTGACCCAGAAATTTGAATTTGAAGTGGTAAACCCCTAGGTCTGGTAAAAAACAGCGCCGGCTGCTTTTTGACGAACAACACCCTGGCGAACCGGAACAACCGGTGGAAAGGAGACCGCAATGTCCATACTGGCGGTCATTTTTGATATGGACGGCGTGTTGATTGACAGCGAACCGGTTTATCTGTACCATGATTGGGAACAGCTGCGTGGTCGGTACCCCTGGGTCACGCCGGAAAGCCTGTATCCCACAGTCGGTATGGCAAGCCAGGATTATCCGCGCTTTATGGCCCGTCTTTGCCGTCGGGACAACGATGTGGCGTTCGCGCAGGAACTCTCTCAGATAGGGGCTGCCTGTCAGGTTTTCTACCCGGATATTCTGCGCCCGCAGGTCCGCCCGCTGCTGGCCCGCCTACGGGCAATGGGGTTGCAGATCGCGCTGGCCAGCAGCAGCGCTCTGGCAAATATCCGGCGGGTACTGACCGAGTGCGAGCTGACCGAAGCGTTCGATGTGGTGGTCAGCGGTGAAGCGTTCACACGCAGCAAGCCTGATCCGGAAATTTACCAATACACGATGGCGCAGCTGGGGCGCACGCCTGCGGAGTGCCTGATCGTGGAGGATTCCACTTATGGCGTGCAGGCGGGCGCGGCGGCCGGGGGTGTGGTGGCGGCCCTGCGAGACGACCGCTTTCCCTTTGACCAGAGCGCCGCCCGCTTCCATTTGGAACAGCTGGCGGACATTCCGCGGCTCCTTGCCGAGCTCGAGTGACCTCAGTTCTCCTCAAATTGCGTGGCCCCGATCCGTTTGAAAACGGATCGGGCCTTTTGCTGTGCCGGGTGCGGAAGGGGCGCCACGGTCATGCAAACGGGCGTTTTGAATGATAACAAACAGTGATGAAAAAACTTTTGTTGAAAAGCACAAAGAAGCGCAGAGAAGTTCGGCGAAAGTGCGGATTGACGGGACAGAGAAAAGGGAGTATTCTAAAGCCAAGATAATTATTTAATAAACTTTAGAATATAAATCATCCGAGACATGCACATGGCACCGGTACCTGATGCCGGAACACCCAAAGGGGGGACGGTATGGACCGGACAACTGCCAATCAGGATATGTTTCCCCGCCGGCTGTTTTTGCTGTATGTACTGTTTTACGCGGGGCAGGCCATTTACAACACCTACCTGAACCTGTACCTGTCCTCGGTGGGGCTCAGCGATACACAAATTGGCATGGCCGTTTCGGTTTCCACAGCAGTGCTGCTGGCGGCCCAGCTGGGCTGGGGCATCCTCAGTGACAGGGCTCGCAGCAAAAACGGGGTGCTGATGCTGCTGTACGGTTGTATGGCGGTGGCCAGCCTGCTGTTTTACCTGAACACGGATTTCTGGTTCCTTTTGTTGGCCGTCACGCTGTTTTCGGCGTTCATCAACCCGATCGTCCCGTTGCAGGACAACTACACGCTCGAATGCCTCGAGGGCAGCCGCTGGGACTATGGCCAGATCCGCATGGGCGGCACCATCGGCTACAGCGTCACGGTCCTGTTCATTGGCCTGGCTTTGCAGGACAGCTACCGCATGATCTTTTGGATGGTGGCCCTGTGCATGACTGCCTGCCTGCTGGTCTGCCGTGGTTTGCCGCAGGTCTGCGGGTACCAGCGCCAGGGCGGCCGCAAGGGCGGCTACCAAGCGCTGCTGCAAAACAGGAACCTGCTGGGCATGATCCTCATTAACCTTGTTTTCAGCAGCGGGCTGAACTTCTTTTACAACTTTTACCCGATCTACTATACATCCATTGGCGGCGACAGTTCCCGGGTGGGAATGATGATGTTCGCCTGCTCGGTGTCCGAGATCCCGATGCTTTTCTTCATCCATCGCATCATCCGCAAGATCGGCGTGCGGGGCACACTGATCCTGTCGGGCGGGGTGACCGTGCTGCGTTGGGCGCTGCTGTTCTTGCTGCGCGACCCGATTCTCGTTATCCCGGTCAACCTGCTGCACGGCATCGGCTATACCGGCTTCAACTACTGCCTGGTCACCTTCATCGCCCGCACCGTCCCGCGCGAGTTACGGGCCACCGGTCAAACCCTCAACGCGATCATCAGCAACGTGGTCTCCAAGATCATGTTTGGCATGGTGGGCGGCCTGGCCAGCGACCTGCTGGGCGTGGGCCCGGTGATGCTGGTCAACGCCGTGGTCATGGCCGTGGCGATTCTGATCTTTGCGCGGTGGAGCGCATCCAATCCGGCTCTGGCGGAAAATTCTTCTTCCGCTGAATCATAACCCAACTGTAAGGAGGATTCTCCATGAAAATCCTGACCAACCACATGGGCTACAGCGCTGACGGCCCAAAAAAGTCGTGATCCGGTGCGCCGACGGCGAAGCCCCCGGCGCCTGCCGGCTGGTGGATGAGGCCGGGCGGGTCTGCCGTTCGCTGCTGCCCTGTGAAGCGGGACCGGTGGCAAACTGGAACAAGGGCATGTTCTGGACCGCCGATTTTACCGATTACACCGCCGAGGGCGAATACCAGGTGGAGGCGGAAGGCCCCGGGGGCTGTGTGCGGTCCCATCCCTTCCAAATCAGCGGCAAGGTGCTGACCATGCGGATGATCAGTGCAGTGGGCTACTACTTCAAGGCCCAGCGGGACAGCGGAGAATGGCTGGCCGCCGACCGGGCGCTGCCCTTTGCGGGCCCGCGGGAGGGGATCGTGGACGCCCACGGCGGCTGGTACGACGCCACCGGCGACTACGGCATCCACTATGCCATGGCGCTGAAATTTGAATAAAAACATTGGAATAAGAACAAAGGAGCGTATGACAATGAATATGATGGACTACATTCGAGAGCAACCGGATGTGTTTGCCAGGGCGCTGGCGAACCGCGCCAGCCTGGCAGCACCCTTTGTGGAGCTGTTCCGCGCCGTGGAACCCGATCGTTTGTATATCGTGGCCAGCGGAACGTCCCGCAATGCCTCGGCCACAGCGGCACCTTTTATGTCCCAGGTGCTGGGCATGGATGTCACGGTCAGCGCACCGTCCCGCCTGTATGCGGTGTACGGTCAGCGCCCGCTGATGATCTATGTCTCCCAGGGAGGCAACTCCACCAACACAATCGCGGCGATGGAGCGCTTCGCGGCCATTCCCTCGTTGGCCATGACCGGCGACCGGGGGCGCATCTGCGACCTGTGTCAGCATTATACGGCCATTCCCTGCGGGCCGGAAACCGTCGGCCCCAAAACCAAGGGGTATACCATGACCATCCTGAGCCTCTATCTGCTGGCTCTGGAGACAGCCCGTGCCACCGGCCGACTGAGCGAAGCGGACTACGAGACCTATATGTCAACGCTGACCGCAGCCGGTCAGGCGATGGCGGCCAATGTCGAATCTACCGTTGCCTGGCAGAAGGTCAACGACGAGGCCCAGCGCGGGCTGAAGGCGGCCTATCTGGTGGGCAAGGGCCAGGCGCTGCGCATCGCCCAGGAAGGCGCACTCAAATTGCAGGAGACTCTGTTGATCCCCACCGCGGCCTTCGACTTTGAAGAGTTCCTTCACGGCCCGACAAGTTCGATCAAGCCGGATGTGGCTGGATTCTATCTGGTGCCGCCTGAGGGAGACCCGGACCGCCGCCGCATGCTGGACCTGATGGCTTATCACCGCAGTGTCTGCCCCCATGTCTACACGCTGGCGGGACCCGACGCAGCAGACCCGCGGGACTGCACCTTGCAGGTGACCGGCCAGTGGTATACCCAGCCGTTTGAGTACATTTTGCCGATGCAGGTAGTCAGCGCCGCGGTGCCCGCTGAGCTGGGCATCGAAAACGCCAGCTTTGCGACCTTCCACAAGCTGGATATGCTGCTGAACATTAAATTCAAGGGCGCCGATGGCGAGACGGAGTATGTGCAGCCCGGCACCCATTGATCTGGAGGTGCAGGAGTATGGAGTATGTACTGGGAATTGATTCCGGTGGCACCAACTACCGTGTGATGGCTGCGGACCTGCAGGGCCATACGCTGGGCAGCTACACCGGCCAGCCGGCCAACCATTACTGTGTGCCGGAAGACCAGGTCAAGCGGATCATTCGAGAATCGCTGGATACCTGCCTGGGCCAGTTCGGGGGGCGGCGGTCGGATTGCCGCTACCTGGTGGTGGGAACCACCGGCCTGGACAGCGATCAGGACGGCGTGTTCCTGCGCGAACTGTACGGGCAGATCCCGGGGCTTGACTGCCCGCAATATATTGTCAACGATGCGGAACTGGCCCACTACACAGTGACCGGTGGCCGCGGTGTACTGGTAATCTCCGGTACTGGGTCCATCGGTTTTGGCCGGGACAGCCAGGGCCACAGTGCCCGGGCTGGTGGCTGGTCCTGCACGATCCTCGGGGACGAGGGCTCGGGCACCTGGGTCAGCAAACGCGCGCTGCGCCAACTGGGCCGGTGGCTCGACGGCGCTGCGGCCGAAGGCGTGCTGATCCGCCGCCTTTGCGAGGAGCTCTCGGTGTATACGCGGGAGGACCTCAACAACATCGCGGTCCGCATTGCGGACCCGCCCTGGAAGCCGCCGGAACTGGGCAAGCTGGTGAACGAGGCGGCCGCTGCGGGTGACCCGGACGCGGTGACCATTCTGAAAGAGGCTGCTGCCCTGATGATAACCATTGCCGAGGATGTGGCGAATGCGCTGCGCCTGAGTGAAAAGGAACCTGGGTTCCCGTTGGGGGTCTGGGGCAGCAACATCCTGAAATCGCCGGTCCTGTATGATGAATTCTGCGCACTGGCGGCCCGGCGGTTCCCCGGTTCCCCGATCGTTCGGCCCACGCGCACCGCCACGGAAGGCGCTGTGCAGCTGGCGCTGGAACGCTTGTCCGCCGGGCAGACGACCTCGCCTGCGGTGTGCTGAACGATGGAATGCCCGGTCTTGGCATCTGGAAAGATTCCTGTTACAATAGAAAGAATGGAACGATATTGATCTACCGGTCCCGACCGCAAGGCGGACTGGCAGGAGGACTTTTCATGACATCCTATGTACCGGAATATCTGAAAGCCAGAAATCGGAAAACTGTTTTTGACTTATTTCTGCATGAGCGGGAACTGTCCCGCGCCGAAATCGTGCAGCGCACCAAGATGAGCTTCCCCACAGCCAGCAAAGCGGTGGATTTCCTGATCTCCCGCGGCATCATTTCCGAGATTGGAAGCGAGGAACCGGCCGGCCGCCCGGGGCGGCGGCGCCGCAACCTGCGGTTCAACCCGTCAGCCTATGCGGCCCTGGCACTGAATTTCGAGGGCAGCATGCTGGAAGTGGGCCTGGTGGACCTGGCCGGGCAGCTCCTGCAATACGAGCAGCATCCGTTTGACTGCTTCCATCAGACGGAGGACTACGTCAAACTGACGCCGCTGCTGCAGTCGGTTGTGGAAAAGTCGCCCTGCCATGTGCTGGGCGTGGGAATCGGTATGCCGGCTGACATCGACAGCCAAGCGGAAACCGTTGTGCTGTACTATGACCGGCAGGAATCAATGATCCCGCTGCAGCGCCTGTTCGGGCCGCTGCTGCAAGCGCTGCATCTGCCACCCTTTTACGGGAATGACGTGAATCTGGCCTGCCTGGGCGAAGCCCTGCTCCGCGGCGGTCCGCGGGAAACGATGAACCTGTGTTACCTGACATTGGGCACGGGTTTCGGCGCCGGAATCATGAACAACGGTGCGATTTGGCTCGGCGGGCATGGCCGCGCCGGTGAGATCGGCAACACCCACATGGGGCCCTTCGATTTGAAGGCGCCTCTGCCGCCGCAGATCGAACCGCTGGAGACCCGCATCAACTTACAGGCTCTGGAAAAGGCTTTTGGGGTCAATCTGTTGGATGATCCGGTGCTTTCGCCGGACCTGGAAAACCGGATGGTGGAGTTTCTGCTTCCGGGGCTGGTCACGTCGATCTATAACTTCAGTTTTTTGTTCGATATGGACCAGTTTGTGCTGGCGGGGGCGGTGCCTGCCCATCTGCCGGGCCTTGTAGCCCGCACCGAGCAGGAGGTGAACCACCTGCTGTCCCACCGCAAACGGAGCGTTTCGATCACGCAGCCCGGCTCGGCTCACTGCACTCTGATCGGGGCAGCCAGCGGTGTGTTCGAAAGCACGATCCTCAGCGAACTGCAGGGGTGAGCACCCCAAAACGCCGGAGGGCATCCGAGCCTATCTGGGTTCAGGCCTTATCAAAGGAATCGGCCCCCAGCTGGCAGACGCCATCGTGCGCCGTTTTGGCGCTGATGCACTGCACGTCTTAGAGCATGACCCCGAACGTCTGACCGAGATCCCCGGCATTACAGAGCGTAAGCTGGCTGATATCCAGGCATCTTACGCCGAGAGCCGCGCCCTGCGCGACCTGATGAGCCTGCTGGGCCCGTTCCAGGTCACACCAGCCACGGCTGTCAAGGTGTATGAGTTCTTCGGCCCCACCTGTGTGGAGATTTTGCGCAGCCGCCCCTACGAACTGTGCCGCATCTCCGGCTTCGGCTTCAAACGGGTGGACGCCATCATCCGCAAAACGGACAAACGGCTGGACACACCCGATCGCATCCAGGGCGCACTGACGTATGCGCTGCAGGAGGCTGGCACCCAACAGGGCCACCCGTATCTGCCGCGAACAGAATTGCTGCAGGCGGCGATGCAGCTGCTGAACAGCACTGTCCCGCAGCCGAAACTACACCTGCACACCGAACAGGTGGAAGCCGTCCTGCAGGACGCGATCCTGCACGGCGATCTGGTCGCCAACGAGGACGCCATCTAAGATAACCAATATAGAAATTACTTCACTGTGCTTTTTATATCAATACCATTTATCCGTATTGATATTCATACATTCTATAAAGTTTTTTTGCAAATTTCCCAGCAAACAGAGTTTTGAAAAAGAAGCCTTCAAAACCCTTCAGCTCTGCTACAAGCTCCGACGGTGTCATGGAATGCTCCCGAACATAGCGAATTCCGCTTGTGCCAAGCGGTGCCGCAGGATCGTCTATTCCATAGGTCTTTGTTACACCGACTTCGTGAATGGGGTTTTTGAACCTGGTCAGATTTACGCCAAGCCCCGTATACACATCCATCAGAAGACACAAAGAGGAAAACCGCTCTTCCAGCATCTCGAACAGGCCTTCGAGTTCTTTTGGCGTGAGGTACATGCTAACGCCTTCCATCACAATCACTGCTGCTTTGCCGGCAGGAATTTGTGTCAGCCACATAGGATCTGCGGCGTTTCCGGAAAGCATACGGTAATGGGCTGTTTCAGCATAGAATTTTTTTCGTTCTGTGATTACCTCCGGAAAGTCCATATCATACCACATGGTATTTACTGGGCCGATGCGGCTGACCCGGCTGTCCAGTCCGCAGCCAATATGGATCACGATGGCATCTGAATTTTCAGATAGCATCTGTCTGACCCAGTCGTCAAACACTCTCGCCCGCATCGCCATAAAGTACGCAAGCCATTTGGATTTCGACTTTCTTCCCAGTGATACAGCGTTTTCATCCCATATTGTTTCGGCGGTCTTATCATTCAGGATAATCCCCAGTTTACTGACCTTCGCCTTACCGTATAGAGGAATGTATAAAGTTTTGTTTATCTCATTCATTTCGTATCACAAGTCGATCCTTTCAAAATTTCGCATTGCCCGGCATCTGGATAATACCGTCAATCCTGAAAACAGAAGGATCCCCAGTGCAAGGATGCCCAACTGCAAGCCCATATGCGCAAAACCAAACGCGTTCAGCGCAGCGAGCCCCGGGATGTGAAAGAGCGTTTCGCCCAGCCCCACGACCGTAAAGGCGGCAATAATAAATTTTACAAAGGGTTTGGCAAATTTGTAGGCAGTCTGAAAAAATCCGCCGACAAATATTGCGTTGAACAGCCCCAGGATCAGCAGTACAAAGGCGAGATAGACAAGATTTGCGTTCATCAGAACATTATTTCTGTAGACCGCAGCGTTGGACAGCAAAGCCATACGGATCAGCGTCACGGCCCCGGTCAATGTAAAATAGCAAATCTCGATAAAATAGCAATAGGCATATTTTGCCCGGACAACATCGCGCTTTGCGACCGGAAGGAGAGCCGTATAGGTCAGATCGTTGGCCTCTCTCGCTGTCTGAAAGGACTGGAACAGCCCAAGGCAGACGAAAAAGGAGCCGACCAGAATTGGGTATCCGGGAACGAACGCCATCAGGCCAAACCCGATGAAGAAGTAGGAAAGAGGCGATGCTGCCAGTTGTATCTCTTTTCTCAGCAACTTGATCATGCCCTGACGCCCCTTTCCATACGCAGAATGGCATCTTCCAGACTTTCACCATCTCCGCAGCAATTCTTGCGGAAATCGTCCATGGAACAGTTAGCAACGAGCATTCCATCCCGGATATACAGAATGTCATCGGCGCATTTCTCGATGTCTGAGGTGATGTGCGTGGAAAACAGCACAGCCACGCCCCGCCTTTTGAGTTCCGCGAACAGATCCAGCAGCTCATCACGCGAAAACGGATCAAGGCCGCTGGTTGGTTCATCCAGAATCAGCATCTCCGCTCTGTGAGACAGTGCAAGCAGGAGATTCAATTTCACCTTCATGCCTTCGGAAAGCTCCGATGGTGTTTTGTTCTCGTCCAGAGCAAAGAGCGAAAGGTATTCGCGGTAAGCTCCGTCATCCCATTCAGAGAAAAAAGTTTTCGTCACGGATACGATATTCCGTATCTTCTTCTTGGGATAGTAGTTGACAGCTCCTGTGGAATACCCAATCCTCTGCTTGATCTCTTCCTCATGCCCCCAAAAGGGCAAGCCAAAATAGCACACCTCGCCGCCGTCGGGGTGGATCAGCCCCAGCATGGATTTGATCGTTGTCGTTTTCCCGGCCCCGTTTCTGCCGATGAACCCAACGATTTGACCGGCGTTCAGCTGGAAGGACAGGTCGGTTAGGGTAAAGGACGGATATGTCTTTCGCAGATTTTTGATTTCGCACAATGGCATTTACTCGTCCTCCTGTTCCGTTTCAAATACCGCGGCGGCAAACTGAGAGAACATTGCTTTGGGAGGGATCGCAATCCCTCTTTTCACATCGCCCAAAAGCACCAGCGTGTCCCCCGGCTGGATATCAAATAGTTCCCTTGCCTGTTTGGGAATGACGATCTGTCCTTTCTCGCCCACCGTTGCAGTCCATGCATATTTTCCCTTTGGCCTTCCCATCGCATTAGCACCTCACAGAGTATGATTTGTATAATAAATTATACTCTATATACTTTGCGCTGTCAATGTGAGAGTTCACAGAGACTCGAAGGATAAGACCAACCATTAAAATTGACCTTTATCCTGACAGTAAATCGCTTTGTCTATCCCATCATTCAAGGCAAAGAAAACCGCCTGTTCCACAGGCCGATCTGCTCGGCCATAGGGACACAGACGGTTTTGATTTTCTGATTGCTTACGCACTACATCGCGCTGTTCTGTGCGGGCGGCGTGCTGGTATCCATCCCCATCTCGGTCCTCTTTGTCATCATGCAGAAATTCTACGTCGAAGGCATCACCTCCGGCGCCGACAAGGGCTGACCGACAAGACGATACTGATCAGGAAGGTCTGCTGCAGAGGTTTCCCCGCTGTGATGCTGAAATGTACCAAGCCGGCAAAGCTGCGCGGAATGTGACGAGCCGGCCAACACACGACAATCTCCCCCTGCCATTCGGATGGAAAGCCGAATGGCAGGGGGAGATTTGCTGCCCGGATTTTATGCGTCATAAACCATCCGCAGCCGTCGCCCCGCGCCACGGAAGTCTGCAGCGGGGCCATTCGTGCCCCACCCCAGCCGTGTCGTGCGTGGCAGTGCAAGCCAGCGCCGATAACACGGCGCACCGAACCGTGCCGGACGGCCTGGAAAAGTTTTTATGCAGTTCTGCCTTTTTTGTGATAAAATACAAGAAAAATGGATGGCTTGCCCTTTGGGTTTTGCCGGCAACGGCGCAATAGAACGGTAAGACGGTACGGATGGAAATGCGCCGCCCGCAAGAGGAGGATGCAATGCAATTGCCACTGGACAGTATCTATATTTCCCCCAAACTGCAAAACAAACTGGACAGGATTCCGTCGTATCCGCTGACCACCGTCGTGGCCCCGGCAGGATACGGGAAAACGACGGCCGTGCGCTGGTTTTGCAGGCGCATTCCAGAGGAAGGCACGGCCCTTCGGCTCAGCATACTCGGCGGCGGGCTGAGCGAATTCTGGCACGACCTTGCCGAGACCATCGGCAGGGCGGCAGGGGCCCCGTTTGCCGAGACAATGCTGAAAATGGGGCCGCCCGCCGACACCACCACCCAGCGGGAATTCCTGCGGCTGCTCCGTCAATTTTCGCCCGCGGGGGAATGCTATCTTTTTATTGACGATTACCACCTGGTGGAAAGCGATGTGCTGACCAGCTTCATGCTGTTTATCAGCCGGAACCTGCCTGACCGGATTCATGTGGTACTGATCTCGCGTTTCCCGATTTTTGGCACAAGGGAAAGGCTGCTTCTTTCCGGCCGCGTCAATGAGATCGAGGAAAGGGACCTGCGGTTTGATGCGCAGGATATCGGCAGCTACTTTGCACAGTGTGGATACCCGATCTCGGCACAGGAAATTTCTCACCTGAGTCGTATCAGCGAGGGCTGGGCGGCGGCGCTGTACCTCAACCTGGTTTCCTACGCGGATACGGGGAGCTTTTCGGAACTTGGGGATATCCACGCCATGATGGGGGCGCTTTTGCTTGAGCCGCTGCCTCCCGATGAAAAAGAACTGCTGACGGCTATGTCGATGATGCTGGTGTTCAGCGCCCCCCAGGCGCAGTGGATCAGCGGGCGCACCGACGCCGGGATGCTGCTGCGGCGGTTGGCCCGGGGAAATGCCTTCATCACCTATCTGCCCCAGGACGGCACCTACAAGCTGCATCATCTGATGCAGGAAAGTTTGCAGCAGGCGTTTGCCCGCTTGCCCCGGCAGCGGCAGACGGAGTATCTGTCCCGCGCGGGCGTATGGCAGCTTGAGCACGGCGCCTCGGTTCTGGCGGCGCGGCTGTTTTACAAGGCGGGGGATTTCCACGGCCTGATGCGTGCGGTGGAAAGCGGCCAGGGGGCCGAGCTGTCGGCGGAGCACAAGACGGAGATGCTGGCCTGGTTCCGGGACTGCCCCGACGAGGTACGCAGCGCGTATCCGGTGGCCATGCTGGTCTATGCCCGGCGGCTGTTTACCTTTCACATGCCTGTCGAATGCAAACAAACCCTGGACAGCCTTTTGCAAAGGCTGAACACCAATACCACACTGTCGGAGGCGGAAAAGAACAACCTGCTGGGGGAGGTGGAGATCGTCCAGAGCTTCCTCAAATTCAACAATATCCAGGCAATGAGCGTCTGCCACCGCCGGGCCTGCGCACTGATGAACCGCCCGACCACCGCGGTTTCGCCCACGGCGGTGTGGGGGTATGGCTCGCCCAGCGTGCTGGTATCCTATTATCGCCTGCCCGGCACGCTGGACGAAGAAGTGGCTGCGATGAAGGAGTGCATGCCGTTTTGGTACCGCCTCAATCCCAACCAGGGCAGCGGGTCGGAGCATGTCATGGAAGGGGAAGCCTTCCTGATGCGCTGCAGCTTTGTGGATGCTGAGATCTGCCAGTACCGCGCCTTGCAGGACGCGGAGTGTGCCGGCCAGCTTTGCATGGTGCTGGCCGCGCATTTTCTGCGGCTGCGAGCAGAGCTGCTGCAGGGCGATATGAGCGGGGTGGAGCCCACGCTGCGGGCGCTGCGCGAGCGGGTACTGGCCCAGAAAGAGTATGTGCTGCTGCATTCGGTGGACATGTGCGAAGCCTGGCTGTACGCGCTTCTGGGGCAGCCCCACTCGGCAGCCGAATGGCTTGACGAGGGACGGCTGGAGGATACGCGGCTGCTGTTTCCCAGCGTGCCTTTCCTGCACACCGTTTATGGGCAGCTGCTTCTGGCACAGGGGCGGTTTACCCGCCTGATCGCCCGGGAGGAAAGCGAACGCCAGCTTTGCCGCATCTACCCGATGCTGCTATGTGAGATCTACCTGGATATTCAGCTTGCCGGCGCACTGGAGCGTATCGGCAAACACGGGGAGGCGCTGGAGCATCTGTCCCGGGCGCTGGACGCTGCAATGCCGGACCGGCTTTTCCTTCCGTTTGTGGAAAATCAGGAGTATATCGCAGATCTTCTGGCGGAGTTGAAAAACGGACCCTGGGCGGCGCAGATCACCCTGCTTGCGGAGCAGTGTGCACGGTGGCGCATGGCCAGCCAGAGGATCCGGCACTCTGCCTTCGGGCAGGCGCTTTCCTGCAGCCTGACCGAGAAGGAGCGCCTGATTGCGCGCCTTGCCGCCGAAGGGTATACCAATAAAGAGATCGCGGCGCAGATGTTTTTGTCCGAAAGCCGCGTGAAGGCGTGCCTTGGCAGCGTATTTCAAAAAATGGGCATCCTGGAAAAGCGGAACAAGCGCAGCGCACTGAAACAGCTGCTCAGCTGAAACAGGGCTGCGCACGGATCGGGCTTGCCCACAGGATGCGGCGGAAAAAGATCGGCCGCGTCCTGCAAAGCAACTGGAAAAAGTCAAAAAGAGACCTGCAGAGAAAGAAATTGTACTTCTCTGCAGGCCTTTTTTATGCCCGGGGCGGCGCCCGGCGGGCACCCGCCTCCCACCGACAGTGGCAGTACAGTACTTGGGCAGTACTTACGCGGTACTGCAGGACTCTACCAAAGGCCGCGGGCGGCCGGTATAATAAAGGTGGGACAGGGGTTTTGCCGAAAAATTGTAAATACAGGGAGGAAAACGATGAAAAAGAAAATGATTTGGCTGCTTTGCTGCATGATGCTGGCGGCTCTGCTTGCCGCCTGCGGCGGCGAGAAGGCTGACAGCAGCGAGGCCGCCGGCACGCCGCCCCCGGCCAGCAGCGAAGCCACCGGCACGCCGGCTCCGGCCAGCAGCGCCGTGCAGGAACAGCCCGCAGAGACGGAACCGCCGACCACGTTTTCGGTGACGGTCACCAATGTTTCGGGCTATAATTTCCAGGAGCTGTATGTTTCCCCCACCGGCTCTGACAACTGGGGCCAGGACCATCTGGGCAGCACCAGCATCCTGAAAAACAACGGTTCCTACGACATCACGGTCGACCGGTATGAGTTTGCCAACTACGACGTGATGATCCTTGACGAAGATGGCGATGAGTATCGCTTCATGTACGTTCCTCTCGCCGATGGCTGCGAGATCAGCGTCGGCTTTGACGACAACGGCTATCCCAGTATGGTCGTCACCGGCGCGGACGGTGCCCAGAGCGTTGTTTCCGGCACTCTGAACGGAAGCGGCGCTGACAGCGGCGGCGAAGTGATCGTCGTGCAGGAGGAGCCGACCTCCACCGGCACCGGCTATGACACCGACGGCCAGTTCGCCTTTACCGTCTACAACAATTCCGATTACGACATTTACTCGCTGCACATGGGCATCCTCGATGCCGGCAGCGACCACGATATTGACGTGCTGCCGCAGATCCTGCCGGCCAACAGCAGCACCACCATTACCGGGCAGGCCTCCATGGGCGACTGGATTCAGACCGATTGGACGATCTATGTCACTGACGTGGACGGAGACACCAGCGCCTCTTATGGCACCTTCAACCCCTGGACGGTGTCCTATGTGGATATCTACTGGCAGGACGACTCTTACGTTTGTGAGTTCACCTATTGATTTCCGGGCCGGGTTTTCCCGCCCTGCGCCCAGCTGGCATTTGAAAACCTGCGCCAGCAGTTCAACCTGATCGAGCCCCGCCGCACCGATGTGTCCGAGACCCTCTCCTCCCTGCCGCTGGAAGAGCTGATGAAACAGCGCATCGCCAACACCATCGCCAGCAACGGTCTGTCGCCGGAGCGGATGTCGGTGGCGGAGAAGATGCGGATCGCCCAGATCCTGGAGGAGGAAGGCGTGCTCAACGTCAAGGGCGCCGTGGCGGAGATCGCCCGGCAGCTGGGGGTGTCCACCCCCACGGTGTACCGCTACCTGAACAAATCCCGCGAGGACTGAGGCGGAAGGCCCGGCGCAAAGGCACGGCCGCTGCCTTTGCGGAAGACCTGCAGACAGGGCACAGGGGCCGGGGGCGCGGGTCTGCCCCGGGCCGGCGTGCGCTGGCAGCATCTCCTTTCCAAACAATGAAAAAAAGCAGAGACGCCAGGGGGGCTCCCCAAGCGTCTCTGTTTCTTTTCTTGCCGACATTATAGCACGCCGGTCCGGATTTGCAAACAATAAATTATCAAAAATGATTGAAATTTTATAATGCGGCCGTCCTTGGCCGGCGGGCGGGTACCCGACCGGACCCGACGGGCCCGGGCAGACCCCGCTGCCGCGGCTTACGCCCAGCCCAGATCCCGGCGGGCGGGCAGCCCGTCCAGGCCGGTCGCCCGGTCCACGGCACGCAGGATGGCCTCGGCCACCACCCGGGCGGCCAGGGTGCCCACCACATCCAGATCGGCCTCCACACGGCCCACCGACAGCGCGTACAGGCTGTCGCCGTCCGCCGTGGTGTTCACCGGCCGGATGGCGCGTACCATGCCGTTTTGGGCCATGGCGGCGATCTTGTTCATCTCGGTCTTGGTAAAGCTGCCGTTTGTAATCACGGCGCCGATGGTGGTGTTGCCCACAAATTTGTTCCTGACCACCTGGATGCTTTTGTACATCTCCTCCTCGGTGGACAGGAACGCGCTGTGCTCCGGCGTAAGCAGACCCGCCGCCTGGCGTCCTGTCTTCCAGTCGAACACATCGCCCAGGGCGTTGACCGCCACCACGGCGCCCACCTTCAGCGCGCCCAGCTGCACCCCGTAACTGCCAATGCCGGTTTTCATCGCCTGGCCCATGCCCCGGTACTTGCCCACCGAGGCGCCGGTCCCGGCCCCGAAACAGCCGTCCTGATAGTTGCCCCGGGCGGCCCCCTCGCAGGCGGCGTAGCCCATGGCGGCGTCCGGGCGGACTGTGCAGGAACCGACGGTCAGGTCGTACAAACAGGAAGCACAGACCAGCGGCACCCTGGCGGCGCCGGTGTCAAAGCCGATGCCCTGCTCTTCCAGCCAGCGCATCACCCCGCCGGCGGCGTCCAGCCCGAAGGCGCTGCCGCCGCTGAGCACAACGGCGTGGATCCGGTCTGCGGCAGCCACCGGTTTCAGCAATTCCGATTCCCGGGAAGCCGGTCCGCCGCCGCGCACGTCCAGCCCGGCCGCCGCGCCCTCCGGGCACAGGACCACGGTGCATCCGGTTGCGGCGTCCCGGTTTTCGGCCTGACCGATCCGGACACCCTCGATCTCTTGAATATGAATCTCCTGCATGGTAAAACCTCCAAACGCTTTTGCCCGCTTTCGGGGCGCCGTCGGGTGTGGCCGCGGCCCGGCGCCGGTCGTGTGGAAGCGCCCGACCGGACCGGGAAGGGAAAGGTGGTATCTTCATCATACTGTTTTGCGTGCGGCTTTGTCAAACGCTGGCGGCGTTCCCGAGTCCGCCATACAAAAAGCGTATGGAACGGGATAGAACATAAGCGGCAGACATTCCGCCGGCCCGGCCCTGTACCGCGCCGCCCGCCCCTGACCCCCCTGACAGCCGGCGCGAAATGTGGTATACTGGTCGATGTTTACCGTCTATCGCATTCAACATCGAGGTATTGCCATGAACAAGAAAGAAATCAGCGAACTGCGCCGCCGGTTCAGCCCGGACAAGAATTCCATCGGCCACATCTATGGCTGCTACGTCAACACCAAAAAGGAGATCATCGCCTATCTGGATGAATCCCTCGCCGCCATGCCGCCGGAGGAGGCCGAAAAGTACCTGGGGCTGCTCAAAAAAGCCCTTTCCGGCACCCAGGGCAAGAACCTGATCGACATTGTGTTCTCCACCCAGCAGGTGGCGGACAGCCCCGAGCACAAGCTGCTCATGTCGCTGCGGGAGAGCGAGCTCAAGGACCCGGCGGTGCGCCAGGCGTTCTACGACAAGGTCATCGAGTCGCTGGATATGGACGACAGCAACTACCTGGTGCTGCTGGCTCACGACGCCTACGACGTGCCCTTCAAGGCCAAGGACGGCCTGACCTTCGACCAGATCTCGGACACGATGTTCCATTATGTGGTCTGCTGCGTCTGCCCGGTCAAGGAGGGCAAGGCCGCGCTGGGCTTCTACTCGGCCCAGAACGAGTTCCACAGCTACGGCACCAACCAGGTCGTCGGCCAGCCGGAACTGGGTTTCCTCTTCCCGGCCTTTGACGACCGGGCCGCCAACCTCTACAACGCCCTGTTCTACACCCGCAAGCCGGACCAGATCCACCAGGAATTCATCGACGGCGTCTTTCATGTGGAGCCGCCCATGTCCGCCGCCGAGCAGCGGGAGACCTTCGAGACCATCCTGTCCGAAAGCCTGGGCGACGCCTGCACCCTGCAGCTGGCCCGGAACCTGTACGAGTGGGTGCGGGACAAGGTGGAGGAACACAAAGAGAGCCGGGAGGAAGAGCCCCTCGCCGTGACCGCCGCCGACCTCACCGCCGTGCTGCTGGACAGCCAGGTGCCGGAAGCGCAGGTGCAGGCGTTCGCAGCCCGGTTTGCCGAGAGCTTCGGCGCTTCCGCCGCGATGAACCCGGCCAACCTCATCAACACCGGCAGGTTCGAGCTGGAAGCCGGCGACGGCGCGGCCAAGGTGACGCTCGCCCCCGAGCAGGGCGGCCGGATCGAGACCACCGAGATCGACGGCCGCAAGTACCTGCTGATCCCGGCGGAGGGGCTGTACGCCAACGGCCTGCCGGTGCAGGCGTAAGGGCCTGACCCGGAGGAGGTGAGCCGCCTTGCAGCCCCGAAAAAACAGCGCCGCGGCGGACCTGCCGCTGTCCTGGCGTACACTGCGGGAACAGGAGATCGAACCGGGCCTGTTCCGCGACTTCATCCGCTTGTAGACCCGGATGCCCGGCAAAAAGGCGCCGGCAGCCCCCGCGAACCCCGCGGCCGGCTGCCGGCGCCTTTGCCATGGGCCCGGCAGAGCAAGCGGGGGAAAAGCGCCCGCGGACCCAGCGGGAAAAACTGCCCCAGCGGGAAAAAACTGCCCGGCGGGCATTGACTGAACCGCCCCAGATTGTGCAGACAATACAAAAAAGCCCCGGGTGCAGGAATAT
>ERZ1090862.44-NODE-44-length-46708-cov-17.548046_pt1 | contig 46708 bp, 44 predicted proteins | sample MGYA00478481_ERZ1090862 | MGnify/ENA primary metagenome ERZ1090862 (study PRJEB33644, sample SAMEA5815745) | chicken gut metagenome | biome: Chicken; feature: Gastrointestinal Tract; material: Caecum | place: Ireland | collected 2019-01-01 | study: A study of the... | reverse complement strand
TACCTCCTCCCCCCAAAAATACCGTTCCCAAAACAAAAAGCCCCCGGCGGGCGGGGCCACAAAATTTTGCCCCCCCCCCGCGGCCTGCTTTTATTTATTCAGACTGCTGTTTGTACAGCTTTAACTTTTGTTTAAGTTCCGCCTTTTCCTCTGCGCGGCGGCGCTTTATGAACTGCTTAAGCTCCGCAAAGGCAATCTTTTCGCCCTTTTCCGCAATCAGCGTTAAAAAGTACCTTAAATCTTCCGCGGTTTCGGGGTGCATATACCCGACGTCGGTGCGGCGCTCGAAATACTCCAGAGCGCTCCTCTGCGTGTAGTTTTTGCCGAGGTAGATTCTGCTTGCGGCAACGCGGTCGCATATCATTTCCCCGAAGTACTTTGCAGGCATTTTAACGGGGGCGTTGACGCCCGTTTTGTTTACGTCGCGCCAGTATTCAAAGTGGTGCTTGTTGCGCCCCTTATGGTGCAGCCACGCGGCGGAATAGCCTATTACAAGGCGTTCCTTGACCTGAGGGCTCATTGTGCCCTGATAAAAGCGCGCGCCAGCAAAAAATTCAACGGGACTGTACTTTGACAAATCGTGCGTGAGTCCCTGCCATATCAGACCCGCCTTGAAACAGTATTTGCACACCTTTAAGCGGTGGCGCGTTATTGTTATGAAGTGGTTTATGATATGCAAGGCGCTATACCTCCACTTCCATTCCGTCGTAGGCGGCAATTACGCCGTACTGCCTTTCCAGCGCGGCCAGATTTTCCGTGAGCGGATTGCAGTTATGAGAAAAGTGAGTGATTACAAACTTTGTATTCTCGCCGCAAACACCCGCTGAAATGAGGCGCGACTTTACCTGCATGCCGTCCTCTATATTCATATGCCTGGGGCGGGCAATGCCGGTACGGCCGCCGTAAGTGCAGTCCAGGCTGACCACATAGGCCTTTGCGCCGTGTTCGGCAAGATAGGAATATATGCCGTCCTCGGGCAGGCCGGTATCGTGCATGTGCAGATAGCCGCGCCCGTCCCGCTCAACGTAAAAGAGCATGGCGTCTTCCGTCACGCTGTGCTTTGCGGGCAGAGTGAGCACTCTGTATCCGCCTATAAAGTATTCGCTGTACGGCTTTATGACATTCATGCGTACGTTAGGCGCGACCACGGGCTTCATTTCGCGGCGGGTACACTCGGCAAAGACTGCGGCGACCTCTTCATTGCCGTAAATATTGAGCGGCGCGGGTATTCCCGACGCATAGCGATAGCCGCGCAGGATAAAATCGTGCGCGTAAAAGTGGTCCATATGAGAATGCGTGACGAGAAGATTGGATATATCGGCGCAGCTGAAACCGTATGTAAGCGAATGGGCATATGCTTCGGGCGGGAAATCTATGCAGAGTACGCCATCGATGAGCACCTGCGTGCGGGTGCGGATTTCCCTGCCGCCGAGCGCGCGTATGCGGGCGCATACCCCGCACTTGCAGAACATTGCGGGCACTCCCTCCGCCGCGGCCGTTCCTAAATACTTTATTTTCATACAGAGTACATAGCAAAACAGGGCGATATAATTCGCCCTGCATATATCAGATTTCGTAAATTATGGTGACCGGTCCGTCATTGTACTGCTCTATCTTCATATCTGCGCCGAATATGCCCGTCTTTACGGGCACTCCGAGAGCGGAAAGTTCCTCCGCGGTGCGTCTGTAAAGCGGTTCGGCGCGTTCGGGACGCTCCGCCGCCGTGAAACTGGGACGGTTGCCGTGGGAACAGTCCCCGCAGAGCGTGAACTGCGATATGAGCAGAACTTCCCCGCCGACATCTCTGACCGAGAGGTTCATTTTGCCGTTCCCGTCCTCAAAGATGCGCAGCGCGGCTATCTTTTTGGCCATCGCCGCAGGCATTGCATCGGTATCGCCGACCTTTACGCCCAGATAGACCGCAAGGCCGAAGGGTATTTCCGATACAAGACGCCCATCCACGGAAAGCGAAGTTTTTTTAACCCTCTGAATGACGGCCTTCATACAAAAATTACTTGCCTACGCGGGACATATACTCGCCGGTACGGGTATCGATACGGATAACTTCGCCCTCTTCGACGAACATAGGCACCTTTATGGTTGCGCCCGTCTCTACCTTGGCGTTCTTCATTGCGTTGGTTGCGGTGTTGCCCTTTACGCCCGGTTCGCACTCTATAATCTTGAGCTCTACAAAGTTTTCAGGCTCTACGGAGAATGCCGTGCCGGAAAGGAACTTCATGGTTACCATGTCGTTTTCCTTGATGTACTTGAGCGCTTCCTCTACCTGGCTGAGGTTCAGAGTGGTCATCTCGAACGTGTCGGGGTCCATGAAATAGTAGAACTCGCCATCGGTGTAAGAATAGGTCATTTTGCGGGTTTCAACCTGTGCGGTTTCAAGTTTTGCCGTGGGGTTGAAGGTTACGTCCGAAAGAACCTGACCCGTAACAACGTTTTTAAGCGTAGCTCTTACGAAAGCCGCGCCCTTGCCGGGCTTGACGTGCTGGAATTCGGTTACCGTGTACACGCCCTTGCCGTTGTATTCGAAAGTAGAACCTTTGCGGATATCGCCTGCCAGAATAGATGCCATATTTATATCTCCATACAATTAGTTTATTTATTTTTCGTTTTTATAAACCGCGCCACACGCCTTCCCGCGCACGGCACGCAGCTTTTTTAAAGAATGAGCAGCTTTTTATCGGTATTGGTAAGACTTCTTACCTTGCCGCCTTCAAGACATACGCTGTCCTCTATCCTTATGCCGAAGTCGCCTTCGAAATATACGCCCGGCTCGTCGGAAAAGACCATTCCGTCCTTCAAAATGTTTGTGCTTCTGGGCGAAAGATAGGGGTATTCGTGTATGTTTATGCCTATGCCGTGGCCGAGAGAATGGGTAAAGTACTTGTCCAGTCCCGCCTCCCTGAGCACGGAACGCGCCGTTTCGTCTGCCTCTCTGCCCGTCATGCCGCTGGTTATCTTCTGCTTTGCGGCAAAGTGAGCTTCAAGCACCTTTTCGTACGCCTTTTTGAACTCTTCATGCTTTTTGTCGTCGCCGAAAAGAAGCGTGCGCGTGCAGTCGGAGCAGTAGCCGCCCCACTTGCAGCCGAAGTCTATGAGAATAATGTCGCCGAATTTAAGCTTCCTTTCGCCCGTTTCGTGATGGGGTACGGAAGAACCTTCGCCGAAGGCCATAATCGTTTCGAAACTGGTGCCGCCGGCGCCGTATTTGCGCATGCGGTATTCAAGTTCGGCCGCGGCCTCGTTTTCGGTCATGCCCTCTTTGAACACGCCGAGCGTGTCAAGGTATGCCTTATCGGCAATCTCGCACGCCTTTTGTATGGCGGCAAGTTCGCACTCCTCTTTGACGGACATCGCCTCTTCAAAGGCGGACGTGCAGTCCGTTATCTTTTCAGCCTTTGCCGAAAGTTCGAGATATTCGGCGGCAGTTGTGCGCGAAAGCGAGGTTGCAAGCGTCTTTGCGCCCTCCGCAAGAGCGGAATATCCGCCGCGGGGAGGCTGCTTTACGGCTATTCCGCTGCCTGATAATGCGGCTGACGCCGCCTCAAGATAGCGGGCATCGGTATAGAACGTTGTGCCGCTTTCATCGGCGACCACGCAACCGTCCGTGCTTGCAAAACCTGTGAGATAAAATCTTAAATCGGGTGCGGTGACATACAGCCTTTCCGCGCCCGCAGCTTTGAAAATTTTGCGGGATCTTTCTATAAGCATAGCAAATCATTTCGCCGCGCATATGCGGCGTACCTCTTTGCAGAACGTTTTTTATGAGGCGTACGGTTTGCGCACGGCCCTTTTAAGCATATTCTATAAGTTATTTTAACAAAACGCGCGCAATATGTCAAACAGTTTACAGTTTTGCGCCGCGCTTTGATTCAACCTGAATTTCAGGCCTTTGCCGATACGGCCAGGTACATCTGCTTCATCGCCTTTGCGTCCTCGGCCTGCGTGCCGTCCGACTCGCTGACAATGTAGGGTTCGAGTTTCAGCTCGAAAAGCGCCTCGGCAAGCGGCCCGAATTCGGGTCCGTACACGGTATCCTCAAAGGTGAGGTGCTTTATTTCGCCCTTTCCGCCGTACATTATTTTGGAAAAATGCACGTGGAAATTTTTTACCCTCTCGTAGCCGAGCTCGTCTATCATATATTCAAGACGCGTCTTGTAGTCGCCGTAAGTTTTTAAACTGCCCTGTTCGCGCGCGTTGAGATGGCCGAAGTCCACGCAGGGCACGAACACGGGGTCAATTTTGCAGAGCTGAACGACCTCTTCAAGCGTGCCTATCTGCGCAAGCTTGCCCATGACTTCCGGACAGAAATAAAGGTCTTCATACCCGTTCATATAGATATAGTCGCGCAGAACCTTAAGTCTTTCGGCGGTCAAGGCAACGGCGTCGCCGCGGGTGGCCTTGCCCTGCGCCGCAGGGTGGAACACCAATCTTTTGCCGCCGAAAAGCTTTAAAAATTTTGCGCTGTCCAGCACATAGCCGTACGACTTTATCGCAGACTCGTCCGAGGGGTTGGCAAAGTTTATGAAGTAGGGTGCGTGAACGGATATCTCTATACCCTCTTCGCGGAAGGCGTCGCCTATCGATACGGCCTTGCCCTCCGACATGTTCACGCCCCTGCCGAATGAGTATTCAAAGCAGTCCAGACCAAAATCTTTTACGTACTTTGCGGCCTGCTCCGTATGTTTATAGCCCATGGCATAAAAGCTTTCGCTATTGCCGCTGGGTCCGAACTTTATCATTTTTTGCGGGTTTCTCCTCTTCTTCTTTCAGACTTGCCGCGACCCTTTCTGCGCCTCTTGTTTCTGTGAGGTTTCTTTTCGTCCTCGTCCTCATCCTCTTCGGCTTCTTCGGCGGCAACTTCCTCTTCAACGCTTTCGGCGGCCGCTTCGTCTGCGGGTGCAGAATCTTCGGCAAACACCTCTTCGGCAAGCTGCTTTGCTCCGTCTGCCGCTGCGGAAAGTTCGCCCAGCTCTTCAAGGGAGAGCTCGTCCTCGGCGCTGGCAAGAGAACCGTCGGCCGCATCCTCTGAAAGCTCTGCGGCGGCATTCATTTCCTCGGCTGCGGCTGCTGCGGCCTCCTCGGCCACCTCTTCCGCGTTCTCCTCCGCCTGCTCCTCTTCAGCCTTCTCTTCGGCGTCAGCTGCGGGTTCAGTGGTAGCTGCGGGTTCAGTTTTTTCTTCGGCCTTATCTTCCGCCTTTTCCTCGGCGGGGGCTTCAAAGGCCTCTTCCTTTTCCGTTATCTCTTCAGCGGCCACGGAGAGCTGCTCTGCGGGAGTTTCTTCCTCGTCGGCGACAACTTCTGCCGTCTGCTCTTCTGCCGTGTCCTTATTTATAGTCTCTTCGATTACATCTGCGGCAACTTCCTCTTCCGCTGCGGAATCGGCGGGCTCAACGTCGCTCTCCTCGCTCTTTTCCTCGGCAGGCGCCTCGGTTGCGGTCTCTGCCTTTTCTTCGGCGGGAGCTTCGGTTACAGGTTCGGGCTGCTCTTTGGCCTCCTCGGCTGGAGCTGCGGGTTCGGACTGCTCCAAGGAAAGTTCTTCGGCGGCTACGGAAAGCTCCTCTGCGGGAGTTTCTATATCCTCAGAGATTATCTCCATGTTTACGGGAGCGCCTTCGCTCTGCTCTTCAGCCTTTTCGACGGCCTTTTCAGCAACTTCAACCTGCTCTTCGTTCTTTGCGGGAGCTTCTTCTGCCGCCTCGGAGACGGCAACTTCCTTTTCTGCCTCCGCAACGTTGCTTTCGGCCTCGGCCGCGGCGGGCGTAAGCTGCTCGGCGGGAGCCTGAGCGGCCTCTTCAACTGTCTCTTCAAATGCGTTGTCGGGCGCGCCTATGCAGGTGACGTCGTGAGCAATCTGCTCGGAAAGTTCTTCGGCATTTTCAAACTTTTTGATGCCGCGTATGTAATTGAGGAATTTAACGGTTATTTCCTTGCCGTACAAATCTTCGGAAAGGCCTTCGAAATAGGCCTCCATTACGTATGCGTCCTCGCCGAAAGTGGGACGCGCGCCGCAGTTGGCCACGCCCTTATATACCGTGCCGTCTATCTCGGCCTCAACGCCGTAAACGCCGGGCGCTACCAGCACCTTATTTTCGGGATACATTATGTTGGCGGTGGGGAAACCAACAAGCTTGGCGCCCCTGCCGTGACCTTCGCATACCTTGCCGGTGACAAAATACTTTCTGCCGAGAAGCTGCTCGGCCTTCTGAATTTTGCCCTCTTCTATGTACTGCTTGATGAGCGTGGTGGATACCTTTTCGCCGTCGGCCGTCACGTCCTTTACGGACATGTACCATACGCCGTTGTCTTCGTCCTCGGCAAAATTTTTAAGCGTGGAAGACTTGCCCTTTGCTCCCGCGCCGAAACGGAAATCCTTGCCGCTCATGTAGCCTTTTATGTTTATGTGCTCTTCAATATTGGAAAGGAACTGCTGGGCGGTAGTCTTTTTGAAGTCCTCGGTATAGTCGATTCTGAGCGCAAATTTTACATTGTAGGGCGCGAGCATTGCAAGACGTTCTTCAAACGTGAATACCTGCCTGCCGCCCTTTCCTTCGGCGAACATCATGACGCCGAGATCGAGACCGTTGATTTTTGCCTGCAGCTTGGCTTTTTTCAAAAGTTCCTGATGCCCGATATGTATCGCATCGAAACAGCCGAGCACTATGAGCGCGGGAAAATCATATTCGTCTTTGTTGTAGTTGACAATGTTCAGCATAATTTTAACCTCGATTTTAAATTAAGGCCGTCCGATTCGCCCACCCCGTAAAAGGTGCCGTCGGCACGGTAGATCCTGTACTGCCCAGCGGCAAGCTCCGCAGCTACGGGCACGCCGTTAAGGTATTTTTTTTCTTCACCCGCGGTAAGCTTTACCTCGGGATAAGGCAGAACGGAGTCTGCGGGTATTAAAGATGCGTATATGTTGTCGCGGTCAAGTTGCCGCGTTTCAACCGAATATTCAATTTCAAACGGACCGCTCTTTGTGCGGCAAAGTGCGTTCATTGTGGCATATGTGCCCACCAATGCGGCCAGGTCGCGTGCAAGCGAACGGATATATGTGCCGCTGCCGCACTCTATTTCAAAGCGGAAAACGCCCTGGGAAACCTGTCCCAGACAGCAAAACTCGCCTACGCTTACGCGCTTTGAAGGAAGCGTTACCTGCTCTCCGCGGCGCGCGAGTTTGTAGCCGCGTTCGCCGTTGACCGACTTTGCGCTGTATGCGGGGGGAACCTGGTCGTATTCTCCCACAAGCGAGGGCAGCGCCGAATTTATCTGCTGCAAAGTGGGGACAGTTCCGCCGTCCTTTACGACGGCGCCCGTCGTGTCCAGCGTATCCGTTTCAAAGCCGAAAGTAAATTCCGCCACGTAGCGCTTGCGCTTGCCGAGAAAAAAGTCGAAAAGTCTGGTTGCGTTGCCGACTGCCACGGGCAGCACGCCCGTCGCCATGGGGTCGAGCGTACCCATATGCCCGCACGGAAGGCCTGTAAGCCGCTTTATTACGGCAACTTCCCTTGCGGACGACACGCCCTCCGCCTTATTTACGTTTATGAACCCCGACGCGGGATAGAAAGGCGCGCTCATATATGCTGATATACGGCATAAGTGAGCCGCTCGATTACCTCTTCAAATTCGCCGAACAACATGCAGCCGCTGGCGAGAATGTGTCCGCCGCCGCCGAACGTTGCCGCAACGGCGTTTACGTTGACCTTGCCCTTGCTGCGAAGGGACGCCTTGTACTGACCGGGTTTCATTTCCATCAGCGCGATGGATACCTCCACGCCGTCGATGGTGAGCGGATAATCCACAAAGCCCTCAGTCATGCTGCGCTGGGCGCCCGTCTCCGCGATGTCCTTTTCGCTGACGGGTATGAACGCCAGTCTGTCATCCAGGGCAAAACGCAGTTTTTCCAGAGCCCTGCGGAAGAGCATTGCGCGCTCTTTTTTCTGACTGGAAAACATGCGGTAGTTAATCTCCGTCACGTCCGCACCCTTTTCGCGAAGGAGTGCGGCCACGCTGAACGTGTGCGGGGTAACATCGTTATGGGTGAACACTCCGCTGTCCGTCATCAGTCCGAGCATTAAAAGCTGGGCCACGTCCTTCGTGATTTCAAGGCCTGCGGCCTGCAATACTTCGGGCATTATTTCGCACGTGGCGGAACACCCGAGCACGCAGTTGCAATGCGCGTAACAGGTGTTGGATATGTGGTGGTCTATGTTCACCGTCTCCCCGCGGAAACGAAGATAGGTCTGCGAGAGAGAACCCGTGCGGGTAACTTCGGCACAGTCAACCGTTATGAACAGGTCGTATTCCTCTTCGGGAAGGGAGGTGAGCACCTCCTTCATTGCGGGAATGAAGAAAAATTTTTCGGGCGGGACGTCCTCGCAGACAAAATATGCCCTCTTGCCCGCCGCACGCATGGCGAGGCAGAGCGCCAGACCGCTGCCGATGGCATCGCCGTCGGGGCGGGAATGACAGAATATTGCCGCGCTGTGCGCCTTTTTTATCTGCGCGGCTGCCGCCGCTACACAATTTTCACTGCTCATCTTTGTGTTCTGATTCAAGTTTATTGAGTATCTCGTCTATATGGGCGCCGTACTCCATGCTGCCATCCAGTATGAACGTGAGCGCGGGCACCGTTCTTATGCGCAGCATTCCCGCAAGTTCGTGACGGATAAAGCCCGCATTCTCCTTTATGGTTTCAAAGGAGGCAAGCTTTTTTTCCTCAGACGTGTCGTAAATGCTGACGTATATCTTTGCAGTTTTCAGGTCGGGCGCTACATCCGCACCCGTTACGCTTATTATTGCGGAAAGTTGCGGAACTCTGTCGCGCAGTCTGCGGGATATCACCTCGTAGACGGCCTTCTGGAATTCGCTTGCCAGCCTTTCTCCCCTTAAACCTTTCATAAAAAGATTTCCTTAAAATTTAATGTGGTATTTATGGCATATATGCCGCTCAATTCAATATTTTGTCTGCTTTTGCGCTCTCGCCGCAGATTTGCATTATTTCGGGCATATGTGCCGTGCAATTCAGAAAAATGCAGGTTTTTTGCCGCGGCAAGAAAACACTTTCAGCCGCAGCGGAAAACGCGCTAAAATTTTACTTTGCGGGCACTTCCTGAATCATGTAGCACTCTATAATATCTCCGATTTTTATGTCGTTGAAACCTTCGATTGCGCAGCCGCATTCAAAGCCTGCACGAACTTCCTTCACGTCGTCCTTGAAGCGCTTGAGCTGCTGAACGTTGCCTTCCACCACGAGAATATCGTCGCGGTAGATGCGCAGTTTGCCGCCGCGCACAATCTTGCCGTCGAGCACGTAGCAGCCCGCTACATTGCCCACGCCCGTGATTTTGAATACCTGACGGACTTCGCACTTGCCCATATAAATTTCCTGATACTTGGGCGCAAGCATGCCCTTGAGAGCCGCCTGCATATCGTCCAGCAGGTCATATATTATGCGGTAGGTGCGCACGTCAACCTTGGTGCGCTCTGCAAGCGCCCTCGCGTTGGCATCGGGACGAACGTTGAACGCAAGTATTATCGCGTTGGAAGAGTCGGCAAGCATTACGTCCGATTCGGTTACGGCGCCTGCGCCGCTGTGTATGACTTTGACCTGAACCTCGTCGTTGGAGAGCTTGAGCACCGACTGCTTTACAGCCTCCACAGAGCCCTGAACATCGCCCTTTATGATGAGGTTGAGCGTCTTCATGTTACCTTCCGCTATCTTGCCGAACACGTCGTCGAGAGTTATCTTGGAGGTCTGCTGTACGCGCGCCTCGCTCTCCTTTCTCTTTCTCTCGTCGATTACCTGCTTCATAAGTTCCTGGGATACGGCATAGATGGAGTCGCCCGCGTTGGGCACTTCTTCAAAGCCGAGCACCGATACCGCCGTGGAAGGACCAGCAGATTTTACCTGTTTGCCCCTGTCGTCTATCATTGCGCGCACGCGGCCCGTTACCGTACCTGAAATTATGTTGTCGCCCGTGTGAAGAGTACCGTTCTGCACGAGCACGCTGGCCATGGGGCCCATGCCCTTATCCAGCTTTGCCTCTATTATGGTGCCGCGCGCCTCCCTGTCGGGGTTGGCGAGCAGTTCCTTCATTTCGGCTACGAGCAGAATGTTCTCCAGAAGGTTATCCACGCCCTCGCCCGTCTTTGCAGATACGGGGCAGACTATCGTGTCGCCGCCCCACTCTTCGGGCACGAGGTCGTAATTGGTGAGGTCCTGCTTTACCTTGTTTATGTCAGCCTGAGGCTTATCTATCTTGTTTACGGCAACTATTATGGTTACGCCCGCTGCCTTGGCGTGATTTATGGCCTCAACCGTCTGAGGCATTATGCCGTCGTCGGCGGCCACAACAAGCACTACGATATCCGTTACCTGCGCGCCGCGCGCCCTCATTGCGGTGAACGCCTCGTGTCCGGGGGTATCGAGGAAGGTTATCTTTTTGTCGCCTACCGAAACCGAATATGCGCCTATGTGCTGCGTTATGCCGCCCGCCTCGCCTTCCGTTACCTTGGTCTTGCGGATATAGTCGAGAAGGGAAGTCTTGCCGTGGTCTACGTGACCCATTACCGTTACGACGGGCGCACGGGGTACAAGGCTTTCAATCTCTTCGACGGTGTCGGCCTGCTTTTCGTTGAGCTTTTCTTCCGCCGTCTTTTCGGGCTTGTATTCAAGCTCTATGCCGAGGTCGGCCGCTATCATAAACGCCGTTTCATAGTCGATGGAACCGTTCACGGTGGTGACTATGCCGTTTTTGAAGAGACGCTTGGTTATCTCCACAGCGGTCACGCCGAGTTTTTCCGAGAGAACCTTGATTGGTATATTGTCCGTGGTTACTACGGCGTGGTCGATTTTAACGGCCTGCACAACGGGCTTTGCCTGCTTCTTTGTGCGTGCCTTGCGGTATACGTCCCTCTCGTCGTCGAAGTCCTCCACGCTGGCGCCCTGCTGCTTTATCAGCGAGCGCTTGTTCATGGGACGCTTTTCCTTTTCTATATATGTGCGGTCGCCCTTCTTTTTATCGGGACCGAAATTTTTGCCGGGCTTTGCGACGGGAGCGGGTGCCGCATTCCTTAAGCCGCCTGCGGGGCGGGGTGCCATGCCGGGACGCGACTGCGAGAACGCGCCCGCGGGACGCTGGCCGTTTGTCGGACGGGGACCCATGCCCTGCTGACCCTGACGGGGAGGACGCGAATCTCTGTTGACGAACGTACGGTTATCTCCGTTTGCCCTGGGTCTGCCGGAGGAAGAACCCTGCTGGGCGTTATTGCGGGGCTGAGGAGCGCGGGGTGCGTTATCCTGTCTGCGGACGGGTGCGCCCTGGGCGCCGTTTCTGGGCCTTTCGGGATATGCGGGCCTTGAAGGCTGCGCCGACTGCGACGTCTGCGCGGGCCTTTCCGTCCTTGCGGCGGGTGCGGCGGACGCGGGCTTTTCGGCGGGAGTTTCTGCTTTTACAGGCTTTTCCTCTGCCGCGGGCTTTGCGCTATCTGCCTTGGGCTGAGCAGCCTCTGCGGGCTTTGCAACCGTCTCTGCCTTTGCCTGGACGGGTTTTTCCGTCTTTTCGGCGGGAACTTCTGCTTTTACAGGCTTTTCGGCGGGAATTTCCGCTGGCTTTTCAACCTTTTCCGCAGGTTTTTCCGCGGGCGCGGGCTTAGATTCTGCCGCGGGCGCCTCTGCCTTTGCTGGCATCTCCTTTTCAGCTTTTTCCTTTTCAGCCTGCACCAAAGCAGCTCGCTCCTCTTCCTGCTTCTTTGCAGCCTGAATTGCGCTCTCCATATCGGACAGCTTTTTAAGAATCTCCGTCATCCTCTTTTCGGAAGCGTTGACCTTTTTACCCAGCTCGGACAGCGCTCCGCCGGATATCAGCTTTCCTATATTTTCAGCGTTTTCGTATTTGTTTGCCATATATCAGTTTATGCCTCCAGCATATATTTCAAAATTCTCGTCCGCGGACGATATGACAGCCTGTGCAAGCTCCCTGTCGGTTATCGCCGCAATTTTACAGCCCGGTCTGTGTACGGCATTTTCCAGTCCGCTTTTGCATACCATAAGCGGGCAGGAGTGCCTCTTTGCAAACTTTTTGGCAAGTTTGAAACAGTTTTCCGACGCCGTGGAGCACACTATTATGAGATGTACCCCGTTTTTCAGACAGTCGGTTGCGCCCGTGCCGAGCGTTATTTTGCGGGCGCGCAGACAAAATCCGAGATAAGACTCTGCCTTAGCTCTTTTTTCCAAAGTACTCCTCCTCTATGCGCGCGTACACCTCTTCGGGTACCTCGCACGAGAAAACTCTGTTTATAAGCCGCTGCTTTCTGAGTTTTTTTATGCAGTCGGGATTGTTGCAGATATATGCTCCCCTGCCGGGCGCCTTGGAGGAAAAGTCAAGGAATATTTCACCCTGCGCATTCTTTACTATGCGCAGCATTTCCCGCTTTTCTTTGAGTTCGCGGCAGGCTATGCACATTCTCAGCGGTATCTTTTTATTCACCGTCATGCTCTTCTTCGGCAGGTTCTTCACCCTCCGCCTCGGTATGTTCGGGCGCGGTCGTAAGGCCGAGCTTTTCTGCCGCGCTGCGACTCTTTACGTCTATCTTCCAGCCCGTGAGCCTTACCGCAAGGCGGGCGTTCTGTCCGTCCTTGCCGATGGCCAGCGAAAGCTTATCGTCGGGAACGACGGCCATAGCAGTCTTTTCGCCGTCAAGCTGCGTTACGGAGAGTACCTTTGCGGGCGAAAGCGCCTTTGCTATGAATTCAAGCGGGTCTTCGCTCCAGGGGATTATGTCTATCTTTTCGCCGCCGAGTTCGGCCACTACGGCGTTTACCCTTGCACCCTTGTTGCCTACGCAGGCGCCGATTGCGTCCACGCGGGGGTCGTTGGAGTAGATTGCCATCTTCGTGCGGGAACCTGCCTCGCGGCTTATTTCCTTTATTTCAACGGTGCCCTGCTTGATTTCGGGAACTTCTTCCTCGAACAGCTTTCTCACAAGTCCGGGAGATGTGCGGCTTACAAGCACCTGCGCGCCGTTGTAACCGCTCTTTACCTTCTTAACGAACACCTTTACTTTATCGTTTACGTTGTATTCCTCGCCGGGAACCTGGTCGGAGGGCAGAAGCACGCCCTCTATCTGACCCTTGCCGAGGTCGAGATATATGTTTTTAAGGTCCTTTTTGCGGACTACGCCCACAAGCAGTTCACCCTCTTTGTCGGCAAATTCGCTCATGGCGGCGTCGCGCTCGGTTTCGTGTATCTTCTGCAGAATTACCTGCTTTGCCGTCTGCGCGGCGATGCGCGAAAAATCTTTGGGCACAAACTTTTCCGTAACCTTGTCGCCAACCTTGTAGGTCTTTTTGATTGCGCGCGCTTCTTCAAGAGAAATTTCCTTTTCGCGGTCGACAACTTCGTCGACTACGGTCTTTACCGTGTAAAATTCAAGAGTGCCCTTTTCGGCGTTGAGTTTAAGTTCAACCGCGCCGACGGTGCCTGCGTACTGCTTTTTGCAGGCCGATACGAGCGCGTTTTCCAAAGCCTCTAAAAATACCTCTTTGGGAATACCCTTTTCCTTTTCAAGATCGTCCAGCGCCAAGAAAAAATCTTTGTTAGTCATTTTATAATTCTCCTGTTTAGATGAAGCCGCCTCAGGCGGATATATTTTTATTGTTTCCGCGCAATGCGCGCGGGGATATGCCTTATTCAACGCGGCAAGCCGCTTTCTGCAAAGTACAGACTAAGCGCCCTTGGTCTGCGGCTTTAAAATGCCGCCGCGCATGCAAAAGCGCAGGCACGCCGATGCCGAAAATTCAATCGGCCGCGGGATATGCCGCAATCATTCAAACTTTATGGCCTTGTTTATTTTGGCAATGCGCGTTTTGTTTATCTTCTCTTCCGCGCCGCCCATTTCAATGGTGACCGAATTTTCGTCAAACGCTTTCAGCACGCCCTCTATAAGCTTTTTGCCCTTTAAGGGCGCGAACAGCTTTACTTCCACTTCCTTGCCGAGGTTGCGCTCGAAATCGCGCGCCGTTTTGAAGGGACGGTCAAGACCGGGGCTGGATACGTTCAGCGTATACGCCGCGCCGAAACTGGGGTCAAGCTCGTCAATCGGCTCCATTATAGCATTGTGGAACTTTTCGCAGGTATCGAGGTCTACGCCCGCCTCCGTCTCTATGATTATGGTGAGGTTATCGTCCTTTTCCACCACGTCTACTATCTCTATGCCCATGGGCCGGGCGTACTGCTGCAGGAATGCCGCTATCTCTTCTGCGGGCTTGAACTTCATCATCTGCCTCCTTGATGTTTGCGCGGCCTACGCCGCGGCACGATTGTTGTTTTTGCGGGCATACGCCCGAAAACGATGGTTGGGCGCGCACTATGGCGCAGCGAATTGCCCCCTTATACAGCGATTGAGTGCCTTTGACAGGCACTCAATCTTAACATAAGTATTAAGTCTGGAATTATTATAACACAGCCGTTGCAATTTTGCAACCTTTATCAGTAATCGGGGAAAGATTTTTTTAATTTTATGAGTTCGATGAAAATTTTTGCCGTTGCAAGCGCATCGTCCTCCGCGCGGTGATGGTTGAACGTAACCCCGAAATGTTCCGCCACCGTGTTGAGCTTGTTGTTTGAAAGTCGCAGAAGTTTCTGCGAGAGAAAGAGCGTATCGATAACGCGGGTGCTTACGTCGTAGCCGAGCTCCCTGCAATAAAAATCGATAAACTTTATATCAAACCCCGCGGCGTTGTGGCCTACGAGCACGCTGCCGTCTGCGAACTTTACAAAGTCGGGCAGTACGTCCTTATAGGAGGGCGCGGAATTTACCATCTCCTGCGTGATGCCCGTAAGTTCGACTATCCTGTCCTCCAGCGGCACGGCGCGCTCGGGATTGACGAACGTGGAAAACTTTTCCCTTATTTCGCCGTCGATAACCTTGTATGCGCCTATTTCGATTATGCCATCCATTTCACCCGCAACGGGCGTGGTGCAAAGGCCCGTCGTCTCCAGGTCGAACACCACGAAAGAAGTGCCTTTGAAACACTCGGGCAGGGTGGTATCCGTGAAAAAGTCGGTCTGCGTATAGCCGACGTACTTTTCGGGAAAGATTGTGTGGTACGCCTTGGGTACGGGGCGCGCCTTGCGCTTTTCGGGCACAAAATTTTTGGGACGGGAGCCGTAATTTATCATTGTGGCCGTATAGCGCAGCATGCCGCCGTGCACTTCGCTGCGGCAGGAGCAGACTATGCTTTCGCCCTGCTTTATCTCCCTTATCTTATCCACGCTCTTCTTGCGGGAAAAATAGGTGAGCCGCAGGTTGCCCGTGCCGTCCGTTATGGTGATGTTGAAGTACGGCTTTTCTTCGCCGTTGGAACGGGTATATGAGCGCTCCTGTATGTCTATGACAGTGCCGCAGACAACGGCGTTTTCGCTGACAAAGTTGAAGTCCGAGATGTACAGCGCACGCGTGGGTGCGTCCGCACTCTCAATCGGCGTGAAGTTCTCCACGGGGAAGGTACGGGCGGGAGCTTCGAACGACTCTTCCTCAACCTTTTCTTCCACGGTTATATCCTCGGCTTTGATGTTCTTTTTTACCACTTTGCCGCAAAAGGTGCCGCAATATGTCTTTTTTAAACTGTTTTCCAGAGTGCGTATCACGTCGTCCGCGCGCGAACCCGAAAAGGTTGCCACTTCAAAGGAAAAACCTTCGTCAGTTTTTGAAACCGTAACGTCGCCGTCCTCCGTAACCGAGGCAAGCGCGGGAAAATTTTCGCCTATCAACGCGAGTATTCTGCGCTTTATCATATCGCAGTCGGGCGTGAGCTTGGAAATTTTAAGGTCAAGCGAAAAACATTCGGGCACGTAATGGCGCACGCTGTCATACGCGGCAAGATACTCTTCGTGCGAGTAGGCAAGGTCGGTGACCAGCCGCACGGTGACGGCGTTGGCCGCCTGCTCCAGCTCCACTCCGCCTATTATTGCATTTTTAAGTCCGTCCAGACGGCGGACCTGTGAAAGTATGTCATCAACCATTCAGGTATGAAAATTCTCCTTTTATTTTATCAGAAAAATTGTGCTGATTAAGGCATATATGCGGGGCAATTTGTTTAATGGTTGCCCTCTTTTTACCCGCAGCACCTTTGAGATTTAGATTATTAAAGCGCGGACAAACGCACGTTATTTAGGACATATATGCCGTTCAATTAAAAATTCCGTCTTAATACAGTTCAGTTTATCAGCTGTTTAACTTCTTCGATAAACTGCTTTTCGGCATCGGCGGCGGCAACTCTTGCGGATATCTTCCCCTTTTTGAAGATGACGCAGTAGTCCTTTGCGCCCGCTATGCCTATGTCCGCCTCTGACGCCTCTCCCGGGCCGTTCACCACGCAGCCCATTACGGCTATTTTAAGCGGCTTTTTACAATCTTTTACAAGCTCAGAAACCTTTTCCGCAAGGTCTGCCGAGCTCCACTGACACCTGCCGCACGTGGGACAGGAGATTACGTCCGCAAAGTTCTTTTCCAGTCCCGCGGCCTGAAGAATTTTCCTCGCCGCGTACACCTCGCGCACGGGGTCGCCCGTTATGGACACGCGGATGGTATCGCCTATTCCGCGCAGAAGAAGCGCGCCGAGTCCCACGGAAGATTTTACGAGCGCGCTTTCGTAAGTGCCCGCCTCCGTTACGCCTATGTGCAGGGGGTATGAAGTGAGCGTGGAAAGCAGACTGTATGCCTTATAGGTAAGGGGCACTGACGAGGCCTTTACTGAAATTACTATGTCGTTTACGCCGTACTTTTCCAGCATTGCCACGCTGTGAAGGGCGCTTTTTACAAGCGACTGTTCGCTTACGCCGTACTTTTCAAGGTACTGCTTTTCAATGCTGCCCGTATTTGAACCGACGCGGACGGCTATATGGTGCGCCTTTATGCAATCGGCGACGAGTTTTACGTTCTCTTCGCCGCCTATGTTGCCGGGATTTATGCGCACCTTGTCGCACCCCGCCTCTATCGCGGCGACGGCAAGTTTTGCCGAAAAATGTATGTCCGCAACCAGCGGTATATGTATGCGCGACTTTATCTTTGTTATTGCGGCCGCGTCCTCTTCATCGAGCACGGATACGCGGATAATTTCGCACCCCGCCGCCTCCAGCGCGGCTATCTGGGCGCAGACCTCGTCCACGCGCGACGTCTTTACCGTGCACATCGACTGTATTTTTACGCTTTCGCCGCCGCCTATGTATAAATTGCCGACCCTGACCTTTTCAGTCATGCCAAGCCCTCCCGTTCAAAAGCCGCCGCAGTCCTGCCGCGACGGCCATAAAATTTTTATGATTTTCAGTCGTTCTTGCCGCCCTTCTTGGTCTCCATAAGGCTCTGAAGTTCGGCCATAAAACTGGATATATCGTTGAACGAACGATACACGCAAGCGTAGCGGACATAGGCGACTTCGTCTATGTTTTTAAGCTCCCTCATTACCATTTCGCCGATGGCCTTGGAGGAAATTTCCTGCTCCATTGAGTTGTATACCTGCTTGGAGACGCTGTCCACGAGGGCATCAATTTTGGCCATAGGTACGGGCCGCTTTTCGCACGCCTTTATTACGCCGTTTTTAATCTTCTGCGGGTCGAACGCCTGACGGTTGCCGCTGGACTTGATTACAAGAACGGGCGTATCTTCAATGGTTTCGTATGTGGTGAAGCGCCTGCCGCAGGCAAGACATTCCCTTCTTCTTCTTATCGCCCTGCCATCGTCGGCAGAACGGCTGTCAATTACCTTGCTGTCTTCACAGCCGCAGAACATACACTTCATTTTTTTACCTCTTCATACGTAAGCGCATCTGTACGCCCCTTTTTACTATTTTAACACAAAATATTGTGGTTGTAAAGCGGCGTTGAAAAAATTACGCATTAAAAAGGCGCGGCATCTATTTTCCGCCAAGCATTTCCGCGCCGCCGCAGAGCGAGGATATCACCGAGGCGGAATACCGCGCAAGCCTTGCCGAGTTTAAGTCCTGCGAAAACATATTTACCGCACATACTTTAAGGCCGCCGCGTGGAAGGTAATAATATGTTCCGCTCTGCGCACTGCAACAGGAAAAATACAGAGTGCTTTCAAAGCCGCCGCCCTCGGCCGCGCAGCAGCCGTACGGCACGCTTACACAGCCGAGCATGGAAAAAAGATTGTATACCCCCTCCGTTTCACTCACCCCGCAGGAGCAGTTGCAATTTAAAAACGCCGCCCTTACAAAGCGCGACTGAGGCGACACGTCGCCCGGCAGACCTATTGCACCGAACCCCATTCCGCTTGGCGTAAGCGGAAGTTTTTTGCTGAAATTGTTGCGCGGAAGTGCGGGCGAAAGGTTCATGTAACCTGAAAGCATTGCCATCTGCACGGGAAAAGGCGGGTTGTTGGTGAGCACACCCGCAGGGTCTTCATAGACTATTGCTCCCTCCTTTACAAACTCCACCACAAAAGCGCGCGACCTGTCGGCTATCAGCCAGTGTAGCGGCGCGGGCGGCATATCGGCGGAGAAACGGTCAGGCGTGATGTTTATGTCTTTTATTGCCGCCACCGCCTCCTCCGCAAAGGCGCAGCTGCACAGAATGTAGGGCATAAATTCAAATTGCGCAAGGTTTATTTTGTCGCTTTTTGCAGGCAGATAGACGGCGTTGCCCGCAAAATTCAGCCCCGCCATGCACAGACCTTTTTCGTTCATTCCGTCAAAGAGCAGCGGATAATTCTGACAGACAAGCGCCGCTCCCGCAATCGCATAGTGGCTTTCCGCCCTCGGCTGTCTGCGCAGAATGAGCGGAAAATTGCGCGGTATTACAACTATTTCTTCACCCATAGGCGCGTGATAATCGAGAGTGCGGCCGAAATACAATCCGCCGCCGTGATTTGCTATTGCTGTACACATATAATCTCCTCCCGCCCATATTTTTAACATATGAAAGGAAAAATATTCCATAAATGCGCTTTTGCACGCTTTGCCGCGGACTTGTTTTCAGTAAAAGAAACGCAGGCAAGGCAAGCGAAAGCACAGCCGCGGCAGAGTTGCAGGCCCAGGGCAAACATTATGTTATGCCGAACGTATTTTAAAATATGCGGCAAGGCGGAAAACGGCAAGGCGGAAAAAAGCTGCGGCTGCGCAAAATTGCGCAGCCGCTGCTTTAAATAAAATTATTTACTGCCTTTATAATGTAATTTCCACCACGTCGCCGTCGGCAGAGGTTATTTCGACAATTCTGAGGTGTCCCCACTGCTTTTTTGCCGCCTTAAGACCGCGTATCAGCGCGCGCATTTCTTCGCGCCCGTTTTGCGGAGTCATATGCAGGGCAAAGCGCAGACCCAGCCACAGCGGAACGTGCAGCACAATTTTTTTGCTTTCGTCTGTGACGACCGTTATCTTCATTCCACCCAGATTTCCACCACGTCGCCGTCGGCGGAATTTACCTCCATAATTTTACCGACCGCGCCGCTCTTTACAAGCTCAATAAGCTGTGCAAAGTCTATTCCGCGCAGCGCGTCCTTGCCGCTGACGTTTACGTTCTTTAAAAAAGGTTCGGCAAGCATTATGGGAAGATTGAGATTGACCTTGTCCCCTTCCGCGGAATCTACCTTTATTTTAAGCAATACCTTGTTCAGGTCGACAAGCTGCTGCGGCACGGCGCGCACCTGCTCTGTTTCAACGCCGAGAAGTTCGTCGCACGATATGCCGAACAGCTGCGCCAGCACGGGGATGAGCGCTATGTCGGGCGCGCTGATATCGTTTTCCCACTTGGACACGGCCTGCGGCGTAACCGAACATTTTTCTGCAAGCTCCTCCTGCGTGAGCGAAAGTTTTTTGCGGTAGAAGGCAATTTTACTGCCGAGAGATGTCATTTTTGTGTACCTCCGTTTTTTTTATCAAATATACCACCGCGGAAGGTTGTTTGCCACATAGCAAAGGTTGAATACTATAAACCGCAGGTTGTTTTATGCGCAACCTGCGGTTGATTTGCTTTATTTTGCCTGTTATTACTTGAAATACTTTACGCCGCTTTCAAAAATCTTCATATCGAAGTTGCCGCGGCAGTTCTTGTAAAGGTTTTCGCCAATGCGCTCTGCGTGGCCCATTTTGCCGAATACCCTGCCGTCGGGCGAGGTGATGCCCTCTATCGCCCACATACTGCCGTTGGGATTGTAGGGACTTATCATAGTGGGTCTGCCTTCAAGGTCACAGTACTGGGTTGCTATCTGACCGTTTGCACGCATCTTTTCAAGTTCGGCAAGAGGCGCAATCAGCTTACCCTCGCCGTGGGATACGGGCACGGTGTAAACTTCGCCCACCTTGCAGGCCGCAAGCCAGGGGCTCTTTACGGAGGCCACCCTTATATCCACCAGCGTGGATACGTGGCGGGATATATTGTTGTAAGTAAGCGTGGGCGACGCCGAAGTGAGCGGACTTACCTTGCCGTAAGGCACAAGACCGAGCTTGATGAGCGCCTGGAAACCGTTGCATATGCCGAGGATAAGGCCGTCGCGATTGTCGAGCAGGTCGGCTATCTTTTCGGATACGGCGGGGTTCTTGAACGTGGTTGCAATGAACTTGCCCGAACCGTCGGGTTCGTCGCCGCCCGAGAAACCGCCGGGGAAGGCGATTATGTTGGCGCGCTCTATCGCCTTTATTATGGCCGCAACGCTCTCTTCAATGTCCTGGGGAGTGCGGTTGCGTATTACAAGTATTTCGGTATCGGCGCCCGCAAGGCGGAACTTGCGCTCTGTATCCAGTTCGCAGTTGGTGCCGGGGAAGGCGGGAATGAATACGCGGGGTTTTGCCGTCTTTATAGCTATGTTGCTGTACTTGCCGCTGCCCGCAAAGTCGCAGTCGGGTATGTCGCCCTCTGCGGGTGCGGTTGCGGGGAACACGCCGTTAAGCTTACGGGTATACGCCTCCAGAGCCTTGGCATAGGGTGCAACCTTTCCGCCGCACGCAAAGTCGCCGAAGGCCGTTTCGCCGATGTACACGGCGTCTATCGCGCCGAGCGCGGAGATGTCGTCAGCGCACACGATTATGTCGCCGTAGCGCTGGGTGAACAGGTCGCTCTCGTCCATTGCAAAGTCAAAGCCCAGTCCGTTGCCAAAGCAGCTCTTTGCCACGGCCGCGGCAACGCCGCCGTGTTCTATCACCGTTGCGTGGCGTATTGCGCCAGAGGTTATGCCCTGATGTACGGCCGAGTACAGCTTTTTGAGGTAAGCAAAATCGGGTACGGAATTTTCGTCCTTCTTCATGGGCAGAAGCCACATCTTTTCGCCCGCATTTTCGGGTACGTTGGTTACAAGACGGGAGGCCTTTGCGGGTGCGATTGCAAAGGATATCAGCGTGGGAGGCACGTCTATATCCTCGAACGAACCGCTCATGGAGTCCTTGCCGCCGATTGCCGCAAGACCGAGATTTATCTGTGCGTACAGCGCGCCGAGCAGTGCCGAAAGAGGTACGCCCCAACGCTTTTTATCCTCCCTTAAGCGCATGAAGAATTCCTGCAGCGTAAGGCGGATATCCTCCATCTTTGCGCCCGCTGCAACTACCTTTGCAACGGAGGTTACGATGGAATATATTGCACCCGTGAAGGGCGAAGACGACATGAGGTCGGGGTTGTAGCCGTATGCCGAAACGGTACAGTCGTCAGTTTCGCCGCCCACGATTTTAGCGGCCATTGCCGTTACGGGCGTGAGCTGGTTTCTGCCGCCGAAGGGCATGAATACCGACTTTGCGCCGATTGTGGAGTCGAACATCTCCGAAAGACCCTTTTTGGAGCATACGTTGAGGCAGGACAGCGTCTTTATGAGGTTGCGCTCAAAGTCGCCGCTCTTTGCGGGAGCAAAGAAGTCGGTAGCGTCCTCATCTATCTCCGCGGGAGTGCGCTGTTTTACGCCGTTTGTATCGAGGAAGTCGCGCGAGATGTCCACTATGGCTCTGCCGCGGTGGAACATTCTTACGCGCCTTGAAGAGGTAACTTTTGCAACGGGGGTTGCGGCAAGGTTTTCTGCCGCCGCAAGGCGTATGAATTCTTCGGCATTTTCGGGGGATACCACAACTGCCATGCGCTCCTGAGATTCGGATATGGCAAGTTCCGTGCCCGAAAGGCCTTCATACTTTTTGGGAACTTTATCCAGCTCTATATCGATGCCGTCGGAGAGTTCGCCGATGGCTACGGCTACGCCGCCCGCGCCGAAGTCGTTGCACTTTTTGATTTTGCGGGTGGCCTCTTTGTTGAGGAACAGACGCTGCAACTTGCGCTCCGTGAGGGCGTTACCTTTCTGCACCTCTGCACCGCAGGTCTGCACGGACTTTTTATCGTGCGCCTTGGAAGAACCCGTTGCGCCGCCGCAGCCGTCGCGACCCGTTTCGCCGCCGAGCAGAATTATTATGTCGCCTTCCGCGGGACGTTCGCGGTAAATCATGTCAGATTTTGCACCGGCAACCACAAAGCCCGTTTCCAGTCTCTTTGCCTTATAGCCGGGGTGGTAAACTTCGTCTACCTCGCCCGTAGCAAGGCCTATCTGGTTGCCGTATGAGGAAAAGCCTGCCGCCGCGGTGGTGGTTATCACGCGCTGGGGAAGCTTGCCGGGGAGCGTGTTTTCAAGCGGCTCGGTAGGGTCGGCCGCGCCCGTTATGCGCATCGACTGGAGCACATACGTTCTGCCCGAAAGAGGGTCGCGTATTGCGCCGCCGAGGCAGGTTGCCGCACCGCCGAACGGCTCTATTTCCGTGGGGTGGTTGTGCGTTTCGTTCTTGAACATCAGCGTGTAATCTTCGCTCTTGCCGTCAAGCTCTACTTTGAGCTTTACCGAGCAGGCGTTGATTTCTTCCGATTCGTCAAGGTTGGCAAGCTTGCCCTCCCTTTTGAGTTTTTTTGCGCCTATCGTGGCGATATCCATAAGGCAGGGATACTTGTCCGTTCTGCCTGCATACAGCTCTTTGAAAAGGTCCTTATAGAGGGCGTACGCCTCCTTGACTTTGGTGTTGTTGCCCTTTATCTCCACGTCAGTTATCTCGGTGGCAAACGTGGTGTGACGGCAATGGTCGGACCAGTACGTATCGATTACTTTGAGTTCGGTTTCCGTGGGGTCGCGGTGCTCTTTTATAAAGTAGTCGCGCACGAATACGAGGTCCTCCACAGACATTGCAAAACCCATTTTCTTGTGGTAGGCGGCAATCTCTTCATCGGTCATTCCGATAAAGCCGTCAACATTTTTTACGTCGGGCGCGGCTACGTGCTCGTGCGCAAGAGTTGCAGGCTTTTCAAGGCCGACTTCCTCGCTCTCCACGGGGTTTATGAGGTGCTTTTTCAGCTTTTCCACCTCTTCCGCCGAAGCGCCCTTGACCGCATATACGCGGGCGCACTTGATAAGCGGTCTTTCCTTCTGCGTGAGCAACTGTACGCACTGTGCGGCGCTGTCCGCGCGCTGGTCGTACTGACCCGTAAGATAGGCTATGGCAAACACCGAATAGTCCTTGCCGAACTCCACGTTTTCACGGTAGACGTTGTCTACGGGAGGTTCGGAAAACACGCCGGGAATGGCCTCTTCAAGCTCCTCTTCGCTCATGCCCTCCACGTCGTAGCGGATGAGCTGACGGACGTCCTTTATGTCCTTTATGCCGAGAAGACTCTTTGCCTCCTCCATGACTTTTTTTGCCTGCAGATTATCTTTCTTTTCAACAAAAATTCTGTAGATCATAAGCGCTCCAAGCGTAAAAAATTTTTCGTTTGCAAAGTAAGTTAGCTGTTGCGGCGGCCCTTTTTGTGCGGGAAACATTAGTCATAAGACCGCCTTAAATTTTATAAAAAATTAAAATTGGTGCGGCTATATGCCGCAACTATTGATGTTTTTCAGTTTAAAATAAGGCTCAGCCTTCGCGGTACTTTATGCCGATGTCGCGGCGGTAATACATACCGTCCCAGCTGATGTTTTGGGCGGCGGCGTATGCCTTTTTGCGGGCCTGGTCTATATCCTTGCCCTTTGCAACGACGCCCAGCACTCTGCCGCCGTTTGTAACAAGCTTGCCGCCCTTGATGGCCGTGCCCGCGTGCACTATCTGGCAGTCGCCCACGTCGCCTATGGTTATCTCCTTGCCCTTTTCGTACTTAACGGGATATCCGCCCGAGGCAAGCACGACGCATACGCACGCGCCGTCCTCCCACTCTATCTTAATATCGGAAAGACGCCCGTCCGTCACGGCCTCGAAAATGTCCATAAGGTCGGTCTTGAGCATAGGCAGCACAACCTGCGTTTCGGGGTCGCCGAAACGGGAGTTGTATTCAACCACCTTCATTCCCTTGTCGGTGCGCATAAGTCCGAAGTAAAGGCAACCCTTGAAGGTGCGTCCTTCGGCGTTCATTGCGTTCATCGTGGGAATCATTATCTTGTTCATTACCTCCTCTTCCAGCTCTTTTGTCCAGAAGGGGCAGGGTGAAAACGTGCCCATGCCGCCGGTATTGAGGCCCTTATCCCCGTCAAGCGCGCGCTTGTGGTCGCACGAGGTTATCATTGGTACGATTGTCTTGCCGTCGGTAAACGAGAGTACGGAAACTTCCTCGCCGGGCGTATATCTGAGGCCGCGCATGCACTCCTCTATGACAACCTTGTTGCCCGCAGAGCCGAAGGCCTTATCCAGCATTATCTGCTTAAGTCCGTCCTCGGCCTCTTCAAGCGTGTTGCAGATGAGCACGCCCTTGCCGAGCGCAAGGCCGTCAGCCTTCAAAACTATGGGCGCGCCCTGCTTTTTTATGTAGGCAAGCGCGTCCTCGTAATTATCGAAAATTTCCGATTCGGCGGTGGGTATGCCGTACTTTTTCATGAGATTTTTGGAAAACGCCTTGCTCGCCTCTATTATCGCCGCATTTTTGCGCGGTCCGAAACAACGCTTGCCGATATCTTCCAGCGCGTCCACAAGACCTATGGCGAGAGGGTCATCGGGTGCGACCACGTAGTAGTCGATTTCGGGATGAGCCTTTGCATATTCTACCACGGCGGGAATGTTCATATAGTCCACGTCCACATTTTCGGCAATTTCAGCCGTGCCTGCGTTGCCCTTCATGCAGTACAGCTTGTCCACGCGGCTGCTCTTTTTAAGCGCAAGCAGTATGGCATGCTCCCTGCCGCCGTTTCCAATTACGAGTACGTTCATATCTACCACCTGTAAATTTTAATTTTTCAGAGCGCGTCCGCAGTAAAAAAAACTTTTCTTGCGAACGCGCTGCGTATGTGTTATTTATTTTTTATCGGCAAGAGCAAAATCAGTGCTTGAAATGCCTTTCGCCGACGAATACCATGGCGATGCCTGCCTTATCGGCTGCCTCAACCGACTCCTTGTCGCGTATCGAGCCGCCCGGCTGGATGATTGCCGTTATACCCGCCTTTATGCACTCTTCAACGCAGTCGGAGAACGGGAAGAACGCGTCGGACGCCATAACCGAACCCTTTGCCTCCTCGCCTGCGTGCTCTATGGCCTGCTGCGCCGCCCAGATACGGTTGGTCTGGCCCATTCCTATACCCGTTGTGCGGCCGGGTTTTCCGATTACTATGGCGTTGGACTTGGTATGCTTTACCACGCGCCATGCAAACATCATTGCCTCAACCTCTTCAGCGGTGGGTGCGCGCTTTGTGACTACGCCCAGGCCGTAAACCGTCTTTTCCTTGCCCGAGGGGGTTGTGGTTACGGTAACTTCAGCCTTGCGCGAGAACAGACCCATATCCTCGTCCTTTATAAGACATTCGTCGTAGTCCTGAACGAGCAGGCCGCCGTACACCTTTTTCATGTCGCGGGCGGTTGCCTCGCGGCGGGCGGAGATGTCCTTTATTTCCAGAAGGCGGATATTCTTTTTGCCTTCGAGTATTTTAAGCGCGCCTTCGGTATAGGCGGGCGCCATTACTATTTCAATGAAAATTTTGTTGATTTCTTCGGCAGTCTTTTCGTCAACCGTGCCGTTGATTGCAAGTATGCCGCCGAAAACGGATACGGGGTCGGAGGTGTATGCGCGCATGTACGCTTCATATATGTCCTTGCCCGTGCCGACGCCGCAGGGGTTTGCGTGCTTGCAGGCAACTACCGCGGGGGTATCGCCGAATTCCTTCAAAAGCTCAAGCGCGCCGTTCGCGTCGTTGATGTTGTTGTAGGAAAGCTCCTTGCCCCAAAGCTGTTTTGCAGAGGAGAGCGAACCCTTGCGGATGAACGGCTCGTTATAGAACATTGCCGACTGCTGGGGATTTTCGCCGTAGCGCAAATCCTGCGCCTTTTCATATGCAAAGGTTATGGTATCGGGATACTTGATTCCGAGCTGGTCTGCAAGGTAGTTGGAAATAAGACTGTCGTATTCGGCAGTGTGCGCGAAAACCTTGTACTGGAGGTACTTTTTGGTTTCAAGAGTAACGCCGCCGGCGGCAAGCTCTTCAAGCACCTTTGAATAGTCCTTGGGGTCTACGATTACGGCAACGTCCTGATAGTTCTTTGCGGCAGCCCTTATCATTGTGGGGCCGCCGATATCTATGTTTTCGATGCACTCGGCAAAATCTGCGCCGCGCGCGAGCGTTGCCTTGAAGGGATAGAGGTTTACGGCAACGATGTCTATCGTGTTGACGCCGAGCTCTTCAAGCTGCTTCATGTGTTCGGGATTGGAACGCATTGCAAGCAGTCCCGCATGAACCTTGGGATGAAGGGTCTTTACCCTGCCGTCCAGACATTCGGGAAAGCCCGTAATTTCGGAAATGCCTATAACTTTAAGGCCTGCCTCCTTGAGCACTTTTGCAGTGCCGCCCGTGGATATAATTTCAAATCCGTTGGCGATTAACCCTTTGCAGAAATCAACTACGCCCGTCTTATCAGATACGCTGACGAGCGCCCTCTTTTTCATCTCCATTATGTAAACCTCTCAAAAATTATTTGTTAAGTTTTATATGCAATATTGCCACATTTTATGGCGCTTTTGCATAGTTTTATGTGTAATATAATGGTTTTATCTGATACCGCGGAGTACTTTGAATGCAACTTATGCAGGCACACACGCTGCGATAAAACAGTAAAGACGTAACAATAAAACTTTGCGTTTTAGTCGAGCACGGTGACCTTTCTGCCCTGCTTTAAAACCTTGCCTTCGCAAAGCTTTTTGACGCAGTAGGGAAGCAGCATATGTTCAACCGTGAGTATGCGCGCCTGCAGAGATTCGGGCGTGTCGGTATCCTCCACGTCCACCGCGCGCTGGGCGATTATCGCACCGCCATCGGGCACTTCGTTTACAAAGTGTACCGTGCAGCCCGAAATTTTTGCGCCGTATTCAAGCACGGCGCTGTGCACTTTGAGGCCGTAAAAGCCGCCGCCGCAGAAGGACGGTATGAGCGAAGGGTGAATGTTTATTATTCTGTCTTCAAAGTGTTTTATAAAGCTTTCGGGTATTATCTTGAGCCAGCCCGCAAGCACTATGTAGTCCACCGAAAGGCTCTTCAAAAGCTCGGAAAGGTCGCCATAGAGCTGTTCAAGGTCGGGCCAGTCGGCTTTTGCGTATACCCGCGATGGTATGCCGTGCTTTGCGGCGCGTTCTATCGCGCCGATACCGCGTCTGGACGCGATGAGCACGGCTATTTCGCAGAAGTGCTCCTTTTCGTTGGCGTCTATTATCGACTGGAAATCTGTTCCGCCGCCTGACGCGAATACCGCTATGCGCTTCATTTTATGAGTTTAACCCCGCTGCCCTTTATGGTCTTGCCTATCACGCAGCACTCTTCACCCATGGCGCGGAGCGCGGCGAGCGCCTTATCCACATTGCGCTTTGATACGCACACAACCATGCCTATGCCCATGTTGAAGGTATTGTAAATCTGCTCGTCGGAAATGCCTGCCTTCTCCTGCATGAGCTTGAAGATGGCGGGAACTTCATACGAGCGCTGCCATATTTCGCAGCCGATGCCTGCGGGGAAGATGCGGGGTATGTTTTCGATAAAGCCGCCGCCCGTGATGTGCGCGATGCCCTTTACTTCTACCTTTTCGATAAGGCTGAGTATGGAGCGCACGTATATGCGGGTGGGAGTTAAAAGCACGTCGATGGGGCGTGCGCCCAGGCGGGAATCAAACTTTTCAAGCTGGGCCTTGTCCTCGCCGAAAAGTTTTCTTACCAGCGAATAGCCGTTGGAATGTATGCCGCTGGACTTTATGCCTATGAGCATATCGCCAACCTTTATCTTTTTGCCGTTTATTATCTTCTTTTTATCGACTACGCCGACGGCAAAACCAGCGATATCATACTCGCCGTCGGGGTAGAAACCAGGCATTTCGGCAGTTTCGCCGCCGATGAGCGCCGCGCCCGACTGTCTGCAGCCTTCGGCCACGCCTGATACTACGGTTGCCACCGTTTCGGGCGAAAGACTGCCCGTTGCAAAATAGTCGAGGAAGAACAGAGGCCTTGCACCCTGGCATACTATGTCGTTCACGCACATTGCAACGGCGTCTATGCCGATGGTGTTGTGCTTGTTGGCTATGAAGGCATATTTGAGCTTGGTGCCAACGCCGTCCGTACCCGCAACGAGAACGGGGTTCTTTACCTCCTTGGGCATCTGATAGAATCCGCCGAAGGAACCGATGTCGCCGAGAACATTGCCGTTATAGGTGGACTGCACGTACTGCTTCATGAGCCGTACTGCCTCGTACCCCCTTTCTACATCTACGCCGCTGTCTTTATAGGATATCGCCATAAATAACTTTATACCTCGCTTTACTTGTCTTTATTTTATATGTTTTATTCCAGTTTTAATTTGTCGGTCTCGAAATCGTTCACGGGATAGGGCGTCTCGCCTGTGAAACAGCCGAGGCAGAAATCGAGCTTGCAAGTCTTGCAGGACTTCATCAGAAGGTCGACGGGCAGGTAACGCACGCTGTCCGCGCCGATTATCTCGCTTATCTGCTCCTCCGTTCTGTTTGCGCCTATCAGCTGGGAATAGCTCTGGAAGTCTATGCCCAGATGGCAGGGATGTACTATTTTGGGCGAGCATACGCGCACGTGCACTTCCTTTGCACCCGCCTCGCGCAGCATGCGCACTATCTTGCGCATGGTAGTGCCGCGCACTATGGAGTCGTCTATGATTATAAGACGCTTGCCCTTGATGTTGGCGCGCACGGCGTTCATCTTTACGGCAAGGCTGTTTTCGCGCTGGCGCTGGTCGGGCTGAATGAACGTTCTGCCCACGTACCTGTTCTTTGCAAGCGCCTCCACAAAGGGTATGCCGCTGGCTTCCGAATAGGCGCGAGCCGCCACGTTTGCGCTGTCGGGCACGCCCGAAACTATATCCGCCTCCACGCCGCAGTACTTTGCAAGCAGCCTGCCCGCTTCCTCGCGGGCCTGGTATACGCTGCACCCGTCTATTATGGAGTCGGGACGGGCAAAGTATACATATTCAAATATGCACATATGGCTGTCGCGGGGGATATTTTCCATCATGTACGAGCTTATGCCGTTGGAATCTATTACAACAATTTCACCCGGCTTCACGTCGCGGAGGAATGTCGCCCCCACCGCGTCGAGCGCACAGCTCTCGCTGGCAACCATATAGTCGTCGTCCGCCCTGCCTATGCAAAGAGGCCTCAGACCGTAGGGGTCGCGCACGGCTATAAGCTTATCGGTGGTCATTACGACCAGCGCGTATGCGCCTTTGAAACGCGGGCACGCGCGCATAACGCCCTTTAATATATCGCCGTCGGAAAGGCTGTTTATGAGCACCGCCATGACCTCGGAATCGATTGTGGTCTGAAAGACGGCGTTGTTTTTTATGAGCTCGTCGCGCAGCTGTTTGGTGTTGACGAGGTTGCCGTTGTGCGCAAGCGCCATCTTGCCGCACTTACCCGTGAATACTACGGGCTGCGCGTTGAGCAGCTGGCTTGCACCCGTGGTAGAGTAGCGCACATGGCCTATCGCTATGTCGCCTTCGGGCAGTTCTTCCAGCTTGTTGCCCGAAAACACATCGGGCACAAGTCCCATTCCCTTGTAGTATATTATCTTATCGGCATACGCAACTGCTATGCCGCAGCTTTCCTGACCCCTGTGCTGGAGCGCGAAAAGTCCGTAGTAAACGGTATGCGCGACGGTGCGGTTCTCCGATGAATAGACGCCGAAGACACCGCATTCGTCATGAATTTCGTCGTGAATTTCGTCCATATATCTCCTGGTGTTATACCGTTCTGTATTGAATTGCCGCAAAATGCAACAAGCTTTTACCGCAAAAAGCCGCAAGAAAAATTCTTCAGGCTGAAGCGGATATTTACGCAAAAATTACACCTGCGGCAGAAAAAATGCTTATTCTCTGCCCGTCCAGCAATATGTACACAGCTTGCAGGGCTCAAGGCCGATTGCCTCGACAAGGCCTTCTATTGACTGGAATTCCAGCGATTCAAACTGGAACCTCTCGCAGATGGTCCTGCGCATCGCCTTGCCGCGCTCCGTCTCCGAATTGCTGTATTCATCCAGATATTTTACGGCGTCCTCGCCTTCCAGCTCGTTCATAACCCTGCGGGTTATCAGGTCCATATCGCCCGAGGAGCGCGAAAAATTGAGGTACTTGCAGCCGTACATTATGGGAGGGCATGCCGAACGCATATGCACGGCCTTTGCGCCGTGCGAATATAAAAAGTCCACCGTCTCTTTCAGCTGTGTGCCGCGCACGATAGAATCATCCACAAGCAGAAGGCGCTTGCCCTCTATCAGCTCGTGAATGGGTATAAGCTTCATTTTGGCAACTTTGTTGCGCTCCGTCTGATTGACGGGCATAAAGCTGCGCGACCAGGTGGGCGTGTATTTTATGTAGGGACGCGCAAACGGTACTTTGCAGGCGTTTGCGTAGCCTATGGCGTGAGGCGTGCCGCTGTCCGGTACGCCGCCGACGTAATCTATCGCGTGCACGTCGTGAGTCTTTGCGTCGTGCTTTGCAAACAGTTCGCCGTTTTTATAACGCATCATCTCCACGTTTACCCCCTCGTACGAGGACGTGGGGTAACCGTAGTATGACCACAAAAATGCGCAGATGCGCATCTTATTGCCGGCGGGCGCAAGCTGTGTTACGCCCTCCGCGGAAACTTCAACTATTTCTCCCGGGCCCAGCTCAAGGTAGTCGCTGTAACCGAGCTTGCGGTAGGCAAAGTCCTCAAACGAGACGCAGAACCCTTCCTCGCTCCTGCCGATTTTTATGGGCAGTCTGCCAAGCTTGTCCCTGGCGGCAATCAGCGTGCCGCGGTCGGTTAAAATAAGTATGGAGGCCGTGCCTTCGATTACGTCCTGCGCGTAGCGTATGCCCTCCGCATAGGAGCCCTTTGTATTTATCAGAGCGGCAACCAGCTCGTTGGAGTTGACTTTGCTGCCCGTCATTCCGTCAAAATAGCCTCCGCGCGAAAGTATGCCCTGCATCAGCTTTTCGGCATTGTTGATTATGCCGATTGTGCTGATTGCATACTTGCCTATGGCTGAAACCATCAGAAGAGGCTGGGGGTCGGTATCGCTTATGCATCCGATTGCCGCGTTTCCGCGCATTTCGGAAAGCACCCCTTCGAACTTGGTGCGGAAGGGTGAATTTTCTATGTTATGAATTTCGCGCTGCAGGCCGATTACCTTATCGTATGCAGCCATGCCGCCGCGCTTTGTGCCGAGGTGCGAATGATAGTCAGTGCCGATGAACGTATCGAACACGGCGCTGCTCTTTTTAACCGATCCGAAAAAGCCGCCCATTTTTAATTATTCTCCGGTGAGACGCTTGAACACTTCCTGGTAAGCATCTTCTACGCCGCCGAGGTCGCGACGGAACCTGTCCTTATCCAGGCTGACGTGCTTTTCGGTATCCCAGCTGCCTGCTTCCCAGAAACGGCAGGTATCGGGAGAGATTTCGTCGGCGAGAACTATCTGGCCGTGGAATCTGCCGAACTCAAGCTTGAAGTCGATGAGGTCGATGTTGAGGTGCTTGAAGAACTCGATGAGCAGATCGTTTACCTTAAATGCAAGCTCCTTGATTTTTGCAATTTCCTGCTCGGTTGCAAGGTTGAGCGCAAGTGCGTGATAGTCGTTGATGAGGGGATCGTCAAGCGCGTCGCACTTGTAGGAGAATTCGATGGTGGGGATGGAAAGCTTGGTGCCTTCCTTCACGCCGTAACGCTTGGAGAAGCTGCCTGCGGCAACGTTTCTTATTATAACTTCCAGGGGAACTATCTGAACCTTTTTAACGAGAGTGTCCCTGTCGGAAAGCTGCTCTACAAAGTGCGTGGGAACGCCCTTCTTTTCAAGCATGGACATGAGCATGTTGCTCATTTTGTTGTTTATTACGCCCTTGCCTACTATGGTGCCCTTTTTGAGTCCGTTGAACGCGGTTGCGTCATCCTTATAAGAAACGATTACGTAGTCGGGATTATCGGTAGCGTACACCTTTTTGGCCTTGCCTTCATAAAGCTGTTCTTTCTTTTCCATAAAAATTTTTTTCTCCTTGTTGATTTTTTGCGCTTACGCGCGTGAAATTTTGTATGTAAATTAAAAATTTCTTATTATTTCAATTCCGCTTCGGCGGAAATACTGCCGCGTATTGTCTGCGGCCGCTGAAAAAAGCAGGCGCCCACGTATGTTTTTCCGTGCGCGCCGCCCTGCGGCGATTAAAGTTCGCCAAGCTCAAGCTGAAGAGCGGCATCGTCCGCGTTTATCTTTTCGCGCATTGCCGCCTTGTATGCAGAAAGTTTTTCTGCAATTTCGGGATATTTTACGCCGAGAATCTGCAGGGCAAGCAGTCCCGCATTTTCACCGCCGTTTACGCCCACCGTTGCAACGGGTATGCCCGAAGGCATCTGCACGATGGAAAGAAGGCTGTCCAGTCCGCCCATCATGTCCGTCTTTACGGGCAGACCTATCACGGGCAGAGTGGTATAAGCAGCCATTACTCCGCCGAGATGTGCAGCCTTGCCCGCAGCGCAGATTATGGCCTCTATGCCGTTATCCCTTGCCGAGGACGCAAACTCGTGCGCCTCCGCGGGGGTGCGGTGCGCGGATATCACGCGGACCTCAGTCTCCACGCCGAAATCTTTCAATACCTTTACGGCGGGTTTAACTACGGGGAAATCTGATTTTGAACCCATTATTATGGCGACTTTTGCCATGGAAAATTACCTCCTGTAAAATTGCCCTGCGGCAATGATAACCAGGCCGCTTTTGCGGCATACTGTTTATATGATACTCATTTATATTGTCGTCGCCGTGTATATAGCGGCCGTAAACGTGTATTCCGCCATGCTGGTGAGAGCGCAGCGGCGCGACGAGGGCGAGGACGACGGCGCAAAAAAAGGCGACGGTAAACTTATTCTCGCCGCGCTTATGGGCGGAGCTACGGGAATTTACGTGAGCATGTTCATTATGCGCTATCGCCTTAAAAATCTGTTGTTTATGGTACTTATGCCCGTGCTGGCCGTGCTGAACGTCTACTTCTTTTTCGTGGCGTTCAGGTCGGGATTCACGTTTTTCATTATAAAATAAAATGAAAAACTTCCACGGCGCCTGCCGCGGCTTTATTTTGTATGGCCTGTCCGCACAGATGTGCTGCGGGCACGATTTTGGCAGCCGTTCTGCCGCCCGGAGAGCGGAAAAACATTTCCACCGAGTTAAGTATATCATAAATGGCACGCAAAATAAAACGTTTTAAAAGAACTTTTTTCAAATTTTGAAAAACGAGCAAAGACGGGCCCATTTTTGCAAAATACGCGCAGAGCCGTAAAGATTAAACGCGCCCGCGGCTTGAAGCCGCGGGCGCGCAAAAAATATTTTACAACAAACTTTTTATCAGCTGAGGCCTTAATTCTGCGCGGGCGAACAGGTCGGCGCACGGCTGACCTTCAGGGCGGAACTCGGCCGCAACCTTACCCCCTTTGAGCACGACAATGCGGTTTGCCAGCATCAGCGCCTCATCGGCATCGTGGGTGACAAACACGGCGGTGCGGCGCTCGCTGCGCCAGAGCTTTAAAAACAGCGCCGCCACCTTGAGCTTGAGCGCCAAGTCGAGCGAGGAAAAGGGTTCGTCCATTAAAATTACGTCCGAAGGATACAGAAAGGCGCGCGCCACGGAAACGCGCTGCGCCTGCCCGCCCGAAAGCTGCGCGGGGTAACTTTCCGCCCTCTCCCCAAGCTCCACGGCGGACAGCATATCCTCCACCCGCCCCTTATCGCCGCACACAAGCGCGAGGTTGCCGCGGACGGTGAGCCCCGGCACAAGGCGCGGACGCTGGAACACGTACGAATACTTAAGCTCGGGCGAAATGCTGCCTTCATACGGGGTGAGCCCCGCAAGCATATTCAAAAGCGTGGTCTTGCCGCTTCCGCTTTCGCCGAGTATGCACGTTATTTCCCCTCTCGCTATCGAAAAGTTAAAATTTTCATACACGGTGAGGTTGCCGTATTTTTTGGTTATATTGCAGAGCCGTATTTCCGCGCCGTCCATCATTCCCCTCCTTTTCTCCGCAACACGGCAAGGCGCAGGCCGTAAGAGATAAGTTCAAGCAACAGACCGATTACTATGCACATCAGCGTGAGCGCGGCAAAGCGCGGCATCTCCGAAAAGAGGCGAGCCTGCTGCATCATTCCGCCGAAACTGTTGAGCGTATAGGAGAGCACCTCCGCCGAAACCATTATTTTGAGTCCCAGCGAAAGCCACGCGCCCACCTGCGCCAACACCTCCGCCGCAACGGACGGAAGTATTATTTTTGTAAGCCTCACCCCCGCCGAAAGACGGTACAGCTTTGCCATTTCAAGCAGGTCGGAATCCACTCCGTCTATCGCGGCAGTAAACTGCGCGTATATCATGGGAAAGAGCACCAGCGCGGTGACTATCGCGGGCGCGACGCGCGGACTGGTCCAGATTAAAAGCATCAGCGTGATTGCCATTGTGGGCAGCGTGCGCACCACAGAAATGAGGCAGGCAAAAGTGACCTTGAACGGGCGGCACACCGCCGAAACCGAAGCGAAAACCGCCGCCAGCACAAAGGATATTGCAAACGATATGGCCGTGCGCGCCACGGTATTGCCCAGGGCAACATAGAAAGTTCTGTCGCCGAGGAGCGAAAACAGCGCGGAAAAAGTCTGGCCTATGCCCGGTATCACGTAATCGTTTTTTACGCACGCGTACGCAATAAGCCACACCGCTATCACTATTGCCGCGGCAAGCAACGCCCATACCGCATTTATTTTTGCAATCTTTTTAAGCGCTTTCACATCAACCTATCGTTTCGAAGGGAATATCGTATTTGGAGAGAATTATTTTTAAAGTGAGGCCGGGAACGTTTGCAAGGTTGATTACCGCAACCGTCTTGCCGCCGAGCAAGGAGATGTTTTCAGCAGTGATTGCCTGGCCGCCCTTGGAGAGCATATAGAGGTTGCCGTTGGTAACCGTGCCGAGCATTTTGTACTTTGCGCCGCTGCCGAGCAGTTTGCTTGCCGCATTTACGGGAAGTATGCAGATGTCCGCCGCGGGATTTTCGCCGCTTACGCGCGCGCCTATCGTGTCGGCGGGAACTACGTTATAGGTTACGCTCGTCTGACCGAACGTGTTGTTCTCGCTCATAAGCTTTGCAAGCGCAAGCGCGGGCGCGCCGTCGGGCATATATACGTTTACCGAAGAAGAAGTGCTTGCCGTGCCCAGACTTTCGCAGAAGAAGGAATCGGAGATTGTTCCTACCGAAGTTGCGTCCACTTCGCCCATTTCGGCGATGAAGGACTTTACCCTTGTCTTATCTTCGGCAGCGGAAACAAACTTTATGCCGCAGTTTGCTATTACCTGGGCGTTGAGATTTTTTGCGTTGAACGTGGGCGTGGTATCTGCGGGAAGGTGGGAAGATACGGCCTGAATTATGGTTTCGGCCGAGGACGTGGCTATCCAGCTCTCATTCACCTTGACCTCTTTTATAAAGGCAGATAAAAATGCAGGGTTGCTTTCCACCAGCTCGTTTTTGGCAACTATTACCGCCTGGGGATAGCCGCCCTCCGCGCCGTACAGCTGCTGAAGGTTGCCCGAAAAATCAAGCCCCATGGCCTTTGCCTTTGTGGTTGCCGCAGGTTCGGCCGCAATGTAGTAATCCACGCCGTCGAGCGCGCCTACGCCGTTAGCGTCCGTTGCCATAAGTTTTACCGCGGGCACATCGCCTTCCGTCTTGTTATCGTCGGGCTGGCAGGCCGCAAAAGAGGTTACGCATACCGCTGCAGCTACCGCGCAGGCGGCAGCGCATATTGCCTTGAATGTTTTTTTCATATATGTTCTCCTTTAAAAATTGATAACTTTTTTATACGCTTTATGTTATGCCCGAAATTGCACATAAGCACACATGAAAATGCAATAGTCGGGGCATATGTGCGGGGCAATTTTAAATTCGGCTCATTAAAGTCTTGGCGGAAACGCCGCCAAGGCCGCCTATTTTGCCCGTCATTCCGTTGAGTATTTCCGCAGGCGCATCGGCAATCACGCACATGACCGATATGTGCTTTGTTTTGTAAGGCACGCCCATTCTGCCTATTATATAGTCGCCATATTCGGAAAGTATGGCGTTTATCTGCGCGGCGGACGCCCTGTCCTCCACTATTATGCTGATTACAGCAACTCTGTTTTCGCTCATAAAAAAACTCCCTGCCTAAGCGGCGGGGAGAAAACACAAAACGCGCGGCAGATTACGGCCGCGTTAAATACTGCTATTCACCCCTTTACAGTCAGGCTTGCGCCTTTCCGCTCAGGCAAGCATTATTCTACCACAGCAGAAAAAATTATGCAAGCAATTGAATAACGCGGGTGAAGTTTACTCATACTGAAAATATGAAAAAGATAAAATTTATTTTACTTACCGCGGCAATGGCAGCCACCATTGCCTGCGGCGCGGGCTGTTCAAAGGGACAGACGGGCGGCGGCAACAACACGCTGGGAAATGCTAATCAGTCGGCCTATTCCTCGGAACAGGAGGAAATGCTGCCTCCTTCCGACCACACCTCTCGCAGAAAGGGCTTTGAATTTGACGGCGACCACGGTCTGCCCGAAAAGCGCCACGGCCTTGACCTTATAAAGCCGAACGGCAATTTTGAAGGCGAAAACAGCGCGGAAAACTGTGCAGACGACAGCGCCGCGGAAAAGGACGAAAAGACAGGAAGTCAGGACGACGAAAAGCCGCAGGACGGAAAGGACAGAAAAGGTTGCGGCCGCAGAGGACATAAAGGCGGAAAAAGACACCGCATGCCAAAGTTCGGCGCAAACCCGCCCGAGGACAAACTTCCCGCCGAGAACTGATTGTTGATTGTGTTTTACTTTAAAAAAGTATTTTGCGGAGGCAAAGGCAGAAGTAAAATTTTGCGTGCAATGTTGCAAAGATGAACATATTTGAATGAATATGCCATCTGCCCCGATTACCACGCAACTCCCGCCCAGCCGCAGACACGAAAAACAGCCGCCGAAAGGGCGGCTGTTTTTTATATGGGCAGAAATCAGAGTCCCGCCTTGTTTTTGTTGAAGTTTATTAGACAGCCATCAAGAATTATCTGCTTTTCTTCGGGCGTGAGGAAACCCAGTTCAAGCTGAATGTTCTTTACCTTTCCTTCCGAAATGTGCTTTGCGGGCACAACGTCCGCGCCCTCGTTGAGCAGGCCGACGATGTTTTCTATATAGATATAGTCGCCGACTTTATAGTCGAACTGTCTGCACACAAACGGGAGCATGCCCCAGTTTATAAGGTTGGAGCGGTAGCGCTTGGTGGCGTACTCGGTTGCAATGTTTGCAAGTCCGCCGAGAACGCGCTGGCAGGAGGCCGCCTGCTCCCTCGCCGAACCGTCGCCCGGTTTGCGGGCAACCACGCAGCTGCCGTACATTGTATCGGGCGCGATTTTTATGCCGACTTCGGAAAGGACGCTTTCGGGCAGAGCACCGCTCTCCCTCCTCGTCTTTTCATCGGCGAACACCGCCTTTGCCCTTTCAACATAGCCGGGGTCCTTGCGCGAAAGCGCGAACTGCGCAAGACGCAGCGGGTTGGAACGATAGCTTGAAGTTTCGCCGGAGGGTATGAGCTCGTCCGTGGTGGTAACGGGGTCGGTGAGCACGGACACCGCCTTTAAAAGTATGCTGTTCGCAAGGGGCAACTGTTCGGGCCAGTCGGCAATGTTGTTGCCGTATATCAGCTGCGCAGAGGGGTCGGCCTTGCCGAATCCGCGGTATACGCGCTTTTCGTATATGCCGCCATCGAAATAGTATTTTTTGAGTTTTTTGGTATACTCAACCTCGGTTGCGGGCGTAAGCACGCCGCCGTTTGCCGCGGTTGCCGCTATGGAACGCGCGTCCATCAGGGCCACGGCCGCAAGCTGACCTTCGCCGAGCTTGGAGCCTTCCCTGTTTTCAAAGTTGCGCGTGGTGTGACGTATCGAGAATGCATTATCCGCAGGAGTATCGCCCGCGCCGAAGCAGGGTCCGCAGAACGCCGTCTTTACGATAGCGCCCGCCTCCATAAGTTCGGAAATATACCCGTTATCCACAAGGCACTTGAACACGGGCTGGCTCTGGGGATATACGTTGAGCGAAAATTCGCCGTTGCCGCAGCTCTTGTTCTTTAAAATTTCGGCCGCCTCGGCAATGTTTTCGTACATGCCGCCCGCGCAGCCTGCTATTATGCCCTGGTCAACGTAAATCTTGCCGTCGCGTATCTTATCGAGGAAACGGAATGTGGGCGCGCCCTTGAGCTTGTTGCCCGCCTCCTGCACCTCTCCGAGAATGTCTTTGGCGTTTTCTATGACTTCCTTTATGGTATACGCGTTGGAGGGATGGAAAGGCAGCGCTATCATCGGCTCCACGCGCGAAAGGTCTATGACAACCGCGCCGTCGTAGTATGCGGGCTGCAGGGGATGCAGTTCGGCAAAGTCGCCCTCCCTGCCGTGCAGTCTGAAAAATTCTTTGGTGGTTTCGTCCGTCTCCCATATGCTGGAAAGACAGGTCGTTTCCGTGGTCATAACGTCTATGCCGAGGCGATAGTCCATTGAAAGGTTCTTTATTCCGGGGCCGATAAATTCCAGCACCTTATTCTTTACAAACCCCTTTTTGAACGTTGCGCCCACAAGCGCTATGGCTACGTCCTGAGGGCCGACTCCCTTTTTGAGCTTGCCCTTTAAATATACCGCAATGACCTGCGGACGCTTTACATCGTAAGTCTGGCCGAGGAGCTGTTTTACAAGCTCGGGACCGCCTTCGCCCACCGCCATCGTGCCGAGTGCGCCGTAGCGGGTGTGGCTGTCCGAACCGAGAATCATTGCGCCGCACTTTGCCTCGGTCTCCCTCATGTACTGGTGAATTACCGCAAGGTGAGGGGGAACGTAGTTGCCGCCGTACTTTTTGGCCGCAGAAAGGCCGAACAGGTGGTCGTCCTCGTTTATAGTGCCGCCGACCGCGCACAGTGAGTTGTGGCAGTTGGTGAGCGTGTAGGATATGGGAAATTCTTTAAGTCCCGAAGCCTTAGCCGTCTGAATTATGCCTACGTAGGTTATATCGTGCGAGGCAAGGGCATCAAACTTTATCTTTAAATTTTCGTCGTCGCCCTTGTTGTGGGCTTTGAGTATTCTGTATGCCATGGTGGACTTTACAGCCTGCTGCTTTTTGGATTCCACCATGAACGCGGCACTCTCCTTGAAGAGTTTGCCTTCCATATAGTAAACGCCGCCCTTGATAAGTTTTATCATAGTATATTCTCCCTTCAATTTTTTGAGTATTAGCTTGCGGCCAAAAAAATTGCTGTTTTACGTATTACAAATTTAATTATACCAAAAATTGCGGCATTATTCAAGACTTTGACGCAAACATTTTTTGCCTTTGTGCAATATAACCGCACTGAACGGAAAAACAGGGCTCAAGCAAAGCAAGCGCTGTACGGCGGTACGCTGAAAAAAAGTCAGATACGGCGGAGTGCAAAGAAAAAGCCGTAAAAAACTTGCAGAAAGGCGAGAATGGAATACATAGAAGGTAAAGAGAGCACACAGTTTTTTCACAAAAAATACTCTTGATTTTACGGCCGCGTTGATGTATAATTCTTATATGAAACTTTTCAGATACAAATTTTCCAGAGCAATTTTTATACTGATTGCCATAATGTTTGCCCTGGGCGTTACGGCGTTTATAATTACGCTGTGGCTTACGATAAAATACGGATTGGACCACACCGCGATAGAGGCGTTCACCATTGCAAAGTACGTTCTGCTGTTCTTTGTTTCGGTTTCGCTGATTATAATTTCCATACTGCTCGTGACCAGGTCGTGCTACATTGTGGGCAACGGCAAACTTAAAATGTGCTTTGCCGCAATACCCAGCACCTACTCCGCAAAGGACATAGACACAATAATAAACGACCGCACCACCGACAGACTGAGCGTGGTGTTCGCCAACGATACGAGCATAAACGTGGTGATTAAAAACGAACTTTACAACGACTTTGTGCAGGCGGTGCTGAAAGAAAACCCCAAGGTTGAATACAGCATACGCTCCAAGACGAGCACGGAAGACGACGATAAAAAAGCGTGAAATTTTACGATATATTTCAGACGACAAAATTGTGTGAATACTTCAAGCTATAAAATGTGTGAATATTTTAAAAGCCCCGCGGCACATTAAAGTGCCGCGGGGCTTTATTGTTTTTCAGCTTTGTTATTTTCAGCTTCGCTTGAGTTTTTTGCTTATCATTCGCTTTATGGAAGTTCTGTGCTCCTCGCCGCCGAGCAGCTTGTACAGATTTTTATGGTGCGCTATCCACGTGAACAGATTGATTACAAGCACCAGCATGAAGCAGAGAATTACCCAGCCGTTTTTGAGTATTCCGTAGTATTCGGCGAAGAACTCCACGCACTGCCATATGGAGAATGCGGATACGCCGAGCAGCGAACCCATTGAACCCCACTCCGACAGAGCGATGTACAAAAATACGAGCAGGCAGACGCCGAGGCCGATGAACACATACCACCACCGCTCGCACGCGAGCGCAACCCAGAACAAGCCGAGCGTGGAAGCTATGCCCTTGCCGCCCTTGAACTTCATTGTGACGGGGAAGATATGGCCTATTACCACGAAGAGGCCGCAAAAATAGCGCATTACGTCCGCAACCACTACGTTTGTGCCCGCAAACACGCTGTTGCGGAATACAAAGTATACCGCAAGCACGGGCAGGCCGCCCTTGAGCGCATCGCAGAAGAAGTTGATTATGCCTATTTTAAGGCCGAACGTGCGCATCATGTTCATTGTGCCGGGATTGCCGCTGCCTACCTTTCTTATATCCCTGTCCTTGAACTGCGAAATTATTACGGCAAAGTTAAAGCAGCCCACAAGGTAGCACGCCGCCGCAGCTATTATAAAATAATACCATTTTTCAGAAACAAAAAACTCTGTCATATCAGTGCCGTAAAAACTTTATTTTTTCTGCGGAAAAAGCAATGCCGCTTTCCGCCTTTTCACCGAATGATTGAGGCATATTGCCGCATCAATTTCAGTTATCTTCCTTTTTGTCGCGCGTTAAAATGCGTATGGGCGTGCCCGAAAAATCGAACGCCGAACGCAGAGTGTTTTCAAGAAATCTTTCGTAAGAAAAATGCAGAAGTCTGCCGTCGTTTACGAAAAACGCAAACGCGGGAGGCGCTTCCCCTATCTGCGTGACATAGTAAATTTTAAGCCTGCGGCCGTTGTATGAAGGCGGTTCGTTGGCGCGCACGGCCGAACTTATGACATCGTTCAGTACGCCCGTCTGAATGCGTCTGTGCGCGTTGGCGTATACCTCCTTCACCGTCTGAAGAATTTTATCCGTTCGCTGACCCGTCTTTGCGGAGATGTAAATCGAACGGAAATAATCCATGAATTTGAGGTCCTCTTTGAGCTTGCTCTGGAAGGTGTTTATGGTGTTGGTATCCTTTTCCACGAGGTCCCACTTGTTCATGAGCACAACCGAGGGCTTGCCCTGTTCGTGAACGTAGCCGACGATTTTGGTATCCTGCTCTGTAAGGCCTTCCGTACTGTCCACGACAAGAAGGCACACATCGGCGCGGCGCACGGCGTCGAACGCGCGCATTACCGAGTAGTACTCCACGTCGTCCTCCACCTTGCTCTTCTTGCGGATGCCCGCTGTGTCGATTATGGTATATTCCGTACCGTCGGGCGCGGTGAAACGCGTATCTATGGCGTCGCGCGTGGTGCCCGCAATGTCGGTTACTATCGAGCGGTCAAACCCGAGAAGTCTGTTCACAAGGCTGGACTTGCCCGCATTAGGCTTGCCCACCACGGCAATCTTTATGCTGTTATCCTCTTCGCTGGGTATCTTCTCAAAGTAGCTTACAACTTCGTCCAGAAGGTCGCCTATGCCCGTGCCGTGTTCTGACGATATGCCGTAAGGCTCGCCCAGTCCGAGCGAATAAAACTCGAACAGCTTGTCCTCAGAATAGTCGTCCAGTTTGTTCACGACGAGTATTACGGGCTTTTTGCTGCGGCGGAGCATATCCGCCACGTCGTAGTCGGAGGAAGTGAGCCCCTCCTTTCCGTCCACGAAAAAGAGTATTACCTGCGCGGTATCTATGGCAACTTCGGCCTGCTTTTTTATCTCCTTCCACATGGTGTCCTGCGACTTGAGCTCTATGCCGCCCGTATCCACCATGGAAAAGCCGTGACCGCGCCATTCGGCATCGGCATACAGTCTGTCGCGCGTGACGCCGGGCCTGTCCTCCGTTATTGAAATTTTTCTGCCGGCCACCTTATTGAAAAATGTGCTTTTGCCAACGTTTGGCCTGCCGACTATTGCGACGAGCGGTTTTGCCATATTTTACCTGCCGTTTTCAAGATTTTTTCCCTTTCTATTATAGCCGAACGGAAAATTTTTGTAAAGAAAAACGGCTTGCCTTTTAAAGCAAGCCGCGCGTCTTTTTGGATATGAAGGACTTAAAGCGTGAAGCCTATGCCTACGATACCGCAGATGTACAGAATGAGGGCAACCCAGTAAACGACTTTCCAGTTTTTGCCCCTGCCGCGGCAGTAATCGTATGCGGGGAAGGCAACTGCGATAAGCAGAGCTATCATCGATACCATGCTGCATACGCCCTGAAGGGTGTTTGCCCAGCTGATTGTAACGCCGCAGATATTGAGTAGACCTACAAAGAAGCCTATGAACATTGCCACGCCCGAGAATACTATGCCCCAGAACGCGCAAAGTTTGGTCATATCGCGTCTTTCCCTGTGTTCAACCACGACGCGCTTTGTTCTTTTGGTGGTTGTCTTTTTATTGTTAGTTTCGGCCATAAAAAATCTCCTTTAATTTTTTACAGCTTTTATTATACCACCCGCGCGCAATAATTACAACAATTTGGAGTGACAAAATAAAATGAAAATATATGTCCGTCTCCGAATATATGTCCGTCTCCGAAAAAAATGTAAATTGGTGCGGGGATATGCCGCAATTACTGCGGCCTGAGCTTATTTAAAACGGCCGTGAAATAGTCGGGAAGAGGCGCCGTGAATACCATTCTTTCGCCAGTTTTGGGGTGCGTGAGCTCCAGCCGCGCGGCGTGCAGAAGCTGACCTTCAAGGGAAAATTTCTGCTTTTTTATGCCGTATACGGGGTCGCCCACGACGGGGTGTCCCATATACTTTGCGTGCACCCTTATCTGATGGGTGCGGCCCGTATGCAAATCGAATCTGCACAGCGTATAGCCCTGATACCTCTTTTCCACGCAGAAATCGGTTATGGCAAGCTTGCCCTTGTCCGCGGGCACCACCGCCATTTTAAGTCTGTCCTTGGGGTCGCGGCCTATGTATGTGGTCACCGTGCCGCTGTCCTGCTTCAATACGCCTTCAAGCAAGGCAAGATATGTGCGGCGGCAGGTCTTTTCGGCTATCTGCTGCGAAAGGCTTAAATGCGCCGCATCGTTTTTTGCAACCACCAGAAGGCCCGACGTATCCTTGTCTATGCGGTGCACAATGCCGGGGCGTATTACGCCGTTTATGCCGCTGAGGCTGTCCAGATTGTACAAAAGCGCGTTGACCAGAGTGCCCTCTTTATTGCCGTTGCCCATATGCACCGTCATGCCCTGCGGCTTGTTGATTACGGCGATGTCCGCGTCCTGATAGACGATGTCCAGGGGGATATTTTCCGCCTTTACCGAATATTCCTGGGCGGGCGGCACGATTATTTTTACTTCGTCCCCGCTCTTTACGCCCTGCGAGGCCTTGGCCGCCTTTCCGTTTATCGTCACGCCGCCGCTTTCAAATATTTTTTTGAGCGCGGAACGCGTAAGCTGCGGCATATTTCCGCTGAGAAAGACGTCCGCACGGGCAGAGGTTGCCTCGGCGACAAAGGTAAATTCGCCGCTTTCACTCATCTCTTTCATCCCCTTTGTTCACGTCAGATTGGCTCTGCCCCTCCAAAGAGGGCGCGGAGTTGTTTTCAGCGGCATTTTCAGAGGAAGGCTGAACGCTCGCCTGCTTTTTTTCCTGCTCCTCCTTTCTGCGCTCTGCCTGGGCGGCTTTTGCCGAGGCCGTCAGCGGGAACACGGAAACTTCGTTCAGAAACAGCATATCTATGACGGCAAGTATGCCGCCGATTACTATCCAGAAGTCGGCAAAATTGCAGTAGGCGTTGACTATCAGCAGCCACACAAAGTCGCGCACTTCGCCGAACATTATTCTGTCCACAAGGTTGCCCACCGCGCCCGCGAGAATCATGTACAGGCTGAGTTTCAATATGGTGAACTTTTCGGGCAGGGCGAGAATTATGCAGATTACCGCCACAATCATGACAACGGTAAGACCTATGAGAAATGGCTGACCCCACGCCTTGTCCGCCAGCCACGAAAAGCCCGCGCCGGGGTTGCGTACGCCGCTTTCCACCTCGATAAAGCCGGGGATTACGGTGAACTTCCAGTTTTCCGCCTCCTCAAAGTGCTTTGTGACGAGGTCAACGACCAGCAGCGCGACAAATACGCCTATGAGTATGCAGCTTTTAAGCCCGAAATTGGACTTTATTTTGTTGCCGATTTTTATAAAGAAGTCTTTTACTGTTTTCAATTTTTCCGTACCTTAAAATTACTTTAAAGCGGTAGCGCCCAAAAAGACGCCGCTTTCTTTCAGTATATCACACATCTGAAAAAAACTTAAACATTTTTGCACAAAAAAAATAGACGCCGACAAATTGACGCATAAGCCGACACGCGCTTTACTTTTTGTGCGGCATATGATAGAATATGCAGAAACAAAAAATTATTTACGGAGCAAATTGCAGGTAAAAAATGAGCGAACTGCTTTTGAAACTTTTTGTGCCAAAGGGCAGCCCCGACGACCCCGAAGTGCGCTCGCGCTGCGGACTGCTTTCCGGCATTACGGGAATTATTCTGAACATTCTGCTTGTCGCGGGCAAACTTACGGTGGGATTTATTGCGGGGTCGGTGGCAATTATTGCCGACGCCGTGAACAACTTTTCGGACGCCGCCTCCTCCGTCATTACGCTGATAGGCTTTAAGCTTGCGGGTCAGAAACCCGACAAGGAACACCCCTTCGGTCACGGCAGGATAGAGTACATTGCGGGACTTATAGTTTCCGTGCTGATTATTTTTATGGGCTTTGAACTGGCGTGGTCCTCCATAGAAAAGATTATCACGCCCGAACCCGCGGCCTTTTCCTACGCCGCAATGGGCGTGCTGATTGCCGCGATACTCGTAAAAGTATGGCTGTTCTACTTTAACCGCAAGATTTCCAAGAGGATAAATTCCGCATCCATAGCCGCAACCGCAACCGACTCCCTTTCGGACGTGGTGGCGACAACGGTCGTTTTAATCGCGCTGATTGCGGGACAGTACACCGACTGGCCGATAGACGGCATTGCGGGCGTGATTGTGGCGATATTCATATTCAAGTCTGGCTGGGGCGCGGTAAAGAGCACCCAGGCGCCGCTGCTGGGAAGGCCCATGAGCAAGGAACTTGCAGACGCCATTGACAAACTTGCCCTTGAACACGAAAACATACTCGGCATACACGACCTTGTTTACCACGATTACGGTCCGGGCAGAGCGATAGTTACATTCCACGCAGAGGTGCCCGCAGACGGCAACCTTATGGAAACGCACGAGATGATTGACCACGTGGAGCGAGAAATACACGAAAAGTTCGGCATTGAAGCAGTCATACATATGGACCCCATAGTCGTTGACGGCGACACCGAGGAGATGCGCGAGCTTGTGGAAAACGTTGTAAAGGAAATTTCGCCCGAGGCAACCGTGCACGATTTGCGCATTGCCGAATGGGATAAAATTCACAACGTATACTTCGACGTGATTCTGCCCTACGGCCTGGGTTCAACGGACGAGGAGATTGCGCAGAAAATAAAGGACGAAATAAAGGAAAAGAGCGGTTTCAACGCCGTTCTGCACATAGACCACCCCTTTATAGAGGGCTGATTGCACTTCACCCAAGGCTTGGTACCTTAAAGCAGGTTTGCATAAAAATGCGCGGGAGCGGACGACATAAGCCGTCCGCTCCCGCGCATTATATTCCCGCGCATTATTTATTGCCCGCAATACGAACAGATAAACAGCGGGCGTTCTGCATAAAAGCGCGGCCCCCGGGGGGGTTGCAAACCCCCCGGCGGCGGGAATTTTTTTTTAAATTTTTTGTGAGGCCGCCCCGCGGCGGGCGT
>ERZ1090862.43-NODE-43-length-47190-cov-16.037149_pt1 | contig 47190 bp, 40 predicted proteins | sample MGYA00478481_ERZ1090862 | MGnify/ENA primary metagenome ERZ1090862 (study PRJEB33644, sample SAMEA5815745) | chicken gut metagenome | biome: Chicken; feature: Gastrointestinal Tract; material: Caecum | place: Ireland | collected 2019-01-01 | study: A study of the... | reverse complement strand
CCAGCCCCATCTGGTAGGCGTCTACCGGAGTCAGGCGGTAAAGCAGATTGATTTTCTCCCGGTGGGTAGCGGAGTACCGCAGCACACACAGGGGGGACAGCGCGGCAATGGCTTCCTTGGCTTTTGGGGTGTTGTCTACACTCTGGGGTTCGTCGATGATAACGATAGGGTGGGTATTCTGGATGAAACCCATGGCCGTTTCGCCACCCAGCCGATCCTGAGGCTGATTGATGATGTTCTCCGCCTTCTTGAAAGCGTCGATGTTTATAATCATCACTTCGATGTTGGAGCTGGTGGCGAACTGCCGCACATCGGACAGCTTGGCGGAGTTGTAAATGAAGTACCGGCAGGGCACATTGTCGTATTGCAGGCCAAAATGCTCCTGCGTGACCTGAAAGGACTTGTACACACCCTCCCGGATGGCCACCGACGGCACCACGATAACAAACTTGGTAAACCCATACTTACGGTTTAATTCAAAGATGGTCTTGGTGTAAACATAGGTCTTGCCGGTGCCGGTTTCCATCTCGATGCAGAACTGCCTGTTTGCGGCGGTATCAGTCAGGGGCAGGTTGTTCCGCTTCTGGACGGTGTGCATATTGGCGGTCATCGCCTCCTGGTCGATACAGAGGGCATTGCCCTGGCCCAGCTCATTTAGAAAATTGATCTGGCGGTCATCCATGACGGAGAAGGTACTCTGTGTTTTCTCCTGGCCGGTGAATAAATCCACCACAGCGTTGACCGCATCCGTTTGAAAAGTTTGATTTTTGAATTTTAGCTTCATGCGGCCACCCTTTTCGTATTATAGTAAATAAAATTCGATTGTTATGGGATCAATTCTTTTTGATCGTGCTCATGGACATATGCGGTCTGGCTCCAATATCCAGAAAATACTCCAAACGAACAACAGGTGTGTGTTTGCCCGAAGTTTTTTGCAGATAATGAATAAATGCAATTTCATCTTCCGTGTATGCATCCAATGCCATTCCGTTCGTCCAGAACAGGTGGTCAACGCTGGATAATTGTTTTGCAATATGAATGGGACAATGCAAAACAGCCGAACTGATGTCATTTGCCAACCGCATTTTCCATTCTGGCATAGCCTGAAAATGTAGTTTCTTATCATAGCATTGAAAGAAATCCTTTTTGCATTGCTCCAGTTCTTCAAAATCGCCTGTGGTTGTGTTCAACAGTAGATTTTCAGGAACTCGAAGTGCATTGGAAAATTGCTTAATCCGCTTGCTAGAAAATCCTTGTGTTTTAGCTCTGTATACAACGCCAAAGGTTACATCCAACAGAACGGCAATATCTACCATACTCAACCCATATACAGCCTTGATTGCATCAAAGAAATTGATCGGAACAGGTTTTCCGTCTTTGAAATCGTCAAGTTTTCGGGAGAATTCTTGGTAGGAAATACAGCAGCGATTATACGCATCACGCAGAAATCGTGGAGCATGGTTTGTTTGATAAGTAAAATATTCTAAACTGGCACTCCAATCATCACAGAGCTTGGAGTCATCTACAATCTTTTCTCCATATTCATAAACATTTCCGTGGCCTGCGCATACTCCGTCAAAGTTAAATTCGCAGGTTTTACAAGATTTTTCCATAGCGGCTCCTTTCACACCAGCTTCAACTCAATGCCATGATCCCGCAGGATATAGTAGGCATTGGCCATGGCGGTATCGTCGGCAAAGCTGTCACGGGAGATGATGATTTTCGCCGGGGCGTATTCGGTCATCCTCTCCACATCCTCCGGCTGCACACTCTCGGCCAGACAGACCAGCAGCAGGCAGTCATCACCCACGCCATAAACGGCCTTATTGTTGATGGAGAATTGCGTCACGGAGTAGGTCAACGGTACACCCAGCTTCAGCATGATTTCATAGATCATATCCAGGTCGGTACGCTCCGGCTTTACCCGGTGGATCATGCTGTTCATCCGCTGGTACAGCAGGTCAAGCTGCTGATTCTCAATGGGGGTGGCGTCCCAGGTTTCCAGATTGGAGGTATCCAATTTGAAAACACGGAAGCCCACATCCAGTTTTGCTGCCATTTCTTTTTTTGCATTGATTACATCTGGAGATTCTTCCCACTCCGCATAAGTTAGTCCCTCAAGGGAGCCATGCTGATCTTGATAGCGTTTCGCTGCACGAACGAATAACCCCGAACTTTCAAGTGTATCTTTTAATTTTTCCCCAGCCCGTCTGATTCGTTCTTTGCCAATCTCGCAGATATTCTTGTACCCGGCCTTGTACGCCTCGCTCTTTTCATCGCACAGTTCAGGAAGCTGTACCAGAATAAAGCGCCGGTTTCCACCGTCCTCGGCGTTGAGCTGCATCACCGCATGGGCGGTGGTAGCAGAACCAGAGAAGAAGTCAAGAATAATGTCATCATTCTTGGCGGCAATAGAAACCATACGTTTAAGTAATCTGGTTGGCTTCGGAAAGTCAAAAATATTCGGAGTGTCAGCAAACAATGACTTTATTTCTTTGGTCGCCTCTTGTGTATGCCCAACTTCTGAGTTCGGCCACCACGTCCACATATTTCTTCCTTGCTTTTCAGCTAAATAGGTTTTCCGCCTGGGCATACCTTTTCCATCAGTTCCATACCAGAATCTTCCCTCAGCAGCTTGTTGCAGATATACTTCCTCAACATTTTTCCAACAGGTTCCTGCTGGTGGATAGTATTCAGCACCACCGGGCGTTGTGATTTTATACATTTGATTAGGACGATACCCCTGGGCCGTAAAGTCTGATGATACCCAGGGGCCTCTTACATCATTATCGGGATTCTTATAACTTTCCCTATCTTTATCTGACAACGGCAGAAGTGACACTGCATCATTCAATAGATCTGCTGTCTTACAGTACATCACGATATATTCGTGGCCGTTACTTATTTTCTTGCGTGCATCAGGAGAAGTCCGCTTTTGCCATATAAACTGTGCAACAAAGTTTTCCTCACCAAAAACTTCATTGCATAGCTTTTTGAGATTATCAACTTCGTTGTCATCAATAGAGATAAAAATCACACCGTCATCCCGCAGGAGATTTGCCGCCAGCCGCAGGCGGGGATACATCATATTGAGCCAGTTGGTGTGAAAGCGGCCCATGGTTTCCGGGTTGGACTTGGTGGTTTGCTGGGTGACTTCCTTGTACCGGGCCATGGGATCAGCGAAATCGTCGGCATAGACAAAATCGTTGCCGGTATTGTAGGGCGGGTCGATGTAGATCATCTTCACCTTGCGGTAATAAGCCGTTTGCAGCAGCTTCAAGACCTCCAGGTTGTCACCCTCGATGTAAAGGTTTTGGGTGGTGTCCCAATCTACGCTTTCCTCTGGACAGGGACGCAGAGTGCCGGTGGAACGCTTCTGGGCCAGCCGCAGGCAGTCCGCTTTGCCCTTCCACTCAAACTTGTACTTCTCAAAATCGTTGTCGATGTACTCGCCGCACAGAGAAAGCAGTTTGTCAATATCCAGCTTGCCCTCACTGACACATTCCGGGAATACCGAGCGTAGCTTGTCCAGGTTGGTTTGTTCTATGTTCATGGAAAACCCGTCCATTTGGTTGCTCATGTCGAGACCCCTTCTATCGTAAAATATATCAGATTATTTTTTAGTATATTGGTTTATGAAATCATTGGGAGTAAACTTCAATTCCGAACGATATTCACCAGCAGTTGTGTCTGTAGCGAGTATGCGTATTTTTTGTGTTGGCTTAATTACTTTTCGATTGACTAAATCCAGCAACGCATGAGCCAAATTTGCATAAGAAATACAAACTTCTGCGATTCCTTCCGGTGGAAGTTTTTTAGGGAACAGGACACACAAATTCTCATTTGTAAAGTCAACCATAAGATTATTTACAACCAGTTTTTTTGTGCCCGTATCTAAATATATATTTGTGATGACAACATCTCGAATACCCGTGTTTGCCAAAGAGATAGATAAGTAATCTTCTCCCAGCTCTTTTCCATGCACTGGAATCGATGTGCCAACGGTTAGTTTGACCTGCTTTTTCAAAGGTTGCTTATACTGAATTACCGCAACCACTACTGCAATAGCGGTAATCAGTGAGCCAAGCGTAGTTCCCACAGCGCCAAATGCAGTCCAAAATAATTGCCAATCCATTCAATTCTCGCTCACTTTCACCACAAATTCTCTCTGCACCCTTGCCGTCAGCTTTTCTTTGTCGGCAAAAGATTTCATTTTTTCTTCCAGCTCCATATCCAGCCGCATGGCGTCAAAGAACTGGCTTTCCTGCCGCTTCATGTACTCCTGCCGAAGCTGGGTCACTCTTTTCTGCGCAGACAGCCGCTTCAGCCGGTCGCCGGTGACGGCCTCCAGCTCCGCTTGCGCCTGCTGCACCTGACTGTCCAGGGTGTTCAGTTCCCGGCTCAGTGCCGCTTTGTCGGCGGACACTTGCTGCTTCATCCGCTCCATTTCCTCGGCCTGGGCAGGCGAAAGGCGCTCCAGTTGCTCCGCCATCATCTTATCACTCGGCACCAGCCGATCCAGCGGGTGGGGGCGGCTGGTTCCTTTTAACCAGTGGGGGGATCTCCGCTCATCCTCCGTGCTGCTCTCCACCGGCAAGTCAAAGATGCTGCGGCAAGCTGCATCGTCCAGGGCCTTGCCGCTATCCGTCAAACCGCACAGTACGGCGTGTTCTGTGCGGCTGGAGCCTGAAACCAGGGTGACAGTATAAAGGGCTATCTGGCACGGCGCCTGCACCGTCGGGATGGTCAGCACTCCCTCGTTGGCACACTCCAGCTCGTGGAGAATCCCACGGCCTATGATACTGGACAGGGTAATCTGTCCGGCCTTGGGTTTGAAGTCTTTTGCCATGCCGTACATCTTCTGGCTGCGATAGGGCCGGTTCCGGCTCCCCGTCCAGTAGTAGAACAGCACCGGCAGTTCCCGGTACTCCGTGGCCGTGATCGTACGGTTGAATTCGTCAATCACAAAACGGCAATCATCGTTCTTTTCATTATAACGAGTAAAAAACCATTTGGTAATTTCCCAGAGGTCGTTGTTCAGCTCCTGTCCACGGCGATTCACATACTTGGGATTGATCTTCACCTTGTCGGCCAGTTCCTTGGTGAAGGTGGTAAACAGAATATCCTCCGCTGCGGAGACGGTCTGCCGGTTATCTTCCTCGTGGGTACTCAGGGTCTGGCGGTATGCCTGCTCAATCTGTGCCCTGGGCCGCAACCGCTGGGCAATGACCGGAAAGGCTGCTTTTACATCATCCGTAAAACCGCCCAGCACGTCATCGGTAATACCAAAGACACCGTCTGTCACCAGCATCCGCTTGTTGACCAGCTCCAGCTTGCGAACATCGGCAAAGTTGTTCTTGTCGATGAAGGCCACTGACAGCACATCGTTTTCCTGACCCAGCCGGTGGCAGCGGTCGATACGCTGCTCCAGCTTTAAGGTGTTGTACGGCAGGTCGTAGTGGATGATGAAAGCAGCCTCCTCCAGATTGAAGCCCTTGGCACCGTTATCGGTGGAAATCAGCACCTCGCCATCCTCCTTGAACTGGCGGATCACGGAGTAATCGGCGCTGCCGTTGTAGGCCAGAGTGCGGTACCGGTCAGAAAGAAGATTCTGGAGCATCTTCTGGGTTTCCACGCTCTCGGTGAAGATAACCGCTTTCTGTTTGGCTCCCGTTTTCTTCATCAGGGAAAATCCCTGTTTGAGAACGGTCAGCAGCTCACCGGCCTTGGCATCCTGGGGAATGCTTTCGGCTGCGGTTTGAATCTCTTGCCATTGGCTTAGTTCGTCCGCTGCGTTTTCCAGCCCCTGGAGCCGCTTGACGATACCTTTGATGGTTTGCAAAATTGCCGCCGTAGAGGAACCCAACAGGCCCAGCAGCCGCAGAGCCAGGTCATATTGGTTCATTTCGGGAAAGGCTCGCTTTTCCGGCTGGTTGATGTAGGCGTACAGCAGCTCATAGAGCTGCCGCTCTGCCTTGCCGGGGGTGTACTCCACGGTCAGCAGCACACGTTCCGTCACCTTGGCGTAGTGCTTGGCCTGGGAACGGAGGGTACGGAAACAATAGCGGCTGACCTGTTCGCTGAGTTCCGGGTAGTTCTCCGGTCGGCGCAGATACCGGGCCAGAAACTCTTTTTCTCCCGGCAGCAGCGTTTCGTCGATGAACCAGATCAGACCGTACAAGTCCATGATGTTCTTTTCGATGGGGGTGCCGGTCAGCAGCAGCTTGAAGGAGTCTCCGGCGATCCGCTTGAGGGCCTTGGCCTGCTTGTTGTCCTCCTGGTAGACTGGAGAGAGGGCATTGGCTTCTTCAAACACCGTCAAGTCCCAGTTGACCACCTTTGCGGCCTCCTCGTTGTCGGCGGCAAAGTCGTAGGTGGTTATGACAATGGCATCCTGGATGAAGGCGTTAGGATGATCGGAGGTGCTATGAGCCTGCCATTCTTTGCGGCTGGTCAGGACTACATAGGGAACGGTATAAAATCGCTCCAGCATTTCCGTCCACTGGTGCAACAGGTCGGCATTGGGAATGACCAGCAGAATCCGGCTGCACCCCTCCAGCCACTTTTGATTGATGACCAGCATGGCCTCGTGGCTCTTGCCCATACCGGCTTCATCGCACAGAACGGCACCTTTCTGATAGGGGGAACGCAGGGCAAAGCTGGCCGCTGCAATCTGAAACGGATAGATTTCAATATCCGATGATGCAAAGACAGGGAGAAACTGTTCTTCTTCCGGCAGCTGTTCCAAAAGCCGGGCCTTGTAATAGGCATGAAACGGTGTTTGCAGCATGACAATCCCCCCCTTTTTTTGTTTTATACTCCTTTTTATTATGGCAGATATTGACGAAAAAGGCAACGACGATCGGGCGCTTAATGCTATGGTGAAATGCCATTTTCACAATAAAAACCACCGTCAGCGCAAGGGCAATTGTGGTTAAAAAACATTACAAAAGCGCAATATTCTCTTGCGCCTTGATACAATACAGGATATATTCGCAAACTTTTGGTGTTTTGCCCGGTTTGCACAAGTATCGTGGCCGTTCTTCGTTGGGTTTGGTGATAGCTTTGTATCGCAGAGGTTGGTATCCTTTGTGTCAATATACACAAAGGAGTGGTCAAGATGGCAAGCATCCGAAAACGAGGACAAAACAGTTATCTCATCGTAGTATCCCGCGGCTACGATTACGAAGGGAACCGGTTGAAAGCTGCACAGAAAACGGTACACCCACCGAAAGATCTCACGCCCGGCCAGTGCAAAAAATGGCTGAACGAACAGGCAGTTCTGTTCGAGCGGGAAGTACGGCATGACCCACAACCCGTGAACCATGCCATGACGCTGGCAGCGTATACCGAACACTGGCTGCGGGATATCGCCCCAGGCAAGCTGGCAGCCAGTACCTATTCCCGTGACCAACAGGATATCCGGCGCATCCTGCCAGCACTGGGACATTACAAACTGACCGATCTGCGCAAGGAAACCATCCGTGCCTTCTACGAAGCCATGCGCTCAGAGCCTAAACTGACGGATGGACAGCCGCTATCGGAACGGTCCGTGGAGGGACTGCACAACACACTGTGCAGCATCTTGTCCGGTGCCGTGGATGAAGGCTACCTGACTCATAACCCGGCCTGGCGGGTATACAAACCCAAAGGCGTCCGCAAAGAGCGCCCGGTGGCCGACGAGGAAACGGTGCAGAAGCTGATCGCCGCTCTGGAAACACAAAGCATGAAATATGAAGTGTACTTCAAACTGGTACTGGCCACAGGGATGCGCCGCGGCGAAGCCTGCGGATTACGCTGGTCTGACATTGACTGGAGGCACCGGACCATCCATGTGCAGCGGACGGTGGTCAAACTCAGTGGACAGAAGATCTTCACCAAGGAGCCGAAAACTGCAAGCGGCAACCGGAGGGTGTACATCAGCAAAGAGATGTGCAAGCTGTTGAAAGCGTGGAAGCAGGAATGTGCCTGGCAGATGGAACAAGCAGAAGGGCAGACCCTGACGGAGGAAGATTACCTCTTCCGGCAGCCGGGCGGCGATCCCATGGTACCCACGACCTTTACCTTCCGTTTCAAGAAAATCCTCAAGGAAAATGGGTTGCCTCAAAACTTATCTGTCCACAGCCTGCGCCATACCAACGCCAGCCTGCTCATTGCCCAGGGCGTGGATGTCCGCACCGTGGCAGGGCTGCTTGGTCACTCCCAGCCCAGTACCACACTAGACATCTATGCCCACGCCTTTGATAAAACCAAGCGAGAGGCACAGGAAAAGCTGGGAAAGGTGATGGGGTTATAACAGGAAATACTGTTTGCACCGCGTTTCCCAGTGTCCGTATCACGAAAAGAAACCAGGCAGTTACCCTCAAGCGAGGGTGACTGCCTGGTTTTTTATTCTTCGGTGATCTCCAGCCGGGCCAGCGCATAGTCGATGCACATCTGCACAAGCTCATTGCGGGAACGGCCTGTTTTGGACGCTACGTCCTCCAGCTTCGCCAGCATGGTGTCGGGCAGCCGCACCGATACCACCGTGGACTTTCCTACCGCGGGTTTGCGCTGCGGCACAATAAATTTATCCTCCTGCGCCATCGTGTACCTCCCGAGCATTTTGTTGTAGTTATTATGGCGCACATTGGTGTATTATTTATATACTACAAATATGTAATACATAATGTAATCAAGGAGGATCTCCATGGACAAACGCGCACAAACTTGCTGTTTTACCGGCCACCGTCATCTGCCTGCCGGGGAGGAGGAAGCCCTCTGGCAGCGGGTGCAGGAACATCTGATTTCTCTGCTGGAGCAGGGTGTCCGCTATTTCGGGGTAGGCGGTGCACTGGGGTTTGATACGCTGGTCGCGGAAAAATTGCTGGATCTGCGGCGGCAGTATCCGCAAATCCGGGTGATTCTGGTGCTTCCGTTCCGCGGCTACCAAAGCCGCTGGACAGCGGCCCAGCAGGCCCGTGCTGCGTGGATTGAATCTCAGGTCGATAAGGTGGTCTACTGCTGCGATGTCCCCAGCCGTGAGGCCTTTCTGGCCCGCGACCGGCATCTGGTGGACGGCTCAGCCTACTGTATTGGTTACTGTACAAGAGCCACCGGTGGTACAGCGTATACACTGCGGTATGCGGAGAAGCAGGGGCTACAAATATGGAATGTAGCACTCGTTTGAAATCCGAAGCCTGCTTTTCAAGTAGTTACTTCAAGGTGTCTCTTTTGCTCAGCCGATAAATCAGGATGCCGGATATCATACCGCACAACGCCATCGAAATCACACTGAGCAAGATTTCCGCCGGGGTGGATTCGTAATACCCGGAAAGCGTGAACGCAGCCACCAGCGGATACAGTTTGGATATGGTTCCCAGGTTTCCCACAAAGATCGTGATAAAGGAGTAAACTTCCGCTGCCAGAAGGCTGAGCCAGTAATCCAGCTTTTTTTCTGTAATGAAGCAGATAATGGGCAACACTGCGAAGAAAACGCAAATTCCATCCACCAGATAGATTTTGAGGTAGTGCAAGAAAATTGCTGCCGTAAGGACCTGGGCATGAAAAGCCATTTCTACGGCAAAGGCTGCCAGAAACAGCACAAGATAGGTTCCCACGCTGAAAACCAGAATCACCATGACCTTGGCCACTACCATCTTGCCCATATTGACCGGAATGAGCAAAAGTGACTTCAGCACATCTTCCTGGCTCTCCCGGCAAATGATATAACTGCCGAACAGCGCGATGATGCCCGGCAGCGCATACATCGTTCCTAGGGACTGTACTCCGGTCAGATACCATTCCGGTTCCATGCCATACGCTTCATTTCCTCCTGCAAAAAAGCCCTGGGCTGTCACAATGACCAGTACCATGCAGAGCCCAAACAGTGCCACAAGCAGCATACGGGAACGGCGAAGTTTTTTCAATTCTGTCCAAATCATAACCTGCATTGTGTTTTCCTCACTTTTCCGAAAGTCCATGATAGGCGTAGATTCCAGAAGCCACCGCCCACCCTCCAAAACAGAGTACGGCAAAAAACGGCTGATAGGCACAGGGCATGACTACATTGGGCAGATCTCTTGAAATACAAAGGATGGCACAGGCAGAGGGAATCAGGTACGGGTTGGTCTGGGCCACGATAAAACCCAGAAAAGCATAGATAATCGCTGCGCAGCAAGGCAGTAGGTACCCCTTGTGCGATACCGCCAGCGCCAGAATCGGGATAACCGCCACCGCTTCCAGAACTGCAGCTTCGATTCCCTTATACAGAACGAATGCCATCATTTCTCCGTTCCAGGAAAGGAACCCGAAGGCCAGCCCGAATGCAAAGGTAAATGTCACCGCCAGCATCATAAAAGCAAGGGAAACCGTCAGAACGACCCCCCACTTGGCAAGAAGATAGCCGCCCTTGCTCACAGGGATGATCCACAGTTGTTTCAAGACGTCACACCGCTGCTCATTATATACCAGCATAGAGGCCAGAACGCCCAGGATGGCAGGCAGAATCAGAAAAATATTAAAGGAAAACAGCGCCTGCTTGTATAAACCCATATCCGTCAGATAATCGGGATGGGTGGCAAAGTAGGAGAAGGTAATCGCCGGCAGCACCAGAGAGAGCAACGGCAAGACCCGTAAAAGTTTCCAGCGCCGCAGTTTGGAAAACTCGACGCGCACCACATTAAGCAATGCCTTCGCCTCCCGTGATTTTCTTGAAATAGTCTTCCAGCGTATCGTCTTTTTCCGCCAGTCCCGAAAGCCCCACGCCCTGCAACGTGAGTTCCCGCACAAGTGCCTCCCGGTCGATGGTGTTTTTAAAAATTTTGACGCTGGTTGTATCCTGAATGGAGTATTCCCCGACCTGCAGAGCCATCTGCTGTTCCAGAATGCGGGCCGTTGCCGCTGTATCGGACACCTGTAGCAGAATATATTTCTGGTTTTTCTTTTTCAGTTCCTCCATCGTTTCCTCTTCCAGCAAAACACCGTGGTCCAGAATGCCGATGTCATCGGCCAACATGGAATTTCCGAAAGGATATGGCTGGAAACCAGGATGGTCTTTCCCTCTTTTTCGCTGAGGGAACGGATAAAGGCCCGTACCTCCGCAATCCCGATAGGGTCCAGGCCATTGGTAGGCTCATCCAGGATCAGCAGTTCCGGGTCATGCATAATGGCGTTGGCAATCCCCAACCGCTGTTTCATGCCCAGCGAATACTCCCCAAAGAGCTTTTTGTCCTTATAGGGTAATCCCACCACCTGCAGGGCGTGCTCCACTGCGTCAGGGCGGATCGTTCCCCGCAGCTTGGCGAAGATTTCCAGATTTTCGGTCCCCGTCAGATTGGGATAGAAACCAGGTGTTTCGATGATGGCACCAATACGCTGAAAGACACCGCGCTCTCTGCGCTTCACCTGCTCTCCGAACAGCAGCGTTTCGCCGGAGGTAGCCGGCATCAGCTGTAAAATCAACTTCATAATGCTGGTTTTCCCGGCGCCATTCCGTCCCAGCAGGCCATAAATGTGGCCTTTGGGAACGTGCAGGCAGACATCGTTGACGGCGACCTGTTCCCCGTATCTTTTGGTCAGGTGCCGGGTTTCAATGGCATAGGATTCTTTCATGGTAAACCTCTTTTTCTTGTTCTGGTGAGGGAGATTTCTTGGAACTTGTGTTCAGTATACGCTCAAAATCTTACTTTCGCCTTATCAGAATCTTAACGAAATCTTGTTTTTCCCTCAAAACAGAGAAAAGGCTGATTCCGAAATTCTCTCAAAGCCTGGAACGTGATACAATACATACAATAGCCTCCTATGGCTGTGTTTACGAACTTCCAGACTGAGGACGGACCTATGGAATATATTCTGACAATTGACGATGACGAAGCACTGTGCAAACTGGTGAAGAAATGTATCGAAACGGAGCAGGTTCCCGTATATACTTTTCTGCGCGGGGAGGATGCGCTTTCCTTCTTCTATCAGAATCAGAGTGACTGTGTTCTGGTCATTCTGGACATCATGCTTCCCGGCATGGATGGATACAGCGTTCTGGAAAAGGTTCGGGCTGTGAGCAACGTGCCGGTCCTGATGCTTACCGCCAAAGATCAGGAAGAAGATAAGGTCGCCGGACTGCAGAACGGTGCAGATGACTATCTGACAAAGCCCTTCGGCCTGGCAGAATTGACGGCCCGCGTAAACTCCCTGGTGCGCCGGTATACGAAGTTCAATCCCCGCCATGAAGAGAATCAGCGCCTTCTGTTTCAAGATATGACCATCGACCCGTCGGCGCATTCGGTAGAAGTACAAGGAAAACTGGTATCTCTGACCGCCAGAGAATTTGACATTCTCCTCTTTCTGGCCCAGCACAAGGGGCGCATCTTTACCAAACAGCAAATCTATCAGAATATCTGGAAAGAGCCTTATTACCAGGATGACGGCAATATTATGTCGATCATCAGCAAGCTGCGCAAAAAGATTGAGCCTGATCCCGAGCACCCCTTTTATGTACTGACGGTGTATGGCGTGGGCTATCGCTTCAATGAAAAGGCATAAGGGAGAAGATCTATGCTGTCCGTGATTTGTATATTGTGTGCGGCGCTGGCCCTTTGGCTTGCTGCAACGCTTTTTCTCTGGCACCGGGAGCTTCTGGAAATCCAGAAAGCCCTGGAAGATATCGGAGCCGGAAACCTGAACCGCAGGATTGTAACCCGCGGTCCGCAAGCGATTCGATCCATTGGCTACGGCATCAACAAGATCGTACAGCAAAGCCAGCAGAGCGCCATCCAACAGAAGCGCCACGAACAGGCCTATAAACAGCTGATTACCAATCTTTCCCATGACATCAAGACACCACTTGCCTCCCTGACAGGCTATCTGGAAGCTGTAGAAAACGGACTTGTGGTGGGCCAGGAGAAGGAAGAATATCTGCAGACCGCCTATGAACGGGCCGGTGCCCTGCGTTCCTTTGTGGAAAAGCTCTTTGAATGGGTCAAACTGGATGCAGGCGAACAGAAGCTTCAAATCGAGTCGCTGGATCTCTGTGAGATTTCACGGCAATATGTTGCCGAATGGATCGGCCCGCTGGAAAGCAGCGGTTTCACCTATACGATTGAGATTCCGGAAGAGACCTGGCTGGCAGATCTAGATAAAAACGCCTACAAGCGTATTGTAAACAACCTTTGTGAGAATGTGCTCCGGCATAGCCACGGCACGCAGTTTCGTTTCTGTCTGATCCCTGACACCCGACAGGCAACGATCCGTGTCTCCGACAACGGCAAAGGCATTTCTGCCGATGATCTTCCTCACGTTTTTGACCGGCTATATCAATGCGATCCTTCCCGAACAACCCCCGGAAACGGTCTTGGCCTTTCCATAACCAAGGAACTGGTTGTTGCTATGGGCGGTACCATTCAGGTACAAAGTTTTCCAGACCACGAAACAACATTCACCATCTGTTTTCCGAAAGCAAAAGCGTTGCCTGATTCACAAGAAAGGCCTTTTGCCTGAATTTTGCAAACAGGGACTATACAAAAACAAAAACTGATAAAATAGCTCTCGTGCTGCCCAATGTACAAAATCAGCACGGAAAGGAGATTCCATGAGCTATCTTATCAGTTTTTTCGTGTCTGTCATGGCCGATGTTACCGCGTACATAGTCAAAAAATGGATTGACAAGCACTGAGCCGTGACAAAATAAAAAAGGTCGCTGTACTGCAATACAGCGACCTTTTTTGGTGCGGCCGGGGGGATTCGAACCTCTGGCCTTTGGAGTCGGAGTCCAACGCTCTATCCAGCTGAGCTACGACCGCACATGTATGAAAATCGTCGCTGGGACGAGATTCATCGTATAAAATTGTGAAAATCGGGTTGGTGGTCAATTCGTGGTCAGTCTACCGTGAACCACCGGGTGATGTGCCTGCTTTTTCACGTTATGCCGAGCAATTTCTTGCCGGTTGCCTAACGTGCCACAGTTGTCGGAGAACTGTGACAGACAGGAAAATGCAATGATACAGCGCCGGAAATTGTGTAGTGTGCACAACTTCCGGCGCTGTTTTTGATGCTCATAAAAGGATGTTGGAACGTAAAAAACAATACACGGAACCAGCTGGGAAGAAGGAGTGGTCAGATGGTGGTCAAAAGGTATAAATGCGAGACAAATGCACAAATTCCCCCTCTTATTTACAATCCATACAACCTATTAAGAAATGCGGATTCCAAGGCTTGAAGTTGACCAGATAAGAAGGCGATCAAACGTTACATAACCAAGAAGGAAGCAACAGCTCTCCATTATCCTGTCGTCACAATATTAAATTCCAAATACGATCTACGTATAATTATATTTTGAATACTAAGTAGGAAAACTTATATTGTAATGAAAATTTCTAAGAGTCATCGGTATTCCTGCCATATTTGCTTTCGGATTTGCCGCTCTCGTCTTTTGAGCAGATGCCCTACAATCAAAGCTGCCGCAGCGCTAACGGCCATCCCGATCAGACCGAGACTCAAAAAAATCATACCGCTGTTGCCGGTTGTGAAAAAATCCATCATATCGAATCTCCCGTTGAGAACTCTTCCCTTTTGAATTTAGTTGTTTCCTTTGCAATTAGTCTATGATAGAAACCACATTTCTCTGGATACCACTTGTTTGTCTTGCTGAACCACTTGGTGTTCTTCATTATACTCTGTGTATCCTATAGTTGCCTTGTCATCCGAGCCGAACAGTCCCTCCGTTGAATCCAAAAATATGTAGTCTGTATCCGATTGCATCTCCACAGCTATGGTGTAAGAATATACCTCATTTGAATTTGGAAAAGTAAATGTCCCCGTCCCGATTGCTGTGGTTGCATCATAATCAATTTGTGTGGTATACCACTCACCCAACTGAACGGCTATGCTGTAAATGGTCCGATTTTTTTCATCCAAATATTCATCTGACGCCCGAAAGAGCGAGCCGTCGGGCTCGAATGTCATAGCACGGCGTTGACCATTCCAAGTATCTTTATAACGGGAAATATTATCGTCCCAGTTTGTTCCGGTTTTATATTCCGGATTATTCTGTGTGCCGGACAACTGAATCAGCGGCAGAATTTCCTGTGCCTTGGTGTACTGCTGTTGGTTGAAATAAAGCTTTGCCAATCCAAAAAGAGCATCCGCGTTTTGGCTGTCCTGTGTCAGGACATTGTTGAATTGGATTTCTGCCTGCTGATAATCGCCCTCCATCAAAAAGCGCTCGCCCAATTCTAATTCCTTGTGGAAAGGAGATTGATGGCTGAACACCTGTGTCGCGGCATACACTAAGGGGACAGAAACCAATACAATTGCCACAACAGCGAACAGGCCGATGCGCAGCGGCGATCGCAGATACTGTTTTACTGCATTTTGTAAAAATCGTTTTTGCATGACGTGTCCTCTTTCATCAATTCAGCCAGCCTCCTGCTTCCAGCTGCTCCATAAGGGTATTCAACCGGGTCATCTCCATATCGGTCGCACCATTGGCCTCGGCCTGCTGGTAATATTCTTCCGCCAGGTCGGCGTACTGCTGCACCTGGCTGTAATCCCGGGCTCCTACCGGCGCCTGAGCCTGCCAGTCGGCGTACAAAAAGGCCAGGCGCATATAGGGGCGGTAGTCTGTGGAATACTGCTGGCACAGGGGCAGCAGCGTCTGCTCGGCGCGCTCGAACTCACCAAGGTTTTGCTGGATCACCGCCAGGTTCAGGCTGGTCAGTTCGGTGCCCTGGCCGCGGTCGATCACTGTTTTCAGGCAGTCCTCGGCCTCCTGGTAGCATGCCTGACTGCCGGCAGGGTCGGCCTGGGCCTTCTCGCTCAGCACCTCGGCCAGCATTTCGGTGTGCAGGGTGGCGGCGGTACCCAACCGCTGTGCGGCCTCCCGCAGAAGGTCGATGCTGCCATCCAGATTGCCCATCTGGCGGGCGGCCTGCGCCGCCAACAGATACACCCGGCTTAAGGTTTGCTGGTCCTCTGTCTGCTGCAGCACGGCGCGGTACTCTTCCAGGGCCTGGCTGTACTGGCCCTGGGCTGCGTGGATCTCGGCGCTGACCACCGTGCAGTCCACCGAGGCTGCCCCCCGTTCCTGCAGCGTGGCCAGCGTCTGCTGGGCGGCGTCCAGGTCGCCGCTGCGGGCCTGGACCATGGCAAGCCCCCGGTAGTAGGCGTTATTGTCCTGGCGGTGGGCCAGTGCCTGCCTGTACTGGTCCACTGCTCCGGCATAATCGCCCAGCTCGTACAGACAGTTGGCACGGATATAATAGAAATCGCCTGCCTGGTTGTCCGGCAGGGATTCCGGCGAAAGGTTGCCCGCCGCTGCGGCGTTATCCAAAAGGTCCAGCGCCTGCTGGTATTGGCCCTGGCGGTAGAATTCCACCCCCATCTGCAGGTAGGCGTCCGCCTGGTCCGGCGACATCTGGATAGCCTGCCGCAGCAGGGTTAGGGCGCCCTGCAGATCGCCCTGGTCCGAGAGGCTCTGGCTTTGGGTGATCAGGTTCAGGTAATTATTCTGCCTGCCCTGGTACAGCTGCAGCGCGCCGTAACCGGCGCAGATGGAGCTGACACAAAACAGCAGCGAAAACACCGTGCGGGTGACGACACGGGCCAGATGAAAGTGCTGGTAGCGGGCATCCAGCAAATCCACATCCCGCAGAGCTGCCAGCATATGTGCAGCATCCGGAAAACGCCGGGCGGGATTTTTCTCCATAGCACGTTCGATGATGCTGACAAAAGTGGTGCTCAGCGGGAGAGACAGACTGCTCAATGGCGTCACCGGGTCCAGTGCCTTTTCCGGGATGCGTCCCGAGACAAGAAAATACAAAGTGGCACCGATGCCATAGACATCAGTGCACTTGGAGATGCCGCCATAGCCCCCCGCCCGGGTGCTCAGCGCAGCCTGGGAGGAGCGGCCATAGTCCGCGGAAGACTCGTTTTTCCCCGAAGAACTCTGCAGAGCAGCCGACGAAGCAGCCGTCTGCGGCGGGCATTCGGTGGGAATGATCTCGGTAGGCAGAATCTCGGTGGGAAGGATCTCGGTAGGTAGGATCTCAGTGGCGGGCAGATCCTGTGCAGAGGGCGCGGCCGCCGGCCGGGGAAGGTACTGTTCCGGTGCAGCAAACCCATGCGTCAGCGCATTGACAAGCCTGTTGTTCTCATAGGTAAGGGACGTGTTGAAATCGATCAGGCAGATGTTTCCCTCTGGGGTGATCATCACATTGCTGGGCTTGATATCCCGGTGGATAATCGCCGGATTCTGGCTGTGCAGATAGGCCACCACCTCGCACAACTGGCAGGCCCACCGATGGGCAGTACGCTGATTGACGGGGCCGGAACGCTTCACATACTGGTTCATATCCCGGCCGGGAATCAGATCCATCACCGTGTACACATACCCATCACTGCCCTGGATGATATCATAGATGCGGGGTAAATAGCTGTGCTTCAGCCGTTTCAGGATGTTGGCTTCCGCCCTTTGGTCCAGTTTTCCAACATATTTCTGCTTTACCCGTTTGATCACCACATCGACATCCAGACCAAGCCGGTGCGCCTGGAACAGCGTTCCCATTCCGCCTTCGCCCATGGGGCGGATATCCACATATTCTGGCCCAAGCTGTTTTCCGATTTCGTCTGTCAAATGGAGGTGCCTCCTTCGTGGGGAATATCAAGGGGAACTAGCTGGCAAAAGGGTTTCAGTGTTCGGACTCTGCAGAATCCGCTGCGGGGGCATTCTTCCCCTGTTTGTCGGCCATGGCTTTCTCGTATGCCAGGCTCATCAGTTTCATGAAGCCGTCGTGCTCCGGGTTGGTATAGCCGGTGAACACCACATCGTTGATGCTTTCCTGATTGAAGAGCAGCGTCTGCTTGGCCGAAACAAATCCCTCCGGATAGGGCACGGCAAGATAGTCGTACAGCTTTCCTGTATCCTGCTGCATCTGCAGGATGCCAATGATCATCATCTTTTTGCTGGTTCCCTGGATGGTCACAACACTGCCGGCAGGCAACAAATCTTTCATGATAATACCTCCTGTAGGGTAAAGTTTTCCTTGGGGTAGCAATCTTTGCTCCCATTATAGTGCAATTTTGGAAAAACGTACAGAGATTTCAAAGGGCAGGCTTTTGCTCCGGTTCTGGCTGCAGCAAGATCAGCCGAATACATAGTTCCATCCGCTGACAAAACCGTTCCACACATTCTGAGCGGTATCTTTCACAGTGTCCACCACATCAGAGGCGACCGCGCCGATATCCCGGCTGGTATCAACCAGCCACACCGAGAAATCGTAGGCGCCATCTTTCAACGTATCTGAAAGCATCTGGCCGTAATCGCCATCTTCGTTTCCGGTGATCTTGTCCAGAACCCAGCCGAGTCCGCCAAGGGTTAGCGCATTGCCCAAACTGTAAAGTCCCTCACAGGAAGCATCCACCATCACCTCGCCTGTGTCCCCCAGGTCCCATCCGTCAGCGCTGTATTCTTTGATACTTTCACCCATCTGACCCAGAAAATCGAAACCGGCCTCTGCGATGGAGGTGTAGATGTGTGCAGGTAGCGTACTGACCGCGCCTACCAGTCTGAGAACCGAGATACCGGTCTTGACACCGGAGGCTCCGAAATCAGCGGTGTTTTCCATGACTTCCTGAAAGCTCTTGCCGGAAGTATCCATCATATCCATGAAAGCCCCTACCGTACCCAGCAGACTGCCAATGACACCGACACCTTTGACGCGCTCAGCCACCTTCTCGGTGAACATGGCGCCGGATGCTCCGAGATCCTTGCACAGGTCATACAGCCCCTTCCACAGGCCGACGCTATCATCCGCCAGGTTGGCCCAGTCGGCAAAGCCGGACAGTCCGGACTTGTCCCCCGTAAAGAACTCCATAAAGGACTTGAAGTAATCGGTGACGTCTCCGATCAGGCCGCCGCCCGTCACCTTCATCTTGTCCAACAGTTTGTCCACCACTTTTACCAAGTCAAAATCCACCCAGTTCACGGGCAGTATGATTCCCGGCGCGGCTTCCGGCAGCAGCTGCATAATCAGGGACCACAGAATGTTCTGACTTTCCTCACCGCTGGCAGGGACATACTCCGGATTGGGTGCGGGCTGCACCCAGCTGATGGTGCCGACTTCCAGGCCCAGCAGGCTGCTTTCGGCACGCTGGTACAGATCGCAGACATTATTGCCGGTGGTGATCAGGCGGCGCAGGCTGGCGTTGTGTTCCTCCAGCTCCTGCGCCAATGAGTTCAGTCGGCTGTCAATCTGGCTGCGCTGGCGGATCTTGAAGGTAAGATTGCTGCGAACGGAACGCACATCGCCTGCAATGCTGGACAGGCGATCCGCAGCGATATCGTTTCCATCCAAAGCAGAGCGTACCCCTTGCAATGTGACGCTGAATTCGCTCATAAAAATGCCTCCTCCGTTTTTTGAAATCGCTGGGATATGCCCGGCCACCTCTTTCAGAATCTTCCCCGTACCGACAGGGCAGCCGGTCAACGGGCGGGCCTGACCAAAACCAGCGAATAATTGTCCGGTGCGTGACTGGCAAGCACGTCCTGCTCAATATTGCGGGCGCCGCTCTGCAGCAGCGTCGTACGTCGAGCCTTTGCCAGGTGGTGGTGCAGCCTTTCCGGCGGGCAGTATTTGTAGATGCCATCGGAACACAAAGTGAAAAGGCTGCCCCTTTTGATTTCGCCGCTGCGCATGCTCAGCAGACACCGGCCCACACCCACCGCGCGGCAAAGCTTGCCCTGGTCTGCTTCCAAAGTGTTGGTGGCCGGCACCACATCATCCACCGTCATCTGCAGGGTCCGGACCAGCAGATGCCACCTGCAGGTCTGGTAGCAGCGGCTGTCCCCCGACCAGAGCAGGGTGTAGGTGCGGCCGCTCAGCCACAGGAGAACCAACGTGCTGCCGCATTGCTGCCCCGGCGGGGTGACCTGCCGGATCCGGGAATGGCAGCTCTGCACCAAAGACTGCAGTTGCTGCTGTACCGCAGGCAGGGACATCGTCCGGGGGGCGCTGTTCCACCAGCCAGCCAGGGCATCGGCAATGGCCTGGCTGGCCGTTTCGCCGGAATAGTGACCTCCGATTCCATCCGCCACAAAGAACAGGCCTTGGTCCCCGGAGGTCCATCCACCGGCGCGATCCTGGTTTAGGGGCCGTCTGCAGCCGCGCTCGCAGATACAAACATGTTGGATCACGGCTGGTACTCCACCTTCATGAGCAGCCGTCCCATTTTCAGGGTGCTGCCGCTCTGCAGCCTGCATATACCTTCCATACGCTGGCCATTGACATGGGTGATGTTGGCCTGGCTGAGATTATGCAGCCACACCTCTCCGTCTTTCAGGCTGATTTCGCACTGCACGCGGGAAACGGAGGGCTCATAATCGATCAGGATCTGGCAACGGGTTGGATCGCGGCCCAGGATCAGGGGCGTTCCTTCCTGCAGAGGGTTCTGGAATGTATGCAGAGGATTGTTGATGTCGGTTATCCGCAGCTGGAGCGTCGCGCCCCGGCCGTTGTCCCAGGGTGTGCTCGTGGGCGGTGCATCCTGATTCTGCAGATCCAGCAGTTCGGTAGGGACATCCGTGGGGTTCTCCTCCGCGGCCGGGCTGCTGCCTGCGGTGCCCTGCCCTAGGGCAGTCCTGCCACGGATTTTTCTGACAATCACCACCGCTGCAATGACGGCAATGACCACCGCACCGCCCGCCAGGAGCAGGATGCCCCACACGGGGAACGTGGATTCCGACATCTCGGGCTGGGGTGTAGCGGTGGGTGCCGGCGTGCTTGTTGGAACAGGTGTGGAGGGTGCCGGTTCCTCCGTGGCAGCAACCACCGTACCGAAAGACGTCGTCAGAGAGAACGTGTAGGTGGTATCACCGCTGACGATCTGCATTTGATGGGCAGCGCCATCGCACAGGTCGGCAGGCAGATCAAACGACAGCTGTACACCGGTATTCCACTCAGCAATACCAGCTGCAATGGAATTGACATCCTGATTCTCAGCCAGGTAGAACGACTGGCCACTGGTCAAGCGGGACAAGGCGAACAACTGTTGCAGTTCCTGGTTGCCGTTGGCACTGGCATTTGTACAACCGATGGCATAGATGGGGTATCCGGCCTGCTGGATCAGCACGGTCAACTCCTCCCGGGTATAGCCGATCTTCTGGTTGTCCACACCGTCCGTCACCAATATGATACGGCAGAACTGCCCGGGATATTGTTGCTGCAGGTGGGTGATAACATTATACAGGCAATCGGTCTGCCGGGTTTCCTGATCGTTGTAGGTGATGCTGTCCAAGGCAGACTTGACCTGCAGATAATCTGTCTGGGCTTCACAAAGCCAGTTGACCGTATCGGAGATGGTTGCCACCGAAAACTGCTCGCCCTGCAGCCTGTTGCCCACCACGGCCTCCAGGATGTCCAGCACCAGCGGGCGCTGGGACGAGGGGATCGAGATGGAGTTGTCCACCAGAATTGTCGTGTGGACAGGCGCTGCCAGTGACTGGATCTGCTGTACTTGAGCCGGGGTTACCGGGACATTGCCAATCTGGCAGGTAAACTCGGCGTCTGGAGCAGCCCCCCGCAGATATACCAGCGCCTGCTGCCCCTGCACCGTTGCCCAGGCTGCCCCCTGATTTTCGGCCAGAACCGGCACTGCCGCTATCACGCAGAAGAGCAGTCCCACAAGCCCGCTGAAAAGACGTTTTGCCATTGTATGCATTGCTTTTCTCCCCGACAACAAACGCATTTCACACGGCACGGTCCGTGTACAACCCACGCCCGTACCGTGTGAAAGCGTTCCCGATGATGTTTGGTTTTCCTCTGTCCGGGGTCCGGATCAGATGTAATCGACCTTCAGTGCGCCCGCCGTGCTGGTGTTGCTGGCTTCGCTCTTCTCGTACTGAGCGGCCATCTCCTTCAGGTCGTCCACATGCTCATTGATCATGAGAACCATCTGCGCCATATCGCCATCCAGACTCTTGAACTTCTGGCAATAGGCCTGCTGGGCGTCGCTCTCCCAGGCGCCGTTCATCGAGGTGACCTCGTCGATCATCTGGGTGGTCAGCGTGCGGATGGAATCGCTCTGCTTCTTGAAGGAATCGGCAGTATTCTTCAGGACCTGGCTATCAACTTTCAAAGTACCGGTAATCATAATATATGCTCCTTTTCTGCATGGATGAAATTGTGCTCTGTTGCGTCAGAGGACGGGACAGGCGTTCGATCAGCTCTTGGCCACCTGAACATTTCTGTCCTCGGCGTTGTCATACTCTTTGGCGATGGTGTTCAGGGCGGTCACATACTCGTTGATGCCCTTGACAAATTCCTGGAACTTCTGCATATCCTGCTGGAAGCTGGTGCGGAAAGCCTGCTGGGCATCACCCTCCCATTGGGTGGCCAGGGTTTGCTCCTGGGTGGAGAGTTCCTCCAGAGCTTTGGTGAGCTGCTGGTTCATCTGCTGCAGTTCATCGGCCTTGTTGCGAAGCGCGGTAGTGCTGACAAGAATCTTGTTTGCCATAATGATTTCCTCCTGTACTGTGTTTGTTTAGGTATAAAAAATGGCATTTGCCATGGTAAGCCTTGTGCGGCCGTTCTCCATGCAGGCGTATCCGGCTTGCGGAACGTGTTCAGCGCCCACCTCCGCCACCTCCGCCGCCTCCGCCGCCGTAGGATCTTCTCTGGACGGCAATGTAGTAAGCCTGCATCTCTGCGTCATACACCCGCCTGGCGATGGTTCGGATCTCATCAGCCAGATTCCGCAGGCTGTTGCTTGTGCGCCGGATCTTGTCCTGCAGTTCGCCCTGTTTGGCGGTAAAGCGGTTGGCGCTTTCCCCCGTCCAGGCGCTGTGCAGCTGCTGGGCCGTGTCGGACATCGGGCGGATCACCTGCTGTTCCAGGCTGTTGGCCAGCTCATCCAGGCGGTTGGCCTGCTGTTTGGCATTCTGAAAGTCGAACCGGATCTGTGTGCTGCTTTTCATGATGTCCTCCTTTCAGATAAAATCGGTGCGCAGTGCGCCGGCCGTTTCCTGTAGATTGGTTTCGTTCCCCTCGTAGATGCCTGCCATCTTTTCCAGGTCATCGGGGATCTTGCTCAGGCGCCGGAAAGCATCGGCGGCGGCGTCTTTCTGTTCGGCAAAGGCCTGGCGGTATTCATCCGCCGCCTGGCCCTGCCAGTAGTAGCCGCTGCGGCTTACGATGGACTGCAGGCTGTCAAAATCCTGCTGCATCAGCCGGATCTGCTTGCGCACCTCACTGGCCGTGGTCTTGAGCTGTTGTGTATCTACTTTCAAGGTATCTGTCACGTCCTGTTCCCCCTTCCTTAAATGCGAAGCGAGTTGACGGCGTCGTTGACCTGCTGTTCACAGGTGCTGTACACGGAAGCATCGCTGGTCAGCTCCTGGATCAGATCATCCATCAGCCTGCACAGCTGGTCCATGTTCTGCTTTTCAGCCTGGTAGACCCGGGCTTCCGCCTGGCTGGCCGGGCCATCCCAGTAACCAAGCAGGGCATCCATGGTGGTACATAATGTCTGCAAGCGGTTCCGGGACTGCTGCAGACGGTTTGCCAGGTCTTGTGCATCACCGCGCATACGGTCTGTGTTGACCTTCAGATTTGTGATTGCCATTCCTCATGACTCCTTTCTCGGTTCAGCTTTGCATCTGACGGACGATGTCCCGGCACAGCATCGGCACCACACCCGTGGCGCATATCTGACCGGCCACCTCATTGCCATACCACCAACCGCAGCGTTCCACAACGCCGGCGACGGTCAGGGACAGCAGCACCGTGTTCATATTGCCGATGACCTGAACCAGAGTCATGCATTCGGCAACCGGGAATGCTGTGGATTCCAGCAGCGGGATCTCCCGCAGCAGCTTCCGGAAGGTGTCCAGCATCTGCTGCCAGGCGCCGGGGGGAACGGATGGCGGGCCGTAGGTGATCGGGTCGATCACGAATTCCGCCTGCGAGAAGGGGGACACGCCGCCTTCGCCCGACTGAATGGCCGATTCCTCGGCGTGGCGGTAAAGCCCTGCCACCGTGTCCAGCGTCCGGGACATCCGTCCCAATGCCGCAGCCTGTTCCCGCATGGCCGCACAACAACGGGCCAGCTGATGCAGCGGCTGTTCCATCTGGGTCAGCATTTTTAGTCGGTCCGTGACATCTCTGGTTTCCTGCGCGAGCCGGTCAAGCTGCCGGCCTTCGCGCCAAGCCTCATCCGCGAGCTGTTCCAGCCGTTCCGGCCTGGCGAAGAATTCAGGCACCTTACTGCTCACCTCTGCTTTCCTGTCTGTGTCTTGCTGACTGTGACTACAGTCTACCGCAAGCGCTGATTTTTGGGGCCGAAACGGGATAAAATGCATTTGAAACGGGATGAACAGCCATTTTGCCCGGCCCTATCCGCTGCGGCCGATCACAGAAGGAGCAGGCGGTGGCCATTCTCCACACCGTTTTGCTGCAAACTACCGGCACTGTTCAGCAGGCAGGCGTCATCCTGGCTATACAAGGCAAAGTTCTGGGCCTTTTCGGAAGGCTGCAGATGTTCCTTCTGGCAGATGACCTCCACCACTTCCCGGGTCAGCAGGTCCACCGGCGCGGTTTCCTCCAGTTCAAAGTCGTACCGACTGCCCAGCGAAGGGACTGTAATCTCAACCAAAATCATAGCGGCTCTCCTTCCCAAAGATGGCGGTTCAGGGCATCGCGGGCGAACCGGCAGTCCAGGAGCAGGCGGGTACCGGACCCGGTCTGGCACAGTATGGTGTTACCGGCTTCCCCCTGCCACCACACCAGTCGCTGCTCCAACTGACCATGTTGATATGTATCCACAATCACCCGTGCCTGTTCCCACCGTCCCCACCCGGAGGGCGGGTCGGTCAAGGCCGGGCAGGGCAGGCCGGCAAGGTCGTCGGGCAGCTGACTTTCGGGCAGGGCCGGGTCGCCATCCGGAATCCGTTCCGCCAGGCCCAGGCAGCTTTCCAGCCAGCCGTCGGGCGGTTGGTCCCAGACCTGCAGCCGGTAGCCCGGCCAGTAATTGCCCTGCAGCAATACGCTTTGTCCGCCGCTGCGGTAGAGTGCCTGTGTTTTGCAGTGCGCATCCCGGCTCAGCGCCAGGCAGACGGTGCCCGCGTCCTTCATGGCCGTCAGCAGCTCTGCCACCGGTGCCGCGGGCACCGCGCCGGCATCGGTATAGTCGACAAGCCCCTTCCGGTGCAGTTCCACCGCCACCTCTGCCCACCGCCCGGCGGGGACCCGGGAGGCATAGGGCAGGGCGAAGGCCACGACCGGCCGCTGATCCACCAGAGAGAGCAGCAGCAGCAGTTCCTCACCCGTCAGCAGATAGGCGGTTTCCGGTTCAGCCATGATGCAACTCCTTCACATTCTTTTTGTAGCTGCGGGACAGCGGCACAGCCAGGCCGTTCCACAGCAGCACGAGGTTTTCGGTCAGCTGCACCTGGCGGATTTTATCGGCATTGACAATAAAGCTGCGGTGGGTGCGGCAAAAATTGGGCGGCAGCTCCTGCTCCAGCTTTTCCAGCGTGCCCACAAAACCGATCTCCTCCCGGTCCAGCCGGAGGTAAAGTTTGCGGCCCCGGGCCTCAATATAACTGATGGAACTGTAGGGGATATTCTGGTTGCCGTTCCGGGAATGGATGGTAAAGATCAGGTTGCTGTCGGCGGCCCGACGAAGCAGGTCGGCGGCCATCTCGTTGGCAACCCGCCGTGCCTCGCCGGGCTCCACCGGGCGAAAGACCAGCGCATCCGGCCGGATGCCCGGCGTGAGGAAAAGCACCGGCGAGGTTCCTTCGTCGGCAACAGCCAGCAAAAACGCCTCCTGACAGGCGGAACGGGCGGGCAGCAGGGCCTGCCGGGCCGACGCGGTGCTCACATCCCAGCCGATCAGCTGTGTTCCGTTGGCCAGGATCTCAGCAGCGGCACCGCCCGCATCGGTGAAGACGGCGCAGGACAGCTCTTCGTTGCCGGCGCAGGACAGCTGATTGCGCAGCGCGCCCACCAGCTGGCGGCCTTCTTCCGGCACAGGAGTGTACAAGACAAGACGTTGCACGCCGTTACCCCCTTATCTGCGGCAGAACGATTCGGCGATATTCCTCGCCATCCCGGGGCGGTACCAGACCCATGCCGGGTTTCAACGGTTTGCTTTGCTCCGAGTAGGGCATTCCGGTAAAATCAAACAAATTCTGAGAGGCGACATTGCCGCCCAGGTGGATACCATTTTTGTCCTTGACGAACTCCTCGTACACCGGTTTTCCGGAAACGCGTCCACGGGTACTCTGGTCCAGCCCTACCACAAAGTAGATGTTGTACAAAAAGCCCTTGCCGATCAGGTTGATCAGGGTCTCATCCAGCTTGAGCGCCTGGGCGTCACGATCGATGGCCCGTTCGACAAACGAGACCAGGTCATCAATGACAATCAGCCAGGCGGGTTCACGTCGTACCGCCTCATACAGTTCATCTTCCTCGGCGCCCTTGGCAAGCAAATCCATCTTGATAGCCTTGCGGCTGCGGAAAGTTTCACCTAAGTTGTCCACGAAGGGAACAATCTCATCCAATGTGGAGCAATAGTCGGCGCCCAGCTTTTCCGCTTCATTCTTCAGCGCGGTGCCGGAAGTCTCCAACACGCTGATCCGCATCTGTTTTTGCTTGCCCATGCGCAGGAACAGGCGCAGCAAATTGGTTTTACCGGTACGTGCTCGACCGGAGACAACATAGCAGAATGTATGACGCAAATCCACGCTGTAAATACCGCCGGTGGCATAGTCGTAACCAATAGGCAAGTGTCGGTCATCGGCCAACAGGCTGGCGGTTTCGGGATGATCCAGCAGATCCTGCAATACCGGATTTTCGGGAATTCGGGGGATGGGCCTGGCAGTGCTCCCCTGCCAGGCTGCCGCCATGGTATTGCAGACATCCTCCAGTGCTTCGGCACGGGCATAGACGTCTTCTCCGGGCAGCGAAAGCGCGGTCTGATATTCCAGCACCGTTCCATCCCGGTCAACCAGGCCACGGCCATGGATACCGGTCTCGGGCAAAATTTTCGGCGGTGCGGTGCGCAGTGCATCCCCGTATTGGAATGCATCGGCCAGCTCCAGCGTGATGCCAGTACGGATCTGGTCGCCCAACCGGGTGGGGATCTCGGTCATGGAGAACCCCCCACCGGTCACCAACAGGTAAACACCGTAGCTGGCGCCCTGGCGGGCAAGACGGATTAAGTCATCGTCGTAGGCCTGCTGGGTCTTTTCACGGAAATTTGCCATATTGTCGATCACCAGCAGTACAGCAGGACAAGTGACGCCATTTGTAATGACATATTGCTCGTAATCGCCGCCCCGGAACATCTGCTTGCGTTCCGCCACGATGCTGCGCAAGAGATAGAACAGCTTGCCCACCTGGGACAGGTCATCCTCAAACAGGATACCGCCCACTTGGGGCACGTTCTGGAAAGGCTGGGTCAGCCTGGCGCTGAAATCCAGCACATAGATATTCAGATACTGGGGAGAAAAGCGGTTGATCAGCGAAAAGAGCAGCGTCTGCACGAAGGTGCTCTTGCCGGAGGAAGCCGAACCCAGCAACGCATGATGACCGCCGCGGGTAAAGTTCAGCGCCAACGGCACCTGACTCTGGTTTTTGGGATCATCCACCAGACCGATCAATGCAGTCAGTTCCCAGCGGCGTTCCTGCACCGGCCAGCGGCCATCGGCAAAGCAGTTGTCCTTCCAGCCGTCCAGCTGCTGCAGAAGCAGGTTGGCGGGCAGCGGTTCCAGCCACAGAGGCGGCAGGGGCTGATACCCCTGCTCTCGGGCAGTAGCGGCCAGATAGGTCACCATGGCATCCAGCTGGGTGCGCTGCTTGCGCTCAGGCAGCTTCAGATTACGCCCCGTCGCCTGCGCGTTCAGCCAGTCTGCCAGACGCTCTGCTGTAATACCCAGACTTTTAGCCTGCATTATCAGCTGCAAAAACACTTGCAAGGCCCGGGTGTTGCTCTCACTCTCGGGGTAGTCGATCTGATGCTCCGCCATCAGGTTGTACATCTCGTGCACCTGATCGGCCTGTACAGACTCGCTGTCCCCGGAATAGATGGCCAACACCTGCGCGGCCATCGCCGCCAACAAGGTAAGCCATGCGTTGCGTTGTTTTTCCTTCTGCTGGCGCTTGATGTAGCTGCCGGTCAGGGCAGTCCTACCCGGGTTTGTGAGCATGCGGGCCAGCACCTGCTTAGTGCCTGCGGTTTCCTCATCATAGGGGGCGCCGCTCCAGCCAGACTGGAACTGCTCGAATACCTCATCGCTGCCCACTTGCAGGAATCCGCGGCCCGCCTGCGTCAGGTAGGCGGCGTCCGGGCGGTGCAGCATATCCATACTGTCCTGCCGGTCTTGCACCCGCAGACAGAGGCGGAATTTTGCATTGGACCAGATGTTATCATCCACCGTGCCGCTGGGTTTCTGGGTGGCCAGGATCAGGTGCACGCCCAGACTGCGCCCCACCTGCGCCACACTGATGAGTTCCCGCATGAACTCCGGCTGCTCGCGCTTGAGTTCTGCAAACTCATCGATGATGATAAAAAGATGGGGCATCGGCTGGGAAACCTCACCGTTTTTGTAGAGCGTGGTATACAGATTGATGTTGTTGACGCCGTTTTCGTTGAAAATGCGCTGGCGGCGCATGTTTTCGCTCTTGATCGATACCATGGCGCGCTCAATCTGCTTTCCGGATAGGTTGGAGATGGAACCCATGGTATGGGGCAGATCAGCAAACAGGTTTGCCATACCGCCGCCTTTGTAGTCGATGAGGAACAGACCCACATCGTAGGGGCTGAAATTCAGCGCCAGCGACAGAATATAGGTCTGCAGTGTTTCGGACTTGCCGGAACCCGTGGTGCCCGCCACCAGGCCATGGGGGCCATGATACTTTTCGTGAACATCCAGATAGCAGGGTTGCCCCCCGGCTTTCTGGCCGATAAGAGCCCTCATATTTTCGTAGGTACGGCTGCGCTTCCAGCGTTCGGCAGCATGCAGTTCCTCGGGGCGCGAAACGCCATACATATCTAGGAAGGTGATGGAATTGGGGATCTCACCGCCGATCTCGCTCTCATTGACCTGGACGTTGCACAGGCTGCGTGCCATCTGCTCCAGTGCACCGGGAGCACAAGTCTCCATCTGTAGCCGGCCGGATTCCAGATCCGCCTGCCGCGCATGGTAGATGCCTGAGTACTCCGAATCGTTGCGGATGATGCAGTCACAGGCATTGGGCAGTTGTCCGGCCTCGTCCGCCAGGAAGATGGTGGTCACGCCCAGGTTCTGTTTCGGGTCCAGCAGGTAACGGGCGGCCGGTTCGTTTTCCAGGATTGCCGCATCCTCCAGCACCACAATATACCAGGGATGAAACCGGATCGCCTTGCTGCCGGCCTGGGCGGCCATCTCGCTGCGGTTGCGCAGGACGTTGGCCAGCTCATACAGCACATCGCTGGATTCGGCCGGGTTGGCCGCGACATAGCGGATACGATGACCTTCCGACCAGACATGGGGAAGCCAACGGCACCAGGCCCACTTTTCCGGGTTGTCGCCCTGGTCTTCCTGATATAAAAAGGCCAGTTTCACATCGGTGTAGCAGTTCTGTTCCGCGATCTGCGCCACCAGATTGTACAAAATGCCCCGAGCCCCCTCCCGGTCCGGTCCGCCCACCAGACCGACCAGTCGCTCTTTTTCCAAATTGACACAGACGGGCACCTGGTGCAAGGTCTGAAAATTGTCACGAATCAGCGCGGGCTTGTGCCGCAGGTTGTCAGGCTGGAGTTCAAAGCGGTCCTGGGGAATGCGGATGTTCTTTTGAAAAGGGACATCGCCCAGACCCAGCCGATAACTCAAGAAATCCGGATGATAATCGTTGCGTTCCCACAGGTGAACCTTTTTGCATCCATCGGTCAGGCACTGCCGTGCAGATGGATAAGTCTCCATCATCAAGCGGAGGTTCTCGTCGTAATCCTTTCGGATTTCGGTGGCCATTCGGATCAGATACTCGCTGTACGCATTAAAGCGCTGCGCCTCGTGTTCCCGGCGGGACTTGCGGCCGTAATTGGCGTTCACCAGCGCCCAGGTGGCACCGATGCAGGCCGACAGAACCGATGTGATGATGCCGGTGTACATATAACTTCCCCCGGTAGTGGCCCCCAGCACAGCCACGGCACTACCAGCCATCATGGGCAAAGTCATGGTCAGTGCCGGGCCGACGGTCATCAGCATCGGCAGGCGGCGGTCCTGCTCGAGGGCCGGGGGTGCCTCAATGACCACTTCCCCCTCCGCCAGCTTGGAGATCCGCCGGGGGGAACGGTGATATTTCCGTGCTCCCGCTTCTGCGGGTTCCTGAAGCGGCCTGGCTGGCAGGTCGGCGGCAACAAGCTGCGCCGAATCCACCTGCAGCCGGTTATTGGGCCGTATAGCCAGCACTGTTCCCAATGCCACAATACGAAGCCCCCAAATATCAATCCGATCACCAAATTGCAACGAAACCGAGTCGTGCACTCTGACATCATTGATAAAGACACCATTAGCGCTGGCGTCTGTCAGCACCATGCCGGAATCTTTCAAGGAAATGCGGGCATGGCAGTGGGAAATATACTCGTCCCCATCCGATTCAAAGGAGTACTGCAGTGCACAGCCGGGGTTGATGCCGATTTCAATCTGGTTGTTGGTGAGCCGGTAGCGTTGAAAGCTTTCAAACCGGTGAGCCGTGTATTCCACTACCAAATAGACCAACGTTTGTCCGTTACTTTGATAGAGGAAGTGGTCACCATCCCGCAGTTCGTGTCGTTCCCGATTCTGCGGGTCCACCAGACCGGGATTGTTATCCTGGGCAAAAAACCAGATGCCATCCTCATTTTCCAAATTCAAATTTAAATTTTCGGCAAGACCAAACACATCCCATCGCACCACCAACGTAGTGCGAGTGTTGACGACCGCAGGCAGCACAAACTCTTTGTAAGCGTTCCGACTGTAGACGGAAAGAACAATGTTCATTTTACTTTCACTTCCCCCGATCAGAGTATATCAACACGAAACTGCGTGCTCGGCAAAAGCAGTTCGTCCCCCGTGCGAAGCGCAACGCCCTCACGCCCCACCGACACAGTCTTGTGGCCGCGCATCAGCTTGACACCGGACATCAGTCCCCGAACCCGTTGGGTATTCTGGCTCTGGTACAGCTCGCACAGAATACCGCATTCCGGCGCATAGTCCCGCCTGACAACGGTGAGCCCGTCCATAGTTCCCAGGAACAAACGCTCGCCACGGTCCAGTAGATAGGTGCGCGTAATGGTCAGACTGTGTTCGGTTAACCGCAGGAGAAGTCCTCCTCCCGTGCGTTCCGCTTTCAGATTATACTGTATCTGTACCGGGTCCGGAACGCTGTGGCTGGCGGGAGCATGTGGGTTAGCAAGAGCCTTGTCCAGAGCCTCCTCGCGCAGTTTGCAACTGATTTGATCAGCCAGCTGTTTGCGGCGCTTGTGCCGACGCCACAACACGATAGTCAAAGCGATGCACACTGCCAGTACCGCTACGACACAAAGGACGATCACAAGGCGCAGGGTCAGTGGGTTCATGAGTCTGTCCCCTTTCGATACAAAAATAAAAGGCAATCCGAGCGGCCGTACCAAAACGCAGGCAGCACATTCAATCAGAAGAAAGAATCCGTTGCGAACATCAGAAAAACATGTACGACTTGGCCAAGCAATCCATTCTGGCTTAATTGGAATATATACTATTTTATCATATCGGATTTTCTCAGCTTTTTCAACAAAAAAATAACCTTATAACCAAAATCCACTAAAAATAGAATATTTTTTGTGGAAGGTAACGTTTTTGATAAAGACTGTGATGAAAGGCCACATTTTCTTTTCTGTGATAATCGCCCAATCAATGTATGACATTGCAGACGGGTATGGAAGATGTTATACTGTTTAAAAGCAAAATTCATTTCACCAGTACAACAAAAGGAGCACCCTTATGATGCAAGAACCGTATCCGAACCCGTCAGAAACATTTCCTCAGGGGAAAATGCCGCCTCGGCAGCCGAAATGGGGCAGGTGGCTGCTGATTGCCCTGGGGGCAGTGGTCCTGCTGCTGGTGGTCGTGACAGCCGTCAGTTTTCTCATGCGATCTCATCAGCTGCAGCAACATCTGGAACTCGGGGAAAAGTATCTGAGTGAATTGGATTATAATTCGGCGGTGCTGGAATTCACCAGCGCCATTGAGGTGAACCCGCGCAGCGAGGACGCCTATCTGGGACGCGGTGAGGCTTACCTGGGTCTGGGCGACTTTGACAGTGCCGTGGATGACTACACGATGGTAATTGATCTGAATGGCGGCACCATCGACGGTTATGTAGGCCGCTCCCGTGCGCATGCCGGCCGAGGCGAACTGACTGAGGCAGAGGAAGATTTGCAGATGGCCATCACCAATGGTCTGGACGAAGCGCAGGCCGAAACCATACGGCAGGAAATCACCGCTCCTGCCGAACCGCTGACTGCGGATGATGTGTCCTGGCTGGTGGAGCCGAGCCTGGATTACCAGCAGGTATTACCGCTGAGAGGCAACAGTTTCAGTGATGTCAGTGGTGATTATTCAGACGGGCAAACACTTATCTCGAATTTTTTTTACGAAATGAGCTTCCCCGGCTATTCCAACCTGCCGCAGTACTATCTGGTCCGCATGGCAGACGGCAGCTGGCGGTTCTACTATATGCCCAACCATACCGACAGCGGAAGCATCCCGATGGATCTAGACAGTTCGCAGGATGTTGTAACCACCGTATTTCGCTACGATGCCACTGGCATTGAGAACTTTAATGCCACTGCGGGGCCTGCGAACACACCGGACAAAGCCCCCTACGGCTGGTATCCCACCTACCCCTCCCCGTGGTATCTGTTTACCTCCATTGAGCGCGGAGGCGGAAGAATGTCGATCTATTATGACACTTCCACGCAGCAGGGCCTTGCCATCGGTCTGTTCTATGGGATTTATTCACAGCCTGTATCGGGGTCCGGGCTGAACAAGCCCTATCCGGCCAGCCAGTTCAGTTCCGCCGGCATCGGGGTGGATGTAAACCAGCCCGTCAGTATGGCAGCGGATGGGGATGACGACACAATGAGTCGTTATACGGAAGCGCTTGACGCCTCTTCGGAAACCCGCAAGGCCTATGTGGGCACAGACGGGCAGCTGATTACAGATTTTCTCTATGATGAGGCCGAGGATTTTTCCGAGGGGATTGCCGCCTGCTGCCGCAATGGCAAGTGGGGGTATATCGACGAGAACGGCAACGAAATCACCGACTTTGTCTATGACGGTGTTTGGCCTTATAAAGGAGAGTTCGACCCCGATCTGGGGGATTTCGGCGACTATGTAACAGGGTATTCTGCCTATCCCTGTACCTCGGATACCATGGTGGCCTATCGGGACGGCCAGGTGGGACTTCTGTACCGGGACGGCAGCGTACTAATCGACTTTGGTCAGTTTGAGGATATGGCGCCTGCCTACAACAACGAGCTTTGGGCGAAAAAGGATGGCCTTTGGGGGCTGATTGATCTGGCGGATGCCAAACAGAAGACGCGCCGTTCCGCCGATTTGACGGTTCTTTCCGATACGGAGATCCCTGACCCCGCTTATGTTCCCTACGAGCAGGAGCAGCATCCGGAAACCACACCGATTGACTTCCCGGCGACGGCCAGTCAGAAGTATGATTTCTATCAGCAGGTGGAAGAATACCAGGACACCCTGGCGCCGGTGACGATGTATACCAGTCCGGATGGCGGAGCGGAAATCACCACCATTCCCGCCGGTGAGATGGTCCAGGTTATGGGGCAAAAGGAAGACAATTCCGACTGGCTCTGCGTGAGCTGGTATGAGACAGAAATGCAGCGCACCTATCTCGGTGATTATTATTTCGATCAGGAGCGGGTGTCGGAACGCTACTACGGCTGGATCTCCACACAAAATCTGACTCCAGATCTTGGTTAAGACCAACGCACAGCGGGAAAAGGTGAACTTTTAGCCGTTTTGCAATATCTCGGAGGATATTTTTTCCGGAAAGAAATGGAACCCTGTTAGCTTCCAACAACAAAGACAGGAGGATCAGCGGTTGGACCGCTGATCCTCCTGTTTTTCTATGCTCTTCGCTTTGCATTCAGCTGCCGTGGGCTGGTATTATAACCGAATGTGTAAGCTAACGGGGCGTCCGTCCGAAACAATCCGGCATTACGCGCCCTCAAAAAGCATGAACGTCAATAGGTGCTGATGCCTCGGTCTTGCAGCTCCTGCACTGTTTGATCCGGGACACTGGTACCATACACAGTTAGGCGTTTCAAGGATGGCAAACCGATCAAAGAAGAAACGTCACGTACCTGATCGCAGCTGCTCAGATTGACAGTTACCAGATTGGTGCAGGACGCCAGCGGAGAAACATCAACCAGTTTGCTGCCGCTAAAGTCGGCCAAGGACAGATTTTCCAACGCCTGAATGCCTTCGAGACTGGTCAAGTTTTTATTATTGATGATGGATAGAGAAGTAAGCTGCGTACACTGCCATACCGGGGTGAGATCCTGCACATTTACCTCCATCAATCTCAGATTTTGAATCGGAAGTGAAGTCAGGGCAGACAAATCTTTCACCGTACCATTTTGTAGGTCAAGGGAAGAGAGAGACGCACAGGATTGCAGCATCTTCAAGTCACTGATTTCCCGTTTGCCCAAATCCAGTGTCAAATCCATCAAGGAAGGGGACAACGCCATGTTCATGTCATTGCTCAGATAGAGCGACATCGATGTTGTCACATTCTCCGGGTGGATGATCTGGACAGGGGAATTCGCTGCGGATAGACTGTCAACAGGGGCATTCAGGGTAATTTTCAAGCCTGTATTTTCACCGGAGAAGGTAAGGTTTTGCACCTCACCGTTGATCGCAACTTCTTTCAGTTTGCTATCGCTTGCGCTAGAGCAGTTCAGGTAGTCGATGGATCCATTTACGACCAATGTTTCCAGACCGGTGCAATCGTTGATGCTCAAGGACCCCAGTGAAGCGTCCACAGTCAGATTCTTGATCTTGGAATTCTGGTTGAAAATGTCCTCATTCACCAGAGTTACCTGAGCGGGGATCGTATAATTTTCCGGCATGTTTGCTGTTGCTGCCGCCAGCATTTCGGTACCGGCAGCATTCATAAGCACACCGTCCACCATCTGAAAGGCCGTGTTTCCACTATCCAGAGTGATATTTTTCAACGAAGATACATTGGACAACGCACCATTTCCAAACTCGGCAACGGTAGCCGGAATATTCAATGTAGTCAGATTCTGGTTATTGGCAAAGGCTAAGGGGGCAATCGTGGTTACACCATCCGGGATGGAAAACTCCGTTTCCGACGAGGCGCAGGGATAGGCAATCAGCTCCGTACCGTCGGCAGTCAGCAATGCGCCGTTTTCCGTCTTGAAAGCAGGGTTGCCCTCTTCCACAGTGATATTCTCCAGCTGATCGTAATTACTGAATGGATTGGCATAATCCATATGGATATCGGTGACCGACGCGGGTAAGTACAACGATGTGATACCAGAATTGTAAACATTGCTGAAGTCCACCGAAGTGGGCGTAAACTCAGCCCCGTTAAATCGCAGGTGGTCCGGGATCCGGTATTCTCCGCTAAAGTAGAGGGACTGCCAGCCCAGCTGCAGCGAGACGGCACCTCCGTCAGGCAGATCCGATTGTGCACTTTCTGCCGTGGCCTGGTTCTCTTCCGTCTGATAGATGGGGAAGCCGTTCTCGTCCACCATCTCGGCGGAGAAAGCGCTGCTGGAAGGGGTATAGGAGAACGCAACAGTTCCCACCAGACCATCACCACTGACGGTGTTATGCGGCAACAACTCCATTACGCTCTTGGTTTCGGTTGAATCCACAGCTTCATCCATGCCGTTATTTCCGATGCCTAAGCTCAAATTTCCTTCCGGAATATAATAATAACCGGAATAACCGGATGTGGCATACCCGTAGTTGGCGGCGTCGCCCTCCCCCCCGGTTCCATCGTTTGAGTAGATCCCCGGTTCAATGACGCAAACCCAACATTCGGCTACTATGTTCTGATTACTTTTCGCCGTGATTTTGGCTTCGCCCTCCTGGTTTCCACAGTGCACAACTCCTTGATCGTTTACAGAGGCGATTGTCGGATTGCTACTGGTCCAGGTCCAGCCACTGCTCGAAGATCCGTCTGTCACTGTAAGCTGTACATCGTTTTCTATCTGAGAATCCGGATAGCGCACGATGAAGTCATAATTCATTGAGGTATATTGTACATCGGCACTGCTTTGCTGCGGCAAGGTCGACTGCACCAGATCGCTATCCTCCGGGCTAGTTTTCGGCAAACTGCTTTGTTCCTGACTTGTCTGTATCTGACCGGCGTTTACCTGCGTTTCCAGCAAATCGGTATCCCCGTGCGCCAGGCGGTCAGCTAAAGAAATCAGATATTTGCTGCCGGTTGCCCGGATTCCCTCTTTCAAGGTCTGATATGCCAACTGCTGGTTGGCATCACTCATCTGCAGATAGCTCTCAGCCTGCAGCGCATACTGAGGGACATAATCCGGGGCGATTGTACGAATCTGCGACAGGGAATCATTCATAGCAGAGTAGTCCTGGGCATCCAGCGCACTGACAGCATTTCTGTACAGTGTCGACACTTTGCTTTCTGTCAGCACGTTCATCACAATGACTAGCAATGTAATGACGGCAGGCAAACAGGCCACAAGGATCTGTTTCTTTTTCATTGTTTGGTATCCCCTTTATCTGTATCCGGCATCTTTTCGCTTTTTTGCACGGTTTTCACTGCCTTTTCAATTATGGCAGGATTCAGATCCGCATAATGCCCCAACAGCGCAAGCACAGCAAAGACAAGCAGCACTGCATCCAGAATCAGGGTGATAAAGGTGTCCAGAGCATAAGGCATATGCAGATAGCCGCTGCCCACGAAACTATTAAGGAAATTGACAAACAAGGTAATCAGACTGTATACGCCATCGATCAACCAGACCAGTCCCAGAACCGTCAGAGCTTGACTGACCAGCTTAGTGACCGTATCGGAGGACTCTGTCAGGACCAAAAGGCCCAGCATGAGGATGGGAATCAAAGGTGACTGCAGCGCACCAATATATAGGACCGCCGCAAAAATGGAAAGTTTCAGACCGTTTTTTGTTGTATTCATGATAAAATCCTCCTACCTATTTTCTGCTGCGCCGGGTCAACCGGCACAGGTTGAAGCATTGTTCACGCGCTGCTGCATCCGTAGCAACAGCTTTGTGGATTCCGGAAATCCAATTTCAGGCACATCACGCAGAGCCCAGCCCAAAGAATCTGTACTATCCAGGGTAGCATCACAGAAATCCAGCAGCCATATCTTTTGTTCCAAGTCCAAATTTTCATCCCAGCCCATCTGCTGTGCCATCTGCAGCCGATCCATGGCCTCATCATAAACGGTCTGGTCGTATTTCAGCAGCAGCACAGCTTGTCGCTGCGCCGTTGCCATTTCTTCATAGGCACCACGGCTCAGGGCATCCTCCGCCAGAATCTGCCATGCAACCGGCACAAAGGCATTTCTGTCCAGGATAACCCGTGCCTGCTCCGCAGCCTGTGACAGCGTAGAGGCTTGTAACATCTGTTGCGTTGCATATTCTGTATCGGCGGGGGATAGACGGGAGGCTAGATTACCGCCAAAATGATAAGAAATGTCTGCTGCGGTTCGAGGCAAAATCAAAAGCATGGCGATCCATGCAAACAGACAAGGCACAAGCGGATACCGCAAGGGACGAGCAGAAACTTCCGTACAGGGAGTCAGAGCCAGAATCCAGAAAAACATGAGACATTGAAATTCCAGATCCGGATCCAGCAAGCAATGTAGGGCAATACATACGGCCGCCATCGGGCAAAGAACACCCTTGCGAAGCCGCCAAATTACCAAGCCCAGAAGGGCCAGCGCTGCTGGCAGGCCATAATCCAAGGCCATCTGCAACCAGTCGTTGTGTACATAACGGACATTGTAAACGCCAGTTTGAATCATTCGCTGCAAATAAAACCAGCCCAGATATCCCACACCCAGCGGTCTTTGCAGCAGCAGACGGATTCCATCTTTGTTATACAGCAAACGTCCCCACACTGTACTCAGACTGTTCGTTTTCAGAAAGCGGGCAAAGACCCAGCCGTCATTCCACAGGGCAAGTGCGATTCCCGCTATAGCAATGATGCCCAGCAAGGGCAGGACCCGGCAGGCCTGATGATGGCGTACCAGTGCAAAAGCGAACCACAACACCAGCAAAATCAGACCACTGCGGCTGCCGGTAGCAACGATACCGAACAGCAGCAACAGAGCAATCCCGCCCCACAACCAACGAGGCCAGGCAGAAGGCAGCATCATCAACCCGATCAGGAGAAACAATGCAAAGGAATTGGCGTACTGGAACGGACCTGCTAAACGGCCTGCCTCATAGAAGAACGGTCGCCATACCGGGTTTAGTCCAGCCAGCAGACTGACCGCAACTGCCACTGCGCCGGAGACCGGCACACACATCAGCAGACGTCGGCGCTGTTCCAGTGGCCATTGCAGCACCAATAGCGCAAAAAGCATCCACCCGCATAGCCGAAGCATCCCCATCCAAGAGGCATCCGGGTCAAGACCGATCTTTAGGTTGCAGACAGCGCCAACGGCTATCACTGCCAGGAACATGGCGCTCACTGGACTGGACAAAAGACGAATATGCTTTGTGGATATCCAGACCAAAGTCAGAAGCGTCCCATTACACAACAGGGCGACGCCCCACTGCCATGGAGCATATAGCCCGCCATTAAACGGGTACACAATCAGCAGAATTGCCATTGCCCGGAACAAGCCCTGTTTCGGCGCGGCTTTATCAGGCAGATTGAGCATATCCTGCAAGTCCATGGGTCTTATCCAAATCGTCTGTTGTCGCGACAAGGCGATCCTCCGGGGAATTTTCGGCTACCACGGCATACCCATCCTCCTCACGCAGGATTTCCCAGTGTCCGTCGCTGAACGAAGGATCATAGGTATCCGTCTGATCCCCGCGTTCAAAGCTCCAGGAAACCGGACCATCCCAGAGACCGTTCTTGATGTTGCCTGTGATGATGCGGTATGTCACGCTCTCCTCCAGATCCGCCTGCCAGCTCCGGGTCTCAAACCTACCGTTAGGAGCCCCATTCACCCAGGTTCCACGGGCGAGGTAGTTGTTGGAATTCTGATAGGCCAGCCAAACGCCTTCACCACTGCGTATGCCATCCTGTGCTCCACCGTAATATACCATGTAATCAGTGCTAACCGTCCGAGAGGATTCCCCATTTTGTGTTGTATCGGAGGCAGACTCAGGGGTTGCCAGCCCGGAAATTTCCACATTATTACCAGTAGCAAAGTTTTCCGTGGCCACATCCATACGGTATACGGCAGTCATGTTGCTGTCTTCCAACAACCGCATCTCACAGTCCAGCCCCATAATCTCGGCAATAATCTGCTTATAGCGTTCGTTTGCGAGCAAACTAAAGACAGCATCATAATTTTCAGCGGCACAAAAATCCCGTAACTGTTCCAGCAGAGACAAGGCATCGATAAATGTCTGTGCGGCCGGCTGGTCCATACATTGGACGGATTCCAGCCATACAACCGCATCTTGAATGTCGCCGCCCTGTGCCTTCACCTGGGCCGCAGCGCCGGTGCGAATAGCAACATCCAGACGGTTCTGGGTCTGATCCGCTAAATAGAGAATACTCGGCTCAGACTGGGCAATTTCAATAGCATCATTGAACTGAAGGATGGACTGCTCATACTTCCCTTCCGTCAGATACTTTTCTCCCAAGGAAAGCGCCCGCATAGCACGACTTTTGGGAGAAAAAAGCTGCCCAATCGCTATGTACCCGGCAAGGACGAGAACGACGCCGAGTATTCCCACCGCAGCAGGCCACCAGAAAGTTAGTTTTTTTGGCATATGGATTCCTCCTCCGAATGCATTAAACAATCAGAACCGCAACGCTTATCCTCCAATGGGGCGATATCCGTATTTTATTTCTATTGTTCCATGCAGCGCGTAGTAAAAGCCGTTCTCGTCCCACATTTAATTTAAAACGTTATGAAAACAATTTTTTCCAAAAAGCAATTCGACGGCGGCTCTCACCTGCCACAGCATATATGAAACAGCACATTTCCTTACATACCCCGAGGCAATCAACTTTTCCTGCAAAGTTTTGTCATATAACACGAAAGCCTTGAAAACTTTTCTCCTTTTCGGCAGAAGCTACACAACTCACTTAGAAGCAATTCTTTTTATTATCTATTTTTACATTATATCACAATTCTTTTCTATGTGTGATGAAAAAAATGCGATTTTTAAAATAAAAAGGAATTCTAGCGTTTCACACTATTTTCATTATAAAATAAAGTCAAATTCAAACAGGCACTTACGGTTTTGCCAAAGTACCAGTTTGTTTATATGCAATTATACGATTCCCAGATATCCAATAGCTGAAGAAGATTATCTTTCTATCCGCACGCATTGCGTACGATTTTGCAGCAGTCCTTGAGGTGCAGACCAGCAGATGATACTGCCATCTTTGTCGGCACAGGAAGGAAAAAGCATCTAACACGCCAGCTCGGTAATCCTACCCACACCCTCCCCTTCCATCAGCCGAAAAGAAGTGAGTAACTAGAATTTTCCCTCCAACATGAATCGAGCCCGCGCCTGATGCTCCCGACCATTGGTCATCGTCAGGATCAGACTGCACTGCACGGCAAAATTCGAAATATCGTTCTGCAGCAGCCTAAATTGGCTCTAGTTTATTCGGTCGGATATGGCCCGTTTAAAATTTCAGATAGAAAGTTCGCATGATCGCCCGGTATCACCAGGCGTTCTCCGCTGGGAAATATGGCTTCAGGTACACTGTTCAGTGTAATGGCGTCAAATCGCATCAGTTCACCCCCATGCCAACAAGGGTGTTTTGTCTTGTAATTATAATTAGTGTACTAGACGCCCCTTCCGATGCAATCCCGCATACACTTTGGCGATATCTCTAAAACGACCTTAAAGAAATTATGCAATAGAGTAAGTGCTTTCCATTTAGGTAGAGCCCCTGTCTTGAAGCCGCCCGTTCTAAAGGTGTCCATGTTGCAATATTAATCATCTGTTTCGTACCCTATGCTTCTTTGCACTTTGTGGAATCCGGCGCTTTCCGTTTTCACGTCACAAAACTCCGCAAAAGAACTAGAAAGCACAAAAGCTGCTTATCGAAAAGATTGTAAAAGTATTCGCACTCGTCGAAAAAAACGTTAAAACGCTCACTTTTGATTCTAGCAGAGCTTGGTTGTCTTAGAATCAGCTGTCCATAGTCCAGTTAGCCGTAGTAGTCGGGTCGGAGAACTGTGCCATCTGGGAAAATACAATGAACCAGCGCAGAGATTTGTGCATTGTACACAAATCCTCGCGCTGGTTGTTGTGCGATATAAAACAATGTTAGAGCGTGGAAATCCTTTCAAAATGCTACGGTCAACCCACCCAACAAGAAAAGTGGTCAAACAGTAGTCAGCACCGTCTCAGGCCTTCAGCCGGTAGCGCCGACCCTTGTTGGCACCCTCGGCTACGACGGCCCCCTCGGCGGCCAGTTCGGACAGGTATTTTCTGGTTCCCGACGCCTGCAGCCCGATGGCCCGGGCGATCTCGCTGCTGGTGGCCTGGGGCGTGTCGGTCAGGTACTGCAAAATCTCCGCTTTGCGCTGCTCGGCAATACGGCCGGATTTATCGCCGCTTTTTATCGCCACTTTTTTTTCGCCGACTTTTATCGCCGCTTTTTCCGAAACCAGCGGCAGCAGCAGCGTGGTGCGGTCGGGGCCGAAACTCTCGGTGATCTCCGGCGTTTTCCAGCGCTGCTTCTGCCAGACGGCGCGGATGCTGGGCAGGCCGCTGCCTGCGCGCTCGCCCACATTGATGAGATTGAACATCTTGATGAGCGATTCGTTGCGCGGATCGGATATGCCGCCCACCAGCGCCTCCTGCACATTGATGCGGAATGCGCCCGGGTTGGTGATGCGGATACAGTCGGGCCATTTCTGCACCACCAGGCCCCGGCGGTCGTAGTAGTCGGCATGGATCAGCGCATTGGCCAGCGCTTCCCGCAGGGCTTTGTGCAGCGGCGTGTCGTCAATGCGGTCGGCGCCCTCCAGCTTGAATGGTACCTTGATGTCCTGCGCGATCCGGTTGTAGACGCGGAAGTAAAAGTCGCAGAGATTGCCGCTCCAATCCCCTGAACTGGAAACGATCCGGTCCGTCCAGCGCTCGTCGGCGGTGGCAGGGCGGTCGTGTTCCTGGTAGTCGAGAAAGTAGTGGGGAAATTCCCGCACGATCTCATATTCATGCCCGAACATCAGCAGACCGGCGGCCGTGGGGCGCAGGCGGCCCTGGGCGTCCCGCGCCATCGCGCCGATGCGGTGCAGGAACTCCTCGGTGGGCAGTTCTGACCAGACGTGTCCGGGGCGCAGGTTGTCCATTCTCTGCCGGTAGCGGCGGATGGTGTCTATATCCAACACTTCCAGCGTCATGGTTTCCATGACCCGGGCGTCCTGGGTAACATCCGCCTGGTCCCGCAGCATGGCCAGCACTTCCTCCCGCGTGCAGCGGTAGTCCCCCTCGCCGTTTCGTCGGTAGGTGCCCGCGAAGGGGTCGGTCCCGATGTACACCGGTTTGTCATGCCGGTCGGCCCGCGGCACCTCGATGACCACAATGCGGTTGCCCTCGCTTTCCCGGATCTGCACGTTTTGATCCGAGAGGATGTTCACATTGGTGACGGCACGGTTGTTGACACCGTTCCAGAAGTCCGCCACCAGCCGTTCCGGGTCGGGCAGCGGTACGCTGGAAAAGCTCTTGTCGGTGTTTTCGATCACACCCAGCAGGATGTACCCGCCGAAGGTGTTGGCAAAGGCCGAATAGGTCTCCCAGATGCTGTGGGGCAGCCCGCCCTGGGCGCGCTTGGCTTCCAGGCGGTTGTTTTCCTTGTATTGGCGCAGATTGGCAAGGTCCAGCATGGCGGGCACCCTCTTTCGTTTGGATTACAGGCCCATTATATCGCAGAGAAAAGCAGGATTGCAACAGGGGGCGGCGCGGTGTGGTTGGCAGCCTTTTTTCTGCCAGGAGGTTTACTCTTCCTCCGTCCCGCGATTGCCCCCAATCCCATAAAACTGCCGGAAAAATCCTTGCAGCTTTTCGATGACGGCTTGCTTCTTTTTGGCGCGGGCGCCGCCGCCAAAGCGGGAGACCGGCGGCATCAGCTTGTCGATGTCGGTGCCGGTGGTTTTGATCTCGCCGTCGCGGAAGGCGTTTTCCAGAAACTTGCGGGTTTCGGGTTCACGCAGGTTCTCTTCTTGAATGATCTGGCGCAGGGCTGCCTCCCGCTCGGCGGCCACAAAGGTGTTCCATTCCAGAAGAACGTCATCCACATCGTTGATGCCGGCCAGGAAGGTCTCGATCAGCCGCTTTTTGCTGCGCAGTTCGGGGCTGGCGTCCACGGCGCGGCGGATGCTGATGAGGATTTCTTTGTCATTGCAGTGACTGTCGTGGTATTTCTTGACCAACATCAGGATATAGTCAATGTTGATCTCCACCTGGCGCACCAGTTCGATTTCGAACACGATGTCGTCCGTAATATCCTCTTTGTCGCCGTGGTCGCGCTGGCTCCATTCGTCGTGCAGATCCTGGTAGCGGCCCAGATAGTTCTGGAAGTCCAGGTCGGACAGGATCTCCCGGCCCTTGAACTCATCGAAGGAGGCGAGCAGGTTCCGCATCCGCAGGATCGCGCCAAACAGCGCGATGAAGTCCCGCTGATTCTGCTCCCCGGTAATGCGCGGTTCGCTCAGCGGGAAACGCTCGGTCAGCTCCGCAATCATGCCGGCGTATCCGGTGTGGACTTTGCCGTCTGCATCGGTATACCCTTCGTAATAATCGCGGAACTTGCGCAGCACCACGATGCCGCCGGCGTCGGGATCACCAAACAGACTGATGGCTGCATCCACCCGCTTTTGCAGGTTGCGGAAGCAGACGATGTTGCCAAACCGCTTGACCGAGTTCAGGATGCGGTTGGTGCGGCTGAACGCCTGGATCAGGCCGTGCATTTTCAGATTTTTGTCCACCCAAAGAGTGTTGAGGGTGGTGGCATCGAAACCGGTCAGGAACATATTGACCACGATGAGCAGGTCAAGCTCCTTGTTTTTCATCCGCAGTGAGACATCCTTGTAATAGTTCTGGAATCCCTCGCCGTCGGTGGAGTAGTTGGTGCGGAACATTCCGTTGTAATCCCGGATGGCCGCTTCCAGAAAATCCCGGTCGGTCTGCGCCAGGCCGTTGGTGTCCTCGCTGTTTTCCTCGCCCAGGATGCCGTCCTCCTCCGGGTCGTTGGCACCGTAGCTGTAGATAACCGCGACCCGCAGCTGCTTGGCGGGCTCGGCAGCCATCTGTTGCTGGAACTCGCGGTAATACAGCTTTGCCATCTCCACCGAGGCCACCGCCAGGATGGAGTTGAACCCGCTGACGCGCTGCGGTTGCTTGATTTCCTCCACCGCGCCCTGCTTGCCGCTGGCAACCTGGGCGATGTTTGTCAGGGCGCTCATGCGGTAATAGCGCTGGTTGCGGTAGGTCTTTTGGTCAAAGTGGTCGAGGATGTACTGCGTCACCAGCCGGATGCGCTCGGGCGCCAGAAAAGCTTTCTCCCGGTCGATGTCCCAGACGGCTTTGTCGTCGATGTCGGGTTCCTCGTCCATCGTTTTGATGTAATCCACCCGGAACGGCAGAACGTTGTGGTCGTTGATGGCATCCACGATGGTGTAGGTGTGCAGCGGGCGTACCGGGTTGCCCTGCCCGTCCGGCTCGCCGCCGAACAGCTGGGGCGTGGTTTTCATCGCGCCCTTGCCGCCGCTGGGGGCGTTGACCGAGAAGATCGGCGTGCCGGTGAAGCCGAACAGGTGATACTTTTTGAAATGCCGGACGATGGCCGTGTGCATATCGCCGAACTGGCTGCGGTGACATTCATCGAAGATCAGCACCACATGGTTCTGGTAAACCGGGTGGGCGGGATTTTTCTTGATGAAGGTGGACAGCTTCTGGATGGTGGTGATGATGATTTTGGCCGCCGGATCTTCCAGCTGGCGTTTGAGCACGGCGGTGGAGGTATTGCTGTTGGCAGCGCCCTTCTCGAAGCGGTCGTACTCCTTCATGGTCTGGTAGTCCAGGTCTTTGCGGTCTACCACAAACAGCACTTTGTCGATGTAGGGCAGCTGGCTGGCCAGCCGTGCTGTCTTGAAGGAGGTCAGCGTTTTGCCGCTGCCGGTGGTGTGCCAGATGTAGCCGCCGCCCCGCAAGGTGCCGTACTTTTTGTAAGTGGTGGCGATCTCGATGCGGTTCAGGATCTTTTCGGTGGCGGTGATCTGGTAGGGCCGCATGACCATCAGCATATTTTCCGAGGTGAAGACGCAGTACCGGGTCAGCAGCCGCAGCAGGGTATGCTGCAAAAAGAAGGTGCGGGTAAAATCTACCAGATCGGGAATGATTCGGTTTTTGGCGTCGGCCCAGAAGGAGGTGAACTCAAAGCTGTTGCTGGTCTTGGCCTTTTTGCCGCGCAGGTTCTTCGCCTCGCTGATGGCGTTGAACCGGGTGGAGTTGGAGTAGTATTTGGTGTTGGTGCCGTTGGAGATAACAAAGATCTGCACATACTCAAACAGACCGCAGCCAGACCAGAAGGACTCCCGCTGGTAGCGGTCGATCTGGTTGAAGGCTTCCCGGATGGGTACGCCCCTGCGTTTGAGTTCCACATGCACCAGCGGCAGGCCATTGACCAGGATGGTCACGTCATAGCGGTTGTCATGGCGGGCGCCCTGGGCCTGGCTGACCTGGTACTGGTTGATAACCTGCAGGCGGTTTTTGTGGACGTCCTTCTTGTCGATCAGGGCGATGTTTTTGGAACTACCGTTGTCCCGCCGCAGCACCTGGACGAAGTCCTCCTGGATCTTGCGGGTCTTTTCCACAATATGCTCGTTGGGGTTGGCAATGGCATGGGCAAAGAACTGGTCCCACTCGCTGTCGGTGAAGGTGTAATCGTTGAGGGCTTCCAGCTGACGGCGCAGGTTGGCGATGAGTTCCGCCTCGGTGTGGATGGGAAGGTAGGCATACCCCTGTTCGGTGAGTTGCCGGATGAAGGCTTTCTCCAGCTCCGCCTCGCTCTGGTAAGCCTCCGAGCGGGTGGGCGCGGGGGTGTACTCAGCCAGGACGGTGTCCTCGGTGGTGGCAGCAATGAGGTTGTAGCTGTTCATTGTAATACATCCCCCTCAAACATAGTATCCGTATAGCCATAAAGCTTCATAAAAAAGGGGCTTTTTTGCACCGGGACCGTGCCGACAAGCTGTAATGCGCCATTTGCCCAAAAGCTGATAATAAACCTTTTGGCATAGACAAAACACAAATAAGTATCTCTATTTGGGCACATTTCAGAACGATAATGCAAACTTGTCTTAAAGTCGTTGTCAATTCCCTTTAATGCAATTTCCAGTCCTTCCGTAAAACTTCCATCATCCACAAAATACATATTGTAAGGGAAAAACAAGAACAGATTTTTATTCGTTTCCAGTGCTTTCAAAAGAATGCAAACATCTTCGTGCACTCGGTTTTCAAATTTGTGTTTTCCCCGTTTTTTTTTCAGGTCATTGTAATTTAGGGCGCGGAGTGCTGCAAAAATTCTGGTTGCTGATATAGGTTTGTACCCTTTGTCGCTTGGCTGCATTCTTGGGGCGCAGTAAGATATAATGCCGTTATTCACATAAATTTGTGACGAAAACAAGCTGAGCGCGTGTAGACGAGATTTGCTTGCGATTAGCTTAAAGTCCATTGCATATTCAGAGGAAACGCAATCCCACTCGCTATGATCTTCCTTTTCTGGGTGAGTATAAAGAGCACCTTTCGATTTTTGCAAAAAATAAGGTGTGGAGTTCACAACTTCAATAAGATATTGTTCATAAGTGTACGGCCCGATGCCCTTAACAAAATTGTTGATGAGAATAGGTGCCGACAAAATTCGGCTTTTCATTGTTTCGTACTGCATTATCAGACCCTTGTATTATAGAGTAGTAGTTATTAGAGCCCCTCTCCAAGGGCTATGTGCTA
>ERZ1090862.41-NODE-41-length-47766-cov-11.477772_pt1 | contig 47766 bp, 43 predicted proteins | sample MGYA00478481_ERZ1090862 | MGnify/ENA primary metagenome ERZ1090862 (study PRJEB33644, sample SAMEA5815745) | chicken gut metagenome | biome: Chicken; feature: Gastrointestinal Tract; material: Caecum | place: Ireland | collected 2019-01-01 | study: A study of the... | reverse complement strand
TTATGATGCTTAACTATATAATAAAATCCGGATGAATATAAAAATCAAGGAAAGAAACATCGGATAATATGTTAAAATTGTGAAAACATGCTCGTCCCGTGCGACCCGCCGCCGGCGAACCAGGTTGCAGAAAAGAACGGTTTGCTGTATAATGAAGAGAACCCTGGGCCTCTGTGGGCTTTTGGGAGTTTGAACACTGCATAATATGTATTATGTCAAATCACGGGCGCGGACCCGTTCCACATGGCTGGCATCTGGAGGTGGCTGGTTTGCCGGTACCGATAATAAGTGTTGTTGTCCCGGTCTATCAGGCACAGGAATACCTGCGATGTTGTGTGGGAAGCATCCTTGCTCAGACTTTTGCCGCTTGGGAACTGATTTTGGTGGATGACGGCAGCACCGACGCAAGCGGCCGGATTTGCGCCGAATATGCAGCCAGGGACCCGCGCATTCGGATCATTCAGCAAAAAAATCAAGGGGTTTCCGCAGCGCGAAATGCCGGTATGGAAGCCGCCCGCGGTGATTTTCTGGCGTTTGTCGATTCCGATGACTGGGTCGAGCCCGATTTTTTACAACAGCTTTATGAGGCCATCGGAAATTCTCAGCTGTCCCTGTGCGGCGTGGCTGACCAGGCGCCTTTCGCGCCGCCGGCCGAGTGTGTCTCCCGCCAACAGATGCAGCACCAGCCTTCCCGATATGCGCAGCTGGTTTATACCAACTACGCAATCAACAAGCTGTATCGGCGGGAACTGCTGCTGCCGACGGGCCCTCGCTTCGATCCGGCCATGAAGCGCGGGGAAGACGCCGCCTTTGTGGCAGCCTGTCTGCAAAAGTGCGATACGATTTCAGCCTGTGCCGGCATCCTGTACCACTACCGTGTGAATGAGGCTTCGGCCACCCATCGCTTTTATGAGGGGATCTGCCGGGATGAGGCGAAACTTTGGGAAGCACAGCGGTCTCTGTTTGTGCCAACGCAGATGTCTGCCGAGGAGACAATCTGGTTCGATCGCTGGAGCTACGGGAAAATCATCTCCGTGCTGCGGTATATTGCAGTTTACGCACCGACCCCTGCCGTGCGCAGCCGGTATATTGCGGACTTTTTGCAAGACCCGGAACGCTTCGAGCGGTTCACGCATCTCCCCCCGGGCATCGGCGGCCGCAGCAGGCTGTATGCGATGTTGGCGAGACGCAAATGGTTCGGTACGCTCGGTTTCTGGCTTGGCCGTCTTGGATAAGCCAATATGCTTTGCGTCAGTACAAATGCTGCCTTTTCTGACTGAGTTTCAATACACTACGAATGATAGGAACGAAAACGCCATGCGAAAAGATGGGCCCGTCCAACAACCGCTTATCTCGGTCATTGTGCCGGTTTACAATGTGTCAGCGTATCTTGACACCTGCCTGTCGGGACTGGTGCGGCAAACGCTAACGGAGATCGAAATTATACTGATTGATGATGGAAGCCAGGATCAGAGTCCCGCTTTGTGTGATCACTGGGCACAGTTGGATCCACGGATCCGCGTTGTGCATAAATCCAACGGCGGTCTCTCCAGCGCGCGCAATATGGGAATCGACATGGCCAAGGGGGAGTATCTCTCTTTTGTTGATTCGGATGATACGGTGCACCCACAAATGATGGAAATTCTGTTCGACACGGCGCAACGTACCGGCAGCTTGTTGGTGGGCTGTGACTACAAGGTGACGAGCAGTCCGATGGTACACTGGCCAACGGTGGAGTCCCCCCCGTCTTGCAGCATGATAACGCGAGATTCCATCTTTCATTCTATTACAGTTGACCTGGTCGTGGCCTGGAACAAGCTCTACCATCATTCGTTGTTTTCCTCTTTGCGGTATCCGGTTGGTCGATACCACGAAGATGAGTTTTTAGCGCATCGTATATTCTGGCAGATTCCGGAGGTGGCATGGGTAAGAACCCCTCTTTATGGCTATTTACAGCGTCCTGGCAGCATCATGTCTCAAAACCTTTCTGCTCATTACGAGGATGCACTGCTCGCGTATCGTGACCGGATCCAATTCTGCCGCCAGCAAGGCCGAATCGATTATCTGCGAGATTCTTTAGATACATTGTTGAGCCACTATGAGAATTTGCTCGCAGGGGAAAGAGGTTCTCTCCCCGATGAAGAACGACAGTCCGTGGTGCACCGTGTTTCTCAGGACTTTGAGGCATGGAAAAAATACATGCGCCCTTCTCAAAAGTTGTACTGGCACTGGCTCTCGCAAAATCCGACGAACTATCAGAAGAGAAAAAGAATTTATTCCAACTGCACAGCTGCACTGAAACGGTTCGTCGGCAAACGTGCCTGATGCAGACGCCATCGCATGAAGCAAAGAAGAAAGACTGAGGAACTTAGCATGGACAAGATCAGTGTGATCATTCCCGTTTACAAGGTTGAAAACTATCTTGAACGATGTGTGCGATCTGTATGTAATCAGACTTATCCGGAATTGGAAATTCTTTTGATTGATGATGGCAGCCCGGATCGAAGCGGTGAAATCTGCGACGTCTTAGCCGGTCAGGATGCCAGAATTCGTGTTATCCACAAAAGCAATGGCGGTTTGTCTGATGCCCGAAATACCGGCATGGATGCAGCAACGGGTGCGTATCTCGCATTTGTGGACAGTGATGATTGGATCGATCCGCTTATGTTGGAGCTGTTGCATCGTCTATGCTGTGAGTACAATGTCGGGCTGGCTGAGTGCAGCTACCGAAACATTTATTCCAACTGCATTAAGGAAGAAACGACCTGCAGTGGAAAGATTATCAAGGCCACAGCTGCTGAAGCCATTGAGGGAAATTTGGACTGGAAGCTTTTCAAACCTGTTGCGTGGAACAAATTGTACAGGGCAGAAATCACAAAAAACATTCGCTTTCCCGTAGGAAAATTACATGAAGATGAATTCACAACTCATAAATTTTACATCGAAGCCAAAGATGTTATTTACGCAGATGTTTCCGCTTACAACTATGACCGCAGCAGGGAGGACAGCATTACAGCCAAGTTCCACGCGAAGAATCTCGATGCCTGTCAAGCCTTCCACGAAAAGATGCATCTGGTACTGGAAACGCCAGCTCTTTCTTCTATTTTAGGAAAGCTCTGTAACGTATACTGTTACACCTTGTTTTCCTCACTCGAAAAATGTGTAAATGCTGGAATCATGGGCAAAGAGTTAGAGCGCACAGTTAAAGACGCACTTGAAGATCGCACCATCCTGGAGAAGCAATCCATTGAGGATTGCTACCGCCGTGCCCTCGACGCTTTGGATGAAAAAGGTGTAAAGGCTAGTGTTCAGGCATGGCGTGGAAAGTAACGTACCGCATGGGAGTTGTTCGATATGAGTTTACAGATTGAGAATCATGGCCTTGTTAGTATCGTTATTCCCGTTTACAACGCGGAAAAGTGGCTTGGATACTGCCTAAATTCGGTCATGGCCCAGACATACCCATGGTTTGAAGCTATCCTGGTCAACGATGGCAGTAGTGATACTTCTTTGCAGATATGTGAAGCTTATGCAGCTATCGACGCACGGTTCCATGCAATATCGGTGGAGAACGGTGGGGTCAGCCGTGCGCGCAACCTGGGAATTGCGCACACGAAAGGTAAATACCTTACTTTTTTAGACAGCGATGATGCAATGACAGCGGATGCACTGGAACGCATGGTCAATGCAGCAATCAGCAGCCATCATCAATTGGTTGTTGGCAATATGCTGATGGTCGATTTTTCTTCACCGGACACACCCCGCACACTTCTTTCTTCTAGCTGGGCCGGGGAAAGGGAGCGTACTTATGACGCAGATGCGTTCCAAAAGAACAGAATGAGGTTAATCTATCATACCAGTTTGCTTGAAGGCCCATGTGCCAAATTGTATGATCTGACGCTTTGGAAGCAGCTGCATTTACAATTTCCTCCCGATCTTTCACTGGGTGAGGATTTTGTTACAAACCTCCAGTACTATGCCAACTGCAACGGTATCACGTTTTTAAACAAGACGATTTATTACTATAACAACGAATCACAGTCTGCTTCTCTCACACATCGATATAGACCCGATTTATTCGATATAAAAATGCACTTGATGGATGTCCTGCTCAAACATTTGGGAGGGGAAGAGACGCTTTGCAACGAAGAAAAGGTCTGCTTTTACAACTACGTTACCCATACGGGACTAAAATGCATAAAAGAAGCTGCACTGAATTCTCAACTCACAAGTGATTCCAGTCGTATCAGCGAGATACAAAAAATCCTCTCAGATCCTCTTTTTGCACATTGCTGTCAGCAGGCTACATGGATGCCAGATGAATTCCAGCGCGCAAGGGGGTTGCTGGTCCCTGGGCACGAAAAGGATCTACTGCGGTATATGCGGCATGTCAGAGAAAAACCTCCACGTCGGAATACCGTTCTGTGCAAGACAAAAATAAAACATGGATTGCAATCTTTGCTTTTTCCACTGCAGCGTCTTTTCCGCTTTTCAAACAGGCTACAAACCGAGGAACTGACCAATCAGTTCAGGGCACAAGCGGAGGCGTTGACTGCTTTGTCCAATGAACGAACCGAGGAGCTGACCAATATTGGCCGGAGGATTCAAGACAACATTGCGGACATTGCTTTAACAGACAAACAAATCCTAAATGCTGTCCACAATCTTGAAGTTGCTTCTTGGCAGCAAACGCAACGTTTTGTTCAGCTGCAAATCTCCGAGCTTCGCCAAAAGAAGAAGGCGCTAATGCTTGGAACTGCTGAACATCAGAATATTGGTGATGCGGCCATCACACTTGCAGAACAATACGTCTTGCAACAGCAATTCCCCGAGTATTATCAAGTGGAATTCTCTACTTATGAATTTGAACATAAATTTTCTTTTCTGGAGGCGATTGTCAATCCGCAAGACATCATATTTATAAACGGGGGCGGAAATTTGGGCAGTCTGTATCCGGAGGAGGAAAAAATCCATCGACGCATCATACAAACTTTCCCGTGTAATCCTATTGTTATTCTTCCGCAATCTATTTCTTTTACGGATGATGAAAACGGACGGTTACAGTTGGCTTTGTCTGAACAAGTCTATAATCGCCATAAAAATCTGACAATCTATACTCGCGGCAATGATAGTTTTGCCTTTTCACGCGAGCACTTTCCAAATGCCCGTACCTATTTGATGCCTGATATGGTACTTGCACTGCATCGTGACTATGGCTTCGAGCGTGAAGGCATTTTGCTGAACTTGCGCGAGGACAGTGAGAGTCTATTTGCTGAGGCAAAAGAAAAAATACTGATGCATTTGCAGGGCCTGCATGAACCCATAAAGCAGCGGAGTAACATCGCACCGGAAGATATATCTCGTATATCACGCGCTTCTATCGTCAATGCCGAATTAATGTATTATGCTGGCTGCAAGGTCGTGGTAACAGATCGCTTGCATGGTATGCTGTTTGCAATTGCTACCAATACGCCTTGCGTTGTCTTGGAAAGTTCAACTGGTAAAAGCGGAGATGCATACAGAACCTTTTTTCAAGATTCAAATGCGGTCGCTTATTTGGGAGGGGATCTAGAACAGCTCCCCCAAGCTGTTTCCAAAGCAATAACCATGGAAAGTCCACAATATCCGATTTTAACAAAATTGAATTATGAAAACCTAAGAAGCAACTTTGGCGTACTAAAACCATCAAAATGAACAGGGCAAACAATATGAAACAAAAAATTAAACGATACATAGACTGTTATGTTCCAATCACCACCTGCAATTTGCGCTGTTCCTATTGCTATGTGGCGCAGCAGGGGCTGTTTAAGCAAGCAGTACCCCATTTTGAACATTCTGCCAAGGAGATTCGACAAGCTTTATCAGTGCAAAAGCTGGGTGGGGTTTGTGTGCTAAATCTCTGTGCGGGAGGCGAAACGCTTATTGCGGAAGAGGTCATTGCTATCATTCGAGAATTGCTTGAGGAAGGTCACTTTGTAGGTGTTGTTACAAATGGACTTTGGGCCCACCGATTCGATGAGCTGGCTGCTTTTCCCAAAGAGCTGCTAGATCACTTGTTCATAAAATTTTCCTTCCACTATCTTGAATTGAAGCGTCTCAACGTATTTGATGTATATTTTTCGAATATAAAAAAGATGCAAAAAGCAGGTGCGTCTTTTACGGTAGAAATGACTCCCTGTGATGAAGAAATTCCTTTGATTTCAGAGATTAAGCAAGTGTGTATGGAAAATTTAGGAGCGTTGTGTCATGTAACGATAACGCGTTCCGATATAGATCCGGACCAGCGCATTCCGCATCTCTCAAAATACGATTTCGAAACATACAAAACAATCTGGAGTATATTTCACTCCGATCTGTTCGATTTTAAGGCATCTATTTTTTACCAGCACCGTGACGAGTTTTGCTATGCAGGCGATTGGACTTTCTATGTGAATCTTGGTACAGGCGATGCAACACAATGTTATTGTGGGAAAAAGATTGGCAATATTTTTGATAACGAACCCTTACATTTTGAAGCCATCGGTAAGAAGTGTACCCAAGCTCATTGTTACAACGGCCATTCCTAGCTGGCATTCGGAGATATCCCAAACCTAAAAACACCTACCTATGCCCAAATGCGTAACCGTATCACAGAGACAGGGGAAGAATGGCTAAAGCCGGCGGTGAAGGACGCATTTGCCACAAAATTGTGCCATACAAACCGAAGATATTCGCTGTGGCGTCGATATAAAGTCGATCACCCCTCGCCTTCGAAAGAATAGTGCAATGCAGAAACATTTCTATGCACATTCTTTGAGAGCTTATCTGTTAGCAAACTAATATATCCAGCATCCAGCAACGATTCTGTAAAGGAGTTCTATTTTGGGAATTGTTAATATGCGTATTCCTTTTTTTACTTCTCATGAGTGTGAATATAATCAATGCATTTTTGTTCGTGTTGTAGAAACATTAATGTACAGTTTTTTGCTGTTCATTCCATGCCTGATATCAATAGCAACGATTCTTGATAAGCTGGTGACTTATGTCAATAATTATCCGCTTCAATACAAACTGATCTTTATTTTGTTGGCCTTGGAATTGCTTGGAGTAACGATGTTTTCTTGCGCATGGACAGCCGACAAGGAGCGCTGTCACCGGAACACCAGCAATTACCTAGTTGTTTCGATTTGCATTGCTGCATTTTTTGCAAGAATTTTAGCTGCTTTTATATTGAATGGTGTCCCCGAAAACGACTTTTTGTCAGTGTATCAAGCGGCAATCGACCCAGAAAGCAAAGCTAGTATGATTTCCGGTGTTTACTATTATGGTGTATATGCAGCAGTCCTTCGTGTTGCAATGAACCTTTTGGGTAACACAACAGCCTTTGTTGGCATGCTCATTAATGCACTTTGCACTTCGCTTATTCCTGCGTTTTTATATTATGCAGTTAGAAAATTCTCTGGTTCTGAGTTTCCGGCAATAACCGCAGCTAGTTTTTATGCTTTTTTCCCGTCTATGATCCTATTCTCTGTTTGCTTAGCTGGTGAAAATATATCACAATTATTTATTGCGGTTGCCTTTTGGGCTTTAGCACATGCTTGGGCTGCCGAACAAGAACAAAATGTTCCTGCTTTTTGGAAGTATTTGCTATTGTCCTGTGTTTCATTTGGGTTTGTAAATTTATTTAAGCCCATTCAACAAATCATAATTATTGTGATTGTAGTTGAAGAGATTGTATATCGTATAATTCCTGCGCTCGTACAGGGAGTACGAACTAAGAGTGTCCAAAAAATTTTGGCGCCTTGCCTAACAACGATTGCTTTCCTGTCCTGCTTGTTAATTAGTAACATATCTGTCTATTCTGCGGGTGAACTATTTGTTAAGTCGATTTTTGGAATAGAATTTCAGGAAGGATATTATGGTGTGTCTACATTTCCGGAAATCGCCTTTTTTGGCCTTAAGCAAGAAGGAGGCGGCATATGGAACGCAGAAGTAAAAGAATTGCAAGAAAACATATTGGGTAACTCGGCCAACCTGCAAGAAGCACATAAAGAAATGCTAACTCAGTTGGCAGAAGAGATAGAGAACGATCCAAAAGCCTTTTTCAATTTATTGTATAGGAAAATTCAAATTAGCTGGAGCGATGAATGGGCTTATGGATATTACGCTTCTGTCCCAGAACAGGGATATACTTCCCCTAATGATACGACCTCTGGATATTTTGCGCTTACGGTTTTACCGAGGGCTTATATCGGATTGTTATATACTCTAACGGCTATCGGCTTTTTGATAAGAATTTTTTCGCGCCCAAATGAGTGGAGACGTGAGGAAGGCCTTGTCTTGATGTTCTTTGGCTTATTCACCCTGATTTTTCTGATAATGGAGGCACACACAAGATATAAAAGTACTTTTATGCCATTATTGTGTATTTTGGCGGCTTTGGGACTTTTTGATTTGAAAAATGTAACCGACTCTATATCCAGTAGATATCATCTGTGGATAACTAAAAAAGATGCGACAAAGTAACATTTCAAGAGAGGCTGTTAGGTGCTGATCGATTCTGCAATACGTTGTCAAAAATCTATTACAATTTTAAGCGATGATTTAATTTATTTAGGGGGAACCATGAAAACCGTAATCCTAGCCGGCGGTTTCGGCACACGCATCAGTGAAGAAAGTGTGCTGAAACCCAAACCCATGGTGGAGATCGGCGGCAAGCCGATTCTCTGGCACATCATGAAAAACTACGCCCATTATGGCTACACAGATTTCATCATCTGCGCCGGCTATAAACAGGACGTCATCAAACAGTATTTCTTCGACTATTACCTGCACAATGCCGACGTATCCTTCGACTTGGCAACCAACTCCATGCAGGTCCTCAACTCCCACGCCGAACCCTGGAACGTCACCGTGGTGGACACGGGGCTGAATACCATGACCGGCGGCCGCATCAAGCGGGTCCAGCCCTATGTGGGCAACGAGCCTTTCATGCTGACCTACGGCGACGGTGTTGCGGACATTGATTTGAAAGCACTGGAAACTTTCCACCGCGCCCATGGCAAGACGGTGACCATGTCCAGTTACAATGTGGGTCAGCAGTTCGGCGTGCTGGACGTGGGGGATGATGGTCTGGTCACCGGCTTCCGGGAAAAGCAGGAAATGGACGGCAGTATGATCAACATCGGCTTTATGGTGTGTGAGCCGGGTATCTTTGACGTAATTGATGGGGATGATACCGTCCTGGAAAAGAAGCCGCTGGAGACCCTCGCCGCACAAGGACAGCTGCAGAGCCGCTGCCACACAGGGTTCTGGAAGTGCATGGACACCGTGCGGGACAAGAACCAGTTGGAGTCGCTGTGGGCGTCCGGAAAGGCCCCCTGGAAACTCTGGCAGGACTGAGGGGGCGCACAAGATGGTCGATATGGAATTTTACCGCGGCAAGCGGGTCTTTGTGACCGGGCACACCGGCTTCAAAGGCAGCTGGCTCTGCCGGATGCTGGTGAATGCAGGCGCAGAGGTGACCGGGTACTCGCTGATGCCTCCCACTGAACCGAATTTGTTTTCGATGGCCGGTTTGGATGCCCGGATGCGCAGCGTGATCGGTGATGTGAGAGATCTGAGCGCACTCAAAGCAGCGTTTGATGCGGCACAGCCCGAGATCGTGCTGCATCTGGCAGCCCAGCCCATTGTGCGGGACAGCTACAAGGATCCGCACTATACATACGAAACCAATGTGCTGGGAACAGTCAATCTGCTGGAATGTGTCCGCACGGCTGCGGGGACACTCCCGCGGTCTGTTGTGAATGTCACAACAGACAAGGTGTACCAGAATAAAGAATGGTGCTGGGGATACCGGGAAAACGAACCGCTGGATGGTTACGATCCTTACTCCAACAGCAAGAGCTGCTCTGAACTGGTGACCCACAGCTACAAGAGCAGCTTTCTGGACGAAATGGGCGTGGCGGTCTCCACGGCCCGGGCCGGCAATGTGATTGGCGGCGGAGATTTTGCCAACGACCGCATCATTCCCGATTGCATCCGTGCGGTGGCAAAGGGCGAAGCCATCGGCGTGCGCAACCCGTGGTCCACACGGCCTTACCAGCATGTCCTGGAGCCGCTGGCCGCTTACCTCCTGATCGCACAAAGACAATATGAAGACCCATCTTTGGCCGGGTACTACAATGTGGGCCCAGACGACTGCGACTGCCTGACCACCGGTGAGCTGGTGGACCTGTTCTGCAAAATCTGGGGCGACAATGTGCATTGGGAAAACCATGCAGAGACCAATGCCCCCCATGAGGCCAACTTCCTGAAACTGGACTGCAGCAAACTGAAAGCAACCTTTGGCTGGGCGCCTCGCTGGCATATTGAAGAGTGTATGCAGATGACCTGCAATTTCGGGAAAGTCTGGCTGGCCGGCGGCGATATTCCCGCCGAGATGGACAAAGAAATCCGCGAGTTTTTGAAAGGATAATTTCTATGGCAAACTGGAACAACGAAGCCGAAGCCCGTGCCCGGATCAAAGAGATGGTGGCGCAGTATTACCATGATTTCAAAGAGCCGCGGGAGGAGTTTCACCCCGGTGACCGAATCACCTATGCGTCCCGGGTGTTTGACGAGAAGGAAATGTGCGCCCTGACCGACGCGACGCTGGATTTCTGGCTGACCACCGGCCGCTTTGCCGATGAGTTTGAGCGGGAATTTGCCAAATGGATCGGCGTTCGCTTCGCCAACCTGGTCAACAGCGGCTCCTCTGCAAATCTGATTGCATTCATGGCACTGACCGCTCCGGAACTGGGGGAGCGGCAGATCAAGAAGGGCGATGAGGTCATCACGGTGGCCTGCGGGTTTCCCACCACCGTGACCCCGGCGCTGCAGTATGGCGCGGTCCCTGTGTTTGTGGATGTGACCGTTCCCCAGTACAACATTGACGTGAGCCGGCTGGAAGCGGCGCTCTCTCCCAAAACCAAGGCTGTCATGATCGCCCACACCCTGGGCAATCCCTTTGACTTGGGCACCGTCAAGGCGTTCTGCGATGCGCACAACCTCTGGCTGGTGGAGGATAACTGCGATGCCCTGGGCACCCGATACACCATCAGTGGCGAGACCCGTCACACCGGTACCTGGGGGGACATCGGCACTTCCAGCTTCTACCCGCCTCACCACATGACGATGGGGGAAGGCGGCTGTGTCTATACCAATGACCCGCAGCTCAACCGTCTTATCAAGAGCTACCGGGACTGGGGGCGGGACTGCATCTGCCCGTCCGGCCATGACAATTTTTGCGGCCACCGCTTTGACGGCCAGTATGGCGAACTGCCCGCCGGTTACGACCACAAATATGTCTACAGCCACTTTGGCTACAACCTCAAGGTCACCGACATGCAGGCGGCTATCGGCTGTGAGCAGCTGAAAAAGTTTCCCTCCTTCATTGAGCGCCGCCGCCACAACTGGCAGCGGTTGTATGACGCGCTTGCAGCCAGCCCGGCGGCAAGCAAATTGATCCTGCCCGAGCCGGCACCGAACAGCCGGCCGTCCTGGTTCGGTTTCCTCATCAGCGTCCGGCCGGAAAGCGGGCTGGACCGCAACGCGGTGACTCGCTATATCGAGCAGCATAACGTCCAGACCCGACTGCTCTTCAGCGGCAATATGATCAAACACCCCTGCTTTGACCAGATCCGCGGCACTGAGGCTTACCGCGTGGTGGGCAGCCTGGAAAACACGGATTTCATTATGAACAATACCTTCTGGGTAGGTGTCTACCCCGGTATGACCGATGCAATGGTTGACTATATGGCGCAGGTGATCTGCGAAGCAGTACAGTAAAGGATACCAGAATGAAGCCGGGAAAATATGCAAGATGGGGCGCAGCACTGCTGCAGTTTGTTAAATTCGGAATTGTTGGTGTGTCCAACACAGCAATTTCCTATGGCATTGAAATGCTGTGCTACTATGTGCTGTTCGTGAACGTCCCATGGTCGGAATCAGTTCGGATTCTGGCAACATCTGTCCTGGCCTTTGTGGTCAGTGTGACAAACTCCTATTATTGGAACAATCGTTATGTGTTCGGGAGTGGCACCAAAAAAACAGTGCGGCAGCATCTGACTGCCTATTTGAAGACAGTGGCCTGTTACGGTGTGACCGGCTTACTTCTGGCGCCGGCCATTAAAGTGTATGTCACAGCACTCGGGGTCCCGTATTGGCTGTCCAGTCTGGGGGCCCTGGTCGTCACCATTCCGCTGAACTTTATTTTGAACAAATTCTGGGCCTTCCGCAAAAGCGGCGGCTCCAAGGAGTGATCGCCCATGACCCAACGTCTTGCTGATTATATTGCCGATTTCTTGTGCGCTCACGGCGTTACCGACGTGTTCTCAGTGGTGGGCGGCGGCGCCATGCACCTGAATGATGCCCTGGGGCATCACCCGGACCTGCATGTGACCTACAACCACCACGAACAGGCCTGTGCTATGGCAGCGGAGGCCTACGCTCGGCTGGACAACCGGATCGCAGCGGTCTGCGTGACCACAGGCCCCGGCGGAACCAACGCCTTGACCGGCGTGGTGGGCGGCTGGCTGGATTCCATCCCGATGTTTGTGATCTCCGGTCAGGTGCGGTATGACACCACCGCACGGTATGCGATGCGGTTCACCGGCGGCCTGCCGCTGCGGGCCGTGGGTGACCAGGAATACGACATCGTCAAGTCGGTGGCCCCCATGACCAAGTTTGCCGCTATGCTGGAAGATCCGCAGCAGATCCGCTTTCTGCTGGAAAAGGCCTGGCACCTGGCCACCACCGGTCGCCCAGGCCCTGTCTGGCTGGACATCCCGGTCAACTACCAGGGAATGTACATTGACGCAGACTCGTTGCCCGGTTACGACCCGACTGCAGAGGATGCCGCGCTGCCCCCGCCGGTGGCGGAAGATACCATCCGCCGGGTGTTGGATTTGGTGGCCGGGGCCAAGCGTCCGGTGTTCCATGCGGGGTACGGCATCCGGCTGTCGGGCGGCTACGAAGCCTTCCGAAAGGCGGCGGAAAAGCTCAACATCCCGATCGTGACTTACTGGAACGCGGTGGATCTGGTGGAGGACGACCACCCGTTGTACTGCGGCCGCGCCGGCAACATGGGGGATCGCCCGGGCAACTGGGCCATCCAGAATGCCGACCTGATCCTGGCCGTGGGCACCCGCATCTCCATCCGGCAGGTGGGATACAACTGGAAAACCTGGGCCCGCGCCGCCAAGGTCGTGATGGTGGATATTGACCCTGCCGAGATGAAAAAGCACACCCTGCATGTGGATCTGCCTATCTGGGCGGACGCTAAAGATTTTCTGGAAAAGCTGGACGCGGCAGCCGGCGTCGGCCCGGTGTTCCAAGGGCGGGACTGGCTGGACACCTGCCGCCGCTGGAAGCGGGAATACCCCGTCGTACAGCCCCGTCAGTGGGAGGAAAACGGCACGACCGCCAACGTCTATGCCTTTGTGCGCTACCTGAGCAGCCGTCTGCCGGAAAACAGCCTGACTGCCGTCTCCAACGGCGCTTGCTGCGTGGTGGGCAACCAGGCCTATGTGATCCAGAAGGGAAGTCGCATGGCCAACAACAGTGCCATCGCCAGCATGGGGTATGGCTTGCCGGCGGCCATCGGCACCTGTATCGGCGGCGGGCGGCGTACCACCATCTGCCTGGAAGGTGATGGGTCCATCATGATGAACCTGCAGGAACTGCAAACCATCCTGACCAACCGGCTGCCTATCAAGATCTTCCTCATCAACAACCAGGGGTACCACTCCATCCGCATCACCCAGACCAACTTGTTCAGCGACCACTGCAAGGTTGGGGTGGGACCGGAGAGCGGCGACCTTTCTTTCCCGGAATTCTCCAAGCTGGCAAGCGCTTTCGGGTACCCCTATTTCAGCGCCCACAGCAACGCCGAAATGAAAGCAGTGGTAGATGCAGCGCTGGCCGCCGATGGCGCGGTGTTCTGCGAGATCTTCACTGATACCAAGCAGGTCTGGGAGCCAAAATCCAGCACCAAGCGGCTGGCGGATGGGACCCTGGTCAGCCCGCCGCTGGAGGATCTGGCGCCTTTCCTGCCGCGGGAGGAACTGGAACGGAACATGTTCATCCCGCTGGTGCCAGAAGGATGAGAGGGTATCCCCATGAAAGAAGGAGCAACCATGCAAGAAAAAGGCCGCATAGCCGTTGTCACCGGCCCTACCGGCGCCATCGGCGTGGCGCTGTGCCGGCGTCTGCTGGCGGAGGGGCTGACCGTCTATGCGGTCTGCCGCCCGGGCAGTCCTCGGGCGGCGGCTCTGCCGGAACACCCTGCCTTACACCGGGTGGAATGTGATGCGGCGGCCTATCCGACCTTGCCAACGCAGATCAATGCTCCGGCAGATATGTTTTTCCACCTGGCCTGGGCCGGGACCATCGGCCCAGGCCGCAACGATATGCCCACCCAGATTGACAACATCCTCCATACGGTGGCGGCGGTACGGGCGGCGGCCACGCTGGGCTGCCACGTCTTTGTCGGGGTGGGCAGCCAGGCGGAGTATGGCCGCCCGCAGGGGACCTTGCGCCCGGATACGCCTACCTTTCCCGAAACCGGCTACGGTATGGCGAAGCTCTGTGCCGGACAGATGAGCCGGGTGGAGGCCGGGCGGCTGGGGCTGCGGCATGTGTGGGCACGGGTGCTCTCGGTCTACGGCCCTCACGACGGCCCGTGTACCGTCATCACCGGGACCATCCGCCGTTTATTGGCTGGTCAATGTCCGGAACTGACGGCCGGGGAACAGCTGTGGGACTACCTGTACAGTGCCGATGCCGCCGACGCGCTGCTGCGTATGGCGCGAAGCGGCCGGGACGGTACAGTCTACCCACTGGGCAGCGGTCAGGCCCATCCGCTGCGGGATTACCTGACCAAGCTGCGGGACGCTATTGACCCGGCGCTGCCGTTGGGGTTCGGCCGGGTTCCCTATGGACCCGGCCAGGTCATGCACCTGGAGGCGGACCTGACGGAACTTTCCCGAGACACCGGATTTGCACCCCAAACCCCTTTTGAAACTGGTATCCGCGAGACCATCGCCTGGGTGAGAGAGGAAGCTGCACACCATGAACCATGAGACGGAAAAGAAAAACAAGGTCATCTCGGTGATGATCCCCACCTACAACGAAGAGGAAAACGCCCGGCCCATCTATGAGGCGGTGCGGGATGAACTGCAGAAAAGCTGCCCCAATTATGATTACGAGATCCTGTTCATCGACAACAAAAGTACCGATGGCACCCGCCGTATCCTTGAGGAGATCTGTGCCGCCGACAAAAATGTCAAGGCCATCTTCAACAGCAAGAATTTTGGCCAGTTCAACAGCCCGTACTATGGTCTGATCCACACCAGCGGCGACTGTACCATCTCCATCTGCGCTGATTTTCAGGACCCGGTGGAACTGATCCCCAGGTTTGTGGCTGAATGGGAAAAGGGGTATAAAATCGTCATTGGCCGCAAAACACAAAGCCAGGAAAACAAGCTGGTCTATTTTCTTCGCGGCTGCTATTACAAAATCATCCGGAAGATGAGCAGTGTGGAGATGATCGAACAGTTTACCGGCTTCGGGCTGTACGACAGGAGCTTTATCCAGACATTGCGGGACCTGCATGACCCGACCCCCTTCATACGCGGTATCGTGGCTGAGCTGGGGCCTGAGCGCAAGGAGATCGAATATGAGCAGCCTCGCCGCCGAGCCGGCAAAACCCACAACAACTGGTACAGCCTGTTCGACGCAGCCATGCTCAGCTTCACCAGCTACACCAAGGTGGGCATGCGTGTGGCAGAGTTCTTCGGCTTTGGGGTGGCCTTTATCAGCTTCTTGCTTGGGATGTTCTTCCTCATTGCCAAGCTGGTAGCCTGGGACAGCTTCGCCGCCGGCTACGCCCCCACCATGATCGCGGTATTTTTCATGGGCGGTGTACAGCTGGCCTTTCTTGGCTTTCTGGGCGAATATATCATGGCGATGAACACCCGCATCATGAACCGCCCGCTGGTGGTGGAGGAAAAGCGGATCAACTTTCCCACAGAATAACGGACTCGTTGCAGAACGAAACTGTAATCACAGTTTACACAAAAAAGCAGGTATAACAAGGCAAAACGCCTCTCCAAGCTGTCTGATATGCTCCCTTCAAAGCGAACAGTGAAAAGCACTGAACGCAAAGAAGGGAGCAATTTCTTTGTCAAGGAAAGAGAAAGTATCAAGTGGGTTAAAGAAGAAACAGCCCGCATCCAAACGGATGCGGGCTGTTTGTGGTGGAGATGAGGGGGATCGAACCCCTTACCTCTTGAATGCCATTCAAGCGCTCTCCCAGGTGAGCTACACCCCCACGGGTTTGCCTCGCTTGAGGCTGCTTGAATATTATAGCAGCCGGGGCGGGGTTTGTCAAGGTTTTGGGCGGGAAAAATTCGCTTTTTTTGCGGCGGCGGGGCTGGCGCCGGGGCGGGCGCTGTGCTACAATACCCATAGATTGATGCCCTGCAAGGAGGCCGCCCATGGACAATCACGAAAAAATGCACAACGGGATGCTCTATGACCCCAGCGACGATCTGGTGGCCGAGCAGGCCCTGTGCCTGGAACGCCAGTACGATTTCAACCATTCCCGCCCGTCGGAGCAGCCGCGCCGCCAGCAGCTTCTGCGGGAGATGTTCGCCGAGATCGGCCCCGGCTGCTACATCGAGCCGCCGCTGCACGCCAACTGGGCGGGCAAGCATGTCCACTTCGGCAAAAACATCTATGTCAACTTCAACCTGACGCTGGTGGACGACACCCACATCTATGTGGGGGATTACACGATGATCGGGCCCAATGTCACCATCATCACCGGTACCCATCCCATCGCGCCGGAACTGAGGGAGCAGCTGCTGCAGTTCAACATGCCGGTGCGCATCGGCCGGAACTGCTGGCTGGGGGCCGGCAGCCTGATCCTGCCCGGCGTCACCATCGGGGACAACGTGGTGGTGGGGGCCGGCAGCGTGGTGACCCACGACCTGCCCGACAATGTGGTGGCGGTGGGGAATCCCTGCCGGGTGCTGCGCCCGGTGGGGGAGAGGGACCGCCAGTTTTACTGGAAGGACCGCCCGGTCCCGCCCGAGTATCTGGAACCCAAGACCGCCCCGGAAGCGGCAGAACCCCGATAAAAACAGACCCCGCTGCCCGGCGCCAGAAGGCCGGTGACAGCGGGGTCTTTCTGTTTGACAAGGGGAGTCGGCCGCCCGAGACCTGCCGGAAAACCGGCGCCATGGCAGGGCGCGGCCGCGCCGACGCACAGCGCGGCCGCCCGCCGTGCAGACGGCTTGGGCCGGCGTGCCCGCCGACGGCGACGGGCACGGGACGTTCACGCACCAGGCGGCTCAGCCGCCCAGCTGCAGTTCCTCCGCCCGGTGGCAGGCCACCAGACGGTCCCCGACAGGCCGCAGGGCGGGGCGCTCGGCGGCGCAGCGGTCGGTGGCATAGGGGCAGCGGGTGCGGAAGCAGCAGCCGCTGGGCAGATCCAGCGGGCTGGGGACCTCGCCGGCCAGCACCTGGCGGTGGCGGTCCCGCTGGTGGGGATCGGCCTTGGGGATGGCGTCCAGCAGGAAGCTGGTGTAGGGGTGCAGCGGCCGGGCGTACAGCTCCTCTTTGGGGGAGATCTCGCACACTGTCCCGAGGAACATCACACAGACCCGATCGGCGATGAAGTTGATGACCGACAGATCGTGCCCGATGAACAGGTAGGTCAGCCCGAACTGCTGCTGCAGGTCTTTGAGCAGGTTGAGCACCTGGCTTTGCACCGAGACATCCAGCGCCGACACCGGCTCGTCGCAGACGATCAGGTCGGGCTGCAGGGCAATGGCCCGGGCAATGCCGATGCGCTGCCGCTGCCCGCCGGAAAACTGGTGGGGGTAACGGTTGAGAAACTCCGCCGGGATGCCCACCGCCTGCATCAGTTCCAGCACCCGGCGGGTGGTTTCGTCCCGGCTGGGGCAGACCCGGTAGGTGTCCAGCGGCTCGGCGATGATGTCCCGCACCTTCATGCGGGGGTCCAGGCTGGCATAGGGGTCCTGAAAGACCATCTGCAGCCGGCGGCGCAGCGGGCGGAACTGTTTGTCGTTCATGGCGGTGATGTCCTGCCCGCAGAACAGCACCTGGCCGGCGGTGGCCGGCAGCATCCGGATCAGGGTGCGGCCCAGCGTGCTTTTGCCGCAGCCGCTCTCACCCACCAGGGCCAGCGTTTCGCCCCGGTAGATGGTCAGGTCCACCTGGGACACCGCGTGGACCACCTGGCCCTTGCGGCCGGTGGAGAAAACTTTGGTCAGGCCCTTGGCCTGCAGCAGGATCTCGTTCGCTTCGGCCATCAGGTGTTTCCTCCTTTCTGGCAGCGCAGGCAGCGCGCCTTGTGGCGGGGGCCCACTTCGACCAGCTCCGGGCTGGCCGTGCGGCAGGCTTCGTCGGCCAGCTCGCAGCGGTTGCAGAAGGCGCAGCCCTTCGGCAGATGCAGCAGGTTGGGGACCACGCCGGGAATCGTGTGCAGCCGGTCCGGGTTCGCCCCGATGCGGGGGATGGAGGCCAGCAGCCCCCGGGTGTAGGGGTGGGCGGTGTGGTCGAAGAGGTCGAAGGTCTCGGCCTGCTCCACGATCCGCCCCGCATACATCACATACACCAGGTCGCAGAGCTCAGCCACCACCCCCAGGTTGTGGGTGATGATGAGCACGCTCATACCGGTCTCATCCCGCAGCTGGCGCATCAGGCGCAGGATCTGGGCTTCGATGGTCACATCCAGCGCGGTGGTGGGTTCGTCGGCGATCAGCAGCTTGGGCCGGCAGACCATCGCCATGGCGATCATCACCCGCTGGCGCAGCCCGCCCGACAGCTCGTGGGGGTAGCAGTCATACCGGCGCTCGGGCTCGGGGATGCCGACTTTGGCAAACATCTCGATGACCTGACGGCGGGCTTCCTGCTTGTTCAGGCTGCGGTCGTGGACCAGCAGGGTCTCCCGCACCTGGCGCCCCACCTTGAGCACCGGATTCAAGCTTGTCATCGGCTCCTGGAACACCATCGAGATGTCCCGCCCGCAGATCCGGCGCAGTTCCCGGTCGGACAGCCTGGCCAGGTCCTGCCCTTCAAACAGCACGCTGCCCCCTGCAATGCGCCCGGGGGCCCGCAGCAGCCCCATGATGCTCTTGGCGGTCATGCTTTTGCCGCAGCCGCTCTCGCCCACAAGGCCGACGATCTTGCCCCGCGGAATGTCCAGGTCGATGCCGTCCACGGCGGGCACGGTGCCCTTTTCGGTGAAAAAGTAGGAGCGCAGCCCGCGGATCTCCAGCACATTTTGTTCGTTTTCCATCCCTTTGCCCTCCTTACTAGTTCTTGCGGTAGGGGTCCAGCACATCCCGCAGCCCGTCGCCCAGGAAGTTGAAGGCCAGCACCACGATCATGATGGCCACGCAGGGGGCCAGGCAGAGCCAGGGCTGGGTGAACAGGAACTGCTTGGCCTGGTTGACGATCAGCCCCCAGCTGGCGGCCGGCGGCTGGGCACCGATGCCCAGAAAGCTCAGCGAACTTTCGGACAGGATGGCCGAGGGCACGTTCAGGGTGAACAGCACGATCAGCGAGGGGATACAGTTGGGCAGGATGTGCCGGCGCATGATGGTCCACCGGCTCACGCCGATGGAGCGGGCGGCCTCCACATACTCGCTTTCCTTGATGCTCAGGGTCTGGCTGCGCACCACCCGGGCCACACTGGCCCACCCCACCATGGACAGCGCCACAAAGAGGTTGACGGTGGAGGAGCCCAGGGTGTACATGACCACCATGGCCAGCAGCAGGGAGGGGATGGAGAGCATCACATCCGCGATGCGCATGATGATATAGTCCAGCCAGCCGCCGAAATACCCGGCCAGCAGCCCGGCCAGGATGCCGATGGCCAGCGAGACGATGCTGGGCAGGATGCCGATGGCCAGCGACAGCCGGGACCCGTACAGCACGCGGGAGAAGACATCCCGGCCCAGCTCGTCGGTGCCGAACCAGTGTTCGGCGCTGGGGGGCTGCAGGCGGTTCAGGGCGTCCTGCTCGGCCTCCCCGTAGGGGGCGATCAGCGGCGCAAAAACCGCCATCAGCAAAATCAGCAGGATCACCACGGCCGATACAACGGCCAGCTTGTTCTGGCGGCACAGGCGCAGCAGCTTTTCCCGGGCGCCGTCCTGCTCGCCGATCTGGCTCTGCAGGGTCTCGTTCAGGGTTTGCGGGTCTGCCATGGGTCACACCTCCTTGCGAATCCGCGGGTCCAATACGCCGTACAGCAAATCGGCCAGCAGGTTGCCGGCGATCACCAGCACGGTGGTGAAGAGCACCGTGCCCTGCAGCACCGGCATATCCCGGTTGTTGATGGCGGTGGTGGCCAGCCGCCCGATGCCGGGTATGGCGAAGATGCTCTCGGTGATGACGGCGCCGGACAGCATGCTGGAAAGCTGCAGCGCCATCATTGTGATGACCGGCAGCATCGAGTTTTTCAGCGCGTGGCCCAGAATGACCGCCCGCCGCCCCAGCCCCTTGGCCCGGGCGGTGTCGATGTAGTCGGCCTGCATGACTTCGATCAGGCTGGACCGGGTCATGCGGGCCACGCTGCCGGCGCTGTTCCAGCCCAGTGCGATGGCGGGCAGCACCATCGAGACCAGGCTGCCCTGTTCCATCGTCAGCGGGAACCATTCCAGCCGGAAGGCCAGGAAGTACTGCAGCAGCAGCGAGGTCATGAAAATCGGCATCGAGACGCCCATCAGCGAAGCGCCCATGAACAGGCGGTCCAGCAGACGGTTCTGGCGGATGGCGGCCACCACGCCGGCGGCCAGCCCCAGCACCCAGGCGAACAGCGCGGCCAGCAGGGCCAGCTCCACCGTGTAGGGGAAGGCTTCCAGGATCATCTCGGTGACCGGGCGGCTGTAGCGGTAGCTCTCGCCCAGGTCGCCCTGCAGCGCGTTGCCGATGTACTTGAAAAACTGCACGATCACCGGGTCGTTGAGGCCCATGCTCTGGGTCAGGCGGTCGATGGTGGCCTGGTCCACATGTTCGCCCAGCAGCACGGCGGCCGCGTTGCCGGGAATGATGCGCAGCATAATGAAGATCAGCAGTACCACGCCGATCAGCACCGGGATCGTGCCTACGATCCGCTTGAGAACGCTTTTCATCAGCCAGTCAGTCTCCTTTAGCTTGTCAGGACAGGGGGCGAAAAAAACGGCCGCAGCCGGGGCCGCGGCCGGTTTTCAGCAGGGGAAGGGACCGGTCCTTTTATACCAGATCCACGGCGGTGAAGGAAAAGTCGCTGTAACCGGCCCAGTGCGGGGTGTAGGAGGCGACCCGGTCACCGAGCACGAACAGATGGGTGCGGCACAGCAGGGGAACCCAGGCTGCGTCTTCCTGCACGATCTGCTTTTCCAGCGCCGCATACTCCGCCAGCCGCTCGCTTTCCTCCGTGATCTCACGGGCGGCGGCCACCCGGTCCATGACCTCGGTGTTCGCATAGTTCAGGCTGCGGGTGCGGGTGTTGTCGGCGTTGCCGAAGAAGGTATAGATGAAGTTGTCGGGGTCGTTGTAGTCGGCGGTCCAGGTGGCCACAAAGCTGTTCATCTCACCGCTGTTGCGGGTATCCAGCCAGCTGGCTTCGTCATAGGAGACGATCTCGGCTTGGATGCCCACGTCGGCCAGGTTCTGCTGGATGATCTGCAGCACCAGCAGCACGCTGGCGGAGGTGGAGCTGTCCGAAGCCAGTTCCATCGCAAAGCCGTCGGCGTAGCCGGCCTCGGCCAGCAGCGCCTTGGCGCCCTCGGGGTCATAGGTCAGCCAGCCCTGGTTGTCGGCGCTGTAGCCGATCAGCCCTTCGGGGTAGATCCCGTCCACCAGGTTGCCGTCGCCGCTGTACACCGAATCCAGGATGGTCTGGCGGTCAATGGCCATCTGGATGGCCTTGCGCACCCGCACATCGCCCAGCGGCTCGATGTTCTCGTTCAGCGCCAGATAGGTGGTGGCCAGGCGGTTGCCGGTCACGATCCGGTCGGCATACTGGGTGCGGTAGGTGGAATCCACCACCGCCGAGTCGATGTAGTCGCAGTCGAGAATGTCCAGCTCACCGCTCTGGAACATCATGCTCATGGTGGAAGCGGCCGGCACCACCGAGAGCTCCACATGGGTCACGTCCGGTGTTTCGCCCCAGTAGTTGGGGTTCAGGTCCAGCACCATGCCGCTGTCCCGGGTCCAGCTGGTCACCACATAGGGCCCGGAGCCGATGGTCTGGGCCGGGTCCAGGCCGAAGCTGTCGCCGGCGGCGGTCACATTGGCCTCGCTCATGATGCTGCAGGCCGGGGTGGCCAGCTCATACAGGAAGCCGGCGAAGGGGGCGGTCAGGGTGATGGTGAAATGGGTGTCGTCGGTCACGGTGATGCCGGTCAGCTCCTGGGCGGTGCCAGCCTGCAGCTCCGCCGCCCCGGCGATCATCGAGCCCATGCTGCTCTGCACGCTCTCGGGCAGCGAGATCATCCGGGTGAAGGTGTACTTCACATCATTGGCGGTCAGCGGCGTGCCGTCCGAGAAGGTCACCCCTTCCTGCAGGGTGAAGTCGTAGGTCAGCCCGTCCTCCGACACGGTGTAGTCCGCCGCCAGGCTGTTCACCAGCTGCGGGGTGCCGTTCTCGTCGTTCTCGATCTCAAACAGCCGGTCGAAGATGTTCAGCGGGACCATATAGTTGTCAGTGGTTTTGTGTACGTCCATCGTCTGGATGTCCGCCGCCCAGGCCAGGCGCAGCGTGCCGTCGCCGCCGGAAGCCGTCTCGGCCGAAGCGCCGCTGCCGGCAGATGCACTGCTGCCGGTCGTGTTGCCGCCGCCGCAGCCGGTCAGCACGCCGGCCAGCAGGGCGGCGCTCAGCGCCACACTCAACAGTCGTTTCATAGTCATTCCTCACTCTCCGGGGCGCGCCCCGCCCCTCGATTGAAAAATGCGACCGCGCAAACCTCACATCTGATCTGCACCGTCGCAATTCTTACAAAATAGTTTAGCACATACGGCCGCTGAATGCAAGCGTTCCGGGCGATTTTCTTGGCATCTGCGGCCTTTCCGGCGGTTTTTTCGCCCCCTGCCTTGACAGCGGCCCCCGGAACGTGCATCATAAAAGAAAACCGGGCCTCGAACCCGGCCCATGTGAAGGAGGAACCCCGCTATGCAGATCCGAACCGCCGCCCCCGGCGACCTGGCGGCCCTGGCGGCTGTGGAGGCCGCCTGCTTCCCGCCCGCCGAGGCCGCTTCCCCCGCGGCCCTGGCCGACCGCCTGGCCGCCTGGCCGGGCCATTTCCTGCTGCTGTGGGACGGCGACCGGCTGGCCGGCTTTGTCAACGGGATGCCCACCGACGAGCCCGACCTGCGGGACGAAATGTATGAGAACGCCGCCCTGGCCGACGAGGCCGGCGCCTGGCAGATGATCTTCGGGCTGGATGTGGCGCCCGCCTACCGGGGGCGGGGGCTGTCCGGCCGGCTGCTGGACGCCCTGATCGACCAGGCCCGCGCCCAGGGGCGCCGGGGCGTCGTGCTCACCTGCAAGACCGGGCTGCGGGGGCTGTACGCCCGCTTCGGCTTTGTGGACGAAGGGGTCAGCGGCTCCACCCACGGCGGGGTCGTCTGGCACCAGATGCGCCTGCGCTTTGCCCAAAAGGAGGAAACGCCATGAAACTCATGATCGCTTCGGACATCCACGGTGCGGCCGACTGTTGCCGGGCCCTGCTGGACGCCCTGGACAGGGAAGGGGCGGACCGCCTGCTGCTGCTCGGGGACATCCTGTATCATGGCCCCCGCAACGACCTGCCGGTGGACTATGCCCCCAAACAGGTCATCGAACTGCTCAACGCCCGCCGGGACCGGCTGCTCTGCGTGCGGGGCAACTGTGACACCGAGGTGGACCAGATGGTGCTGGACTTCCCGATCCTGGCCGACTATGCCTGGCTGGCCGCCGGCCCCCGGCCGATCTTTGCCACCCACGGCCACCACCACAACACCCGGACCCCGCCGCCGCTGGGCCCGGGGGAGATCCTGCTCCACGGGCACACCCACATCCCGGCCTGGGAGCCCTTCGGCCGGGACAACTGGTACCTGAACCCGGGCTCGGTCTCCCTCCCGAAAGCGGAAAGCCCCCGCGGCTATATGACGCTGGAAGGGAATGTCTTCCGCTGGAAATGGCTCAACGGCACCCCCTACCACACCCTGACCCTGTAAGCCGGCGGCCGGAATGACAAAACCGGCCCACAGAAAAACCGGGGCGGCAGCTTTGCGGCTGTCGCCCCGGTTTGTATTTGCGGGGAAGGGCGCAGGGAAAGGCCCGGCGGACCGGCGCCGGCCTTACTGGGCGCCCAGGTAGGCCTTGCGCACCTCGATGTTGTTGGCCAGCTCGGTGGCTTCGCCCTCCATCTTGATGGCGCCGGTCTCCAGCACATAGGCGCGGTTGGCGATCTCCAGGGCCATCTTGGCGTTCTGTTCCACCAGCAGCACGGTCACGCCGTTGCGGTTCACATCCCGGATGATCTTGAAGATCTCCTTGACCAGCAGGGGGGACAGGCCCATCGAGGGCTCGTCCAGCAGCAGCATCCGGGGCTTGCACATCAGCGCCCGGCCGATGGCCAGCATCTGCTGTTCGCCGCCGGACAGGGTGCCGGCCGGCTGGTTGCGCCGCTCCTTCAGCCGGGGCAGCAGGTCGTACACCATGTCAAAATCGTTCTGGATGGCGTCCTTGCCGTCCTTGCGGGTGTAGGCGCCCATCTGCAGGTTCTGCTGCACGGTCAGCCCGCTGAACACCCGCCGGCCCTCCGGCACCTGGGCCAGCCCCAGCCGGATGATCTTGTGGGCCTCCATCTTGCTGATGAGCTGCCCGCAGTAGCTGATCTCGCCGCTGCGCACCCGCAGCAGCCCCGAGATCGCGTGCATCGTGGTGGTCTTGCCGGCGCCGTTGGCGCCGATCAGGGTCACGATCTCGCCCTCGTCCACATGGAAGGAGACATCCCGGATGGCGTGGATCGACCCGTAAAACACATTGATGTTTTTGACACAAAGCATCTCGCCCATCGTCAGTCACCTCCCAGATACGCGGCGATCACCTTGGGGTTGTTGCGGATGGCCTTGCCGTCGCCGCGGGCGATCACCCGGCCGTAGTCCAGCACGGTGATCTCCTCGCAGATTCCCATGACAAAGTTCATGTCATGTTCGATCAGCAAAACCGCAATGCCGAACTGGTCGCGCACCTGCCGCACCGTCTGCATCAGCTCGGCGGTCTCGTTGGGGTTCATGCCGGCCGCCGGCTCGTCCAGCAGCAGCAGTTTCGGGTTGGTGGCCAGCGCCCGGGCGATCTCCAGCTTGCGCTGCTTGCCGTAGGGCAGCTGGCTGGCCTTCAGCTCGGCCTCGCCGTCCAGGTCAAAGATCTTCAGCAGCTTGTGGGCCTGCCGGTCCATCTCGTGTTCCTTTTCCCAGTAGGCGGGCAGCCGCAGGATGCCGGTCCACATACCGTAAGGCACCTGGTTGTGCATCCCGACCTTGACGTTGTCCAGCACGGTCATCTCGTTGAACAGCCGGATGTTCTGGAAGGTCCGGGCGATGCCGGCCTTGTTGATGAGTTCGGGGCTTTTGCCGGTGATGTCCTTGCCGTCCAGCACGATGTTGCCCTCGGTGGGGCGGTACATGCCGGTCAGCATGTTGAAGACGGTGGTCTTGCCGGCGCCGTTGGGGCCGATCAGGCCGTACAGGTGGCCTTTTTCGATGGTCAGGTCAAACTGGGCCACGGCCTGCAGCCCGCCGAAGGCGATGCCCAGGTTGCTCACTTCCAGCAATGCCATCTCACGCCACCTCCTTGGTCTTTTTGCTCTTGCCCAGGCCGGTGCGGACCTTTTCCACCAGCCGCTTGCGCCAGGCCGCGATCTGCGGGCTCTGGTTGAAGATCATCATGGCGATCAGCACGATGGCGTAAATCAGCATCCGGTAATCGTTCAAGCCGCGGAGCATCTCGGGCAGAACGGTCAGCAGCGCCGCCGCAATGATGGACCCCCGCACGCTTCCCATGCCGCCCAGCACCACAAACACCAGGATCTGGATGGAGGTGTTGTAGTCGAACCGGCTGGCGGTCAGCGAGGAGAAGTTCAGCCCGTACAGCACCCCGGCCAGCCCGGCAAACACCGCCGACACCACAAAGGCGGTCAGCTTGTACCGGGTCAGGTTGATGCCGGCGCTCTGGGCGGCGATTTCATTGTCCCGGATGGCGGTGATGGCGCGGCCGGTGCGGGAGCGGATCAGGTTTAGCACCACCGCCACCGTCGCCAGCACCAGCAGGATACCGATGGTGAAGTTGGACACCCGCTGGATGCGGGTGATGCCCATGGCACCGTTGATCAGCACGGTGCCGTCGGGGTCCAGGCCCATCGAGCTCTGGTCCTGCAGCGAAAAGTGCAGACCGGTGGAGTCATAGCCCAGGTAGCAGGCGTTGATGATGTTTTTGATGATCTCGCCGAAGGCCAGGGTGACGATGGCCAGGTAGTCGCCGGACAGCCGCAGCACCGGCACGCCCACGATCACCCCGAACAGCCCGGCCGCCACGCCGCCCGCCAGGAAGGCCAGCGGCAGCGCCGCAAAGACGGGCAGGCTTTCGCCCGCCACCGTCCAGACCAGCACGCCGGCAAAGGCGCCCACGCTCATAAAGCCGGCGTGGCCCAGGCTCAGCTCGCCCAGAAAGCCGACGGTCAGGTTCAGCGAGACCGCCATGACCACATAGGCACAGATGGGGATGAGCTGCCCTTCGAAGGAGTTGCTCAGCAGCCCCCCGGCGGAGAGCAGCTGCACGACCAGATAAAACAGGATCACGATGCCGAAGGTGACGATGTTGCTGCGGGTCGTTTTGCGCATGGTTTTCAAACGGGAAAATGCCACAGTTCTCACCTCACACTTTCACATTGACTTTTTTGCCCAGCAGGCCGGTGGGCTTGACCACCAGCACCACGATCAGCACCAGGAAGACGATGGCGTCGGACAGCTGGGTGGAAATGTACGCCTTGCTGAGATTTTCAATGATGCCCAGCAGGATGCCGCCCACAAAGGCGCCCGGGATGGACCCGATGCCGCCGAACACCGCGGCCACGAAAGCCTTGATGCCGGGCATGGCGCCGGTGGTGGGGGAAAGGGTGGGGTAGGTGGAGCAAAGCAGCGCGCCGGCCACCGCCGCCAGCGCCGAACCGATGGCGAAGGTCAGCGAGATGGTGGCGTTCACATTGACCCCCATCAGCTGGGCGGCGCCCCGGTCCTCGCTCACGGCCAGCATCGCGTGGCCGGGGGTGGTGTGGTTGACAAAGAGGGTCAGCGCCGCCATGATGACCAGACAGGCCAGGATGGTGACCACCGTCTCCACCGAGATGGTCAGCTGCCCGCCGAACAGCTGGATGGGCGCCAGCCCCGCCACCACCGAGGGGAAGCTCTTGGCGTTGCTGGTCCACATCAGCTGGGCCACCTGCTGCAGCAGGTAGCTCACGCCGATGGCGGTGATCAGCACGGCCAGGCTGGGGGCTTCGCGCAGCGGGCGGTAGGCCACCGCCTCGATCACCACGCCCAGCACCGTGCAGACCGCCATCGAAAGCAGGATCGCCAGCACCGGGTTCCAGCCGAAGCTGCCGAAGGTGAAAAAAATCAGGTAACTGCCGATCATGATTACGTCGCCATGCGCAAAGTTGAGCATTTTTGCGATCCCGTAGACCATCGTGTAGCCCAGGGCGATCAGCGCATAGACGCTGCCCAGGCTGATCCCGCTGATCAGGTAGGACAAAAACTGCATCCGGAACACACCTCACAATACTCCGTTCAGACTTTTCACAAACCGCAGGCCCCGCCGTCCGGCGGGCGTCCTGCCGTCCGGGTGCGGCCGTCAAGCCGCCGCGCCCGGACTTTCATCATACCATAAAACCGCGGCGCGGACAATTCCCGCCGCGAAAAATGTCGGCTTACAACCCAAAAAGACCAAAGAGGGCCGCCGATTCGGTCAGCCCCCTTTGGCACAAAATCAGGATACGATTGTTCAGGCAGTTTCGCCCTCGGCCAGCACATAGGCGCCGTCCTGGATGGTGTACACCTTCGGCTCCTTGCTGATCATGCCGTTCTCATCCCAGGTCTGGCCCTCGCCGGTGGTGCCGCTGAAGGTCATGGTGGTGAAAGCGCCCTTCAGCGCATCGCACATCTCGCTGGCGGTCATGTCCGGGGTGATGACGCCGTCCTGCACGCACTGGTAGATGGCGTAGACGCAGTCATAGGCGTCGGCGGCGAACTGGTTGGGCACCTCGTCGTTGAAGGCGGCCTTGTAGTTGTTCACAAAGGTGACGGTGGTCTCATCCTCGCCGTAGGCGGAGAAGGGGCACAGCATCATCAGGCCGTCGGCCAGGGAGGTGTCAAACCCTTCCACGCCCAGGATGCCGTCCATGCCGTCGCAGCCGAAGAAGGTCGGCGCATAGCCGATGCGGTTGGCGGCGATCAGCACCTGGCTGGCTTCCTGGTAGTAGATGGGCAGGAAGACCAGGTCGGCGCCGGCGTCCTGGCACTGGGTCACCTGGGTGGACAGGTCGCTCTTGTTGTCGGCGGTGAAGGAAGGCTGAGCCACCACGGTCAGGCCGTTGGCCTCCGCCTCGGCCACAAAGGCTTCGTAGATACCGCTGGAGTAAGCGTCGGAAGAGTCATAGATAATGCCGATCTGGCTGCCCAGCTGATGCTCGCTGATATAGTCGGCGGCCGCCTTGCCCTGGTTGGGGTCGGTGAAGCACATCTGGAAGATGTTGTCGCCGGTCAGGGCCACATCCTCGGCCGAAGCGGACGGGGTGAGCATGAACAGGTTGTCGTTGGCGGCCTCGGCGCCCACGGTCAGGCTGGGGTTGCTGGTCACGGTGCCCAGCAGGATCTGCATGCCCCAGTCCTTGAGGTTGTTGTAGGCGTTCAGGGCAGTCTCGGGGTCGCTCTCGTCGTCCTCAAACTGCAGTTCGAACACCGTGTAGCCGGCGGCCTCGTTGATCTCCTGCACAGCCAGCTCCTCGCCCTGCTGCACAGCCACGCCGTACTGGGCGGTGTTGCCGGTGGTGGGGCCGATGCCGCCCAGCTTGATGGGGGTGGAAGCCCCTTCGGCGGTGGCGGTGGTGGAATCGGCGGTGCTGCCGGCCGCCGCGGTGCTGTCGCTGGAGCCGCAGGCGGCCAGGCTCAGGGCCATGGCCGCGGCCAGCGTCGCGCAGATCAGTTTTTTCATGATGATTTTCCCTCCTAAAACTCTCGTTGCAGCGCCGCCGGAAGGCCGGCCGCGGGCCGCACATGCCCGGCGCTGCAATATAAAGGTATTATATCTCCATCCACCGCCCGGCGCAAGGGCGGAAATATCCAGCGTTTGTTTCCGGTTTTCCGGGAAACTTGAGCAAACTGCACAAAGAATGGTTACAAAATATTATCGTTTTGACATTCCCTCCGAGGATGCGGGTCTTTTTGGGGGAAGGTCTTGCAAAAAAACGGTAAATTCGTCATAATGAAAGACAAACAGAAAGGGGTAGCGCTATGAAGCTGTTGGAAGATCGTATTCGGGAGCAGGGGCAGGTACGCCCCGGCAACGTGCTCAAGGTGGACTGTTTTCTGAACCACCAGCTGGACGTGGACCTGCTGGACGCCATCGGCGGGGAGTTTCACCGCCTGTTTGCCGGGCAGGGGATCAACAAGATCCTGACCATCGAGGCATCGGGCATCGCCATCGCCTGCATGGCGGCCCGGCACTTCAAGGTGCCGGTGGTGTTCGCCAAAAAGGCCAAGAGCAAGAACATCGACGGCGAGGTGTATACCTCCACCGTTCACTCCTACACCTACGGGCGGGATTATGACATCACGCTGGCCAAAAAGTTCCTGGGGCCGGCGGACCGGGTGCTGATCCTGGACGATTTCCTGGCGAACGGCAAGGCCATGCGCGGCCTGCTGGATGTCTGCCGCCAGGCCGGCGCCACGGTGGCGGGCATCGGCGTCTGCATCGAAAAGGGGTTCCAGCCCGGCGGGGCCGAGCTGCGGGCCGAAGGGTACCGGGTGGCCAGCCTGGCCATCGTGGACGCCATGGGGGACGACGGCTCGCTGACCTTCCGCCGGCAGGAAGACTGACCCCACCGCATAAAAACACCCCCGCGCAAGCAGTCTGCGCGGGGGTGTTGCAGTTTCGGCGGGTCACAGCACGGCTTCGGGCGGGCGCTCGGCGTCGCTCAGCGGCTGGGTCAGGCATTCCAGCAGGGTGTTGTAGATCTGGCTGCCGCGGGCGATGAAGCGGTTCTTGACCTCCTCGGCGGTCAGGTTGTCCGGCATGGCCAGTTCCAGCCGGAAACTCTCCGGCTGGCCTTCGTCCCGGATCGAGCAGACCACCCGGTAGCCGCCGTCGTCGTGCAGCACCTGGGCGTGGTTCTCGGCAGCCCGGTGGGCCCAGCTCTGCAGCCGGATCACGGCCAGAATGGCGCTTTCCCGCACGCTGCGGGGCAGATCGTAGGCCAGTTCCTCGGCCACGGTGGCGCCCTTGGGGGTCACCGTGAACCCCTTGTCGCCGGCACAGATCAGCCCCTGGCGCTGCAGTTCGCTCAGCGCATCGGCAAACTCAAAGTAGTTCACCAGCTGCTCCTGCAGCAGGGCGCCCTCCAGCGTTTCGCGTGTGACCGGCCCGGCCGTCTTTACCAGGTAGCACAGCAAAAGCCGGATCTCGGTGTCGCTGGTCAGGCCGCCCATCTTGACCCCTGCGGTAAAGGCTTCCGCCATCACGATCACTTCCTGTCTGTTGGTTTTCCACGACCCTATTATACCGCATTCTGACAAAAATGACAATCGGGAACGCGCCCGCTCAGCCAAACACCGTCTCGATCTGTTTGCGGCTCTGCGGTGTGGAGTAGGTCCACCGGCGGATCCGCCCGCGGGTCACAAAATAGTGGGGCTCAAACCGCAGCGGCTGGTTTAGGTTGCGGTTCACCACCACCAGCTTGATCTTCATTTTGTCCGGCAGGATGCTTTTGATGTACACGCTCACCGCCTGGCCCGGCCGCAGCTGCCGGTCGGGCTCGGCCAGGCCGGCCAGGTTGGGGGCGATCTCGATGAAGACGCCGTACTCCTCCACACTGCGCACAATGCCCACCACCGTCTCCCCGGCGGCAAAGCAGGCGGCGTTCTCGCTCCAGGTCCCCAGCAGTTCCCGCAGCGTCAGCACGATCCGGTCCTGGGCGTCCCGGCTTTTCACCGCGCACAGCAGCTGCTGGCCCACCTGCACCCGGTCGGCGGGGGAGGCGATGCGGGACACCGACAAACAGTCGATGGGCAGCAGCGCCGAGATGCCGCACCCCACATCGCAGAAGGCGCCGAAACTCTCGATGTGGGTCACGGTGCAGGGGATCACGCTGCCGAACTCCAGCGCATCCAGGTACTCGGTGCGGCAGCGGCGCTGGGCCTCGGCCCGGGACAGGCGGTACACCGTCTCGCCGCCTTCCTCCCGCTCGGTTCCCACGATCACAAAACAGGTGGGCCGGCCCACCCGGGTCAGCACCGCAATGTCCTTGACCGTCTCGCCGGGGGCGTGGTCCACACAATCCTCAAACTCCATATACGCCCGGTGCCCGCACAGCGTAAAGCGCAGCCGCCGGCCGGTATCAAAGGCCAGGGCGGTGGCCTGCAGGACCTCGGCGGACTGCCGGCAGCGGGCAAGCTCCTCCTCGGTCAGATGGTTGGCGTTGCGGCACAGACCTTCAGCACGATATTCAAGCATTTGCGTTTCCTCTCTCTATTCGTTATTCCGCGTATGCGGTCAATCAACTGTATGCGGCGGGGCGGCGGGATATTTGGGCGCCGCGCCCTGGTTTGCAAAAACCGTCACATGGTATATAATAGATAGGCAGATCAGATGAAAAGGTGGTGACAGGCATGGATGTCCAGGTCGGGGATGTGATCCAGACAAAAAAGACGCACCCTTGCGGTGCGAACCGGTTCGATGTGCTGCGGGTGGGGATGGACTTCAAGATCCGCTGCCAGGGCTGCGGCCGGGAGATCATGCTGCCGCGGGCCAAGATCGAAAAAAATATCAAAAAGATCCTGCGCGGCGGCGAACCGGTCCCCACAGGAAGGGGGTAAGCCGTGTTCGAAGAACTGTATGAAGTCCAGCGCCGGTATGAGGAGCTGGCCTACCGGATGACCACCCCCGGCGCGGCGGCCGACGCGGCCGGCTACGCCCGGCTGATGCGGGACTACAAGGAACTGACCCCCCTGATCGAGACCTGGCAGCGCTACCGCGGCCTGCAGGCCGAGATCGCGGAGGAAGAGCAGGCCCTGGAACAGGAGCAGGACCCCGCCTTCACCGATATGGTACAGCAGGAACTGCGCAAAAACAGGGAAACCCTGTCGGTGCTGGAAGAAAATCTCAGGGTGCTGCTGCTGCCCAGGGACGCCGACGACGACAAGAGCATCATCATGGAGATCCGCGCCGGCACCGGCGGGGAGGAGGCCGCCCTGTTCGCCCGGGACCTGTACCGGATGTACACGATGTACGCGGCCCGCAGGGGCTGGGGCTGCGAGACGGTCTCGGCCAGCGAGACCGAGCTGGGGGGGCTCAAGGAGATCGTTTTTTCCATCGAGGGGGCCGGGGTGTACAGCCGCCTCAAGTTTGAAAGCGGCGCCCACCGGGTGCAGCGGGTGCCCCAGACCGAAGCCCAGGGCCGCATCCAGACCTCGGCGGCCACCGTGGCCGTCATGCCCGAAGCCGAGGAGGTGGAGCTGGAACTGGACCCCCGGGACCTGCGCATCGACACCTTCCGGGCTTCCGGCGCCGGCGGCCAGCACATCAACAAGACTTCCTCGGCCATCCGGGTCACCCACCTGCCCACCGGCCTGGTGGTGGAATGCCAGGACCAGCGCAGCCAGCGGGAAAACCGGGACCGGGCCCTCAAGGTGCTGCGCAGCCGGCTGCTGCAGCAGAAACAGCAGGCCTATGACCAGGAGTACAACGCCCGCCGCCAGTCTCAGGTGGGCAGCGGCGACCGCAGCGAACGCATTCGCACCTACAACTTCCCCCAGGGCCGCCTCACCGACCACCGCATCGGCCTGACGATTTACCGGCTGGACGAGGTGCTGGACGGCGACCTGGACCTGGTGGTGGAACCGCTGCTGCTGGCCGACCGGGAAGAAAAACTCAAACAGCAAAGCGGCGCCGGCCAAGGCTGAGCCGCCACAGCGTGTCGAGAAACTCGACACGCTGCACAAGGGGCAACAGCCGCGCACGGCGATTGCCTAACGCGTCTGTTTCCCCTTGTGTATCCCCTTCGACAAAATTTTACGTCAAATCGCGCACTCGTCACTTTGTTCCTCGCACACAATTTGCCGTAAAATTTCCCTGTCGGTGTCGCCGTCGTCGGCGCATGTCCGCCGACGGCGACGGTTTTAGACTTTTTCGACAGTTTGGGGCGGCGCCAGCCAAGGCTGAGCCGCCGATTTTTACCAAAAGGAAGGCATGTCCCATGCAGACACAGGTTTTGCCTGTCAACGAACAAAGCATCGCCCTGGCCGCGCAGCTGCTGCGCCGGGGCGAACTGGTGGCCCTGCCCACCGAGACGGTCTACGGCATTGCGGCCGACGCCCGCAACCCCGAGGCGGTCAAAAAGATCTTTGCGGCCAAGGGCCGCCCGCAGGACAACCCCCTCATCGTACACATCGCCGGGATGGAGATGCTCGCCGGCATCGTCTCGGCGGTGCCGGAGCGGGCGCGCAGACTGGCGGCGGCCTTCTGGCCCGGCCCGCTGACGATGGTGCTGCCCCGGGGCCCCGAGGTGGCCGACGTCACCTGCGCCGGGCTGGATACCGTGGGGGTGCGGATGCCCTCCCACCCGGTGGTGCAGGCGGTCATCCGGGCTTCCGGCGTGGCCTTCGCCGCCCCTTCGGCCAACCTGTCGGGCAAACCCAGCCCCACCAACGCCGCCGACACCCTGGCCGACATGGACGGCCGCCTGCCGCTGATCCTGGACGGCGGCGACAGCGCCGTGGGGGTGGAGTCCACCGTCGTCTCGCTGGCCGGCGAACACCCGATGCTGCTGCGCCCCGGCTACATCACCCGGGAGCAGATGGAGGATGTGCTGGGGGAGGAGGTGCTGGTATCCCACGCGATCCTGGAAAAGCTGCGCCCCGGCGAGACCGCCCGCTCCCCGGGCATGAAGTACAAGCACTACGCCCCCAAGGCGGAGGTCACCATCCTGCGGGGCAGCTGGGCGCACTATCAGGCGTACCTGGCCGACCATGCGGGGCCCGGCGTCTTCGCCCTCTGCTTTGCCGGCGAGGGGGCCCGCCTGCCGGTGCCCGCCATCGAATACGGGGCCGAGGGGGACGGTGCCGCCCAGGCCCACCGGCTGTTCACGGCGCTGCGGGAACTGGACAAGGCCGGGGCCCGGGTGGTCTATGCCCGCTGCCCGGCCAGCAGCGGCGTCTCGATGGCGGTGTACAACCGGCTGCTGCGGGCGGCGGCCTTCCGGGTCGTGGAGGTGTAAAAGATGCGTGTGATCGGCATAACCGGCCGCTCGGGCTGCGGCAAATCCACCGTCACCCGGCTGTACGCGGCCAAGGGCTACCCCTGCCTGGACGCCGACGCCGTGGCGCGGCAGGTTCTGCAGCCCGGGTCCCCCTGCATAAAGCAGTTGCAAAAAGTCTTTGGTTCTGATATTGTAGAGGAGTCCGGAGCCGTGCGCCGCCGCCTTCTGGCCGACCGGGCCTTTGCCACCCGGCAGGGCACCGCGCAGCTCACCGCCATCACCCACCCCGAGATCCTGCGCCGCATCGAAGCCTGGGTGGAGCAGGCCCGCGCCGCCGGCGCCAAGCTCGCCTTTGTGGACGGCGCGGTGATCGTGGGCACCCCCTTTGAGGGGCGGTGCGACGCGATCCTGCTGGTCGCCGCCCCCTATGAGGAGAGCGTCGCCCGCATCTGCCGGCGGGACGGTATTTCGCCCGACATGGCCCGCCGGCGCCTGGACGCCCAGACCCCCGAAGCCGCCCTGCGGGCCGCGGCCCGGTATGTGCTGGAAAACGATGGAACACCCCAGCGCCTGGAACAGAAGGCGCTGACCCTGCTCGCTCAATTGGGGGCCGGGTGACAAACGCAGTCCCAAAAAGCCGAACCCCCCGCCGGGGCCGCCTGCCCCGGGCCGCGGGCGGCCGGGCGGGACCCGCCGCGGCGGGCCCGCGGCTTTCTTCAGACGGCTGCGCCCCCGCCGCCCCCGGAAAGGAGGCCCATGAACCGAAACGCCTCCCGCCGGACCCCGACCGGCCGGCGGACCCCCTGCCGCACCGGCGTGCTGCTGCTGTTGGCGCTGCTGCTGGTCATCGGCGCCTGCGTGGCCTTTGTGGGGCGCCGCCAGATGCAGAATCTGGAATACCCCCGCAAGTACGAGACCTATGTGACCTACTACGCCGACAAGTATGACCTGGACCCGCTGCTGCTCTGCGCCTTCATCCGCACCGAGAGCAACTTTGACCCCGAGGCCGAATCCAGCGTGGGCGCCCGGGGCCTGATGCAGATTACCGAGGATACCTTCGACTGGATCAAGTCCCGCATCGCCCCCACCGAGGCGCTGACCTTCGACGATCTCTATGACCCGGAGGTCAACATCCGCTTCGGCAGCTACTTTGTGGCCTACTGCCTGCTGCAGTACGGCGACCTGTCCACCGCGGCGGCCGCTTACCACAGCGGGCTGGGCACGGTGGGGGAACTGCTGGCCAACCCGGACTATTCCGCCGACGGCCAGACGCTGGATGAATTCCCCTACCCCCAGATGCGCCGGTATGTGCAGAAGATCACCGACAGCTATGAAACCTACAAGGAGATCTATGCCTCGCCGCAGTGAGCTGCGGCGGGTTGGGCCCCGACGGGCCGACATAGAGAAAGTATACGGAAAGGAAGCAAAACCAACCTATGGCAAACAAAACGGCAAATGAATGGAAAGCCCTGCTGTACAACAACGAGACGGTGGCGGACGCCGCCCCCGACCGGCTGGCCGCCGCGCAGGAATTCTGCGAAGGGTACAAGCGGTTCCTGGACCGGGGCAAGACCGAGCGGGAAGCCGCCGCTTACAGTGAAGAGCTGCTGCAGGCGGCTGGCTACAAACCCTTTGTGCCCGGCGAGCCCCTGAACCCCGGCGACAAGGTCTACCGCATCGACCACAAAAAGTGCGTGCTGGCCGCCACCATCGGCACCAGGAGCCTGGCCGAAGGGTTCCACATGAACATCGCCCACATCGACGCCCCGCGCCTGGACCTGCGCCCGGTGCCGCTGTATGAGGAAAAGGACTTCGGCTACTTCCGCACCCATTACTACGGCGGCATCCGCAAATACCAGTGGGTGGCCATCCCGCTGGCGCTGCACGGCACCGTTGTGCGGGCCGACGGCACCACCGTGGACATCCGCATCGGCGAGGAACCCGGCGACCCGGTGTTCTGCATCACCGACCTGCTGCCCCACCTGAGCGCCAAGCAGAACGAAAAGAAACTGCCCGAGGGCATCAGCGGCGAAAACCTCAACGTGCTCATCGCCTCCACCCCCATCGAGGACAAGGAGCTGGCCGACCGGGTTAAGCTCAATGTGCTGGGGATGCTCCATGACGCCTACGGCATCACCGAGCGGGACTTCACCCGCGCCGAGATCGAGGTGGTCCCGGCCTTCACCGCCCGGGACATCGGGCTGGACCGGGCCATGATCGGCGCCTACGGCCAGGACGACCGGGTGGACGCCTACACCGCCCTCAAGGCTGAGATCGATACCCCAAACCCCGCCCGCACCACCGTCTGCGTCCTGACCGACAAGGAGGAGGTGGGCTCCGACGGCGTCACCGGCATGAACAGCGAGTTCGCCTACAACTTCCTGCGGGAACTCTGCGCGGCGGAAGGGGTGGACGCCCTGACGGCCTTCCGGGCTTCCAAGTGCCTGTCTGCCGACGTGACCGCGGCCTACGACCCCAGCTATGCCGACGCCTTCGAGCCCAACAACGGCACCTACGCGGGCCGGGGCATCGCCATCTACAAATACACCGGCTCCCGGGGCAAGAGCTCCACCAACGACGCCTGCGCCGAGCTGGTGGGCTACCTGACCAACCTGCTGGACAGCAAGCAGGTCAGCTGGCAGATCGGCGAGATGGGCAAGATCGACCTGGGCGGCGGCGGCACCATCGCCAAGTATGTGGCCAACCGGGGCATCGACACCATCGACATCGGCGTGCCGGTGCTGTCCATGCACTCGCCCTTCGAGGTGGTCTCCAAGGCGGATGTGTACATGGCCTACCTGGCCTTCAAGGCGTTCTGCGAAAACGACGCCTGAGTGCCGCGGGCGGTATGCCGCGGCGCCTGACTGCTTTTTGAACAGGACAAAACCGGGGCCGCTCCCTTTGTGGGGGCGGCCCCGGTTTCGTCTTTGTTCTTTTGCGGGGAAGGTTCCGGCCGGGAGCCCCGGCGGCTCAGAAAGCGCGGAAGCCCTTGCCGATGATCTCGCTGCTGTTGACGATGGTGATGAAGGAATGGCTGTCATGCCGGCGCAGAAAGTCGCGCAGCAGCGCGGCCTGGCGACGGGTCAGCACGGTCATCAGCACATAGGTGGGCTCGCGGGAATAGGCGCCCACGGCGGTCTCCTCGGTGGCCGAGCGGTTGAGCACCTGCACGATGAAATCCCGCACCGGCTCGGGGTTCCGGGTCACGACGGTACACACCTTGCGCAGGTTCAAACTTTCAATGGCGCTGTCCACCACCGTGGATTTCAGCACCATGCCCAGGATGCTGTACAGCCCTACCTGGGGGCCGAACAGCACCGCTGCCGCCAGCACGATGCCCAGGTCGCTGAGCATCAGCGCCCGGCCGACCTCGATGCTGGTGTACTTGTTCAAAATCATCGCCACAATGTCGGTGCCGCCGGTGGAAGCCCCGATGTTGAAGACGATCGCGCTGCCGATGGCCGGCAGGATCACCGCAAAGCAGAGTTCCAGAAAGGTGTCGGAGGTCATTGGGCCGGACAGGGGGAAAGCGATCTCGCACAGGCTCACAAAAAAGGACAGCGCAATGGAGGAATAGATCGTCCAGCCCATCGCCCGCGCCCCCAGGAACAGAAAGCCCAGCCCCACCAGCGCCAGGTTCAGGATCCACATAAAGGCGCTCACCGGCAGGTTGGGGAACAGCCGGGTCAGCACGATGGAAAGCCCCGACGTGCCGCCGAAGGCGAAGTGGTTGGGGGTCTTGAACAGCTGGATCCCCACCGCAGTCAGGAACAGCCCGGCATTCAGCAGCACGAAAAAGCGGATCTTGTCCGGCAGCCGGTCCGGCGCCAGTTCCCGCCGGACTTTGGCCATAATGTCCTGGCTGTTCAGGTTTACGTTCACATTCATTGTCTGCGTCACCCTCTCACAGTCCGATCTCCCGGGCGCAGCGGCGCCCTTCCTGGTACCAGCATACCGCCCGGGGCGGCAAAAGTCAATATCCGCCGGGCAGGAAAGCCGGCTTGACAACCACCGGGCATACGTTTATAATTGATTCCGGTTCAATTAAAACGCGGCCCCGCCGCAGAGAGGAAGTCCGCCCATGCAAAAACGTGCCCGAACCGCCCAGGCCAAGCAGGACCGGGCCAACGCCATCCTGGACAAAGCCCGGCAGATGCTGCTGACCACCGGCTACGACCGCATCAAGATGGCGGACCTGGCCGGGGCGCTGGGGCTTTCCAGCGGGACATTGTATGTCTACTTCCAAAATAAGGAGACCCTCTTCCTCCACCTGCTCCGGCGGGAGTTCGAACAGCGGATGGAGCATCTGGAACAGGAAGCCGCCGCCCGGGACCTGTCCGACTTTGCCGGGGTGCGGGACCTGCTGCTGGAAGCCCTTTCCTACCTGCTGCAGGACCAGCTGCTGTATGTCTATCTGGAAACGCTGCGGGCCCAGATGCTGGCCTGCGGCGGGGACAGCGCCCGCTGGATGCGCAGCCGGCTGGACCGGATGCTCGAACGCCTGGCCGAGCGCAGCGTGCTGAGCGTCCCGCAGCTGCAGGAACTCATCACCGCCGAGGCGGCGCTGCTCACCGGCTGCTTTTTGCAGCGGATGTGCACCCTCGGCCATGCCGGCACCCTGCGGGACTGGCAGGACCCCGCTTTTGCCCGGCTGGTGCTGGCGCGGGCCCGCTGCTATCTGGACGGATACGAGCGCGGCCTGCAGCGGGCCGGGCAGGAGGTCTCTTGATCGTCAGGGAGAAACAACATGCTTCAAATCAAACAGATCTGCAAAGAATACCGCACCGGCACCCTGGTGCAGAAAGCCCTCGACCATGTGGACCTGAGCTTCCGGGACAGCGAGTTTGTGGCGATCCTGGGGCCCAGCGGCTCGGGCAAGACCACGCTGCTCAACATCATCGGCGGGCTGGACCGGTATGACAGCGGCGACCTCATCATCAACGGGGTGTCCACCCGGCGCTACACCGACCGGGACTGGGACACCTACCGCAACCACACCATCGGTTTCATCTTTCAAAGCTACAACCTGATCCCCCACCAGACCATCCTGGCCAATGTGGAACTGACCCTGACCGTCTCGGGCGTCACCCGGGCCGAGCGGCGCCGGCGGGCGGTGGAGGCGCTGGAACAGGTGGGGCTTGGCAAGCACCTGAACAAGCTGCCCAACCAGCTTTCCGGCGGCCAGATGCAGCGGGTGGCCATCGCCCGCGCCCTGGTCAACGACCCCGACATCCTGCTGGCCGATGAACCCACCGGCGCCCTGGACAGCGAGACCAGCGTGCAGGTCATGGATCTGCTCAAGGAGGTCGCCAGGGACCGGCTGGTCATCATGGTCACCCACAACCCGGAACTGGCCTACCAGTACGCCACCCGCATCGTCCAGCTCAGCGACGGGGTGATCCGCACCGATTCCGACCCTTTCACCCCGCCTGACACCCTGGGCGAACCGGTGGAGAAAAAGTGGGCCCGCCGGTCCAGCATGTCCTTCCTGACCGCGCTGTCGCTGAGCTTCCAGAACCTGCGCACCAAAAAGGCACGCACGCTGCTCACCTCCTTCGCCGGCAGCATCGGCATCATCGGCATCGCGCTGATCCTGTCGCTGTCCACCGGCGTCAACGCCTACATCCAGACGGTGGAGGAGGACACCCTCTCGGAATATCCGCTGTCCATCACCAGTTCCAGCATGGACCTGGCCGGCATGATGGCCGGCATGATGGGGGACGACGCCCAGCCCGACGACCATGACATCCATGTGGTGGAGATGATCACCCAGACCTTCTCCAAGATCGGCTCCAACGACCTGGGCAGCCTGAAGGAATACCTGGACAGCGGGCAGAGCGGCATCGAAGCCTACACCAGCGCGGTGGAATACGCCTACAGCGTCACCCCGCAGATCTACCTGCCCCAGACCGACGGCTACCGCCAGGTCAACCCGGACGCCTCCTTCGCCCCGTTGGGCATGGGCTCCACCGGCGGGGGCAGCAGCATGATGTCGATGGCCACCAGCACCAACGTCTTCTACGCCATGCCGGAGGACGCCGACCTTTATACCGACCAGTACGAGGTCAAGGCCGGCCGCTGGCCCCAGGCGTACAACGAGTGCGTGCTGGTGCTCACCTCCAGCGGCAGCATCAGCGACTTCATGCTCTACACGCTGGGCCTGCGGGACGGCGAGGAGCTGGACCGCATGGTGGAACAGTTTGCCGAGGAGGAGACGGTCGTCACCCCCGACGACATCACCGGCTGCAATTATGAGGATGTGCTGGGCATCACCTTCAAGCTCGTCAACCCGGCCGACCTCTACCAGTATGACGCCGAGTACGGCGTCTGGCGGGACAAGACCGACGACGACGCCTACATGCAGGCGCTGGTACAGGGCGGCGAGGACCTGACCATCGTCGGCATCGTGCAGCCCGCCCAGGACGCCACCGCCGCCATGCTCGCCTCCGGCATCAACTACCCGGCTTCGCTGACGCAGCATGTCATGGAGCAGGCGGCCTCCAGCCAGATCGTCCGGGACCAGCTGGCCGACCCGGCGGTGAACGTCTTCACCGGCGACCCCTTCGGGGAGGAAAGCGAGGAGGACCGCTTCAACCTGGAGGACCTCTTCACGGTGGATGAGGACATTCTGGCTTCGGCCTTCACCCTCAACACCGACGACCTCTCGCTGGATATGGGCGGCGCCTTCGACCTCAGCGGGCTTGCCCTGGACCCCTCGGCGCTGGAGGGCATGGACCTTTCGGCGTTGGATCTGTCCTCGATGGACCTGTCGGGGATGGACCTGTCGGCGCTGGATCCGTCGGCGCTTGACCTGTCCGGCCTGGATCTTTCGGGGCTGGATCTTTCCGGGCTCGACCTCTCGGGGCTGGATCTTTCCGCCCTGCTCAAGCAGATCAAGTTCACCGCCACCGAAGACCAGCTGCTGGACCTGGCCGAGCGGATGCTGCAGGGCTACGCCGACTACACGGCCGGCGACGCGGCCAAGGATTTTTCCACCCTGGGGGAGGACTTCCTGGCCTACCTGAAGACCGAGGCAGCCCGGCAGAACCTGGAAGACCAGCTCTGCCAGATCATCCGGGATAGCGGGCTGCAGCTTTCGGCCGAGGCGGTCAAGGCGATGATCACGCGGGTCATGGAAGGGTACTTCGCCTGGTGTGAGCAGAACGGCTACAACCCCGAAGCGCTGGAACGCTTCCTGCCGGAATATCTGGACGGGGAGGGCGCACAGATCCTGGCCGAAGAATCCGCCAAGGTGATCGAATCCATCGAGGCGGTGGACATCACCCCCGAACAGCTGGAAGCGCTGGCCCAGTCCCTGGTGGACGGCTACAGCGGATGGGCCCAGGCCAACGGCAGGCCCGACCCCACCCGCATCGGCGAGTACTTCCTCGCCTACCTCTCCACCCCCGAAGCCCAGACCGTCCTGGGCGAAGGGCTGGCCGCGATGATCGACACATCCGGTGTTACCGAGATGCTCAACGCCCAGATGCAGGCGATGCAGCAGAGCTTGCAGCAGGCCATCCAGCAGTCGATGCAGGCGGTGCTGACCCAGGTCATGGAGCAGGTGATGCGCCAGGTGGTGGAACAGCTCATGTCCACCATGATGGAGGATGTCTTCCCGGCCATCATGACCGAGATGATGACCCAGTTCGGCACCGCCATCCAGACCCAGCTCACCGCCGGCATGGACCAGGTGATGGCCCAGCTCAGCGACGCGCTGCAAAACGCCTTCCAGATGGACCCCGGCGCCTTTGCCGACGCCATCCAGGTCAATATGACCGAGGAGGAACTCAGCGAGCTGCTGATGTCGCTGATGTCCAGCGAGACCGCCACCTATGAGGGCAACTTGCGCACCCTCGGCTATGCCGACCCGGCGGAACCTTCCTCCATCAGCATCTATCCCACCGACTTCGAAAGCAAGGAGCAGGTCCTCAGCATCCTGGACAGCTACAACAACCGGATGGAAGCCTCCGGCCAGGAGGAGAAGGTCATCTCCTACACCGACCTGGTGGGCACCCTGATGAGCTCGGTCACCGACATCATCAACATCATCAGCTATGTGCTGGTGGCCTTTGTGGCCATCTCGCTGGTGGTCTCCTCCATCATGATCGGGGTCATCACCTACATCAGCGTGCTGGAACGCAAAAAGGAGATCGGCATTCTGCGGGCCATCGGCGCGTCCAAGGGCAACATCTCCCAGGTATTCAACGCCGAAACCTTCATGATCGGGCTGTGCGCCGGGCTCATCGGCATCGGGCTGACCCTGCTCATCCTGATCCCCGCCAACGCCGTCATCCATCAGGTGGCCAACACCAACGCCATCAACGCGATGCTGCCGGCCGGGGCGGCGGTGGTGCTGGTGCTGCTCAGCGTGGTGCTCACCCTCATCGGCGGGCTGATCCCTTCGCGCAAGGCGGCCAAGCAGGACCCGGTCAAGGCGCTGCGCACCGAATGACCCCCGCGCAAACCCAGGGTTGGCACCGCGCCGCCCGTTTGGCGGTTGCGCTTTGCCGCCGGATGATTTATACTGATTCCACAGACAACAGCAGGCCCTGCCCGACCCGGGCGGGGCCTGCCGCTGCGACCATTGGGAGGGAAAAGATTGAAAACGCTGCAAGAACAGACCTGGGACCAGGAACGTGCGCTGTACGGCAGCCGCGGGCTGCACTTGGTCCGCTGCCGCTTTGACGGCCCGGCGGACGGCGAAAGCGCCCTGAAGGAATGCGCCGACATCACGGCCGAGGATTGTTACTTCAACCTGCGCTACCCGCTGTGGCATGTCCACGGGCTGCGGCTGTCCGGCGCCGATATGACCGAGCTCTGCCGCGCCGCGCTGTGGTATTCCGACCACATCGAGATCCGGGACAGCCGGCTGCACGGCATCAAGGCCCTGCGGGAATGCACCGACGTGGCGATGCAGGGCTGCGATGTGGTGTCGCCGGAGTTCGGCTGGTCCACCCACCGGCTGACCCTGCGGGACTGCACCGCCGAAAGCGAATACTTCCTGCTGCGCGCCAGCGAGATCGAGGCCGAGCGGCTGCGGATGAAGGGCAAGTACTCGTTCCAGTACATCGAGAACGCCGTCTTCGAGGACTGCACCTTCGACACCAAGGACGCCTTCTGGCATGCCAGGAACGTGACGGTGCGCAACAGCACCGTCAAGGGCGAGTACCTGGCCTGGTACTGCGAGAACGTCACCTTCGACCACTGCCGGATCATCGGCACCCAGCCGCTGTGCTACTGCAAGGGGCTGCGCCTGATCGACTGCGAGATGATCGACACCGACCTGGCCTTTGAAAAGTCGGAGGTGGACGCCGTCCTCACCGCCCCGGTGCTGAGCATCAAGAACCCCCGGTCCGGCTGCATCCGGGTCCCCGCTGTGGGGGAGATCATCCGGGACGACCCCGAGTCCGCCGGCGAGATCCTTCTGCAGAAGGACGAATAAGCAGGAGCATCCACCCGAAGCGCTGTTCCCGGCAGAACCGGACAGTGCCGAAGAGGGGATACCCAAGCAAGAAAAAGCGTTTCCGCCCGGGCGGAAACGCTTTTTTCTGTCCCGGCCATCCCGGATGTCCCGGGACGGCTAGCGGACCTCCAGCGTCAGCGTCCCGGTGAAATCCTCCCCCTCAAAGCTGATCACGTCGGTGCCGGGGGCGAAGGTCAGCGGCCCTTCCCAGCGGCCGTCCCCCTCCAGCAGCACCACCGGTTCCCCGGCGCCGCTGGTCCACAAGAGCCGGCCCTGGCCGTCCCGGGTTTCGATCACGGCCTGCACCTCCACCTCCCAGCCCGCCTCCCGGTCGATGCTGGAACCGCCGAACAGCTTCTCGGTGCCGGTGTAGCGGTCGTAGACGGCCTCATAGCGGCCGGTGTAGCTGTCGGCGCCCGTCCGGCGCCGGCCGGTCAGCTCCCGGTCGGGGGTCAGCTGCAGCACGCCGCCGGCCTCCACAAACCGGTTGAAACCGTCCAGCACGGCCTGTTTGCAGCCGGCCAGGCTCACGGCCAGGCATACGGCCAGCAGAAGGGCTGGCAGCCGGCGTCTGATCTTTGTCATGGCAAGGCCCCCTTTCACCGCCGCCTGCCCCGGCGGTGCCGGGCGGCGCGGGTCGGCAGGGTGCGCCGCCCCCACCGGCCGGAAAGCGCCAGCAGGACCAGCGCCAGGGCCGGCATGGCTGCCAGCCCCACCGCCGAGAGCAGCGGCTGGGGCGCGGCGGTGGCGCCGTTGTAACCGCGCATGTCAAACCCCACCAGGATCAGCGCAGCCGAGAACGGGTAGGCCGACAGCAGCACCCCGCTTTTGAAAAACAGGATGCTGTACCCGAGGAAGAAGGTCAGGATGGCCCCGGGCAGGTAGCCGCCGCGCCGCTGGCCGAAGACCAGCACCAGCGGCAGGCAGACCAGCGCGGTGGTGGCCGAAGCCCCCAGGATCTGCCCACAGCCCGCCAGCACCACCGGCCCGCTCCAACCGGGCAGGGCAAACAGCCGGCCGGCGGCCAGGGTGGCGGCACAGCTGTACACCCCAAGCCCCAGCGCCAGGCAGACCACCGCCGCCAGCTTGGCCCCCAGCAGCCGCGGGCGGGACAGCGGCACGCACAGCAGGTTTTTCAGGGTGTCCTGGGCGGTTTCCCGGTCGATCATCCACCCGCCGATCATCACCAGCGACAGGGGCAGGAACATCTGGGTGTTGCCCCACACCACGGCGGAAAACAGATGGGCGATGTCGTAGTTCGGGTCCCGCAGTTCCGGCTCCATGATCAGCTGGGTGCCGTACTGGACCAGCGGGCACAGGGTCAGCGCCACCAGCCCCACCAGCAGGATCTGGCAGCGGCGCAGCTTGGCCCATTCGCTGCAAAAACAACTCCACATGGCATATCCTCCTTTCAGCATCCCTGCCGCCGGTAGACCCAGGCGATCAGCGCCATAAAGACGGCCGCCTCCGCCGCCGTCACCGCAAGGGCCTGGGGCGTGGTCACGGTGTATTCCATCAGCTGCTGCACCAGCGGCGGCTGGGGGCCGTCGCTCAAAAAGGGCAGGTACCAGCGCAGCGTCAGCGCGCCGGGCAGCAGGGTGCCGGCGTTCAGCCCCAGCGGCACCGCCGTCAGCGCCGGCAGCGCCGTGGGCACCAGATAGTTGACGATGGTGTAGAAAAAGGCGATGAGCACCGACAGCAGGTAGCTCTTGTTCAGCACCACCATCAGCAGCACGCAGGGCAGCGCCCCGGCCCACATGAAGACGCCCTGCCCCAGGCAGACCGCAAACAGCGGCCAGTACCCCACCGGCTGCCAGCCCTGGGCCAGCAGCACCGCCAGCATCACCAGCGCACCCACCGCCATAAACACCACCGCAAAGCCCAGCAGCATCAGCAGTTTGGCCACCGCCAGCCGGGCCTTGCTCACCGGTACGCAGAGCAGGTTTTTCAGCGTGTCATTGTCCTGCTCCTCAAACAGCAGGTTGGCGGCCAGCACTGCCACCGCCGGGATCAGCACCACATAGGCGCTGAGCTGGATCAGGGACGCCATCGTCTGGATCACCGCGGTGCGGCTGTCCGGCGGGTCGGACAGGAAAAACGCGAAGGCCAGCGGCAGCAGCACCGAGGAGGCCGCCAGCACCCCGAACAGCGGTTTGCGCCGCAGCTTGGCGGCTTCGCACCGGATATACAGCAGCAATTCACCCAATGCCCTCACCCCCGGTCACCCGTTTGAAGTAGTCCTCCAGCGTGTCTTCATACAGGTGGGCGTCCTGCACGGTCAGCCCGGCCTGCACAAAGGTCTGCACCGCCGCGCCGGCGTCCAGCGCCCGGCCGGGCACGGTCAGGGTGTGGGCGTCGGCCAGCTGGACCTGCCGCACCCCCAACCGGTCGTGGAGCAGCCGGGCTGCGGCCCGGGCGTCCGACACCACAAACTGCAGATACCGCCCGTTTTTCGCCTCCAGCTCCTCCAGGCTCTCCTCCTCCAGCAGCACCCCGTGGTCGATGATGCCGATGTCGTCGGCCAGCAGCGCGATCTCGGACAGGATGTGGCTGGAGATCAGGATGGTCTTGCCCCGCTCGTCGCACAGCCGGCGGATGAAGTCCCGCACCTCGGCGATGCCGATGGGGTCCAGCCCGTTGATGGGTTCGTCCAAAATCAGCAGCTCCGGGTCGTGCATGATGGCCAGCGCAATGGCCAGCCGCTGCTTCATGCCCAGCGAATACTGGCTGAACAGCTTTTTATCCCGGTAGGGCAGGCTGACCATGTCCAGCGCCGTGCGGATGGACCGCTCCGGCTGGGGCAGCCGCCGCAGCCGGGCAAAGATGCGCAGATTCTCGCTGCCGGTCAGGTTGGGGTAAAACCCCGGCGCTTCGATCAGGCTGCCCACCCGCGGCAGCACCTGCCGGGCCCGGGCGGGCATCGCCTGCCCGAAAATGCGCACCGTGCCGGCGCTGGGGGCCGTCAGGCCCAGCAGCATCCGCATCGTGGTGGTCTTGCCGGCGCCGTTGCGCCCCAGCAGGCCGTAGATCCGCCCGGGGCGCACATGCAGGCTCAGGTTTTCCACGCTGTGCTGTTCACCGTAGCGCTTGGTCAGGCCGTTTGTCTCGATCAGATCATTCAACTGGATCGCCTCCTTTGTCTGCGGCGGGTCCCGCCGCCTGTCTACAGCCTACCACCGCCGCCTTGAGGGAGACTGGAGCCTGCCTTGAGATTACCTTGAGAATCCGCCCCGGCCCCTTGGCGGAGGCATGGACAGCGGGTATAATAGAGGAAAACGCAGAGGAGGCGGCTGTATGGAGGACCCGACCATTCTGGTGGTGGATGACGAACCGGCCATCCGGGAGATGATCCGCACGATCTTTGACGGGGCCGGCTACCGGCAGGTGCTCACGGCGGCGGACGCGGCCGGGGCGCTGGCGCTGCTGCGCCGCAAGATGCCGGACCTGCTGATCCTGGATGTGATGCTGCCCGGCGAGATGGACGGCTTCGGGCTGCTGCGGGCGGTGCGGGCGGTCAGCCGGGTGCCGGTGCTGATGCTGACGGCCCGGGGCGAGGCCGCCGACCGGGTGACCGGCTTCCAGCAGGGGGCGGACGACTACCTGGTCAAGCCCTTTCTGCCCCAGGAACTGCTGCTGCGGGTGCAGGCCATCCTGCGCCGTGCCTACCCGGCCCGGGACCGCTGCGTGCGGCTGGCGGGGGCGGGGGTGGACCTGGACCGGGCCGAGGTGCGCCGCCCCGCCAGCCCCGACCCC
>ERZ1090862.40-NODE-40-length-49641-cov-12.429234_pt1 | contig 49641 bp, 34 predicted proteins | sample MGYA00478481_ERZ1090862 | MGnify/ENA primary metagenome ERZ1090862 (study PRJEB33644, sample SAMEA5815745) | chicken gut metagenome | biome: Chicken; feature: Gastrointestinal Tract; material: Caecum | place: Ireland | collected 2019-01-01 | study: A study of the... | reverse complement strand
GATCGAGGAGGTCCCCGCAATGCCGATCCTAGCGCTATTGGTCAGCGCCGCTCTCAGCTTGGGGCTGGGGGTGCTGCCGGCCCGGCTGACCGGGCGCCGCCCGTCCGGGGCAGACCTTGCGGCCGGCGTCGCCGTGTGGGGCGGCGTTTGGGTGTGGGCGTTCCTGTTTTTCGGCAAACCGGGGCTGCTGGTAAATTTCGGGCTCTTCCGCGCCGCCGCCCTCTGCGCGGCGGCGGCTGCGGCGTCGGTCTGCGTCTGCGGGTGGCGGCTCGCCCGGCGGTGCCGGGGCTGGCGGCGCCGGACCCTGGCGGCGGGAATGCTGGTGGCCAGCGCGCTGGGGGTCGAGGTGTTCTTTGGCAATGTGAAGTATTTCACCACCCACGACTACCAGCCGGTGCAGCTGTTTGACTACCTCGATCCGTCCACCCCCCGCAACCCGGACGGCTCGGTCACATTGTCGGGGGAAAGCACGGTCCTGCACTTTTCCGGCCTGGACCAGCCGCTGTACAACCTGCAGCTGGACAGGCTGCAGTATCCCGTGGAAAACGCGGCGGTACAGAACCCGCTCTTTCTGATTGAGATCGCCGCGGCCGATGAGGCCAATGAGAACGAATGGCTCGGCGGCAGCTGGGATGTGGCGCTGCGGGCGCCCCGCAGCTGGAACCGGGCGCTGGATTTCGCCGGGGACATCAGCAGCCTGACCCTGACCGCGCTGCCCTATGACGGCGAGTTTATCTGGTATACCTTTCAGTTTACCATCACCGGTGTGACGGCCAATGCGCCGCAGCCCTTCCTGTTTTCCTGGGTGCGGTTCGGCGTGTTGCTGGCGGCGGGGGCGGCGGCCTGGGCTTTCCGGCCCGGCAGCAGCCTGTGGCGAGCCCGCTGGCTGGACAATCCCCGGCGCTTCCGCCCCGGCGTGATCCTCTGCGCCGGGCTGCTCTGTCTGCTGGCTGTCCTGACCCCCTTTGCGGACCCGGCCGGTTCCGGCGTGGCCACCGCCAGCTACAACGCCAACAACTGGGACGGCGTCAGCCGCATCTCCTTCACCAAACATATCAGCGACTGGCAGCACGACGCCGACAATCAGCTGGGGGCGCTGGCCAGCTCGCTGCTGGCCGGGCGGCTGGACCTGCAGCTGGACCCGCCGGACAGCCTGGCCGGGATGGAAAACCCCTACGACACCGTTGCCCGGCAGTACCAGGCCCCCGATGCCCTGTGGGATGTCGCCTACTATAACGGACGGTACTATGTCTATTTCGGGGTGGTGCCCTGCCTGCTGTTCCAGCTGCCCTTTGAACTGCTCACCGGTATACCCGACCTGCCGAACTGTGTGGGCATGATCGTTATGGCGCTGGCAACCGTCGCGGCCGGGTTCGGCCTGGTACGCCAGGCCATCCGGCGGTGGTTCCCGGGGGCCAGCGCGGCCGCCTATCTGCTGTCGGCCGCGGCGGTGGGGGGCAGCAGCCTGCTGTACTACCTGCTGTTCCAGCCCAATGTCTACCAGAATGTGATCCTGAGCGGCGCCGCCTTTGTGATGCTGGCCCTCTGGCAGTGGCTGGCGTCGGCCAACACGCCCGCCGACCGGCCCGGGCCCCTGCTGGCCCACCTGGCCGCCGGCAGCCTGTGCATGGCGCTGGCCGCGGGCTGCCGCCCTCAGATGGAGATTTTTGCCTTCCTGGCGCTGCCGATCTTCTGGCCGCGGTATATCACCGGACGCCGCCTGTTCAGCCGCCGCGGCATCGGGGAGCTGGCGCTGGCGCTGCTGCCCTTTGTACTGGTGGCCGCCGGCCTCATGTGGTACAACTGGGCACGGTTCGGCTCCCCCTTCGACTTCGGGGCCAACTACAACCTGACCAGCAACGATATGACCAAGCGCGGCTTCAACGCCGGGCGGATCGGTCCGGCGCTCTTCTATTATCTGTTCGCCCCGCCGGCGCTGCAGGCGGTGTTCCCCTATCTGGCCGATACCCACATGGCCACCAACTATGTGGGCCGCTCGGTGAGCGAGCTGCTCTATGGGGGGATCCTGTCCACCACCCCCTTCCTTTGGAGCTTCGGGCTGCTGCCGCTGCTGTGCCGCCGCCTGGCCCGCAAAAAGCTGCGCGCCCTGGTGGGATGGGTGCTGGCGGCCTCAGTGCTTCTCTGTGCGCTGGACGCCGTGATGGCCGGGGTACTGCAGCGCTACCTGATGGACTTTGCCCTGCCCCTGACCTTTGCGGCGGCGCTGTGCTGGCTGGCGGCGGAAGAGACCCTGGCCGACCATGCGGCCGGCTGCCGCCCGGTCGCCCGGCTGCAGGCGGTGCTGCGCACCGGCCTGGCGCTGTCGGTGGGGGTGGGGGCCGTCTATGGCTTTTGCCTGGTGTTCGCGGCGGCGCCCTGGCTGTACGGCCAGAACCCCGGCCTGTTCCAGACGGTCAGCCGCCTTGTGCAGTTCTGGGTGTGACCGGGCTGCATACGAGGATAAGAAAATAAAAAAGGGAGAGAGCCCGTCGGCTCTCTCCCTTAAATTTTCTTGAGTTCTGTCACGGCCGCCTGCCCGGTCTCACATCCGGTGGTCGGCAAAGATGGGGTCGTCCTGCCACAGGACGGTGTGGCCGGCGGCGCGGGTCTTGTTCAGGTCGATGATCCGCTGGTTGCTCGAACCCCGGAACCGCAGCGTGATGTCCTTCTCGTCGGTCAGGAACTCGCCGTCCACCAGCACGTCCAGCAGGCTCAGCATCTCGTCGGTCACCTCGCACCGGGCGGGGCTCGGCTGCAGCAGTTCCCGCTCATAATGGTTGCCGGTGTAGCACCAGATGGTCTTGTGGGGGTACAGCACCCGCACGTCGTGCAGGAAGGGCACCAGCGCCCGCTGGTTCTCCGGCTCGAAGGGCTCGCCGCCCAGCAGCGAAAGCCCGTCGATATACTCCGGCGCCAGGCTGCCCAGGATGGCGTTGCGCGCCGCCTTGTCAAAGGGCTGGCCGTAGCAGAAATCCCAGGCCACCGCGTTGAAGCAGTCCTTGCAGTGGCGGCGGCAGCCCGACACGAACAGGCTGGTGCGCACCCCCTCGCCGTTGGCGATGTCGCAATATTTGATGTTGGCGTAGTTCACAAAAATCTGCCTTTCCGTGCAAAGTCTTTCCGGCGCCGCAGCCCCATATCTGGTGGGCCGCGCCGGCCGGCGCCCCTGTATCTCGCGGGGGCGCTCCCCTAGTATACCAGCCGGCGGGGAAATAAGCAAGGGCGGGGGACCGCCGGACGGGTCAAAAACAATCGCTGCAGCGCAAAAGAATAAAACTGGACGTTTTTCATACAAAAACCGGGCGAAATTTCGTCACTTTGCAAGGCGGTTCGTTTTCCGCGTCGCAGCGCCAAAAACGGAATATATTGCATAGATTTGCATGGAAATACACAATATATAGTGGGTCCTGGCCTTGACTTTCCTGCCGGGATGGGATAAGATTGTATTTGTTCGCCGGCAGCGCCCGCGCCCCGAAACCCGGCGCGGACCCCGGCGCACTGAGAACATTCCGGTGAGGTAAGGAGACAATCATGAAGATCATCAAGCGCAACGGCAGCGAGGCTGTCTTTGATATATCCAAGATCATCGCGGCGGTCAGCAAGGCCAACAATGTGGTGCCGGCCGGCCAGCGGCTGACCAAGGAACAGATCCTGCAGATTGCGGACGAGGTGCAGGCCGTCTGTTCGGGACGCAACCATGCCATGAATGTGGAGGAGATCCAGGACCTGGTGGAAAACGCCATCATGGGTTCCGGCGCCCACGAGGTGGCCCGCAAGTACATCACCTACCGGTATGTGCAGAGCCTCAAACGCACCCACAACACCACCGACGACCGCATCCTCAGCCTGATCGAGTGCAACAATGAGGAGGTCAAGCAGGAAAACTCCAACAAAAACCCCACCGTCAACTCGGTGCAGCGGGACTACATGGCCGGCGAGGTCTCCAAGGACCTGACCATGCGGATGCTGCTGCCCCCCGAGGTGGTCAAGGCCCATGAGGAAGGCATCATCCACTTCCATGACGCCGACTACTTCGCCCAGCACATGCACAACTGCGACCTGGTCAACCTGGACGACATGCTGCAGAACGGCACCGTCATCTCCGGCACGCTGATCGAGAAGCCCCATTCCTTCTCCACCGCCTGCAACATCGCCACCCAGATCATCGCGCAGGTGGCCTCCAACCAGTACGGCGGCCAGAGCATCAGCCTGACCCACCTGGCCCCCTTTGTGGACATCAGCCGCAAAAAGATCCGCCGGGATGTGGAAGCCGAGATGGTCCAGCTGGGCATCCAGCCCGGGGAGGAGAAGATCGCCCAGATCGTCGAGACCCGCCTGCGGGAGGAGATCAAGCGCGGCGTGCAGACCATCCAGTACCAGGTGGTCACCCTGATGACCACCAACGGCCAGGCCCCCTTCATCACGGTGTTCATGTACCTGGGCGAAGCCGGCGACGACCAGCGGCTCAAGTCCGACCTGGCCATCATCATTGAGGAGATGCTCCGCCAGCGCTACCAGGGCGTCAAGAACGAGGCCGGCGTCTGGATCACCCCGGCTTTCCCCAAGCTGATCTATGTGCTGGAGGAGGACAACATCCGCGAAGGCACCCCCTACTTCTACCTGACCAAGCTGGCCGCCAAATGCACCGCCAAGCGCATGGTGCCCGACTATATCAGCGAGAAGAAGATGCGGGAATACAAGCTGTCCAAGGGCGAGACCGAGGGCCACGGCGACGTGTACACCTGCATGGGCTGCCGCAGCTTCCTGACCCCCGACCGCAGCGGCAACGGCTGGGACAACATCGCCAACGCCAAGAACTATGACGGCAAGCCCAAGTACTACGGCCGGTTCAACCAGGGCGTCGTGACCATCAATCTGGTGGATGTGGCGCTGTCCTCCGGCGGGGACTTTGACAAGTTCTGGAAGGTCTTTGACGAGCGGCTGGACCTGTGCCACACCGCCTTGATGTGCCGCCACAACCGGCTCAAGGGCACCTTGTCCGACGCGGCGCCCATCCTGTGGCAATACGGCGCGCTGGCCCGCCTGAAGAAAGGCGAGCCCATCGACAAGCTGCTGTACGGCGGGTACTCCACCATCAGCCTGGGCTATGCGGGGCTGTATGAGTGCTGCAAGTATATGACCGGCAAGAGCCACACCGACCCGGCCGCCAAACCCTTCGCGCTGCAGGTCATGCAGCACATGAACGACGCCTGCGCCAAGTGGAAGGCCGAGAGCAACATCGACTTCAGCCTCTACGGCACCCCGCTGGAGTCCACCACCTACAAGTTTGCCAAGTGCCTGCAGAAGCGGTTCGGCATCGTGCCCGGCATCACCGACCGGAACTATATCACCAACTCCTACCATGTCCATGTTTCCGAGCAGATCGACGCCTTCACCAAGCTGAAGTTCGAGTCGGATTTCCAGAAGCTGAGCCCCGGCGGCGCCATCAGCTATGTGGAAGTGCCCAACATGCAGGACAACCTGGCCGCGGTCATCCGGGTCATGCAGTTCATCTACGACAACATCATGTACGCCGAGCTCAACACCAAGAGCGACTACTGCCAGGTGTGCGGCTTTGACGGCGAGATCCGGATCGTGGAGGACGACGGCAAGCTGGTGTGGGAATGCCCCCACTGCCACAACCGGGACCAGAACAAGCTGAATGTGGCCCGCCGCACCTGCGGCTACATCGGCACCCAGTTCTGGAACCAGGGCCGCACCGCCGAGATCAAGGACCGGGTGCTGCATCTGTAATGCTGAATAACTGCTGATGTTTTCCTTTAATTATATCTGCGATAAGCTAATTATATCTGCGACAAGCGATATTTTTAGACATTGCTTCCTTTAATTATATTTGCGACAACCCAAGCAGAAAGAAGGAAACCATCCACAGCGGATGGTTTCCTTCTTCTCTTTTTCCATACAATTATGCAGTTCCAAGAACAGCGTTCAATAAATCTTCATGAGCAGGCGCTTTCTTTCGTATTGACTTCTTTTGCTCCTGAGACTGAAGCTGCGCAAAGACCTGCTGAATAAAATCACTATCGACAATTGATGCTCCCTCTACCCCGGCAGCAATCTGCTTACACACCTTTTCAATTTGCTTTTCATCGTACATAGAACCTACGACCCGTTGGATGCTGGCAATCGTGCGGCGAATCAGTGAAGATATATCGATTTGCTCCGCTTTCTGTACGAGATGCTGCATAACTTCCTGTTGCTTAGCCTCACTCAACTCATGTTCATGCTGTTCCTTGCTGTTGCGCATAATTTTTTCGATTTGCTCCTGCACACCAGGCTCGCTCACACGTTCAAGCAGCAATTTCAAGTTCGGGTAACGTCGCTTCGAAACCGCAGCAACAAATTCTGGACCGATTGATTTTCGATTAGATTTCAGATATTCGTCCTGTATCGCAATGTATAAAGATACCGCTTGGTCGATAATTCCTTTGGATTCTTCGAAAAACGCTTCGACCCATTCTTCTGTAAGGTCAATATGTTCATCAAACCACTGGTAACAGAAAAGCTGGCTCATGACGTAAGAAAAAAATCTTTTATTCCCACAATAACCTGACGCATTGATTTCTCGACCAAGCCGACGTGCCGTCCTCTGCTCTTTGAACATTTTAACATAGGCTTCCGTTGTGCCAACTGCGCAGAAAGCCATCTTCGTTTCGTTTGTAATGACCATCAGCGCTTCAAAGCTGGCTTCCTTGGTGGTGTTGAAATCAATGAGCTGGATTTCGTCCAGAATGATGGTGCCAATGGCGAAAAGCTCAATCAGCTCGATGACCTTGTTCATTTTTCCAGCCAGCGTTTTTATTTTATCGATTTGCTTTTGATAGACATCGGTGTTCAGTGCAAAGTCGATGGCTTTTCCGATACCAGAATATAAGGCCGAGAAGTTGGAATTTGGCTGACAGGAAATCGTCAAATAAACAATTTGGGAATAGACATCTCCATCAATGTGGTGCCGGATGACCTGTGGATAGCGGCTGGCAAGAATTTTAATGGCGCTTGATTTTCCACAGCCGGAGAACCCCAGCATATTGAATCCGGTGTTTGCCGCTTCAGAAACATCGCCCACCAGTTTGATTCTTTTTATACCGTTCTTATATACTTCACGCGGCTTTCTAAGGCGGTAAGAATCGCAAAGTGTGCGGTAAAATTCCATTTCCAATTCCTGCTCAAACGGAAGCGCCACACGGACTGCACGAAGCTGATTGACTAAAAAACGACGTTCCAGACGAGAAAGCTGTTTTTCGGCTACTTCGTATTGACTTAGTCCATGCGTATAATAACGTGCGACCTCATCGATATTGGTGAGCGGGTGAGGCAAGGCTTCGATATAAGGATTGCCAACATCCATAGGCGCTTTTGCTTTATGGTAAATTGCATCTGCCACTGACCCATTTCCACCCACAGAATACTCTTGGTCACTGTATTCGTACCCTTTACTCATTCATCAAACGCCTCCTCCTCATTGAAATCCTTAAGTGCTTCTCTCGCTGTAATAGGAAGAATCGGCGCGTTCCCTCTTTTCGAAAGCGATTGTGCGGTTGCCTCTTCTATAGGCATTTTCTCTTTAGGGATTACTGCCATTTGCTGAGCACGAACTTTTTTCTCTGCCGCACGATTTTTCCTCAGGTTTTCTGTTGATGGCCTAATATGTCTCTTTTGTGCTTCAGAAATAATTTTGACTTGCCGGTCACGAATGGCGATATCCATCTGTAAATTTGTCTCCCGTCCTATGGCATCGTTATCCTTTTTCTTGCTGTGCAGCGCATTGTATTCAGACAAAGTCATCCCCGCATAGTCTTTCATACCGGTCTTGTTATAATTCAAAGATGCCGTCATCAGTTTTCCTTCTCGAATATAATATAGATGGTCGATGTTGCGCGGGTCGATGCAGGCGCTTTCTAATTTCTTTCTGCCATGAGTAGATGCCAAGTACATATCTCTCAGCAATGATTCATCTTGCAAATTGATATAAAACAATCCTTTGAATGCGATTCCTGCGCGGCCGACAGAGGCTTTGACGGGCAACAGAAGCGCGTGGCGGAACATGGTTTCGTTGGTGATTGGGCGAGGGCTTCCATTCAATAATACTCCATACTTCCAGAGAGCAGTCGGTCGCGGCTCTACATTACGTTGGCGCATATCCTTTGTCAATGGGTATTTTTCCATATATTTGCGGTTGTGCCCGACGATGTAGGTAAGTAAAATGGCTTCAAACTCGTTGATATTAAGGATGGCCTCCTTGTGGTGGTCGGAATCATAGCGTTTTTCAATTAACCCTTTACCTTCTAATAGTGAGTTTTGCGCCGCGTGAATTTGATGAAAAACCTGCTCGACTTGTCCTTTTAAGGAACCCGTTGCCGGAGAGACCAATTCTTTTGCGATACCCAATTTGCAGCAAATTGCATCCATCGCGTGAGAAATATATTCAGCGCCATAATCGCTGCGAATCCGGAAAGGTAAAATTTTAGACGGCCATTCGTCTGCCCCAATTTGAATTTTGAAGCGATTGCACAATTCTTGCTTGTCATCCAGCAGATTCAAAAAACAGTTGGTGATTCCCTGGATGCTGTTGTTGTCAAAAGCGATGGAGTAGGCAACAATCATACGGGTATATACATCTACCATGATATATACGATGGGGCGGCCGATTGTCACAGAAGGATTTTCTACCGATACCAGCGAAAGGTCGATTTCGCATTCGTCTACTTCCCACAAGTCGCCCGGTCCCATAACGCCCTGCAAATTGTCAGAGAGCAAAAGCCGTTTGTTGTTTCGCTGCTCACGCGCTGACGTTTTTGCTTCGTCTAACTGTTCTTGCGATATTTTTGCACGAGAGTAGTTCTCAAACTGTACAAGCGTGGGGCGCTGGTTTTCTGGCAATATGCATACGCGAATTCCCTCGGAAGTTTCCTCCTTATAGGTATAGTACCGGCGAATCATATCGCTATACGCTGCTTTCTTGCTTGTAAATCTGCCGGAGAGCAAATTTTTGGCAGCCTCATCAAAATGGGCTTTGACTTCAGGTGTAAGTGGAACACCTTTGCCAGCAATGCTTTTCGGGGGCCTCCCGGATTTTTTAATATGTTCATAGGGAGTCCGTTCTCCAGTTCGGAGGCGCCTGCCATCTATAAGTGAAGAATCATCAAATCCGCTTTGGAGAAATGTACGGATAGTTCGCCACGTTGTATCTTTCAAGAAATTTAGCTTCTGCATTTCTTTCTTTAATGCCGATTTAGGAGCTTTTCCGCAGAGGTCTATGTACATGGGACCGTATTCGTCTATAACAACCTGAAGCAATTCTTTTTTCTTTTGAAAGTCTTCTTCAAGTTCGGGGTTTGGTAAAACTACATTACTAAAGGTTGCTCTCTTTATCGCGGCGCTTCCATCCTGGACCCAAGAAATCAAATCATTAGCAGCGTATAGGAGAATGTTCAATTTTTGTATATTCATCTCGCAAAGCGAAAACAAACCGTTCTTATAACCGATGACTCTGTATTCTGTCTGTTTAATCATGATGATATCCGTAACCCGGATTTCTATTTCATCCATTTTTTCACCTCTCCTTTATGTTCGTGCAGCAGGTTTCGAAAATTTATCGGTTTGGTCATATCTACAGCAATCAGTTTTCTGGCAATGAGCTTTTTCAGCAGGGAAATCGCATCCGGGAAAAAGTCTGCGTTATAAAAAGCGACAACATTTCGGATATTGTCGGCCATCGCACGGTTCATATCTTCTTTTGTGAGCAGGTAAAACGGAACTCCCTGCCGTTCCCAATACTTTTTTTCGATGTACGCTTTTTCTATTGCACGGTTATTTGCCTTGAAGGATTTCAGGTCACTCTTTATCGAAATCGCAATCTCCCCATTCGCCCGTGTCACAAGAAAATCCGTTGTCATTACCACGGGATTTCCGCTGCGGTCGGCGGGGTGTTTGATTCCGTATGCTTCGGCAATCTTTTTCGTTTCCTCCAGCTCAAGCGGAAACTGCTCCCGGACATCCAAATTGTCATCGTCCCAGCGAAGTAAGTACCAGGCAATCGCCTCTCCCTGTGATAGCAGTTGCACCTGACGGCCAGTCTTCCAGTCGATGGGGTTGGAAGTGGTTCCCCTGGAGCCGAACTCGCCGGTCTGTATCCAGGGTTTGTAATCCGCTCCTGACCCGGTCCCGCGCTTTTCTCTCAGTTTTCCTTTTTGACTCATTCTTCGCATTTGTTATACCTGCCTTTCCAATCTGAATTTTCCACGCCCTGCCCTGGCGGCAATCCCCAATTTGACCAATCTGTGCAGCTCGCGCTTCGTCGCGTTGTAGGAAATGCCACTGTATTCCTGCATCTCCTTGATGGTAACGGTTTTGCCCGCCTTTTGTGCCATATATCCGATAAATTGTGTTCGTCTTGCTCCGGTCACAAGTTTCGAACATCGGGGGCAGGTCGGATTCTTGCGGAATTCATAGATTCCCCGTTAAAATTCACAACCGCATTTATGGCGGATGGTGAAACTGGAGGTGCTGCCTGTAAAACCTCCTACATATTCAAAGTCGGGCGATATCGCCTTGATTTCGGTCTGCAGCGTTTCCTCCGAACGAAGGAATCTGGGGTTGCACTTTTTGCACCAGGGGCGGGCCAGAAACTTTTTGTACCCAACGGTAAAGCGTTGACCGCAGTCTTCGTGCAAAATAGTGACACGTTCTTTTTTGTACGCGAGCAACTTGAAATTTCCGAATCGGCGGATGGTCTCCTGTATTTCTGCAGGTGTGTGATAATAGTTACAGGTGCAGCGGTTCCCCTCCAAAAAGTGGAATGCCTTGATTTCGATCACGCGGCCGCATTTGCTGTGACGCAGTGCGACTTTTTCCCCGAGTCCTTCGTAGGGCGTCAACAGCTCATACCCGCCAACATGGTCCACATAATTTTGGAACCGCTCGGCATCTGTCATCTTTTTCTGGCACGTTGGACATTGGAATCCCAAGTTGAATCCATTGGCGTTCATGCAGAATTTGGTGCCACAGGTGTCGTGGCAAAATTCTGTGATAGCGCCATATCCCTGGAGAACGGTATAATCGGCCGCCGGCACTGCCGGTTCGTTTCCATTCAGTTTGTCCTTCAACTCGGCCACGCTTATCATGGGCATCAGCGCACGGATTCCTTTTTCAAACCCAATATGCATCGTGAGCCTGACGCCACGCTGCCCCGCAAATTTCATCAACTGCTTTATATTGCAATCGATTTTAGCGGTGAGAAACTCGTGCGCATATCGGGCGTAAGTCACATCTTCGACAGTTACTGGCGCACCATCCAGGGAGCAGCCGTGCTTCCAGCAGGCGCGCACACCGGGCAAGTTGTGAGAGACCCGTATATAAGGCATCTCTTTCTGGCAAGCCGCACAGACTTGTGCTCGCTTGATAAAACGGTTGATGGATTTGCTACCCATCGGCTTGCCGAATACAGCCAGCAAGACCTGTGTTTGCCGGTAGTCCGTGAGGAACGGCGCTACAGCCGGGTACTCGGTATGGTTCACAAACAAATCGTACGGTGAACATTCGGTCTGCTCACAAAAGTATCGCAGACACTGGTTTGTACAGCTGTAGGATAGGGGGATGAACTTCTCTTTTTTGTGTGGATAGACAAACGCTTGCAGGAAAGTCTTTGCATTGTCGATTCCATTCAGCCGGGCCAGGCGAGAAAACCAGGACAGCAGCATCTCATCCTCAAAAGGCGGCAGATAATTCCCCAACATTTTGCCTTCCTCCACGCGTAATGCCCTGCACATCAAAAAGTAACCGTATTTTGTTCTTTTCTTAATCATATCCTAAAACCAGAACAAGAAAAATATATATCATTCTTTTTAAGATGGTTATTATATAAACATTGTAATAAAAATATAGAAATTATAAAATTACAGATGGTTATATGCTGACAGAATCACGTTCGTATGATATAATATAGACAACAAAAGTGCTGTGCGTTGAAGGCAGGCGAAGGGAGGGAGCAGGTTGCCCCGCCGGATGAGAGAACCCGATGTTGACGAAAAGCGCACCCGGCAGCTTGGGCTTCCCGAGCTGTGGGTTCAGGCGAACTGCGGGGATGATTTTACTTACTGCGCTTTTCCAAAGTGGATGGGCGTTCCCTTCTGTCCGCATTGCGGGAGCGCCGACACAACCGTCCACCTGACACGCACCCGCGTCTTGCGCGATGTTCTGCCCGATGCCCAAGGCCCCGAACGGTTCATCGAACTTCACTTTACCTACCGCAGCTACCAGTGTTCGGACTGCAAGAATGTGTTCACCCCAACGTACCAGTTTGCCGGACCTAAAGCACGGGTGACCCATCGTTTCGAGGCGTTTCTGGTCCGGGCGGCCATGAGCCGTTCGCTGGGCAATATTGCCGAGCAGACCGACCACGCCATTACACCATCGGCCATCAAAACGCTGATTGACCGCTGGGTACAGGGAAAAGCGGCCGCGCAGCCCCCGCCATTCACGGCGCAAACGCTATGCCTACTTGCCTACCAGAGCGGCCAAAACTACGGCTTGCTGGTACTTAATGTGGATGACGGCCGCATCTATTTGGCGGATGTTTTGCCGGGCGCCGGAACCGAGGACATCCGCACTGCGCTGCGGCGTGTGGAGCCTGGCGGTATACACCAAGTTATCACCGACCTGACAGAATCCACAGCGGAGCCTCTTGCCGGAAGGTTGCCAGGCATCCCACACCTGATTGACCCCGGCTGCTATTACAGCATGGTGCAGGAGCGGCTACGCTGGACGGCCGAGCAGGTGACCCGCTGGCTGCCCATGCGGGACAAGATGGAAGTCATCCTGACCCCGCGCAAGCGGCTTCTGGCCTCCCAGCAATACACGTTCCGTCAGGTTTTGCAGCGCCGGCCGGAACTTTCGGGTCTCTATGCCGCGTATGACCAACTGTACAACATTCTGACCGAGAGCTGGTCTACCCAGCGCCTGATGGAATGGGCGCAGACCATCTGCCAAAAAGGGCCGGGAAGTCTTGCACCCATTGCACAGAGTCTGTTGGACCACGCACCGAATATCAAACTGTATGAGCAGGCCGGGTTCCCGGCCATGAAGTTCAGTGCTGTCAGCGACCAGATAACCCGCCGCACCCGGCAGTTGCGACCATGTTCCTTTGCGCTGGAACAGGCCCGCCTGCTGTACCTGAACGCCCCCGACACCGTCCAGTTAGAGGATGGCACCATACGCCGCCTTGGCGTGCCGATTGAAAAAGTGTACGATACCTTGCAGCAACTGCAAAACGAACAGGAAAGGATTTTTGAACCGTGACCCAGAGTAATGCTAAAATTGCCGAAGTCGGCAAAAACGCCCGCGAGAAGGAAGCCCTGATTTGGAACATTGCCAACAGCCTGTTTGGCGCCTTCAAGCCCCACGAATACGGCCTGGTCATTCTGCCGATGGCCATTATCAAGCGTTTCCATGACTGCCTGCTGCCCACGCTGGACGCGGTCTGGGCGCAGGACGAGCAGTTGAAAGCCATGCCCGCCGAGCTGAAAGCAGGTTTTTTGAAGCGGGCTTCGGGCTATGAGTTTTACAACACCAGTCATTTCACCTTTGCCAAGCTGCAGGCTGACCCGTCCAACATCGCGGATAACTTCCGCGATTACCTCAACGGTTTTTCCGACAATGTGCAGGACATCTTGAACCGCATGAACTTTTCGGCGGCGGTGGACCGCATGGTGGAGGCCGGGGCGCTGTACCAGGTCATTGTGGATTTTGGCTCCGAAAAGGCCGACATGAGCCCCGACAAGGTCTCCACCGTGGACATGGGGTATATCTTTGAAAACCTGGTCCAGCGTTTCTCTGAATCCTACGACGAGGAGGCTGGCGCCCACTTCACCAGCCGGGACATCATCTACCTGATGTGCGACCTGCTGATGACTGGCGAGGAGCTGACCCCGGAGGAACAGCGGGACGGTATCCACCGCACGGTGTACGATATGACGATGGGCACCAGCCAGATGCTGACCTGCATGGAAGAGCGGCTGAAAATGCTGGACGCCAACGCTGATGTCAACACCTTCGGGCAGGAAATCAACCCCTTCACTTTCGGCATCGCTAAGGCGGATATGCTGATTCACGGCGGCGACCCGGACAATATGCAGTTTGGCGACACCCTGTCGGACGATAAGTTCAAGGGGTATCAATTCGACTACTGCATCTCCAACCCGCCCTTTGGCATCGACTGGAAGCGGGAAGCCCCCGTCGTGGAGGCCGAGCACAAGCAGGGCGCAGCGGGGCGCTTTGGCTCCGGCCTGCCCAGCAAGAGCGACGGGCAGATGCTGTTTTTGCTCAACGGTGTGGCCAAGCTGAAGGACACCGGCCGCATGGCCATCATCCAGAACGGGTCCAGCCTGTTCACCGGCGATGCCGGGTCCGGCCAGAGCAAAATCCGGCAGTACCTGATTGAAAACGACTGGCTGGACGCCATCATCCAACTGCCGCAAAACAGCTTTTACAATACCGGCATCGCCACCTATATCTGGATTGTCACCAAAAACAAACCGCAGGAGCACATCGGCAAAGTGCAGTTGATTGACGCCAGCCAGTGCTATGAGCCGCGCCGCAAATCCATCGGCAACAAGCGGGTGGACATCACCGACGCCTGCCGGAAGCTGATTGTCCGCGCCTATGGCGAATACCGGGACGACACCTATACGGTCCAAACCACCGAGGGGCAGCGCCTGATTTGCAAGAGCAAGGTACTGGACAACGTGGCCTTTGGCTATGCCAAGGTGGTGGTGGAGACCCCGCTGTACAACAGTGATGGAAGCAAAGTTCTTAAACGCGGCAAGCCGGTGCCGGATGCCGCCAAGCGCGACACTGAGGAAATCCCCCTGAGCATGGATATTGACGAGTACATGCAGCGGGAGGTGCTGCCCTACAACCCGGACGCCTGGGTGGATGCAAGCAAGACGAAAATTGGGTTTGAAATTCCGTTCACCCGTGTGTTTTACGAGTACAAGCCCATCGAGCCGGCGGACGACATTGCACGGCGCATCGAGGCCCGTGAGCACAGCCTGGTGCAGAAGCTGCGGGCCCTGTTTGAGGAGGATGACAGCAAAGATGGCGAATGAGACCATGCAAAAAGCCCCGCGCCGTTACGAGAAGATGCGGGACAGCGGGGTGGAATGGATTGGGCTGGTGCCGGAAGAGTGGAATATCTTACCAGCAAAAAAGATGTTTTTAGAAGTCAAGGAGAAAAACAGACAAAATGAATATAAAAATCCGTTCTCTTTTCGATATGGAGAAATCGTAGACAAAAGGCTACCGGGAAAAACAGATGCGCAACTAACAGAAACATTAAGCGCATACCAGGTAGTAATGCCAAATGATATTGTTCTTAATGGGCTGAATCTAAATTATGACTTCGTTACACAGAGAGTTGCTATTGTACATAATAAGGGTATTATTACATCGGCATATTTAGTGGTTCGTCCTGATACAGATAAGATTGTTCCACGCTATACAATGTACCTGCTTAAAGCTTTTGATTTTCGACAGGTTTTTCATGGCATTGGTTCTGGCATTCGGAAAACATTGAAATACCACGATTTTAAGGAACTTCCAATTTTATGCCCTTCGGAAGCGACACAAAACGCGATTGTAATGTATTTAGACAAAAAGAGCAAATACATTGATGAAATCATAGCCGATGTCAAAACCAGCATTGAAGAATACAAAGCCTGGAAATCCAGCATCATCTACGAAGCCGTCACCAAGGGCCTTGACCCCACCGCCGAAATGAAAGACAGCGGCGTAGACATTATAGGTACAATTCCAGCACACTGGAAATCCTCAAGATTAAAATTCTTATGTTCAATAATGACAGGTAACCAGGATACACAGAATGCGGTTCCAGATGGTGAATATCCGTTTTATGTGCGTTCACCCATTGTAGAACGCTCTAACGTATACACCTTCGATGGAGAAGGAATCCTCATGGCTGGTGACGGCGCAGGTGCGGGACGTGTCTTTCATCATGCGTTTGGTAAGTACGCCATTCACCAGCGCGTGTACTGCTTTTACAATTTTAGAGAGACTGTGTCCGACTACCTTTTCTTTTATATGTCTGAGCTATTTCAAAAAGAAATGGATAAAGGCAGCGCCCAATCAACAGTGCCCTCTGTTCGTATGCCAATGATTACAAATTTCGTTGTGTGTTTACCTCCCATAAGTGAACAGAATGAAATCGTTGCCTATCTGCAAAAAAGAACAGATTCTATTGAAAGTATTATTCAAGAAAAAGAAAAGTTAATTTCTGACCTCGAATCCTATAAAAAGTCCCTCATTTATGAAGTTGTAACCGGCAAACGGAAAGTTGTTTAAGAAAAAAAGGATGGTGAGTGGTATCAAATGCACAACACTACAATCGCATTAGCATATATTAACACTACCGAAAACCCTTTACAGGTTTTTTGCAATCTTTTCATTTATATATTGCGTACGAGGTCAACCAATGGGCAGCTACGAATTGACGAACTGCAAAATGGTTTTGTAAATGAATTTGGGCTGAAAGTTCCGATTCATGTTTTAAAGTCCTGTGGAATTATTCTCAGTCGCAAAAGAGAAATACAAACGCTGAAAAATGGAGCAGGTTATGCCTACGTTGCCTCTTCGTTTGACATAGAAAAATTTCAAAGGGATTTGATGCTTCGTAAACAACAAGAGGAATTTTTTATTCAAGATTTGCAAGCATATCTTGCTGATTTAAATGTAACATGGAGTTTTGATGAAACACGAAACAAATTGGTGGACTTTTTCGTCAAATCCAATTATGCTTACCATCTCTTTAGCAATGGGGTAACAGACAGTTGGGATTTAGACATCGATGACAAGAAAATCAGTAGTAACTGGTACATTTCTCAATATCTGAAAAAACTCGAAAGAAACAAAGGAGCTCTTTTTGATTATGTAATTGATATTACCAAGGGTCTCATGGTTTATATCGGTCTAAGCCAATTTCCAGATTACAATCAAAATCAATCGGAAAAATTTCGCGGCACAAAATTTTTCTTTGATACAAAGCTTATGCTTCGCTATCTTGGATATTCGTGGCCAGAAATGGTGCAGGGAACCCACGAATTGGTAGAATTGCTGCGAAAAACTTATGGTGGAACAATCTGTATATTCCAACATACATACCAAGAAATTGCATCTGCTCTTTCTAGTGAAATAGCAGCATTATCACCACGAAGCAATGTCAGAGAAAACAATGAACTTGAATGTTTCCGCCGTTTATCATCCCACACCAAAGAAAAATTTCAAATCGATTTACAAATGTTGGAACAAACCATCTGTGAAAAGGAAAAAATAGAAATTGTTGACAATGTTGACGTTACAACTTCGGGTAACAAACGATATAATATTGCCTTTCAGAAATTTGTCGATTACATCCGAAAAGCGCATCCGACATGGAAAAAGTTAGTGGTTGAAAATGATGTGAATTCCATCAACCAAATAAATATTTTGCGGCAGGCCAATTACAATACTGCCTATGGCGGGAAGAAAAAACTTCCTGTACTTGTAACAACGAACTATGCACTAATTAACTGCTGCCGAAACTTTTTTATACAGGAGTACAAAGATAAGGGAGCTTTATTTAATTTGAATCATCTTCCCGTCGTTGCAGATTCAGCATTAACATATAGGCTATGGCTTCCACAAGCGTCATCTATTGCAACCGCAGATATGCCGAAACTTTCACTTGCTAGGATTGTATATACAGCCCAACAAGAAAATTCAACTTTCTACCAAAAATATCAAGAAAACTTGGCAGATTACAAGGGTTATGGAAAAATATCAATTGACGATTTGTCTGAACAATACAGTTCTAAACTATTTGAAATTACCGCTCGTAATGCAAACGGCGACTATGAGAATTTCACTGAAGAAGTTTTGGCACGCTCGTTAGATGAATTTATGAAGCTTGAAAGCATGGACAAAGACCACAAAATTTCTTCGCTTGAAGACCAATTGCAAGGAGCTGTCGAAAGCCAAGAGCAAACAGAGAAAGCTCTAATTGCAGCTTATACAAGTAAGTTTGAACGAATTATCCCAATTCGCTGCCGGTTATTGCTTTTGCTCGGTAATTTTTGGTGGCTTATTTCAGCAGTCGTGGTTTTAGCTATTTCTGCCCCCTTTGCTCTAATTGAACATGCGAATGTCGCATCCGGTGTCGGAATCTTTATTTCTCTTGCACTTTTCTCCAAGCCGCTTATAGAAAAGGTTGTAGAAAGGTTGTTGGATGTAACGACTGATGCAGTCAAACGATTTTTTCACCAACACTCTTACAAAATTTTGGTTAGAAATTTTCAGAGAAAAGCAAATGACGAAGAAATAAGGTATCAAGAACTCATTTTGCACAATATAGCAAAAAAACTTGATATAGAAGTTCCTTCAAAAGAGTTGGAAAAGGCTTTGTAAGCATCAATAGAACGACCGCTTATTTTCTTTTTTGAGCGAGGTACTCCCCATGTCCATCACCCTCTACCACGGCAGCAGCACCACCGTTGAATTTCCCGAAGTGCGCCGCACCAAGTACACCAAGGATTTCTCCTGGGGGTTCTACTGCACCAACAGCTATGACCAGGCCCGCAAGTGGGCCAGCCGCAACCGCACCGGCGTGGTCAACGTCTACGCCTACACGCCGGACCCATCCCTGCGCGTGCTGAAATTCGACGGCATGACCGATGAATGGCTCGACTTCATCGGCCGCTGCCGCGCCGGTTTCGTCCATGATTACGACGTCGTGGAAGGCCCGATGGCCGATGACACCATCTGGAACTATGTCAACGACTTTCTGGCCGGCAACATCAGCCGGGCCGCCTTCTGGGAGTTGGCCCGCTTCAAGCATCCCACCCACCAAATCAGTTTCCACACCATCCGGGCCCTGTCCTGCCTGGAGTTTGAAAGGAGTGAACCTCTGCCATGACCGCCAAACGCAAAGACGACATCTACTATGTCTGCTGCCTAATCGAGTTCATCGCCCGCCAGACCAAGAACCATCGCGGCATGGTGGCGTCCGCCATCGGCCGGGACGGCATCGCCCATCTGCTGGACCACGCTGAGGTCGACCACTGCCTGCCTTTTGAGCAGGTGGCCGATGAGGTGGTGGCCGAATACGGCATCCCCACCGGCGACTTTGACACCGTGAAGGATTGCCGCTACACGGTGCCGGGCTACCTGGACATCGGCCGGGTGTACCAGACGCTGGTGCTGGATACCATGCAGGACGATGCGGCGCAGGCCATTCTGGATGTGTTCTCATCCTTCCTCAGCGATGAGATAAGTAACTTCAATTCCAGCGTGTATTACAGCAACCCGGATTATCTGCGCTGCTCCTACCTGGAAGGCAAACTGTTGGCGTAAAGGAGTTTCTCATGCCCGATAACGAAAGGCTCTTTAACATTGATATTGAAATTCTATGTTCAGGCTCATCGCAGAATACAGGGGAGAAAGAGGCGAGTCTCTTAATCGAAGAAGTAAAACACTTTTTCCTGCCTATTTGTTACCGAGAAAGCGGCACTGTAAAATTACAAATCGAAAATCGTCCTAACGCTTCAACACCGCAATTCTGCCCTACTACTCTCAACCCTACTTTTCCATACGACAGAATTATTTTAAACATGCAAAATTTCACATATTGGTGTCAACTGATATATCAATTTTCTCACGAATTTTCCCACTTCCTTATTTTTCATCAGAACCCTGATGAAGACCGAAACGTTTCCTGGATTGAAGAAACCATCTGTGAAGCGCTCTCCTTGGTTTTGCTGAAGCATTTTGCTGAGAATTGGTCTTCATGTCCATTGTTTAGCTTGGTGCCAAATTATGATGCCGGTATCGGAAAATACTTAGCCAACCGCCTTGCCGAAAAAGGCAATTGCAAATTAGCGAAATGCCGCAATTTGCTGGAATTGCAGGGAATCAATGTCAATAGCCAAAGTGACCGGGCATCACGCCGCGAAGAAGTGCATCAACTATATGGAGCCATGCAGGGGCCTCACGATATTCAGGCTCTTCTCCGCTATCGGGATTTTGTTATACCTAAAACGATTCTCCTTGATGTTCCCGAATATCGAAAAAATCATCCTGCGTCTAACGCCGTCCAATATTTGTGTACACTTCAAACCTCGATTATATCCAGTTGAATTTCACGTTTAGAGGTGGTAATATGCCCGATAACGAAAAACAATTTGAATCTGATATTGAATCCTTCCTGATTTCCCCGGCGGGCGGCTGGCAGAAAGCCACCGACGCCGGGTACCGAAGCGAGTTCAGCAAAGGCATGGCGCTGGACCTGGAAACGCTGCTCGCCTTTGTGCAGGCCACCCAGCCCATCACCTGGCAGCGGTTTGAGCGCCAGAGCAAGACCGACCCGCAGAGAAAGTTTTACAAGGTCTTTCAGGACGCCGTGGACGCCGACGGCCTGATTTCGGTGTTGCGCCACGGGTTCCGCTATCGCGGCATGGAGTTCCGCGTCTGCTACTTCAAGCCGGAATCCACCCTGAACGCCACCGCCAACCGGCATTACCAGCAGAACATCTGCCAGTGCATCCGCCAGTGGCACTATACCCACGCAAACAAAAACAGCGTGGACATGATGCTGGCCATCAACGGCATCCCGGTGGTGGCGCTGGAACTGAAAAACCAGCTGACCGGCCAGAGCATCGACGACGCCAAAATGCAGTGGATGACCAGCCGCGACCCCCGCGAGGATTGCTTCCAGCTGAACCGGCGAATCCTTGCGTTTTTCGCGGTGGATTTGTACAACGCGGCCATCACCACCGAGCTGAACGGCGAAAAGACCTACTTCCTGCCCTTCAACCAGGGCAGCAACGGTCCCGGCCGGGACGGCGGCGCAGGCAACCCGCCCACCGAGGACGGCGACTATGTGACCTCCTACCTGTGGAAAGAGGTTTTGCAGAAGGACAAGCTGCTGGACATCCTGCAAAAGTTCGTCAGCTACCAGGTCAGCCGCGAGCGGGTGCGCCAGCCGGACGGCAGCGACCGGCAGTTTCTCAAGCGGCGGGTCATCTTCCCACGGTATCACCAGCTGGACGTGGTGCGCAAGCTGGTTGCCGATGTGCGGGAAAACGGCTCCGGCCACAACTACCTGATTCAGCACAGCGCCGGGTCGGGCAAGTCCAACAGCATCGCCTGGACCGCCTACCGCCTGGCCAGCCTGCACAATGAGGACAACGAGCCGGTATTTACCTCGGTCTTTATCGTCACCGACCGCACCGTGCTGGATTCCCAGCTGCAAAACACGGTCAGCGGCTTTGACCATACGCTGGGCAGCGTGGTCAACATTGACGAGAAGAAGAACTCGGCCGATTTGCTGCAGGCCATCCACGACGGCCGTCGCATCATCGTGACCACCCTGCAAAAGTTCCCGGTCATCTACAGGGAAGTGGGCAACACCGAGGGCAAGTCCTTCGCCGTCATCGTTGACGAGGCGCACTCCTCCCAGACCGGCACCAGCGCCATGAAGCTGAAGGCCGCCCTGGCGGATACCTCCGACGCCCTGAAAGAGTATGCCGAACTGGAAGGCAAGGCCGAGGACGAGCTGGAAGCCGAACAGGACAAGCTGGTGCAGGAGATGGTCGCCCAGGGCCAGCACAAAAACCTGAGCTTCTTTGCCTTTACCGCCACCCCCAAGGACAAGACGCTGGAAATTTTCGGCACGCCGATGCCGGATGGGCGGTTCTGTCCGTTCCACGTCTATTCGATGCGGCAGGCCATCGAGGAAGGCTTCATCCTCGATGTTTTAGCCAACTACACCACCTACAAGACCTGTTACCGCATCGCCAAAAACACGCCGGACAACCCTGATGTGCCCACCGCGCAGGCCACCAAGCTGATTCGCCGGTATTCCGAGCTGCACCCCTACAATTTGCAGCAGAAGGCGGCCATCATCGTGGAGACCTATCGGGACATCACCCGGTACAAAATCGGCGGGCGCGGCAAGATGATGGTAGTCACGGCCTCCCGCCTGGCGGCCGTGCGTTATATCCAGGAGATACGCCGGTACATCGACGCCAACCACTATGACGATTTGGAAGTGATGGTGGCGTTTTCCGGCTCCGTCACTGACCCCGACGACCCTTCCGGGACCGAATACACCGAAAATGGCATGAACGTGGACCGCAGCGGCAACCATGTGGGCATCAGCCAGACTCAGAATGTGTTCCACGATGAGGGCAACATCCTGGTGGTGGCCGAAAAGTACCAGACCGGCTTTGACGAACCGCTGCTCCACACGATGATTGTGGACAAAAAGCTGCGCGACGTGAAGGCCGTACAGACCCTCAGCCGCCTGAACCGTACCTGTCCCGGCAAGACCGATACCTATATTTTGGACTTTGTCAACACGGCTGAGGAGATTCAGGCAGCCTTCCAGCCCTATTACCAGGAGACGATTCTGGCCGAAGAAATCAACGTGGACCAGATTTATAAAATCCGGGACGAACTGCGCGGTTACAAGGTGTACAGCGCCGCTGACGTGGAGCGGGTCGCGGGTATCTACTTTGACCCCAACGCCAAACGGACGGACAGCGTTCAGGCGCAGGTGACCAGCGCCCTGAAACCGGCGGCGGACGCCTACAACACACTGAACGCCGACCAGCGGTACGAGTTCCGCCGCACGATTCGCAAGTTTGTCAAATGGTACAACTACATCAGCCAAATCGTGCGCATCTTTGACAAGGACCTGCACAAAGAATACGTCCTGTGTTCCTACCTGGCACACCTGCTCCCCGAGGACCCCAAGCAGGTTTGGATGCTGAATGACCGGGTGCGCCTGGAGTATTACCGCCTGGAGAAAACCTACGAAGGCTCGATTGAACTGCAAGAACACCCCACTGAGCTGAAGACCGGAACCCGGAAAGGCGCTGGCGGCGGTAAGGAGCGCAAAAGTCCGCTGGAGGAAATCATCGAGAAGGTCAACGAGTATTACAAGGGCGAATTCACCGAGGGCGATAAAGTCATGATGGAAAATTTGCGCCGCAGGCTGAACAGCGACCCGAAATTGAAAAAGTCTGCCCAGCAGGACGGACAGCAAATCTTTGAGAAAAATGTTTTCCCCAAGATTTTCGGGGAGACAGCACAAACCTCCTATATGGAGGATTACCAGGCTTACCAGTCCATGTTTAATGACGCCGCCAAATACCGCGCCATCATGGCCGCTATGGCGGAAGTCTTGTACAACGATTTGCGCAAAGAGTAATGTACCATGTTCACCTATTCTGTTACCAGGCGTGCCAAGACCGTACAACAGCCGCATGACGGGTATCTGCCGCTTTCCCGGTTTGCCCACCACACACTGGAGGATGGCTTTTGCTTGAAAGCGGCAGAGAACATTCCCGCCAGCATCATGGGGCAGACCGTTGATTACATGAGCCGCCTGGTGGCAGGGGTGGATGACCCGGAAAGTGCTTTTCGCATTTCACTGTTCGGCGCTATATTGGCTGGCCGTCCCCAGCGCGGCACCGAACTCCTTTCCCAAATACATGGCTTAGACGATGCTTCTCTCGGCGCCGCCTGCAAATTATCCAGTTATGACGCCTACTTTCGCTCTCCCAATATGAAGGCGGTACATCCCGTGGAGCCGGAACCGAATCACGATACCCTTTTCAATATCCGTTTGATGATAACCCGAATGGTGAGGTTTCTGTCAGAATATGGGCCTGTCATCAAAAGCGGATTTACCATGGAAGGTGGATACACAGATATCGTCAGCAGTGGCGATGGAGATTTTCTGACAGAGGACACGCTGTGGGACGTAAAAACCTCTAAATTCCCACCCAAATCCAGTGATACGCTGCAAGTCCTGATGTATTACATCATGGGGAAACATTCATGGAATGACTGTTTTCAGACCATCCAAAACATTGGTATCATGAACCCACGGCTGAACCAAATTTGGTTGCTGAATACCAATATGATACCTGCCGCTGTGATTCAAAATGTCAAAAAAGATGTAATTGGTTACTGACACATAGATTGCCAAATGGAGGGCTATTTACTATGAAACATGAATTGTGCATTTCCCGCACGTCCGATGACAAAGCTATGGGGCGTCAAGTGGAATTGTCCAGAGGAAATCGCTTTGAGGAACCGATTTTTTTGACGATATACGATGCGGAAACGGAAAACAAAATCGGTTTTATTCACGGCACAATCTATTTTGCAGACGTCTTATCTGAATTTTGCCCGGAAGTCATCCAACGCGTACAAGACAGCCTCTTGACCGATGGGACAACGCGTTCCATTTTGGAACGGGAATATGCCTCGCCAGCAAACCGCAACGTCCTTATGCTGTTCGAGCCTATCGCCATCGCCAGTTATGTTTCGCAAGAAGACGTCTTAGAGGCGCTTCAGGAATTTGTCGAAAGCTATTACGGGTATTCTCTTCACGCTATTTACTCGTACAACTTTTCGGAGGAAGCGCAGCATCAATACCAGCTTGATGGAGGCCAACATGTATTCTATCCCGGCGAAGACATAACTAATGTTGAAGGACTTCTTCTTTACGAGTATGAGTTGTAAACCGTTCGGGTTGCGAGTCGTCTCTATTTCTCGATAAAGCTAAAGAAGGACGCGTTATCTGTTAATATGTTTTGCAAATTGTGAATTCATTAGCATTCTTGAAATCAAGTGCAAATTTTAACACTAAAGCATTTTTGTACTAAATAGGGCAGAACGTTTTCAATAGCCCATAGTCCCGCTTATAGAATGGCGGCAGGAGGTGAATACATTGCAGGAACGCGAAGCTGCGCTGACACATGTCAGCATTCGAGACGCTGACCTTGGTTGGCGACATATTACCCAGGAGGAGGCTTCCAAGCTATTCCCAAATGAACCGGTGTCTGCGGGTGACAGAGTTTTTATGTGTGAACTTTGCGGGCGATATGTGACGTTTGTTACTGATGTATAGAACAATCGAAGTATCGCATATATAGTTGGACTTTTTTGCTTGCAGTAGGCATGTTTTTTGAATAATATCGCATATATAGTTGGCTCAAAATTGTCAAATCACATCCCATTTATCGCATTTATAGTTGGACCACAACAGCTGATGGCTTAACGCATATATAGTTGGACTTTCACAATTTTTGATCTCGCGCTTTTCCACATAAATCAGCGCCGGGGCCATCGTGTCCTCAAACTGGGCCACGATGTACTGCCCGGGCGTGCCGATCTCCAGCGAGATGCGGTCCCCCGGGCGGTAGGCCGCGCGGTAGACCAGGCTCAGCTGCTCGGCCGCGGGGCAGGTCAGCAAAATGGTGCCTTTGTCGTCCAGCACTTTCAGTTTGATAAGTTCCATGATGATACCGTCTCCTTTGGCGGGGGCGCAGCCCCCGCAGATACTGTATCCAGTATAGCCCGGCGGGGGCGGTTTGTCCAGTGTTCAGCGCACGGTCAGCTGCAGCTGCCCGGTAAAGCGCACAATGGTGCGGTACAGTGTGTCCGGCCAGGCGGTGCGCAGCCGCGCGTCGGTCACGGGCACGGCTTCGGTCTCAATGCCCAGCACCGGCCCGGCGGGCTGCGTTTCGCCCAGCGCGCCAAAGCGCACGGCGCCGCCCTGCACGGCGGGCGGCTGTTCGCTCATCAGCGTCAGGCGCACCTCGCCGGGCCAGTCGGTCTCGTCCTCAATCGTCAGGCCGGCGCCGGTCAGCCGGGCGGTGCGGCGGTAATACCCCAGCCCCGGCACGTCGCCGTAGGCGGGCGCTAAGTCCATCGCCAGGCCGCCGGGCAGCGGCTGCACGTCGCGTGCGGCGTACGGCGCGCCGTCGTGCTGGTCGTACACGCAGCCTTCGCCCACAAACTGCGGCAGGTTGTGCCAGCAGGACTGCATCGTCCAGATTTCATACCGCTGCGGGCTGAACGTCTTTTTGCTGTAGGTCTCGACGCCGACGTCGATCAGCAGCGGGCGGCCGCCCTTGTACAGCGTCACGCTGCCGGTGTCGTTGTGGTTGTGGCTGTCGGCGTTGTGGCCGGCTTTCAGCCCGGCGGCGTACGCGCCCGCGCGCACCACGCGCAGCCCCACGCTGGGGTACCAGGCGTCGGCCGGGGCTTCGGTGTGCGCGCCGCGGGCATAGGCGCGGATCTCGCCCTCGGCAAAGGCGGTCTGCACCATGTAAAACAGGTTGATGCCCTCGCTGTCGTCGGCGGCCGTGATGCGGTCGGGGTCCTCGTCGGCGGCAAAGTCGGCGGCGGCCAGCGCCATCAGCGGCGCGCTGCCCACGCGCTTACCAAACAGGTATTCGCGCGCGCCGCGCGCGCCGGCCAGCGGGCTGCAGTCGGCAAAGTTCAGGTAGTAGGGCCCGGCAATATGCATCTGGGCGATGTACTCGGCCATGTTGCGGATTTTCGGCGCTCGCCACACGGCGTCAAACACGCCGGGGGCCAGCGCGCACAGCAGTTCCAGCGCGTTATACAGCGTCAGCGCCGCATGGCGGTAATACTGCGCGCCCTCGCTGCAGGCGCCGTCGTCGCCGTAGTCTTTTAAAAAGCAGTCAATGCTGTAGGCCGCCTGCTGCACGGCGGCGCGGATGCGCCGCGGGCTGCCCGGGTGCAGTAGCGCCGTGGCAATCAGGCAGTTTTGGGTGCACCAGGTCGTCCAGTTGCACATCGGTTCGCCGCCGCTGCCCATCCACCAGAAATGCGCGCTGCCCCAGGGGCGCAGCACCCGCCGCTCCACCTCGCGCGTCAGGCGGGCGTCCAGGCCGGGGTAGGCGGCGTCCAGCGCGTGGCCCAGCAGGTAATGCAGCATGGCCAGCAGCGCGCCGGTCTCGGCCGCAAACAGGTCCACCACCGGGCGGGAGGTGTCGGGCAGCGGCAGCTGCGGCGCGTCGCGGATATACTGGTTGTGCGCCGGCAGCTGCCAGGCGCTCTCCTCACAGATGGCCCAGGCCAGGTCGGCGATGGGGGGCAGGTACTCGCCGGTGGCGCCCATACACTCGGCCATGGCCAGGCGGCACAAAAGGCGGCGGCGGGCAAAGTAGGCGTGCTCATACCGGGCGCGGTTGCCGGTGGCGGTAAAATCCAGCCACAAATGCAGCGGCAACGGCGGGATTTGTTTGGCCGCGCGCGCGGCTTCGCCGCCGCCGTACAGCCAGCGGTCAAAGCCGGGCAGCGCGTCCCACGCGGCGCGGTCGCGCAGCGGGGGGCAGGGGACCCAGCGGCCGGGGGTAAAGTCCGGCCGGGCGGCCAGCAGGTCAGTCAGCGGCATCGGGGTCTTTGCGGTCGTCATCGTCGGGGTCCTCCTCACTTTCGGCGGCGCCGCGCAGTTTTTTCAGGTAACTGCGCGGGCTGACGCCCTCCAGTTTCTTGAACACTTTGGAAAAGTAGAACGGGCTTTCAAAACCAAGTTTTTCGCTGATCTCGTAAATTTTCAAATCGCTGCCCAGCATCAGTTCTTTGGCGGCGGAGATGCGCGTCTCGGTGACAAATTCCACAAAACTCATCTCGCTGTTTTGGGAAAACAGCTGGCTGAGGTACCCGGGGCTGAAATTAAACACGGCCGCCACTTCGTTCAGAGAAAGGCGTTTGTCCAAGTGGCGGCGGATGTAGTCCTGCACATCGGCCACCAGTTTGGCGTGGTGGTCGGCGCCGGCCTGCCCCTGCGCGCCGTAAAAGCGGATGGGCTGCTGCGCGCTGAGCAGCGGCAGGGCCGAGAACGCCGTGCGGTGGCTTTGCCCCACGGCCAGCAGGCTTTCGACCGGGCGGCCGACGGACCACCATAGCTCGGCAGAAAAATATTTGTACAGAATCTCGCTCACTTTGCACAGCGTAGTATGCAGGGCGTCCTCTTCGCAGGAGGGGTCCTGCAGCGGCAACAGCACGCAAAAATGGCGCAAATCCATCCCGGCCACAAACCCGCGGCGGTACCGCGGCAGGATATCCGCCGCCATGCGGGTGACGCCGGCGCTCAAGGTCACCTGCTGCTCGTGGTCCAGGGCGCGGTTGCGGATGCTGGCGATGGCGACGGTGTAATACGGCGCGTCCAGGGTCAGTTCCAGCTCTTTGGCGGCGGTGCGGATCTGTTCCTCGCTGCCAAACATGCCGCTGAACAGCTGCAGGAAAAAGCGGTCGCGGTAATCTTCCAGGCTGCCGGTGGGGCCGCCGGCCGGCGTGCGCAGCGCCTGTTCCTTTTCCACGGCCTGGCGGGCGCGCCCCAGCGCTTCGGTCAGCGTCTTGGGCGAAAGTTCCAGCTTAATCAGGTATTCCACCGCGCCCACGCCCATGCTGCGGCGCACGTAGTCGAACTCTTCAAAGCTCGTCAGCATAATGAACACCGGCAGCACAGGGTCGTCGCGGCGGCATTCGGCCGCCAGGGCCAGCCCGTCCATCACCGGCATGCGGATGTCCGAAATCACGATCTCCGGCCGGGTCTCACGGACTTTGACCAGCGCGTCGCGGCCGTTGCGGGCGGTGCCTGCCAGCTCAAAGCCCAGCGCCTGCCAGTCGATCATATTCTGCATCCCTACCAGCACAAGGGGTTCGTCGTCTACCAGCAGCACACGCATCATGGGGTTTCCTCCTCTTTAAATTCGGGCGGCAGGCGCACGGTCACGGTTGTGCCGCAGCCGGGCTGCGACTGCAGCGAAAGCCCGTACGCCGCGCCAAAGCTGTACTGCAGGCGGCGGTGGACGTTCCACAGCCCCACATGGCGGTATTTGGCGGCGGCTTCCTCCGGGCTGGGCGCGCACAGCGCGCGGGCGATCTGTTCGGCCGTCATCCCCACGCCGTCGTCCTGCAAGGCGATCAGCACATCGCCGTTTTCGGGGTCGTGGCGCACCGTCACGTTGATGCTGCCCGCGCAGCCCTTGGGCTCAATGCCGTGGAAAATGGCGTTTTCCACCAGCGGCTGCAGCGTAAAGCGGGGGATGCGGCAGCTTTGGCACAGGCGTTCATCCTCGATATACGTCACATCCATCGTGATGGTGCCGCCGTAGCGGTATTGCTGGATCGTGAAATAATCGTTGAGCAGGGCAAACTCTTCCTGCAGCGGTACCAGGCGCTCCGCCCCTTTGGATACGCTCTTGAGCAGGCGGGACAGCGCCAGGGTCATCTCGGCGATGCCCGGCGCATTCTGGATGGTGGCCATCCACTTGATGCTGTTGAGCGTGTTGTAGATAAAGTGGGGGTTGATCTGGTTTTGCAGCATCTGGTATTCCAGGTCCTGCTTCTGGCGCTCGTCCTCCAGCTTGCGGGCCATCAGGCCGCGGATCGAGACCGCCAGGCCGTTGATGCCGCGGCCGATGTCGCCCATCTCGTCCGGCCACTCGATGGCCGGGTTGGGGGTGAAGTCGCCGCCGCCGATGACGGTCAGCTGGGTCTGCAGTGCCTGCACCGGCTCGCTGATTAACCGCCGCAGCAGCAGGCTGAGCACGACGCCCAGCACCAGAACGGCCGCCAGCGCGGCGCCCAACAGCAGCAGCGCAGAGGCATCGGGCGTGCTGTTGCCGATGCTGGTGTAGGACAGCGTCTGGGCCAGGTAGAGCCCGTGCGCGCCCAGGGGGTAGACCATCAGCCAGCCGTCCGGCCCGCGGCAGACGCGGGTCCCGTGGCCCAGCACGCCAAAGCGCGTGGTATCGTCCAGCGGCGTGTAGTCAGAAAAATCGGCGTCCGCCGGCTGCAGGCCGCCCGCGGCGGCGTTGTACAGCGCGCCGCCCATAATCAGGTAAAGCTCGGTGCCCTCGGCCGGGACAAAATCGCGCAGCGTGTCGCCAATCAGCGCGGGCGAAACGGCCAGGTAAACCCAGCCGGTCCTGCCGGTGGCCGTATTGCGGAAACTGGACAAAACCGGGATGATCTGCCGCGGCCCGGTCAGGATAAGCGGGTCGTCGACGACGCCGCTCCAGGAAATTTCCTCGGCCCCGTCGGCAAAGCCCGGCAGTTCGCCGATGGATTCTGCGTTGAGCGCGCGGGAATGGGTGGTCGAGGTGCCCCGCTGCAAAAAGCAGTCCGTCCCGTTGGTTACGATGTAGCGCTGCAGGTACATTGCCGTGTGCAGCGAGGAATATTTGTTGCCCATTGTGTCGTACGCGGCGCTCAGGGCGTTGCGGCCGCCGGTGTGGAAGATATAGTTGCGCAGCGAAGGGTCCACCGAACTCCAGGCAAGCAGGTTGTCCAGCTCGTCCACATCGCGGGCAATGGCGGTGGCGGCCACCTGCAGGTTGTATTCAATGCTCTGCGCCGCAGTACGCAGGGCGCGGTCGCGGGTCAGCGCCAGGCTGACGATAATGACCCCCAGGGCGATCAGCGCAGTAAACCCCAGGGAAAGGGCGATGATCCGGGTGCGCAGCAACAGATGAGAATGACGCATGAGACCCTCCCGCCAAGAAATTCTATACCAATTATACAAACTGGCGAAAAGAATTGCAAAGATTCCCGGTAGATGCATGCAAAATTACCGGTTTTACAAAAATTACATGTTTTGCCGCCGCCCGGCCGTGAAGTGCTGCCAAAAGTGCAGGATGCGCGCAAAAAAAGCCATGCCCATTGCCCATGGGGTCCCGTATAATAAAAGCAACAAAACGGGCCGCGGAAACACCGGCCCGAAAATGCAAGGAGGAAACGCAATGAAAATGAAGAAGATTCTGGCCGCCACGCTGGCGGGCATCATGGCGCTGAACCTGGCGGCCTGTGGCGCAGCCAGCAGCGCCGCCACGGAAGATACGGCCGGCGACGCCGCCGAGCCGGCTACGTCCGAAGCGGGCGAAGCCGCGGCCGAGGGCGAGCAGGTCACCATCAACTGGGCGCTGTGGGACCTGGAAGCCAACGCCTACTGGCAGAACCTGGCCGACGGCTACATGGCCGAGCACCCCAACGTCAAGATCGAGACGACCGACCTGGGCTCCACCGACTACATGACCCAGCTGGCCACCCAGCTGTCCGGCAACAACAGCGAGCTGGACGTCGTCTCCATCAAGGATATCCCCGGGTACTCCAACCTCATTAACCTCGGGTACCTTGAGCCGATGAACGACTATCTGACCATCCCGACCGAGGATTTCGGCGGCATCATTGAGCAGATCACCGCTTCTGACGGCAACTTCTACGCGGTGCCCTTCATCTCCAGCTTCTGGGTGCTGTACTACAACAAGGACATCTTTGACCAGGCCAACATGGAGTATCCCACCAACGATATGACCATCGAGGAATGGGACCAGATGATCCGCGACGTCCATGCCGCCACCGGCATCTACGGCAACCACTACCACACCTGGCGCTCTGACTACACGCTGTTCGGCGTGATGGACGGCGAGCACACCATCATCGACGGCAACTACGACTTCCTGCTGCCGTACTATGAGATGGTCCTGTCCGAGCAGGAGGACGGCGTTGTGCCCGACTACGGCGAGCTCAAGACCAGCCAGCTGCACTACAGCGCCGCGTTTGAAAACGGCCAGGCCGCCATGTGCAACCAGGGCAGCTGGTTCCTGTCCACCCTGCTGAACTACAACCGCGATGCGGAATCGAACGGCGTTGCGCCCGTCAACTTCGGCATGGTCAAGTACCCGCACCCGGACGGCGTCGAAGCCGGCACCACCCTGGGCCAGATCACCAGCCTGGCGGTGAACAAGAACTCTGAAAACAAGGAAGTCGCCATCGACTTCGTCAACTGGGTCGCTTCGGAAGCCGGCGCTACCATCGTCGCGCAGGACGGCGCCTTCCCGGCGGTTTCCAGTGAGACCACCAACCAGATCATCGCTGCGACCGAAGGCTTCCCCGAGGACGAGGCTTCCCTGGAAGCGCTGAACACCACCCAGATCTACCTCGAGATGCCGCTGTCCGACAAGGCTTCCGAGATCGAGAGCGTGCTGAACGAGGAGCATGACGCGATCATGACCTACGCCAAGACGGCGGAAGAAGGCATCGCGGACATGAATGAGCGCGTAGGCGAGATTCTCGCGGAGGAATAACCCCCGCCACAGCGCAGGCTGAACCCTGCAGGCTGATACTGTAAGACCAAACACGGAAGAAAGCCCTGCCGGACGGGAAAAGGGCGGGCGTCCCGGCAAAAGCTGCCGCCCCCCTTTTCCCAGCGCCCGGCGGGCTTTCTTCCGCTTTGTTTGTCCCCGATATCTTTGTGAACGGAGGAATTCGCTATGTCTGGCACGACTGCGGCGGCCCCCAAAAAGGGCCTGCCCAAAAAGCTGCGCGAAAACCTGATCGCCTACAGCTTTATTGCGCCGAACTTCATTGGCTTCTGCATCTTTACCCTTGTCCCCATGGTGTTTGCCATCTGCCTTGCTTTCTGCGACTGGGACGGCGCGCACGCCATTGAGTTCATCGGTATACAGAACTTTGTCGACCTGCTGGACGACGACACCTTCAAGGCGTCGTTCGTCAACACCATCGTCTACACCGTCGGCACGGTGCCGCTCACGCTGGTATGCAGCCTGGGCCTGGCGCTGCTGCTCAACCAGAAAGTCAAGTTCCGCAACCTTTTCCGCACGGTTTCCTTTTTCCCGTACGTCGCTTCGCTCGTCGCGGTGGCCGCGGTGTGGAACATGATCTTCTCGCCCTCCATGGGCCCCATCAACCAGCTGCTGGCCGCGCTGGGCGTCGCGCAGGAAAACCTGCCCCGCTGGGCTGCCGGCAAAGACACGGCCATGATTACCGTCATCCTGTTCAGCGTGTGGAAGAACATGGGCTACTACATGGTCATCTACCTCGCCGGCCTGCAGGGCACCAACCCCGAACTCAACGAGGCCGCCGAACTCGACGGCGCCAACAAGTGGCAGATTTTCTGGAACGTCACGCTGCCGCAGCTGCGCCCCACCACCTTCTTTGTCATCATCATGCTCACGATCAACTCCTTCAAGGTGTATGACCAGATGTACATGATTACCCAGGGCGGCCCCGGCAACGCGACGATGACGCTGGTCTACGATATCTACAACGTGGCCTTCGTCAACACCCCGCGCTACGGTTACGCCAGCGCGATCTCGATGGTGCTGTTCATTCTGGTGCTGATCGTCACGCTGATCCAGTTCCGCGGTTCGTCCGCCAACGAATAACGAAAGGGGTGTGCAGATAAGAATGTCGCAGACTGCTGTCAAAGTAAAAGAACATTCCGCCAAACGGCAGCACACGGTCGTGATGGTGCTGATCTACGCGCTGCTGATCGCCATTACCTTCCTGATGCTGATCCCCTTTGTGTGGATGATCTCGGCTTCCTTTAAAATGAACAAGGACGTGTTCGTCTTCCCCATTGAGTGGATCCCCTCCAACCCGCGTCCGCAGAACTATACCGATATCTGGACGCGCATCCCGCTGCTGACCTTTATCGGCAACACGGCCAAGATCACAATCATCGTCACGCTGCTGCAGCTGTTTACTTCGTCCTTTGCGGCGTACGCCTTCGCCAAACTGAACTTCAAGGGCAAAAACGTGCTGTTTCTGGGCTACATTGCCACCATCGCGCTGCCCTGGCAGGCGTACATGGTGCCGCAGTTCATGATGATGCGCTCCTGGGAGCTCAACAACACCCACCTGGCCATCGTGCTGCTGCAGGCGTTCTCGGCCTTCGGCGTGTTTTTGATGAAACAGTTCTACGAGGGCGTGCCCACGGAACTGTGCGAAGCCGCGCGCATCGACGGTTTGTCCGAGTACGGCATCTGGGCGCGCATCATGCTGCCGCTCTCGAAACCGGCCATCTCGACGCTGATCATCTTCACCTTCGTCAACACCTGGAACGACTTCCTCGGCCCCCTGATCTACCTGACCAAGACCGAGCTCAAGACCATCCAGATCGGCCTGCGCATGTTCATCACGCAGTATTCGGCTGAGTATGGCCTGATTATGGCCGGTTCGGTCGTGGCGCTGATCCCGGTGCTCATCGTGTTCCTGTCCCTGCAAAAGTACTTTGTGCAGGGCGTCGCGTCCGCCGGCCTGAAAGGCTGATAATGTCAAAAGGGGCAACAGTCGCGCACGGCGGTGCCTAACGCTCCTGTTTCCCCTCTTTGGAATCCCCTTCGACAAAATTTACCCCAAAACCGCGCACTCGTCGCGGGCTCCTCGCACACAATTTTGGGGTAAATTTCCCTGGTGGTGTCTCCACCGTCGGCACATGTCCGCCGGTGGAGACGGATTTTAGAAGATGAAAAGGGGCAGCCGCCCCGCCAACCAACTTTACCCCGCGGGGGCACGGCGCACGGCCCGTGCCCCCGTTTTCTGTGAGGTGCCTTTATGAAAACCTGTGATCTCCCCGCGCTGACCAACGCGCAGGCCGCCGCCGCGCTGGACGAAGCCGTCGCCCAGGTGCGCGTCAACCTGCCGCTGTACACCGACCGCTGCCAGAACCACTCCAGCGTCGGCGGCATCTACCCCGCGTGCGACAACACCCAGTGGACCTGCGGCTTCTGGCCCGGCGAAATCTGGCTGAGCTATGAGCGCACCGGCGACGAAGCGTTTAAGGCTGCCGCCAGGACGCTGGTGCAGAGTTTTGACCACCGCATCCGCCATAAGATTGAGGTCGACCACCACGACATGGGCTTTCTGTACAGCCCGTCCTGCGTGGCGGCCTACAAGCTTACCGGCGACGAGACCGCCCGCGACGCCGCCCTCCTGGCCGCCGACCAGCTTATCAGCCGCTTCCAGCCCAAGGGGCAGTTTATCCAGGCCTGGGGCGCGATGGGCGCGCCGGAAAACTACCGCTATATCATCGATTGCCTGCTCAACCTGCCGCTGCTGTACTGGGCCAGCGAGGTCACCGGCGACGAAACATACGCCGACATCGCCCACCGCCACATCACGACCTGCCTGGCCAACTCCTTCCGGCCCGACGGCTCGACCTACCACACCTTCTTTATGAACCCCGACGGCACGCCCGGCCACGGCGCGACCTGCCAGGGCTACCGGGACGACAGCTTTTGGGCCCGCGGCCAGGCGTGGGGCGTCTACGGCAGCGTGTTGAGCTACCGCTACACCAAAAACCCCGCCTACCTGGATACCTTCCGCAAAGCGCTGGACTTCTACCGCACCCGCCTGCCGGCCGATTTGGTGCCGTACTGGGATATGATCTTTACCACCGGCAGTGAGGAACCGCGCGATTCCTCCAGCGCGGCCATCGTGGCCTGCGGCCTGCTGGAAGCCTGCAAGTGGGTGGACGCCGAGGAAGCCGCCGGCTACGAGACGCTGGCACGCCAGATGCTCGGCAGCCTGGCGGCGCACTACGCCGTCACCGGCCACAAGCCCGGCGCCGGGCAGCTTTTGCACGGCACCTACAGCAAAAAGAGCCCCTACAACACCTGCACGCCCGAGGGCGTCGATGAGTGCACAAGCTGGGGCGACTACTTCTACATGGAAGCGCTGACCCGCCTGACCAAAGACTGGCAACTTTACTGGTAAAAACACAAAAGCAGGTGAAACTATGTTGTATCCGCAGCAAAATTCGGCCCGCCTGTGCACGGCGCAGGGCGGCCTTTGGGATTTCTGTCTCAGCCACGATCTTTCCGCCCATGACATCGACCCCGCCGCGCCGCTGCCCGGCGCGCGGCGCATGGCGGTGCCCGCCAGCTACAACGACCAGGGCGAGGACAAAGCCCTGCGCGACCACTACGGCTGGGCGTTCTACCAGCGCATGGTCACGCTGCCGGCCCTGTGCGCCGGCCAGCGCGCCGTGCTGCGCTTCGGCGCGGTTACCCACAAGGCCAAAGTCTGGCTGGACGGCCGCCTGGTGGCCGAGCACACCGGCGGTTTTTTGCCGTTTGAAGCCGATGTGACCGGCCTGTTGCAGCCCGGCGTCCCGGCGCGCCTGACCGTCGCCTGCGACAACCGCGTCAGCCACGCCACGCTGCCCGTCGGCAACGAGCCGGGCGAGATCGCGTTTTTTGGCTCCGATAACGCCGGCATCCCCTCGGTCGAGCACGCCAAGGCGTCGGCCGCGCCGCAAAACCGCCCCAACTTCGACTTCTTTAACTACGCGGGCATCCAGCGCCCGGTGTGGCTGTACACCACCCCGGCGGCCTACATCCGGGATATCACGCTGGTGCCCCACAACGACGGCCGCGTCGACTACCGCATCGACACCGTGGGCGAGGGCGACGTCACGCTGACGGTCCTGGACCCCGACGGCGCCGTCGCCGCGCAGGCGGCGGGCACCGAAGGCACGCTGACCGTGGACGCCCCGCGCCTGTGGGAGCCCTGGCCCGGCACGCCGAACCTGTACACTGTGCAGGTGCGCTTTGGCGCCGACGAATATTGCCAGACCTTCGGTTTCCGCGAAATCTGCGTCGACGGCGTCAAGGTGCTGCTCAACGGCAAGCCGCTGTATTTCAAAGGCTTCGGCAAGCATGAGGATTCGGCTTTCCATGGCCGCGGCCTCGACGAATGCCTGAATGTCAAGGACATCGGCCTGCTGCACTGGATCGGCGCCAACGCCGTGCGCACCAGCCACTACCCCTACAGCGAGGAGTTCTACGACCTGTGCGACCGCGAGGGCATCCTGGTCATCGACGAGACGCCGGCCGTCGGCATCAACGGCGCGGCGCAGGACCCCTACAAGACCTACCCGCTGGCGGCGCACCACCGCGATGTGCTGGCCGATATGATCGCCCGCGACAAAAACCACCCCTGCGTCATTTTGTGGAGCCTTGGCAATGAGCCGGACCTCGAGCATTTCCCCCAGTCCGCCTACGACTACTGGCGCGCGCTGTATGACCTGGCCCACGCACTCGACCCGCAAAACCGCCCGGTCACGCTGGTCTGCTGCCAGAACGACTACACCAGGGACATCACCACCCGCTCGATGGACGTCGTCTGCCTGAACCGCTACTACGGCTGGTACAACCTTTCGGGCGATTTGGACACCGCGTGCAGCGCCTGGCGTGAGGAGCTGGATTTCTGGGCGCAGCAGGGCAAGCCCGTCATGTTTACCGAGTATGGCGCCGACACCGTCGAGGGCCTGCACGACACCCGCGCCGGCATGTTCAGCGAGGAATACCAGGCCGAATATTTTGAGCGCCTCAACGCCGTCTGCGACGACTACCCCTTCTTTGTGGGCGAGCTGCTGTGGAACTTTGCCGATTTCGCCACCATCCAGGGCCCCATGCGCGTGGGCGGCAACCGCAAAGGCATCTTCACGCGGGACCGCCGCCCCAAGCTGGCCGCGCACCTGCTGCGCCGCCGCTGGAACGCCATCCCCAACTTTGGGTATAAGGGGTGAGCGTGATGCAACTGCATACCCGGCAGGACTTTGCGGCGCTGGCCCGCCGCCTGTTGGACCCGCTGCTGCCGCTGTATTCGCCCGGCGGGGCGCTGCTGCACTTGGGTGACACCGGCACCGGCTACCCGCCGCGCACCATCGGCATGGAAGGTTTTTCCCGCCCGCTGTGGGCGCTGGCACCCTACTGGGCGGGCGGCGGCGCGGCGGAACCCTTCGCTTCGCTCTACCGCCGCGGCCTGGCCGCCGGCACTGACCCGCAAAACCCCGAGTACTGGGGCGACCCCGGCGACTACGACCAGCTTTTTGTCGAGATGGCGGCCATCGGCTGCGCCATTTTGGAAGTGCCGCAACGGATCTGGCAGCCGCTGACGGAAACTGAAAAACAAAACCTGGCCCGCTGGCTGCACACCATCAACACCCATGAACTGCCGCACTGTAACTGGCTGTTTTTCCGCGTGCTGGTCAACCTGGCGCTGGATTCGGTCGGCATGCCCTGCGACCTGGCGCTGATGGAACGCGACCTGGACGAGATCGACAGCTGGTATATCGGCAACGGCTGGTACACCGACGGCGACCCCGCCGTCAAACCCCAGCGCGACTACTACATCCCCTGGGGGATGCAGTACTACGGCGTATTGTACAGCGTCTTTGCGGCCGCGCGCTCGCCCGCGCGGGCGGCGCGGTTCCGCCAGCGCGCGCTGGAATTCGGGCGCGCGTTTGCGTTCTGGTTCGACGAAAACGGCGCCGCGCTGCCCTACGGCCGCAGCCTGGGGTACCGGTTCGGCCAGTGCGCGTTTTATGCCGCCTGCGTGTTCGCCGGGCTGGAACCGCTGCCGCTGCCGGTCATGAAAGGCATCATCGTGCGCAATTTCCAGTGGTGGCTGGCCAAGCCCATCCTCGACCGCGACGGCGTGCTGACCATCGGCTACTGCTACCCGCAGCTGTACATGAGCGAGCGCTACAACTCCCCCGGCAGCCCGTACTGGGGCATGAAAAGCCTGCTGGTGCTGGCCCTGCCGCAGGACCACCCGTTCTGGGCGGCCGAAGCCGCCCCGCTGCCCAAACTGCCGGCCCTGTACGCCATGCAAAGCGCCGATCTGCTGTTCCAGCGCCTGCCGGACGGCCAGGTCAACGCCTACGCCCCGGCCGAAGTCGAAGAGAACGAGCACGGCCAGTTTGCCGAAAAATACGGCAAGTTCGTCTACAACACGCGGTTCGGCTTTTCGGCCAGCCGCAGTTATGCCCAGTTGGAGCAGGCCGCGCCCGACAGCATGCTGGCGTTCGTCATCGGCGGGCAGGTCTTTGTGCGCCGCCACAGCGAGCGGTTCCAGCTGCTGGGCGACCGGCTGCTCAGCCAGTGGTCGCCGTTCCCGGGCATTGCGGTCACAACGGAACTCGTGCCGCAGGGGCAGGGGCATATCCGCCGCCATACCGTGCAAAGCGCCATCGCCTGCACGGCGTACGACTGCGGTTTTGCCGTGCCCAAATTCTGCGCGGGCTTTGCCGCCGCGGCCCAGGGGCCGCAGGCCGAAGCCCACAACGCCGGGTTGGGGTGTGCCGTTTCCTCCCAAAGCGGCGGGCAGGGCGTCGTGCTCGACGCCTGGCCCAACACCAGCCTGTACACGCCCAATACCGTCATCCCGGCGGTGCGGTATGAAATCCCGGCCGGGGCCTGCACGCTGGCTACCCGGGTGGAAAGCGTCAGCCGCTGACCCATGCACATTCTATTGGTTCCGCTTGCGCTGTCTGCGCAAACGCCGGAAAGGAGAAGAAAACCCCTATGATTCGTCTGGCAAACATTTTTGGCGATTCCATGGTCCTGCAGCGCGGCAAACCGCTGCCCGTATGGGGGCAGGCGGCGCCCGGCGCGGGCGTTACCGTCAGCATCCAGGGCCGCAAAGCGTCTGCCATGGCCGATGCAACCGGCTGCTGGCGGGCAGAACTCCCGCCGTTGGAAGCATCGTTTGCCGAAACGCTGACCGTGGCCTGCGGCGGCGAGACGCTGACGCTGCGCGACGTCCAGGTGGGCGAAGTCTGGTTGGCCGGCGGGCAGTCCAACATGGAGTTCCAGATGCGGTACGACCTGCAGTATGCAGAGGAACAGCCCCTTTGCGCCGACGACGCGCTGCGCTTTTACGATGTGCCGGAAATCTCGTACCCCGGGCAGGATGCGGAAGCCGACTACTCGCTCTACGGCGTCTGGCGCAAGGCGCAGCCGCAGCAGCTGGAGCGGTTTTCGGCCGTGGGGTACTGGTTCGCCAAACAGCTGCGCCGCCGCCTGCATGTGCCGGTGGGCGTCGTCGGCTGCAACTGGGGCGGCACGCCGGTCTGCGCCTGGATGAGCCGGGACGCCATCCGTGCCGGCGGCGGCCAGGTGCTGCTGGATGAATACGCCGCCGCGGTACAGGGCGTGGATGGGCCGGCCTATGACCGCGCCTACCGCGCCGACCCCGGCAGCTACCGCACCGACCTGCTGGCCGATCTCCAGAACGATCTCATCATGTACAGCAAGCCCCTGCCCGTGGTGCAGGCGGAATTGGCCGCCCGCGGCCTGGCCTATCAGTGGAACCCCCTGCCCATCGGCCCCAAATACGAACGTCGCCCGTCCGGCTTGTACGAGGCCATGCTCAAACCGCTGGCCCCCTTTGCCGTGCGGGGCATCCTGTGGTACCAGGGCGAGACCGACGGCGACGGCCACCCGGAACTGTACGCCGGCCTGTTCCCGGCGCTCATCGCCGACTGGCGCGCGCTCTGGGGCGAGCAGCTGCCGTTTCTGTTCGTGCAGCTGGCCCCGCTGGAAGCCTGGATGCAGTGCACTGGGGCGGGGTACCCGACCATCCGCGCCGCGCAGCAGCACACGGCCCATACCGTGCCCGGCACCGGCATGGCGGTCATCACCGACGCCGGTATGCGGTGGGACATCCACCCCAAGGCCAAGCGCCCGGTGGGGGAGCGGCTGGCGCTGCTGGCGCGCAAACTGGCCTACGGCGAAGCGGTGCAGTGCGAAGCCCCCACCCTGGCCGCGGCCACCATTGCGCCCGGGCTGTTGTGCCTGCGGTTTCAAAACGCCGGGGCCGGGCTTTCGCTGGCGGATACCACCCCTTACGGGGAGCGCTTGCCCGCCGGCCGCCTGTGCGGCGTGACGGTGCTGCAGGGCGGCCGCCGCGTGGACGCCGCAGCGCTGGAAGCGCGCATTGCGGGCGACTGCGTCTGGCTTTCCGGCCCGGAACTGCAGCAAATCCCCACCCGGGTAGAGGTGGCCTGCAGCGGCTGGTACCAGGTCAATTTGTACAACAGCGCCGGCCTGCCGGCCCGGCCTGCGGCGGTTGGCGCCGCCCCGGCAGCGGGGCGTTGAGTCCCGCACGGCCCGGCCCCGGGGATTCATAATTTATTTACATTTGTTTGTGCCGCCGCGCCTTGCCGGGCGCGGCGGCAGGGCGTATAATCAACCCGGAAACGGCAGGCGCCCCGGCCTGCCCCTGCCTTTGGCAACGCCCATGCCCGCCGCGTGCCCGGCGGCACCGCAGAAAGGAACTTTTGTATGAATGCAACGCGACCTGATCTTGCCTGGCTGGCAGACCCTGCGGTCTTTGCCGTCAACCGGCTGGATGCCCACTCGGACCATGTGTGTTACCGCACCGCGCAGGAAGCGGCGTCCGGCCGCACCAGCCTGCGCCAAAGCCTGGACGGCGCCTGGCGCTTTGCCTGGAGCCCCTGCCCGGCCGCCCGCCCGGCAGATTTCTGGCAGCCGGACGCCGACCTCTCGGCTTTTGGCAGCATCCGCGTGCCCGGGCATATCGAGATGCAGGGCTACGGCCAGATCCACTACACCAACACGCTCTACCCGTGGGACGCCCGCGCCGCCCTGCGCCCGCCGCAGATCGACTGGGACGACGACCCCGTGGGCAGCTATGTCACCGACTTCACTCTCGACGAAGGGCTGCGCGGCCAGCGCGTCTGCATCTGCTTTGAGGGCGTCGAGCAGGCAATGTACCTGTGGTGCAACGGCCAGTTCGTCGGCTATGCCGAGGACAGTTTCACCCCCTCGGAATTTGACCTGACCGGCTGCCTGCGCGACGGCGTCAACCGCCTGTGCGTCGAGGTGTACAAGCGCAGCAGCGCCGCCTGGATTGAGGACCAGGACTTTTTCCGCTTTTCGGGCATTTTCCGCCCGGTTTACCTCTATGCCAAGCCGCGCGTGCACCTGGCCGACCTGTGGCTGCAGGCGGGCCTGGAAACCGACAACACCACCGGCACGCTGACCCCACGCCTGCGCCTGGAAGGCGAGACCGACGGCGCGCAGGTCGCCCTGCGCCTGACCGACCGCGAGGGCTACGCGCTGTACGACGGCCCCGTCACCGGCGACACGCTGGAACTGCCCGGCGTACAGCCCTGGTGCCACGCAACCCCGACGCTGTACCACGCCGAGCTGACGCTGACCGACGCCGACGGCGCCGTGCAGGAGGTTGTGCCCTACGACATCGGCTTCCGCCGCTTTGAACTCATCGACGGCGTCATGTGCTTAAACGGCGAGCGCGTCGTGTTCAACGGCGTCAACCGGCATGAGTGGAACGCCGAGACCGGCCGCGCCATCGGCCCGGCGGATATGTACGCCGCCATGGAAGTGTTCCGCCGCAACAACATCAACGCCGTGCGCACCTGCCATTACCCCAACCAGACACTGTGGTACCACCTGTGCGACCAGAACGGCATCTATATGATCGACGAGGCCAACCTCGAAAGCCACGGCTGCTGGAACCGCCCGGGCCTTGACCCGGACTGGGATGTCCCCGGCGGCAAGCCGGAATGGCGCGCGTGCGTCGTGGACCGTGCGCGCAGCATGTTCCAGCGCGACAAAAACCATGCCGCCATCCTGCTGTGGTCCTGCGGCAACGAGAGCTATGCCGGCGAGAATATCCTGGCCATGAGCGAGTATTTCCACGCGCAGGACCCCGGCCGCCTGGTGCACTACGAGGGCGTGTTCCAGAACCGCGCGTTTGACCGCATCAGCGACGTCGAAAGCCGCATGTACGCCAAACCGCAGGAAATCCGCGAATACCTCGAAAGCAAGCCCGCCAAGCCGTTTATCCTCTGCGAGTACATGCACGATATGGGCAACAGCCTGGGCGGCATGGAGCATTACATCCGCCTGGGCGAGGAATTCCCCCAGTACCAGGGCGGCTTTATCTGGGACTACATGGACCAGGCGCTGTGGCACACCGACGCGCTGGGCCGCCGGGTTCTGGGCTACGGCGGCGACTTTGGCGACCGCAGCACCGAGTATAATTTCAGCGGCAACGGCATTGTCTATGCCGACGGCAGCATCAAGCCCGCCATGCAGGAAGTGCGCTACTGGTACGCCGACGCCGAAACCCGCGCCGCGCAAAACGCGCGCAACGCCGCGGCGGCCGCCCGCGCCGACGCAGCCCTGGCCGCCGAATGGGATGCTCGCCCCGCCCGTCCGCTGACGGTGATCCCGGGCGACGGCAACCTGGGCGTCAAAGGCGACGGGTTTGCACTGCTGTTCTCTTACAGTGAGTGTGGGCTTGCTTCGCTGCGCGTGCAGGGGACCGAGTGGCTCTGGCGCACGCCGCGCCCGGCGCTGTGGCGCGCTTCCACCGACAACGACCGCGGCTGTAAGTTTGAGCGCCGTGCCGCCGCCTGGATGGCCGCCGACGCGCTGGCCAAAGCCGATCTGCCGGAAATCGTCGAAGCGACGCCGCAGCGCGTCGTCGTGCGCTGCCGGTATGCGCTGCCGCCCGTCGCCGGGGCCGAAGCGGTGTTGACCTATACCGTCGAGGACCGCGGCGCCCTCACCATCGAGGCCGCCTACCACGGCGTGCCCGGCGCGCCGGAACTGCCCTGCTTCGGCGTCAAGTTCCAGACTTTCGCGCCCGTCGCGTCGGTGCGCTGGACCGGCCTTTCGGGCGAGACCTACCCCGACCGCTACAAGGGCGGCGTGTTCGGCTGCCATGAGGAAGCGCCGCACATCGCGCCGCACCTTGTCCCGCAGGACTGCGGCCTGCATATGCAGACGCGCCAGGCCATTTTGCAGCAGCGCGGGATTGCGGGCTGCACGCAGGCGTCGCTCACGCTGCAGGCCTGCGGCGCGCCGTTTGCCTTCAGCGTGCTGCCCAACACCGCGCAGGAGCTCGAAGCCGCGCAGCACCTTGCCGAGTTGCCGGCCACCGGCCGCACCAGCGTGACGGTGCTGGGCGCGGCGCGCGGCGTCGGCGGCATCGACAGCTGGAGTACCGACGTCGAGGACGCCTGCCGCCTGTGTGGCGAAGCCGACTACACGGCGGCGTTCCGCATCCTGTTGCGCTGAACCGTTCAAAACCGTTTTGGGGCGGCTGCCTGGCAGTCGCCCCTTTTGCGTCGGACCAGATTTGACAAACCGCCTGTCGCTGCGGTATGCTGGGGGTACGAACAAAAACGGGGAGGGGGCGTACCATGACGCTGGAAGAGATTTTCCCCGCGTGGGGCAAGCTGACGCCGGCCCAGCGGCAGGCCGTAACGGCGGCCGCCGCGCTGCGCAGCGTACCCAAAGGCACGCTGTTGTACAGCGGCCCGGCGGACTGCCTGGGCTTTTTGCTGGTGCGCAGCGGCCAGCTGCGGGTGTATATTTTGTCCGGCGATGGGCGCGAGGTCACGCTCTACCGCCTGCTGCCGCGCGACCTCTGCCTGCTTTCGGCGGCCTGCATTTTGCGCGGGCTGCAGTTCCCGGTGGCCATCGAAGCCGAAAAAGACAGCGAACTGTGGGTGCTGCCCGCCCGGCAGTACCAGCAGCTGATGGAACAATCCGCCCCGGTGGCCAACTACACCAACGAGGTTCTGGCCACCCGCTTTGCCGACGTCATGTGGCTGGTGGAGCAAATTCTGTGGCAGCGGTTCGACAAACGCCTGGCCGCGTTTTTGCTGCAGGAAAGCGCGCTGGAAGGCACCGCCGCGCTGCGCCTGACGCATGAAGCCATCGGGCGGCACCTGGGTTCCCCGCGGGAGGTCGTGACCCGCATGCTGCGCTATTTCCAGGCCGAGGGCCTGGTGGAACTGGCGCGCGGTACCGTGACGCTGACCGACCCCGCCCGCCTGCAAACGCTGGCCGACGCCTGAACGGCTGCCAATGGCAACGCCCCCGGCTTTAAGCCGGGGGCGTTGCTGCGTCTGTGCAAAATACAGTTTTATGGTGTGGCGGGTCCGGGGTTCAAGTGCCGGGGCGGTCCATGCCGCAGGCAAACGCCTGTTCGCGCTGGCGGCGGTCGGTGGTCACGGCTTCGTAGTAGCGGTACCCGCCGGCAAAGTTGTAGCAGGCAAACCCGTGCTGCGTCAGGATCCGGCAGGCCAGGTAACTGCGCAGGCCGCTCTGGCACATCACGTACACCGGTTTGGCGGGGTCCAGCTCGCCCAGGCGGCCGCGCAGGTCGTCCAGCGGCAGGTTGGCAAAGCCGTCGGCGTGGCCGGCGCGGTACTCGCCGGGGGTGCGCGCATCCAGCAGCGTCACGCTGCCGTCGCGCGGCAGCGCGGGCAGGTCCTCCAGCCGGAACTGCCGCACCTTGCCGGTCAGCAGGTTTTCGATCATATACCCCGCCATGTTCACGGGGTCTTTGGCCGAAGCGTAGGGCGGCGCATAGGCCAGGTCCAGCTCGGTCAGGTCGGCGGCGGTCCAGCCGGCGCGCAGCGCCGTGGCCAGCACGTCGATGCGCTTGTCGACGCCGCTGCGCCCGATGACCTGCGCGCCCAGCAGCCGGCCGCTGCCGCGCGCGAACACGACTTTCATCGTCATGACGGCGCCGCCGGGGTAGTACCCGGCGTGGTCCATCGGCGAGAGGAGCACGGCGTCGGCGTCCAGCCCGGCTTTGCGGGCGGCGGTCTCGCTCAGGCCGGTCACGGCGGCCGTCAGGTCAAACACTTTCAGCACCGAGCTGCCCTGCGCGCCGCGGTAGCGGCTGTCGCCGCCGCAGATGTTGTCGGCCGCAATGCGCCCCTGCTTGTTGGCGGGCCCGGCCAGCGCGACGACCGCCGGCTGCCCGGTGACGAAATGCCGTACCTGCACAGCGTCGCCCACGGCGTAGATGTCGGGGTCGGAGGTCTGCATGCGGTCGTTGACCGCAATGCTGCCCTTGACGCCCAGGTCCAGCCCGGCGTCGGCGGCCAGGTGGCTGTCCGGCGTGACGCCGATGGCCAGCACGACAAAATCGGCGGTCAGCGGCGGGGCGTCCTGTAACAACACCTGCACGCCGCCCTCCGTTTCGGCAAAACCTTCAACGCTGTGGCCCAGCGCGAGGCGCACGCCGTGGGCGCGCACCTCACGGTGCAACAGCGCCGCCATGTCGGCGTCAAACGGCGACATCAGGTGGGCGGGCCGCTGCACGATGGTGACCTCCAGCCCGCGCTCGCGCAGGTTTTCGGCCAGTTCCAGGCCGATGAACCCGCCGCCCGCCAGCACGACGCTGCGCGGGTGCTGCGCCGCGACAAACTCATGGATGCGCAGCGTATCCTCGACGGTGCGCAGCGTGAACAGCCGGTCCAGCCCGATGCCGGGCAGCGCGGGCCGGGTAGGCTTGGCGCCGGGGGCCAGCAGCAGTTTGTCGTAGGGTTCGGCAAACACGCGGCCGGTGGCCAGGTCGCGCACCGTCACGGTCTTGGCCGCGCGGTCGATGGCCGTGACCTCGTGGCGCACATGCACCTGCACGCCAAAACGGCGGGCAAAGCTCTCGGGCGTTTGCAGCGTCAGCTCGGCTTTGTCCTCAATCACGCCGCCGATATAGTACGGCAGCCCGCAGTTGGCGTAGGAGATAAAGCCCGAACGCTCAAACAGCACGATCTCGGCGGTTTCGTCCAGCCGGCGCAGCCGCGCGGCGGCGGTTGCGCCGCCCGCCACGCCGCCCACAATGACAACTTTCATTTACCGTTCCACCTTTCCGTGGTAGCCTGCCATACCGCCGATGTTCTGCACATGGGTATACCCCATGCGCCGCAGCTGCGCGGCTGCCTGGGCCGAGCGCGCGCCGCTTTGGCAGTAGACAAACAGCGGGGTGTCCTTGCCGGGCGCGACGGCGGCCGCGCCGCCCAGCGCGGCCAGCGGCAGGTTGCGGCTGCCGGGGATATGCCCGCCGCGGTACTCGCCCTCGGTGCGCACGTCCAGCAGCAGCGCGCCGGGCGTGGCCCGGTACGCCTGCAGGCCGGCTTGCAGGTCTGGCCCGCGCAAAAAGTCAAACAGGCCCATCGTTCAGTTCCCCTGCACCAGCGCCAAAATCTGGTCTTTGGGGCGCGCGCCGACGGCGCGCTGGGTCAGCTGGCCGTTTTTGAACACCAGCAGCGTGGGGATGCTCATGATCTGGAACTGGGCGGCCAGCTCCGGCTCTTCGTCAACGTTGACCTTGCCCACCGCGATCTCGGGGTGTTCTGCGGCCAGCTGTTCCACCAGCGGGCCGACCATGCGGCAGGGGCCGCACCAGCTGGCCCAGAAATCCAGCAGAACGGGGCGGTCGGCTTGCAGGACCTCCTGCGCAAAGTTCGCTTTGGTGATATGCAGTACAGACATAATTTCGTCCTCCTTGTGTTGGGTTTGGGTATAGTATACACCGTTTTGCCGCGGTTGTCTGTGACAAAATCACAAAATCTCTGGTCAAACCCTTGCCGCGCCCGGCGCTTGACGCGGCGGGGGCGGCGTATTATAATGATGACGTGCCGCCATGCCCGGGTGTGGCGAAGCTTGGTATCGCGCCTGGTTTGGGACCAGGAGATTTCGCAGGTTCAAATCCTGTCACCCGGACTGCAACAGAGCCGCGCCCCCTGCCGCAAAGGCAGGGGGCGCGGTTTCAGCTTTTTACAGGGCGGCGGGCCCGTCTGCCGGGCCGCTTGGCGGGGCGACGGCCCCGGGCCGTGTGAGCAGGAACCCGGCGGCCAGCGCCGTAAAGGGGGCCACCGTCACCAGGCCAAAGCAGCCCACCAGCGTCTGCAGCAGTTCGCTGGCCACGTACTTGTAGTTGAAGATGTTGACCAGCGGCGTGCCCTGCGCCATAAACACCATCAGCTGCGCCATGTACCCGCCCGAGTACGCCAGCAGCAGCGTGGTGGTCATGGTGCCCATGGCCGCCTGGCCGATGCGCACGCCGCTGCCCACGGCTTCCCACGGGCGGATGCCGGGCTTTTTGCGCACGACCTCGCAGATGCCGCTTGTGATATCCACCGAAAGGTCGATCATCGCGCCCGCCGCGCCGATGAAGATGCTGGCCATAAAAATCCGCGTCAGGTTCAGGTCCTGGTACCCGGCGTACAGCAGCGATTCGCTGTCCTGCATGACGGCACCGTGGATGTGCAGCACCCCGGTAAACGCCACGCCCAGCACGCAGGCGGTCAGCGTGCCCAGCATGCTGCCCAAAACGGCCGAAAGGCTGCGCCGGTCAAACCCGTACACAAAAACGATGATGACGACCGTGAGCAGCGCGACGAGCAGAAGCCCCACCCCGATGGGGTCGGCTCCCTTGAGCGTGGCGGGCACCATGATCTTCCAGATGGCCAGCACCGTGATGGCAAAGGACAGCAGCGCCCGCAGCCCGCCCGGCCCGGCAAACAGCACCAGCAGCAGGCCAAAAAGTATCGCCAGGAAAATTTCCCAGTGGATGCGGTAGTGGTCGATCATCGTCACGGCGGTGATCGCGCCGCCCGCATGGCTGACGACGACCAGCGCGCTGTCGCCGGGAAGGAACATCTTGTCCTGCTCCAAACTGCCACTGAGCAGGTTGACGCCGCCGGTCTCTTGCCCGGCAAAGCTGCCTTCCTCAATGCGCAGGGTGCAGTATTGTTCGCCGCTTTGGATGATGCCGTTGTGAATGACGGCGTCGTTGTCCACTTCCAGCACCGTGGCGCGCACCTTCTCGGCTTCCTGGTAGATCAGCGCGCCCTCAAACCCAGTGGGCAGCAGCAAAAGCAGCACCGTCAGCGCAAGGCCGGGCGCCAGCACCCGCCACGAAGCGGTCTGCGCGCCCCACAATTTTTGGAACAGGGTCAGGATCGTATTGCGCATGGGGCAGGGGTCTCCTTTTTTGGATACGTTTTGTCGTTTGAAATACCGCGTGGGCGGCGTCTCGCAAGGGGACGCCGCCCACCGGCTTGGGGGATGCAGTTGCGTCAGGGGGTTCAGGCCACGCCGGTCAGTTCGGCGAGGTTGAAGTAGATTTCGGTGTTGTCGTAGTAGCCCTCAAACAGTTCCTGGCCGGCGCCCATGGCAAACACGGCGACGGGCAGGCCGGTGTGGCTGTAGCTGCTGAAGTCGATGCCCGATTTGTTGTTGAGGATGTGGGTGATCGTGACGCTGAGCGGCTCGTAGCTGCCGTAGAGGATGTATTCCTCCTGGGTCAGTTCGGTGTCGTCGGTTTTGGTCATCGTCATGTTGTAGGCGTCCTGCAGCAGGCCCAGCTCGTACTCGGTCATAACCAGGCTGCCGGAAGTCACGCCCGAGGGGTGGCTGTCGGCACTGTCGGTCACCACGCCGTCCTCGGCCGCCTGGCCGGCGGCTTCCTCGGTCACCAGGCCGAACAGTTCGGCCACATCGGCCAGCACTTCGTCAAAGCTGGTGCCGTTCTCTTTGTAGGCGGCGACGTAATCCTCGTCAAACTTGGCGTAGCTGATTTTCTGGCTGGCCAAATTCTGCAGGAAGGTGTCGTAGTTGGTGCCGGCGTAGCCGATGGTCAGGCCGCCGGTCTCGTGGTCGCCGGTCACCAGAATCAGCGTCTCGTCGGGGTGCTCATTATAGAAAGCGATGGCTTCCTCCACCGCGTCGGAAAGCGCCTTGGTGTCGCCCAGGGTGGAAGCGGCGTCGTTGGCGTGGCAGGCCCAGTCGATCTTGCCGCCCTCGACCATCATAAAGAAGCCGGTGTCGTTGTCAATCATCTCAATGCCCTTGGCCACATAGTCGGACAGCGCCCACATATCGTCGGTGCGGTCCAGTTCGTACGGCATCGAATCGCTGTCGGCCAGGTGCTCGTCCACCACCACAACGGGGCCGGCATCAGGGGTCAGCGCTTCGGCTTCGGCCTGGGTCTTGACGACGGTGTACCCGGCGTCAGCGGCCAGCCCGTACAGGTCGTCCTGGTCCTCCTCGGCGCCGGTGGGGTCCAGCAGCGCGCCGCCCGCAAAGTAGTCGAAACCGCTCTCAACCAGTTCCAGGCCGATGTCGTAGTAGTCGTTCCGGTTGGCCTGGTGGCAGTAGAACGCCGCCGGGGTGGCGTGGTTGAGGTTGACGCTGGAAATGACGCCGATCTTGTAACCCAGCTGGTCTTTGAGCTTTTCGGCAATGGTCTCATAGGCCACGCTGCCGGTCTCGTCCATGTTGATGGTACCGCTGTAGGTCTTGTGGCCGGTGGAGATCGAGGTGGCGGTGGAAGCCGAGTCGGGGCAGAAGC